>Ga0315912_10001562_pt1 | contig 27426 bp, 22 predicted proteins | sample VfabasoilMG_FD_204469 | JGI IMG/M metagenome (GOLD analysis project Ga0315912, IMG submission 204469) | Garden soil microbial communities collected in Santa Monica, California, United States - V. faba soil | ecosystem: Environmental > Terrestrial > Soil > Garden | place: USA: California...
TGCGTTGTGCCGGCACGGCCCGTCCTGGCGCGCGGCCGGTCCCCGGGCGATGCCGGCTCAGAGCTTGGGCGAGGAGGCCGAATCGGGCAGGCGCGCGGGACTGATCCAGCCGATGGAGCGCAGCACCTCGAGCACCTCGGTCCAGCTCGGGAAGGTCTTGCCCGTCTTGCGCTTGTACTTGTCCATCGCCTTCAGGAACTCCAGGCGCTCGTACTCCAGGAGTTCCGGGTCGACGGGCGGCTCCTTCGGGCTGCGGCGCTTGGCCGAACGACTCGAGGTGCGCGTGGAACCCGCCGCACCGCCGTCCTTCTTGCCTGCCTGCGGCCTTGCCGGGGAGGACTTTCTGGTGACCATGGGGAGCCCTCCTCAGGGGGGTGTCGGGCTCCCCTCATCGGTTGCCGGCGCGTGGCGCCTGAAGTGCTCCCGGACACGTTCCGTGTCGGGCCGCTCGATGACCCCGAATTCCGTCACGATGCCCGAGATGTGGGTGTGCGGCGTGACGTCGAAGGCCGGGTTGTACACATGCACGTCGGCCGGTGCATTGAGCGCTCCCGAGGCCCCGCGCCGGATCTCGTCCGCGTGGCGCTCCTCGATCGGGATGCCCCGGCCGTCGGCGATCGTGAGGTCGAAGGTGGAGGTCGGCGCGACCACGTAGAACGGGATGCCGTGGTGGCGCGCCAGCACGGACACCGAGTAGGTGCCGATCTTGTTGGCGGCGTCGCCGTTGGCAGCGATCCGGTCGGCGCCCACGAACACCTTCTGGATGCGCCCCTCCTTCATGACCTGGCCGGCCATGTTGTCGCAGATGAGCGTCACGTCGATGCCGGCGTTGTGCAGCTCCCAGGCCGTGAGGCGGCTGCCCTGGTTGAGCGGCCGCGTCTCGTCCGCGAAGACCTTGAAGCGCTTGCCCTGCTCCTGGGCGGCGAAGAACACCGCCAGCGCCGTGCCGTAGTCGGCGGTGGCGAGGCCGCCCGCGTTGCAGTGCGTCAGCGCGGTCTCGCCGTCGCGCAGCAGGCCAGAGCCGTGCTGGCCCAGGCGGCGGCAGATGGCGCGATCCTCCGACCACACGCGGCGCGCCTCGTCGAGCATGAGCTGCTTGAGTTCCGGCACGGGGCGATTGCCGGCCGCACGCGCCACGCGCTGCATGCGCTCGAGCCCCCAGAACAGGTTGACAGCGGTGGGGCGCGAGGTGGCCAGGTAGCCGGTCGTCCTGTCGAGGTCGGCGAGGAAGCCGGCGGCATCACGTGCCGTCGAGCTCCGCACGCCGAGCACCGTGCCGAAGGCCGCAGCGATGCCGATGGCCGGCGCGCCACGCACGGCGAGGCGCTTGATCGCGTCCCACATCTGCTCCTGCGTGTGGCACTCGATCTCGACGCACTGGCCCGGCAGCAGCGTCTGCTCGATCAGCCGGCAGCAGCCATCGAGTTCGCCGACCCAGTGGATGGTGTCCGGATGCGCCCCCATCCTCAGGAGTGCTGCAGGCGTCGCGAGACCTCGGCGTCCTTGACCAGCACTGCGCGCGACATGGCGGCGCGCAGGTCCTCCAGGGCCGCCGCGAGATGCGGGTCGGAGACGGCCAGGATGCGCGCCGCGAGCAGGGCGGCGTTCTTGCCGCCCGCCTTGTTCGCCGCCACCGTGGCCACCGGGATGCCGGCCGGCATCTGCACCGTCGAGAGCAGCGAGTCGAGGCCGCCGGCCAGCTCGGTCGGCACCGGCACGCCGATGACCGGCAACGTCGTGTTCGCAGCGAGCACGCCCGAGAGGTGCGCAGCCCCTCCCGCCACGCCGATGAGCACTCCGACACCGGCGGCCCGTGCGCCCGATGCCAGGGCGTGAACCTCGGCCGGCGTGCGGTGCGCCGAGAGGATGCGCACCGCGAAGGGGATGTCGAGCGCCCTCAACTGCTCGAAGCCGCCCTCGACGTGCGGCAGGTCGGAGTCGCTGCCCAGCAGCCAGATGACGCGCGGTGCGACGCTCATGCCTTGGCCCCGCCCGCGGCCGGCCCGGTCAGGCGCCGCTCGATGTCCTGGTAGCGCGAGAGCGCCTTCTTGAGCACGTCCTCCGGCAGGCGCGGAGCGGGCGGCGTCTTGTTCCAGCCGGTCGCCAGCAGCGCGTCGCGGATGATCTGCTTGTCGTAGCTGTCCTGGCCGCGCCCCTCCTGGTACGTGGCCGCCAGCCAGTAGCGCGACGAATCGGGCGTGAAGACCTCGTCGATGAGCGTGAGCTGGTCGTGCACGAGCCCGAACTCGAACTTGGTGTCGGCCAGGAGGATGCCGCGCTGCGCCGCGTGCGTCGCCGCGTGCGAGTAGAGCGCGAGGGCCAGCGCGCCGGCCTGCGACGCGAGGCGCGTACCGACCAGGTGCGCGAGCTGCTTGATGTTGATGTTCTCGTCGTGCTGGCCCGCCGGCGCCTTGGTGCTGGGGGTCAGGATCGGCTCCGGCAGCCTGGAGGACTCCTTGAGCCCGGCCGGCAGCTTGTGACCGCAGACCTCACCAGTCTTCTTGTACTCCTGCCAGCCCGAGCCCGCGAGGTAGCCGCGCACGATGAACTCGGCCTTCAGGGGCACCGCCTTCTGGACCAGCATCGTGCGCCCGGCGAGCAGGCCGGCGTGCCGGGCGACCTCGGGCGGCATCTTCTTCACGTCGGTCTCCAGCACATGGTTCTTGACCAGCGGCGCGGTGCTCTCGAACCAGAAGCGGCTCAGGCTGGTGAGCACGCGGCCCTTGCCCTCGAGGCGCTGCGGGAGCACCACGTCGAAGGCCGACACGCGGTCGGTGGCCACGATGAGCATGCGGTCGTCGTCGATCGCGAAGATGTCGCGCACCTTGCCCCGGTGCAGCCGGTGCAGCCCGTCGAGGTGCGCCTCGAGCGGAGGCGTTGGGGTCTCGGTCGTCTCCATGTGGTGTGCTCCTGGCGGGAGGGGGCCGGATCATACCGGGCAGCCGGTCGGGCAGGCGACACCCGAGCGCGCTTCGTGGGGCCGAGCGCCGCGGCTATCCTGCTCGCTCCGCTGGAGTCCCGACCGCCCCCTGGATCCCCGCCCCATGCTGCTCGTCACCGGAGGCGCCGGCTACATCGGCAGCCACGCCTGCCGCGCCCTGCGCGAGGCCGGCCATGACATCGTGGTCTACGACGACCTGAGCGAGGGGCATGCCGACGCCGTCCTCGGCGCACCGCTGGTCGAAGGGGACATCCTCGACACCGCCCGCCTGCGCGACACCCTGCGCCAGCACCGGGTGCAGGGCGTGCTGCACTTCGCCGCGCGCTGCTACGTGGGGGAGTCGATGGAGAAGCCCGCCCTCTACTGGCGCATCAACCGCGACGGGACCCGCTCGCTGCTGGCGGCCATGGCCGCCGCGGGTGTGGACAAGCTGGTGTTCTCCTCGACCTGCGCCGTCTACGGGGTCCCCGACGTGGTGCCCCTGGCCGAGGACCTGCCGCACCGTCCGCTCAGCGTCTACGGCGAGACCAAATCGGCCATGGAGCGCGAGATCGCCGAGGCGCCCCTGCGCGCCGTGGTCTTCCGCTACTTCAATGCCGCCGGGGCCAGCCCGGACGGCGTGCTGGGCGAGCGCCACGACCCCGAGACGCACCTCATCCCGCTGGCCCTGGCGGCCGCCCGGGACGGCACGGAGCTGGTCATCAACGGCGACGACTACCCGACCCCGGACGGCACCTGCGTGCGCGACTACGTGCACGTGGTCGACCTGGCGGACGCCCACGTGCGCGGCGTGGAACGCTTGCTGGCCGGGGGCACCGGCCTGACCGCCAACCTCGGCAGCGGCCGCGGCAACTCGGTACGGGAGATCCTCGACGCGGTCCGGCGCGTGACCCGCCACCCCCTGCGCACCCGGATGGGACCGCGCCGGCCCGGAGATCCGCCGGCGCTCTACGCCCGCGCCGACCGGGCGCGCGAGGCCCTCGGCTGGTCGCCGCGCTACACCGACATCGACACCATCGTGGCCCACGCGTGGCAAGCGCTGCGGGCCTGACGGTGCTCGGCTCCGGCAGCGCGCTCCCGCGCGCCGACCGCGGCACGAGCTGCTACGTGCTGGACGACGGCGCCGGGACGGCCGTGCTGGTGGACCTCGGCCCGGGGGCACTGCACCGCGCCGCACAGGCCGGCTGGCCGCTCGAACGGCTGTCCGGCGTGCTCGTCACGCACCTGCACCCCGACCACAGCGCCGACCTCGTGGCGCTCGACTTCGCGCTGCGCCATCCGTCGACGCGCGCGGGCCAGCCGCCGCTCGTCGTCTGGGGGCACCCGGCCCTGGGCCTGCTGCGCACCCGCCTGCGCAACGCCTGGCGCGGGTGGCTGGGCGCCCCGCGCGAGCGCCTGCAGCTGCTGCCGCTCGAGCCCGGGTCATTCGACCTGCCGGGCGGCTGGAAGGGCCGCTGCGCGCGCATCCAGCACACCGAGACCTCGCTGGGCTACCGGATCGAGCTGCCCGGCGGCCGCGTCGTGGCCTTCTCGGGCGATGCCACCGAGGGCGCAGGCCTGCTGGAGATCGGGCACGCCGCCGACCTCTTCGTGCTCGAGGCGGCCGGCGCCGACGCGGCGCCCATCCCCGGCCACCTCACGCCGCGGCGCGCCGGCCTGCTGGCCGCTGCCTGCGCGGCCCGGCACCTGCTCCTCACGCATTTCTACCCGGCCGTGCTCCGGGAGCCGATCGCAGAACGGGTGCGCGAGGCATTTGAAGGCCGGCTGACGCTAGCCCAAGATGGGCTGTTCGTGTCCCTGGACGACTGACCCCTGTCCGGGACGCGGGGAGACCCCATGCTGCTGCACCTTGCCGCGCTCCTCGGGCCCTTGCTGCTGCCCGTCGGCGACAGTGTCGAACAGGTCCTCGCACGCAAGCCGCTCGTCGGGGCGCGCGTGGCGCTGGCCGTCGCCGACGCCGACACCGGCGAGCGGCTCTTCGGCCAGCGCCTGGACGAGCCGCTCGCACCGGCCAGCAACCTCAAGCTGCTCACCACCTCGGCGGCCATCTGCCGTCTGGGGCCGGACTATCTCTTCGTGACGCGCCTGCTGGGCAGTGCGTTGCCGGGCCCCGACGGCGTGCTGGCCGGCGACCTCGTGCTGCTCGGCGGCGGCGACCCCTGCCTGCGCGAGGACGTGCTCGCCGGCGAGGCGCAACGCGACGCCGCCGCCATGCTGGCCGACCTGCTCGTCGCGCGCGGCGTGCGCCGCGTGGAAGGCGCGCTGGTGCTCGACGACGGCTTCCTGGACCGCGAGTGGCTGAGCCCGCACTGGCAGCAGGACGACCTCGACTCGGACTACGCGGCCCCGGTGTCGGCCCTCAGCATCCACGGCAACTGCCTGAGCGTGCTGGTGGACGGCTCGGGCGGGGGGCCGGCGCCCGTCGTCCGGCTGGGCACCGTCACCGAGGGCTTCGCGATCCGCAACGAGGTGAAGTGGTCGAGCGCGGCCGACACCTTCGTGGTGGGCGTGGCGCGACCCGGCGAGGCCGGCGAGGTGCGCGTCACGGGCAGCATGAGCCGCGGCCTCGGTGAGCACGTGCTGCGCGTGCCCGTCATCGACGGCGCCCTGTTCTTCGGTCGTTGCCTCAAGGCGCGGCTCGAGGAACGGGGTGTGAGCGTGCGCGACGGGCTGCAGCGCGAGGCCGGCGCCGGCCGGTCTCTGCCAGGCGCCGTCGAACTCGTGCGCTACGAGTCGCCGCTGGCGATGGCCGTGCTGCTGGCCAACAAGGAGAGCGACAACTCCATCAGCGACCACCTGCTCAAGGTGCTCGGCGCCGAGGTCCTGCAGGACGGATCGTTCGCGGGCGGGGGGCGCGCCGTGGCCGGCGTGCTGCAGGACGTGGCCGGGACCTCGACCGCGGGGCTCGTCATGACCGACGGCTCGGGCCTCGGTCGCCCGAACCGGGTCACGGCGCACCAGATGGTCGACATGCTCGTCGCCATGAACCGCGCCGAGCCCGAGAGCCGCGACCTCTTCCTGCGCACGCTGCCCGTCTCCGGCCTGGACGGCACGTTGCGCGAGCGCCTCACGCGGCCGCCCTACCTCGGCGCCGTGCGCGCCAAGACGGGCTACATCCTGGGCGTCTCGGCGCTCTCGGGCTTCGTGCACACCCGCAGCGGGCGCGTGCTCGCCTTCTCGATCCTCATCAACGACGTCCCGCCGGCCTACGGCAACCTCACCATGAAGGGCATCCAGGACGACATCTGCCGGGCGCTGGTCGATCGCTGGTGAACGGCGCGTGACTCCCGACATCCCCCGGCTCCTGGCCTTCGCCGTGGAGACCGCCCGCTCGGCAGGTGCGGTCATCTCCGCCCTCGACGCCCCGCTGCCGCAGGCTGCGCCGCGCATGAAGGGCCTGCGCGACCCGGTGACGGCCGCCGACCTCGCCAGCGAGCGGCACATCGTCGAGCGCATCCGGGCCGCCTGGCCCGGCACGTCCATCTGCGCCGAGGAGGAGACGCACGACGCACGGCGCGACGGGCTCACCTGGTACGTCGACCCGCTCGACGGCACGGTCAACTTCAGCCAGGCGCACCCGTTCTTCGCGGTCTCGATCGCGCTCTACGACGGCGACGAGCCCCTGGTGGGCGTGGTGCACGCCCCGCGCCTCGGCGAGACCTTCGCCGCCGGGCGCGGCCTCGGCGCGACGCTCGACGGCCGCCCGCTGTCCGTGTCGCGCAAGACGGCGCTCATCGACTGCGTGCTGGCCACGGGCTTCGCCTACCGCCGGCAGGAGCTGCCGGACGACAACGTCGGGCACTTCTGCGACTTCATCCTCGACGTGCGCTGCATCCGGCGCGGGGGCTCGGCGGCGCTCGACCTGGCCTACGTCGCAGCCGGACGGCTCGACGGCTACTGGGAGCCGCACCTCAACAGCTTCGACGTGGCGGCCGGGGCGCTGCTCGTACGCGAGGCCGGTGGCGTGGTGAGCGACATGCGCGGCGGGGCCGATTGGCTGCACGGACGCACGGTCGCCGCCGGACCGGCCCCGGTGCACGCGCTCATGCTGGAGCGCCTGGCGCACGGCCGCGCCGCGGGAAGGCGCCCATGACGCTGCAGGACATCGTGGTGCGCGGTGCGCGCGAGCACAACCTGCGCGGCGTCGACGTGACGATCCCGCGCCTGCAGCTCACGACCATCACGGGCGTCTCGGGCTCGGGCAAGAGCTCGCTCGCATTCGACACCATCTACCAGGAAGGCCAGCGCCGCTACGTCGAGAGCCTCTCGGCCTACGCGCGGCAGTTCCTGGGGCGCATGGAGAAGCCGAAGGTCGATCACATCGACGGTCTCTCGCCGACCCTGCTGATCGACCAGAAGACCGTCAACCGCAACCCGCGCTCGACCGTCGGGACGATCACCGAGATCCTCGACGCGCTGCGCCTGCTCTTCGCGCGCCTCGGCACGCCGCACTGCCCGGAGTGCGGCGCCAAGGTCGCCAGCCAGTCGGTGACCAGCCTGGTCGACTCGCTGCGCGAGCGCTTCGACGGACAACGCATCGCCCTGCTCGCGCCGGTCGTGCGCGACCGCAAGGGCACCTACCGCAAGGACCTCGAGGGCTGGCGCCTCAAGGGCTACGCGCGCGTCTGGATCGACGGGCAGGAGCACCGCCTCGACGACCCGCCGGCGCTCGGCCGCAACCTCCGCCACACCATCGAGCTGGTGGTCGACCGCCTGCGCGTCGAGGCGGGCCGCGAGTCGCGCCTGGCGGAAGCCGTGGAGGCCGCCGCCAGGCTGGCCGACGGCTTCCTCGTGGTGCGCCCCGAGGGCGGCGAGCCGCAGCCCTTCTCGATGCGCGCCACCTGCCCCCAGGGCCACGGCGACTTCCCCGAACTCGAGCCGCGCCTGTTCTCCTTCAACTCGCCGCACGGCGCCTGCCCGGAGTGCGACGGGCTCGGCGAGCGGCGGCTGCCGGACGAGGACCTGGTCGTGGGCGACGCCTCGCTCTCGCTGCGCCAGGGCGCGCTGCGCGTGAGCAACAAGGCCGGCTACATGAGCTACGTGCGCCTGGGGCCGCGCAGCCTGGAGACCGTGGCCGAGGCCTTCGACATCGACCTCGACCGGCCCTGGCGCGAGCTGCCGGCGCGCGCCCGCAAGATCATGCTGCACGGCTCGGGCGACGACGAGGTCACGCTCGAGTGGGACTGGACGTCCCGCGACCGCAAGAAGTCGGTGCGCGGCCAGGACAGGAAGCCCTTCGAGGGCGTGCTGCCGGCCATCGCGCGCCACGTCGGGATGCCGGGCTTCGCGCAGGTGGAGCGCTTCCTCTCGGCCCGCACCTGCAGCGCCTGCGAAGGCAGCCGCCTCGCGCCGGCGCCGCGCGCCGTGACCTTCCGCGAGCGCAACCTGCCGCGGGTCGCGGCCATGACGGTGGACGAGGCGCTGGCCTGGTTCTCCGAGCTGACGCTGACCGGCCGCGACCAGGCCGTCGGGCGGCCCATCGTCAAGGAGCTGCTGAACCGGCTCTCGTTCCTGCAGACGGTGGGGCTCGGGTACCTCGGGCTCGACCGCAGCGCGCGCACGCTGTCCGGCGGCGAGGCCCAGCGCGTGCGCCTCGCGACCCAGGTCGGCTCGGGCCTGCAGGGCGTGCTCTACGTGCTGGACGAGCCGTCCATCGGGCTGCACGCACGCGACAACCGCCGCCTGATCGACACGCTCCACGCGCTGCGCGACCGGGGCAACACGGTGCTGGTCGTCGAACACGACGAGGAGACGATCCGCGCCAGCGACCACCTCGTGGACATCGGGCCGCGCGCCGGACGCGAGGGCGGGCTCGTGCTCGGCTCGGGCACGGTCGAGACGCTGCTCGCCGGCCCGGCCACGCTCACCACGGACTACCTCGCCGGGCGGCGCGCGATCGACGTGCCGGCCGTGCGCCGCCAGGGCAGCGGCCAGGCCCTCGTCGTGCGCGGCGCCCGGGCGCGCAACCTGCGCGCGCTCGACGTCTCGATCCCGCTCGGCAGCCTGGTCGTGGTCACCGGGGTCTCGGGCTCGGGCAAGTCCACGCTCGTGGACCACATCCTGCGCCGCGCGCTGGCCCGCCGGCTGCACGGCGCCGAGGCGGTGCCCGGCGAGCACGACGCCCTGATGGGCGTCGAGCACATCGACAAGGTGATCGAGATCGACCAGCAGCCGATCGGGCGCACGCCGCGCAGCAACCCGGCCACCTACACGGGCGTGATGGACCTCATCCGCGACGTGTTCGCGAACACGCCCGAGGCCAAGGTGCGCGGCTATGGCAAGGGGCGCTTCTCGTTCAACGTCAAGGGCGGTCGCTGCGAGGCCTGCCAGGGCGCGGGCGTGAACACGATCGAGATGCAGTTCCTGCCCGACGTCGAGGTGCCGTGCGAGGTGTGCAACCGCCGCCGCTACGACCAGCAGACGCTCGAGATCCAGTACCGCGGCCAGGCCATCGACCAGATCCTCGACCTCACGGTGGGGGAGGCGCTCACCTTCTTCCAGCACCACGCCAAGGCGGCACGCATCCTGCAGACGCTCGTCGACGTCGGCCTCGGCTACGTGAGCCTCGGCCAGCCCTCCACGACGCTCTCGGGCGGCGAGGCGCAGCGCATGAAGCTGGCCTCCGAGCTGTGCCGGCCGGCCACGGGACGCACGCTCTACATCCTCGACGAACCCACGACAGGCCTGCACTTCGAGGACGTGCGCGTGCTCGTCACGGCGCTGCAGCGCCTGGTGGACGCCGGCAACACGCTCGTCGTGGTCGAGCACAACCTGGACGTGATCAAGGTGGCCGACTGGGTCATCGACCTCGGACCGGAGGGCGGGCCGGCGGGCGGCCAGCTGGTGGCTGCAGGCCCTCCCGAGCTGGTGGCCGCCACGCCCGGATCGCACACCGGACGCGCGTTGGCGCCGCTGCTGGAGCCGCGCCGGTCGCCGCCCGCAGCGGCGCGGCGCCGCCCGACCGGCCGGCGCGGGCGCGGCCCCGCCGCGGCCGCTCCGCGGCGCCCGGCGCCGGTCGCACCGCGCGCGCTCGAGATCCGCGGCGCCTCGCTGCACAACCTCGCGAGCATCGACGTGAGCATCCCGCACGGGGCGCTCACGGTGATCACGGGGCCGTCCGGATCGGGCAAGACGAGCCTGGCCTTCGACACTCTCTTCGCCGAGGGCCAGCGGCGCTTCGTGCAGAGCCTCTCGACGTATGCGCGGCGCTTCCTCGAGCGCATGCAGCGCCCGCCGGTCGAGTCGATCGACGGGCTGGCGCCGGCCATCGCGATCGACCAGAAGACGGCCAGCCGCAACCCGCGCTCGACCGTGGCCACCAGCACCGAGATCCACGACTACCTGCGCCTGCTCTTCGCGCGCGTCGGCGTGCCGCACTGCTGGACCTGCGGCCGCAGGCTCCAGAGCTGGTCGCCGGCGGTCGCCGCGGCCGACCTGCTGCAGCGTGCCGCCGGCCGCCGCGCCCGCATCTGCGCCTCGCTGGTGAGCGCCAGCCACAAGCACCCGACGGCGCTCTCGCGGGCCTCCGAGGTGATGGACCTGGCCGCCGAGCTGCAGGCCGACGGCTTCCTGCGCGTGCTCGTGGACGGCGTCGAGCAGCGCCTCGACGCGCTGCCCGACACGACGCGCGCCCGCGACGTCGAGCTGGTGGTCGACCGCAGCCGGGTCGAGGAGGGCCGTCGGGCGCGTCTGGCCGAGGCGCTCGGCCTGGCCCAGCAGCGTGGCCTCGGGCTGGCGCGCGTCCACCTCGAGGCGGACGGCGCGACGGCCGGCGCCGAGACGATCGACTACGAGGCGCGGGCGGGCTGCGCGCGCTGCGGCAACATGCTCCCGCCCGAGGGGCTGAACCCGCGCATGTTCTCGTTCAACAGCCACCTCGGCGCCTGTCCGCGCTGCGAGGGGCTGGGCCGGCTGCCCACCGTGTCGGCCGAGCGGCTCATCGACCGCCCCAACCGGCCGTTGCTCGACGGCGCCATGACGTCGCGCGTCGGCTCGCACATCACGCGCGCGGGAGGCTGGTACGCGCAGGTGCTGCGCCAGGTGGCCGAGCGGCTGGGGGGCGATCTCGGTCGGCCCTGGTCGAGCCAGTCGGCCGCCGTGAAGGCCGCCGTGCTGCACGGCAAGGGCAGCGACGCGCCGGTGGAGGTGCACTTCGAGTCGGCCGGGCACGGGCGCCACCGCGAGGTGGACGTGGCCGTCACCTGGCAGGGCCTGCTGCCGCTCGTCGAGGGCTGGTACCGCGGCGCCGAGCACGAGGGCTGGTGGCGCTCGGCGCTCGAGCAGCTCATGCGCAGCGAGGAGTGCCCGGCCTGCGCGGGCGGCCGCCTGCGCCCGGAGTCGCTCGCCACGCGCGTCGGCGCCTTCGGCATCCGCGAGCTCTCGCGCATGACGGTGGTCGATGCGGCGGCCGCCCTGGCCGACCTCCCGCTGGACGAGAACCGCCGGGCGATCGCCGCCGACGTGTTGCACGAGATCCGGAACCGCCTCGCGTTCCTGGAGAACGTCGGGCTCGGCTACCTCGACCTCGCGCGCCCCAGCTCGACGCTCTCGGGCGGCGAGGCGCAGCGCATCCGCCTGGCGAGCCAGCTCGGCAACCGCCTCGTGGGCGTGCTCTACGTGCTGGACGAGCCGTCGATCGGGCTGCACCCGCGCGACCAGTCGCGCCTGATCTCGACGCTCACCGACCTGCGCGACCTGGGCAACACGATCGTGGTCGTCGAGCACGACAGCCAGACGATCGAGGCCGCCGACCACGTCATCGATCTCGGCCCCGGCGCCGGCCGGCACGGCGGCCGCGTCGTGGCGGCCGGGACGCCCGCGCAGATCCGCGCCGAACCCGCCTCGCTCACGGGCGGCTTCCTGTCGGGGCGGCTCGCCACGCCCACGCCGGAGCAGCGCCGCACGCCGCGCGGCCAGCTGGTGCTGCGCGGGGCGAGCCTGCACAACCTCAAGGGCATCGACGTCTCGTTCCCCCTGGGTGTCCTCACGGTGGTGACGGGGGTCTCGGGCTCCGGCAAGTCGTCGCTGGTGGCTGGCCTGCTCGTCCCGGCCGTGGGGGTGGCCCTGGGTGGCGAGGGACGCGAGCCGGAGGGCTTCTCTGGCCTGAGCGGGGTCCGCGCGATCGACAAGCTGCTCGTCATCGACCAGTCGCCCCTGGGGCGCTCCCCGCACAGCAACCCGGCCACCACCACCGGCGCCTTCGGCGAGATCCGCAACCTGTTCGCCTCCACCCCCGAGGCGCGCATGCGCGGCTTCGGCCCCGGGCGCTTCTCCACGAACGTGCCCGGCGGGCGCTGCGAGACCTGCCAGGGCCGCGGCGTCGAGCTGGTCGAGATGCACTTCCTCTCGGACGTCGAGATCCCGTGCGACGACTGCAACGGCCGGCGCTACGCGCGCGACACGCTCGAGGTGCGCTGGAAGGGCCACTCGATCGCGGACGTGCTCGACATGGACGTGGACACGGCGCTCGAGGAGTTCGCCAGCCACCGCCGCATCGAACGCAAGTTGTCCTTCCTCTCGGAGGTCGGTCTGGGATATCTCAGGCTGGGCCAATCGGCGACCACCCTCTCGGGCGGTGAGGCGCAGCGCGTCAAGCTGGCGTCCGAACTGTCCCGTCCCGACACGGGGCGGTCGCTGGTGGTGCTCGACGAGCCGACCACGGGGCTGCACGCCAGCGACGTGGCGCGCCTCGTGGCGGTGCTGCAACGCATGGTGGAGCAGGGGAACACGGTGGTCGTGATCGAGCACAACCTGGACGTCATCCGGAGCGCCGACTGGCTCATCGACCTCGGTCCCGAGGGCGGCGCGGCGGGGGGGACTGTCGTGGCCGAGGGCACGCCCGAGCAGGTGGCGCGCTGCGCCGCCTCGCACACCGGTCGCTTCCTCGCGCCCCAGCGCAGGCGGCGGCGCCCATGACCGACCCGCGCCCCCTCACCGTGCAGAGCGACCGGAGCATCCTGGCCGAGGTGCATGCCGCCGGCTTCGCCGACGCGCGCGACGTGCTGCCGCTCTTCGCCGAGCTCGAGAAGAGCCCCGAGCACGTGCACACCTACCGCATCACGCCGCTCTCCATCTGGAACGCGGCCGCGGCCGGCCTCAGCGCGCAGCGCATCCTCGACTTCCTGGCCTCCCAGTCGCGCTACCCCGTGCCGCCCAACGTGCAGCGCGAGATCGAGGAGAACATCCGTCGCTTCGGCCTGCTGCGCCTGCAGCGCGTGGACGGCGTGCTGGCGCTCACCTCGTCCGACCAGGGCCTGCTCAAGCGCCTGGCCAGGACGACCACCCTCAAGCGCTTCTTCGCGCCCGCCGGCGCCGCCGAGGGCGTGCTGCCGGTGCTCGAGGAACTGCGCGGCGAGGTCAAGCAGGCGCTCATCCGCATCGGCTACCCGGTGGAGGACCTGGCCGGCTACACGCACGGCGCCGAACTGCGCTTCGCCCTGCGCACGACGAGCGCGACGAGCGGCCAGCCCTTCGCGCTGCGCGCCTACCAGGAGGAGGCCGCCGCCATCTTCCACGCCGGCGGCACCGAGAAGGGCGGCAGCGGCGTGGTCGTGCTGCCCTGCGGAGCCGGCAAGACGATCGTCGGCATGGGCTGCCTGCACAAGCTGCAGACGCAGTGCCTCATCCTCACCACGAACACGATCGCCGTGCGCCAGTGGCGCGACGAGCTGCTCGACAAGACCGACCTCCGGCCGGACCAGGTGGGGGAGTACACGGGCGACAGCAAGCAGATCGCCCCGGTGACCATCTCGACGTACCAGATGATCACGTACCGCAAGCGCAGCAAGGCCGAGTTCACGCACTTCGCGCTGTTCGGCGCGCGCGACTGGGGGCTGGTCGTCTACGACGAGGTGCACCTGCTGCCGGCGCCTGTGTTCCGGGTCACGGCCGAGATCCAGGCGCGCCGCCGGCTCGGGCTGACGGCCACGCTCGTGCGCGAGGACGGCCGCGAGGACGAGGTCTTCTCGCTCATCGGCCCGAAGAAGTACGACGTGCCGTGGAAGATCCTCGAACGCCAGGGCTGGATCGCGGACGCGCATTGCGTCGAGGTGCGCCTGCCGCTCGACCAGGCGCTCGCGCTCGACTACATGAGCGCCGGGACGCGCGAGCAGTTCCGCATCGCCTCGGAGAACCCCGACAAGCTGCCCCTGGTGCAGCGGCTCGTCGAGCGACATGCCGACGACCGCGTGCTCATCATCGGGCAGTACCTCGACCAGCTCGACCTCATCGCGGCCTCGCTGGGGGCGCCGGTCATCACCGGCCGCACGCCCAACAAGGAGCGCGCGGCGCTCTACCAGCGCTTCCGGACGGGCGACCTCAAGCTGCTCATCGTGTCCAAGGTGGGCAACTTCGCCGTCGACCTGCCGGACGCGAACGTGGCCATCCAGCTCTCGGGCACCTTCGGCTCGCGCCAGGAGGAGGCCCAGCGCCTCGGGCGCATCCTGCGCCCCAAGAGCGACCGCCGGCAGGCCGTGTTCTACTCGGTCGTGACACGCGACAGCCGCGAGGAACACTTCGCCAACAACCGGCAGCTGTTCCTCACGGAACAGGGCTACACCTACGAGATCCGCGACGTCTCGGAGCTCTGAACGGGCCTTCCCCGGCGGGGGGACGGCGCCCTCGGAACCGGCCAGGACCCTCGCCGCGGCGCCGGCCGATGCGCTACGATGGATCGCTTCTCGGACGAGGCTGCAACGTGCAGGATCCGACACACTCCAGGACACGCCGGACATCCCGTGGCGTCGCCCTGGAAGTCGCTCTCGAGCACAAATCGGCCCAGGAACTCACCGAGCTGCTCTCGTTCTGGGACGGGCGCGAGAACGGCCTGGAAGCCGACCGCGTGCGCTCCGAGCTGCGCCGCCGGATGTCGTCCGAGAAGACCGTCCGCAAGCGCGTCAAGTTCCTGAGCAAGAAGCTCGTGGACCTGCTCAAGTTCTTCCTGCGCGGCGACGGCTACCGGGCGGAACTCCAGCACATCACGGGCAGCCAGGCCTTCTCCTACCTGTCGCCCTTCGAGCTGAAGGCCGCGATCAACGCGCTCATCAAGCGCGGGTTCCTGTTCCACTCGAACGGCCAGGTGAACGGCCACGCGCACGAGCAGGCGCAGGCGGGCAGCAACGGCAACGGCCGGGCCGACACCTTCCTGGTGCCCTGCGAGCTGGGCGACGTGCTGCAGGCCTTCATCTGGGACGACGACCGCACGGTCGAGGAGACCTTCTCCCTGCGGGGGCAGCTCGCGCGCCTGGTGGACCGGCGCGACCTCGACGCGCTGGTGCAGCGCTTCACCGACGGCAAGGTGTCCTGCGAGAACCACGCGCACGCGGCCGAGCTGCTGTCGGCCGACGACACGGTGGGACGACGCCTCGCCGCCGTGCCGGAGCGCCACCAGGCGCTGCTGCGCCTCGTGGTCGAGACCTACGGCGGCATGGCCTCGCGCGCCACGCTGCAGAAGAACCACCGCAGCCTCGCGCGCTGGAACCGCAAGGAGCTGCAGGACGTCCTGGAGAGCCAGCTGCTCGGCACCGTGCGCCACGTGAGCCTGGGCGAGTTCGGCATCCACCAGTTCGACGAGGCCGTCGTGGTCTTCGCCGAGCTGCTCCCGCCCCTGCGCCGCCTGCTGGTCGGTCCGCTGCCGCCGGTGGGCCTCGTGCGCAGCCTGGGCGTGGACCTCATCTCCGACATCTCGGCCTTCCTCTCGTTCGTCGAGCACAACACGATCAAGCTGACGCTCTCCGGCAAGGTCTACCGGACGGCGGTGCGCAAGCTGGAGGACAGCTTCATCCTGGCGCGCACGTCCGGCTTCGAGGGCGACTGGCTGTTCCAGTACCTGTTCGACTTCTGCAACAGCCAGTCGATGATCGCGCGCGGCGACGACCGCAGCGTGGTGCTGACCATCAAGGGCCGCAGCTGGGATCGCACGCCGCTCGAGAAGAAGCTGGCGCGCCTGCTCAAGTTCAGCTGCGGCAACTGGACCGCCACCGAGGAGCCCTTCCACGGCGAGCAGCTGCTCGAGCTGTACCTGGAAGGCATCCGGCACCTCAAGGTGGGCGAGTGGGTCGAGATCAACTCGCCCTCCTTCGACGCACGCGCCCGCTACCTGGCGAACCTGGACAACTTCGGCGTGCGCGACCGCTTCCAGAGCCGCTTCCAGTTCGCGCAGCAGTCGGGGATGCGCGACGCGCACCAGCTCGCGCTGGCGCTCACGACGTGGGCGCGTGAGCGGCTGTTCCTGTTCGGCATGCTCGACCTGGGCGAGACGGACGGCAAGCCCGTCGCGCTGCGGCTCACCCCGCTCGGCGCCAAGGCGCTCGGCATCGAGCTGCAGGACGGCGACGTGCCGGTCGCACCGCTCATCGTCAACCCGGACTTCGAGGTGATCCTCTTCCCGGACGAGAGCAGCTACGACCTCATCACGGCGCTCGACCGCTTCGCCGAGCGCATCAGCAGCGACTCGGCCTACCGCTACAAGCTCACGGCGGCCTCCATCGAGAAGGCCGTGGCCGAGGGCCTGGAGCCGTCGGACATCCTGCGCACGCTGAGCGAGCACTGCCGCGTCGACGTCCCGCAGAACGTGATCTACTCGATCGGGCAGTGGGCCGGGAAGGTCAAGTTCGTGCGCCAGACGATCGTGTCGCTCGTGCGTGGCCGCAACAAGGAGGTGATCGACCGCATCCTGCACGACGAGAAGCTGCGGCCGCACGTCCTCGAACGCCTCTCCCCGACCGCACTGCTGCTCTCGCGCGAGCTGCCACGCGAGGAGTTCGCGCGGCTGCTCGAGTCCCTGGGCATCTTCCTCGAAGGGTCCGATGAGTGACCGGCGGCTCGGCAGCCTGCGCCTCGTCTGCGTGACGCCGGGCGACCGGGCGGCCCCCGCCACCGAGCAGCTCGTGCGACAGGTGCTGGAGGGCGGCGTGACGGCCGTGCTGCTGCGCGAGCCGCAGCTGGCCGCACGCGAGCGCGCCGCGCTCTACGCGGCCTGCGCGGCGCACTGCCGGCGGGCCGGGGCCCTGGCCCTCGTGTCGCGCGAACCGCAGCTCGCCGTCGACTGCGGCGCGGACGGGGTGCAGCTGGGGCACGCCTCCCCGGACGTCGCCACGGCGCGCCGCCTCGCGCCCGGCCTGCTCGTCGGGCGTTCGGCCCACTGGCCCCTGCAGCCTGACGACCTCGTGGCCGACTACCTGCTGCTCAGCCCCTTCCGGCCCACGCCGCGCAGCCTCCCGCGGCCGCTGCTCACGCCGGCGCAGGTGCAGGAGGTGCTGGGCGCCGTCGCCCCGCGACCGGTGGTCGCGCTCGGCGGGCTCTCGGCCGCCAGCGTGCAGGCGCTGCCCGAGGGCCTCGCCGGCGTGGCCGTGCTCTCGGCCCTCGGCGCGGCGCGCGACGCCCGCACGCAGGCCGCCGAGCTGCGTTCGGTGGTGGATGCCTGGCTGGCCTTCGGGGCCGCGGTGGGCGGAGGCGCCGGATGACACCGACGGTCTTCGACGAGCAGGCCTTCATCGAGGCGGCGACCGCCGGCGGTGCGGGCGGCCTGCCCGTCGGCCCGGGCGACGATGCCGCCATCCTGCCCGACGGCACCGTGCTCGCCGTGGACGCGATCGTCGAGGGCACGCACTTCGACTCCGGCACGCCCATGGACCTCGTGGCACGCAAGGCGCTCGGTGCGTGCCTCTCCGACCTGGCGGCGATGGGGGCACGCGCCGAGACGGTGCTCGTCGCCGTGCAGCTGCCGCCCGGCTGCGATGCCCGCGGCCTGGCCGAGGCCCTGGCCTCCTGGGCGCGCCGCTTCGAGGTCTGCCTGGCGGGCGGGGACACCGTCGCCGCGCCGCCCGGAGCGCTGGCCCTGTCCGTCACCGCCAGCGGGCACTGCGACGGGCCGCCCTGGCTGCGCTCGGGCGGCCGGCCGGGCGACCAGCTCGTCGTCACCGGGCCGCTGGGCGGATCGCGCGCCGGCCGGCACCTGCGGGTCGCTCCGCGCTCCGACGTCGTGCGTCAGCTGCGCGCCGCGGGCGCGACGGTGCACGCCTGCATGGACCTCTCGGACGGCCTCGCCACCGACCTGCCGCGCCTGTGCGCGGCCTCCGCCGTCGGCGCACGCGTGCTCGCCGACTGCCTGCCCGTGCATGCCGACGTGGCGCCCGGGCGGGACGGGCCGCTCGCTGCGCTGGGCGACGGCGAGGACTTCGAACTGCTGCTGGCCTTGCCGGCCGGCGCCGCGCTGCCGCCGGGCATGACGCGCATCGGCGAGCTGCTGCCGGCCTCGGCAGGCCTCTCCCTGCAGGCCGGGGGAAGCAGCCAGCGCTGGCCGCGCCTGGGATACGCGCATGCCTTCTGAACACCTGCTGCCGGACGTCGCCGCGACGCACGCCCTGGCCGCGAGCCTGGCGCGGGAGCTGCGCGCGGGCGACCTCGTGGCGCTGTGCGGCGACCTGGGCGCCGGCAAGACCGAGTTCACGCGCGGACTGGCAGAGGCGCTGGGCGTGCCGGCCAGCGTGCCGGTCTGCTCGCCGAGCTACCTGCTGCTCAACTTGTATCCGGGCGGGCGCCTGCCGATCGCGCACTTCGACGCCTACTTCATGCACGCGCCCGACGACCTCGAACGGGCCGGTCTGCACGACCTGCTGGCGAGCGGCCACCTCGTCGTGGTCGAGTGGGCCGACCGCGTGGCGGAGGTCCTGCCGGCCGAGGCCCGCTGGATCGAGCTGCTGCCCGAGGGCACGGGCCGCCGTGCGCGCTGCGGGCGGCCGACGGAGGCGCCCCGATGAGCCTGCCGGCCCTGCTGCTGCTCGCCTGCCTGTCGCAGGCCCCGGCCGGCCCCGCGGGCAATGCTCCGGAGACTGCTGCCGGCGGCGCAGCGACGCGCGCGGCGTCCCCGGCCGCCGCAGCCGATGACGGCCTGCCGCCGACGCGCTTCGCGCAGGAAGTGCTCGCGTCCCGGCCGCTGCTCGTCATCGGACGCACCGTGCGCGTCACCAACCTCGGCATCGGCACGGCGGTCGTCATCCTGCGGATCGAGGAGCACCTGCTGGGCAACGGCCCGGAGGTGGGCGACGAGGTGGTCGTCTTCGCCTACGCCGGGCACTTCCACGCCGAGGCGCAGGACCTGCTGCTGCTGCAGCCCTTCGGCGAGCACGGTCGCTTCCGCGTGGGGATGCGCATCGACGGACGCGAGCCGACCTATCGCGAGAAGCTCGAGATGACGCGCCAGCAAATCGCGCTGCTCGACGAACCCGACCCGACACGACGCTCCCAGCGCACCTTGTCGCTGCTCGTGGCCGGGCTGGAGGCGCCCGGCGAGTGGACGCGGCTCTACGCCCTGCGCGAGCTGCTCTGGCTGGCCGAGCTGCGCCCGCAGGTGTTCGACGAGCGCTGGCGGGCCAGCCTGGAGCGCACGGCCCTCGTCAGCCCGTGGCCGGAAGTGCAGGCTGGTGTCGAAAACGTGACGAGTCGATTGGCGGCTCCGGCGGGGCCTTTACCTGCCGGCACACAGCAGGAATCCTCCCCTCCATGATCGCCCTCTCCGCGTTGCTGTCCGCCCTGCTGCCGTGCGTGCTCCCGGCCCTCCCCAGCCCGGGCCCGGCGCCCTGCCCGCCGTGTGCGCCGCAGGACGCTACCGCAGCCCAGGCCGCACCGGTCGCCACGCCCGGGGGCGAGGCCGAGGACAGCGCCGTGCCGGCGATCGAACTGGCGCTGGAGGACGCCATCGCGGAGGCGTTCCGCAACAACCTCGGCCTGAAGAGCGCCGGACTGCAGACGCAAGCCGCGGTGGCCGGCCTCGGCTCCGCCTGGGGCGAGTTCGATCCGCGCTTCTTCACGCAGGTGACGCGCTCCGAATCGATCTCGGCGCCGACGCCGTCCAACTTCGTGGGCGGCGTGGACGTGGGCGCCAGCCCGGCCACCGAGTTCGACCTGCTCGCCATCCGCAGCGGCGTGCGCGGCATGCTCGAGACCGGCACGCTCTGGCAGTTCGACATCGGGCCCACCAACTCGCGCACCACGGTGCACACGACGCCCACCGATCGGCAGGAAGTGGACGTGGCCGACTGGAACTTCTCGCTCACCCAGCCGCTGCTGCGCGGCGGCGCCGACGACTACGCGATCTCCGGCCTCGAACTGGCTGCGGCCGACGTGGACATCTCGGCCGCCGACACGCGGCAGGAGACCTACACCACGCTGGTGGCGGTGATCACCGCCTACTGGAACCTGGTGTTCGCGCGGCAGAACGTGGCCACGGTGGAACTGTCCGTGACCCTGGCCAACGAGCTGCTCGACATCACGAACCGCAAGTTCCAGCAGGGCCTCCAGAACCGCATCGAGGTGATCGAGGTGGAAGCCGATCTCGCGCGCCGACGCGAGGAGCTGCTCACCTCGCGCAACTCGGTCGAGCAGGCCGTGGACGACCTGCGCACGCTCGTCTTCGCTCCGGACGGCGACGAGTGGAACGGCGACATCGTGCCGACCACGACCTACGAGGAGGTGCCGGACGCGCCGGTCGATTCCGAGGAGGCGATCGCCGACGCCCTGCAGTTCCGGCCCGACATCCTGCGGGCACGCCTGGAGGTCGAGCGGGCCGACATCGAGGTGCGCAGGGCCAAGAACCAGGCCCGGCCGCGCTTCGACGTGACCGGCGGCTACGGCCTCAACAGCAACGAGACCAACATGGGGCACGCCCTGACGCGCCTGGACGACACCGGGCTGCACGAGGCGCGCATCGCGTTCGACCTGGAGATCCCGATCGGCAATCGCACGGCGGGCTACGCGCTCCGCCGCCGCACCATCGAACGCGACCGGTTCGGGGTGGCCCTGCGCGAGACCGAGATGCTGGCCATCGCCGAGGTGCGCCGCGCGGCCCGCGACGTGACGCTGCAGATCGAGCGCGTGAACGCCACGGCCGAGACGATGCGCCTGCGCCTCGAGGTCTACGAGGGCGAGAAGCGCCGGCTCGAGAACGACCTGTCGACGCCCTTCCAGGTGCGGCAGGCGCAGCGCGACTACCTGCTGGCCGTGGACGACGAGACGCGCGCCCAGCTCGACCTCGCGGTGGCCCAGACCAGCCTGCTCGCCGCCCGCGGCCGCCTGCTCCAGTACTACGGCTTCCAGGTCTCTGCGCCCGACACGTCGCTGTCGGAGAAGCCGCCCGCACCGTAGAGCCCCAGGCGGCGCACCTCCGCCGCCACGGCGGGGGGCAGGTGCGGCGGGGTCTCGCCGCGCGCGAGGGCCTCGCGCACCGCGGTGCTGGAGGCCGGATGCGGCTCCATCTCGAGCAGGTGGGCCCGGATCGAAGCCACCAGAGGGGCGCCGCCGATGCGCGCCATGGGTTCGGGGTCCAGCGGCGTGCCGGGTCGCGTCACGGCGCAGAAGGTGACGCGCCGGCAGAGCTCGCCGACACGGTGCCATTGGGGCAGGTCGGCCAGCATGTCCGCTCCCAGGATGAAGAACAGCTCCAGCCCTCGGCCGAAGTGCTCGTGCAAGGCGGCCGCGGTGTCCACGCTGTAGCTCGGCCCGCTGCGCTGCAGTTCGACGTCGCAGGCCTGCAGGCGCGGATCCCCGGCGATGGCCAGTCGGACGAGCTGCAGGCGTTGCTCGGCCGGCGCGAGGCGGCGTCCCGGCTTGTGGGGCGGCTGCGCTGCCACCACGAGCAGCACGCGCTCCAACCGCAGGTGGTCCAGCGCACGACGCGCGATGGCCAGATGGCCGTCGTGGATCGGATCGAAGCTGCCGCCCAGCCAGCCGATGCGGCGCCCGCCTGGCGAGGTCACCTGGCCGGCTCAGTACATGTCGTACTGGAAGCCGTCGTCACCCTTGGGGGGAGCCGAACCGTCGGACAGCACCAGCCAGGCGACGAGCGCGAGCACGAGCAGCAGCGGCGTCAGCCACCACACCTTGTTCTCGCCCAGGAATTTCAGGAAGCCGTTCATGCTGCGGGAATATACCCCGCGCACGGCGCCGGGCCAGCCCCGGGGCCGGCCGCGGCCCCGCGCCCCTCAGCGCAGGCCGAGCGTGCCGCGCAGGGGCTGCCCGGCGCGGAAGAGCAGGATCTCGGCGCGCGCCGCGGGCGGCATCGACCGCAGGATGGAGTAGAGCGCCTGGGTGTCGTCCACCGACTTGCCCGCCAGCCCGTCGATGAGGTCGCCGCGGCGCAGCTCGAGACGCGCGGCCGGTCCGGAGGGATCGACGCTCTCGACCACCACGCCGAAGTAGTGCGGGTGGTCCACCACGCGCAGGCCGGTGTGCGCCTCGATGTAGCGCATGGGGGAGTCGGCGCCGCCCAGCACGATCTCCGCGGGCACGAGCGCGTCGCCGCGCTGCACCACGACGGGCATCCGGTCGCCGGGAGACGCCCCGTAGAGCGCCTTCTGCACGTCGAACTCCCAGCGCACGGGGGTGCCGCCGATGGACACGACCTGGTCCCCGGCGCGCAGGCCCGCTTCGGCGGCCGGCGAGCCGTCGGCCACCGCGCTCAGGGCCACGCGTCCGCCGCCCTGACCGGCCTGCAGGCTCAGCCCCGTCACCACGTCGGCCACGACCTGCGGATTGAGCAGGCGATCGATGAGGCTCGAGCGCACGCGGTCGATGGGGATCGCGAAGCCGATGCCCTCGGCCTCGGTGGCGATGGCCCAGTTCACGCCGATGACCTCGCCGCGCATGTTGAGCAGCGGGCCGCCGCTGTTGCCCGGGTTGATCGCGGCGTCCAGCTGGATGAAGTCGCGGAAGCGCCTGCTCGAGCGCCCCTGGCCCGGCACCGAGACGTCACGGAAGAGCGAACTCACGATGCCGGAGGTGACCGAGTTCTCGTTGCCGAGCGGGTTGCCGATGGCCACCACGCCCTCGCCCACCATGAGGTCGGACGAGGTGCCGAGCGTGGCCGTGGGGAGCGGGTGGTCGGCGGCGACCTTCAGCAGCGCCACGTCGTTGCCCGGGTCGGTGTTCACCAGGCGCGCGAGGTAGTTGCTGCCGTCGGCCATGCGCACCTGGATCGCACGATCCGGCACCTTGATGACGTGCGAGTTGGTGAGGATGAAGCCGTCGGGATCGATGATCACGCCCGAACCGAGGCTCGTGCTGCGACTCGTGCCCCCGGGGTCGAAGACGCTGTACGGCCACGGCAGGGCCACTTCCTCCACGACCTCCTGGTAGATGTTCACCACGGCCGGGCCGACGGCTCGCGCGACGCGCACGACGGGTGTCACGCGCGGCAGCTGGTCGTCGGTGAAGTCGAGCTGCGCCGCCAGCGGCAGGGCCAGCGTCATCAGGAAGAGGGCCGCTCCGAACACGGGGCGACGGGGCGGGGCAGGCGGATTCCAGCGTGCGAGCATGGGAGGCTCCTCGTGCGCGGGATGGTGCCGGGGTCGGGGAACGATGGTCACGCCGAGCATACCGGCCTGCACGTCGCGGCGTTGGAGCCGGGGCGCGCCCCGCGGCGACGCCGGGAGCCGCCTGCCGTAGAGTGGGGCGCCATGACGCGCGTCATCCTGCACGCCGACATGGACGCCTTCTACGCCGCCATCGAGCAGCGTGACCAGCCCGAGCTGGCCGGCCGGCCGGTCATCGTCGGTGGGCTCGGGCCGCGCGGCGTGGTGGCGACGGCCTCCTACGAGGCGCGGCGCTTCGGCGTCCACTCCGCGATGCCGACGGCGCGCGCCCGGCGGCTCTGTCCCCAGGGCTGCTTCCTGCGCCCACGCATGGAGGCCTACACGGCCGTGTCCGACCAGGTGCTCGAGGAGTTCCTCTCGTTCACCGACCTGGTCGAGCCGCTCTCGCTGGACGAGGCCTTCCTCGACGTGACCGGCAGCGTGCGGCTGTTCGGCGACGGACCGGAGATCGCGCGCGCGCTGCGCCGGCGCGTCGCCGAGCGTACCGGGCTGACGGTGTCGGTGGGCGTCGCCTCGACCAAGTACGTCGCCAAGGTCGCGTCCGACCTGCACAAGCCCGACGGGCTGACGGTCGTGCCGCCGGGCGGTGAGCGCGAGTTCCTGGCGCCGCTCCCGGTGCGCCGGCTGTGGGGGGCGGGTCGCGTGCTCGGCGCTCGGCTGGAGGCGCTCGGCCTCGCGACGCTCGGCGACGTGGCGTCAGCTCCCGTCGAGCGGCTCACGGGCGCGCTGGGCGAGGCCGCCGGCCGTCACCTGCACGCGCTCAGCCTCGGCCTCGACGAGCGCGACGTGCTGCCCGAGCGCGAGGCCCGCTCGGTGAGCCGCGAGACGACCTTCGCGCAGGACGTGAGCGATGACGGCGCCCTGCGGAGCGTGCTGCTGGGCCTGGCCGAGGACGTCGGTCGACGCCTGCGCGCCAGCCGGCTGAAGGCGCGCACGGTGCGGCTCAAGCTGCGTTATCCACCCTTCGAGACGCTGTTGCGCCAGCAGCGACTGCCGGCCGCCAGCGACGACGACCTGCTGCTGTACCGCACGGCCCTTGCGCTGCTGGACGCCACGCGGCCCGCGGGACGGCCGGTGCGGCTGCTCGGACTCGGCACGAGCGACTTCGAGGGCGCGCCGGGCGCCGGGGTGCAGCTGGAACTGTTCACGCCGCGCTCGGAGGCCGCTGCGCGCGTGAACCGCACGCTGGACGCGATCAGGGAACGCTTCGGGCCGTCGGCTGCGGGGCGCGCCGGCGCGCCGGGTGGCTGAGCGCGCTGCCGGGCCGCGACCCGACGTGGGACGGGCGGGACGTCCCGGGCGGGCCATGGTGGGCGCAGGAGGATTCGAACCTCCGACCCCCAGCTTGTCGAGCTGGTGCTCTAGCCAACTGAGCTATGCGCCCCGCCGTGCAGCGACGAGAGGGCGTGTCATAAGGTTTCCCGTGCAGGCGATCAACCGCGCGCACCCCGGCGCACCGCGGCCCTCGCCGACCGCGCCGCGAGCGAGCGTCGTGCTGTGGACCCCCGGGCGCGCAGCGGGCTAGACTCCCAGCCCCTTTGGCGGGCTCCACTGCCCGCATGCCGCCCACGGAGCGCAGCGTCCATGAAGATCGGGGTCCCGACCGAGATCAAGCCGAGCGAGAACAGGGTCGCCATGGTGCCGGCCGGTGCCGACATCCTCGTGCGCGACGGACACCAGGTGTACGTGCAGGCCGGTGCCGGCCTGGGCAGCGGCATCCGCGACGAGGAGTACGCCGCCGCCGGCGCCAAGATCGTCGCCGACGCGGACGCCGTCTTCCGCACCTGCGACATGATCCTCAAGGTCAAGGAGCCGATCGCCGTCGAGTACGCGCGCATCCGGCCCGGGCAGCTGCTCTTCACCTACTTCCACTTCGCCGCCAGCGAGCCGCTGACGGACGCCATGGTCAAGTCGGGCGCCGACTGCGTGGCCTACGAGACGGTCGAGCAGCGCGGCACCCTGCCGCTGCTCACGCCCATGTCCGAGGTGGCCGGCCGCATGGCCGTGCAGGAGGGCGCCAAGTACCTGGAGAAGCCCATGGGCGGCCGCGGCGTGCTGCTCGGCGGCGTGCCGGGCGTGGCGCCGGGTCGGGTGCTCATCCTGGGCGGCGGCGTGGTGGGCATCAATGCCGCGAAGATGGCCGCCGGCCTCGGCGCGCGCGTCACGATCATGGACATCGACGTCGACCGCCTGCGCTACCTGGACGACGTGATGCCGGCCAACGTCACGACGCGCTTCAGCAACCGTCTGGCGATCCAGGAGGAGCTGGCATCGGCGGACCTGGTCATCGGCGCGGTGCTCATCACCGGGGCCAAGGCACCCAACCTGGTGAGCCGGGCCGACCTGGCGTCGATGCCGCGCGGCAGCGTCATCGTGGACGTGGCGGTGGACCAGGGCGGCTGCGTCGAGTCGATCAAGCCCACGACGCACCTCGACCCGATCTACGAGGTGGACGGCATCGTGCACTACGGCGTGGCGAACATGCCGGGGGCGGTGCCGCGCACGAGCACCTTCGCGCTCACCAACGTGACGCTGCCGTACGCGCGCCGTCTCGCCGGCCAGGGCCTGCGCAAGGCCCTGCAGGACGACGGCGGCCTGGCGTCGGGCGCCAACGTGATCCACGGCGCCATCACGCATCCGGGGGTGGCGAAGGCCTTCGACCGGCCGCTCGTCGCGCTCGACAAGGCCCTGCGCTGAGGCTGCGCGCCGGCCTGTGGCGCCGGCGCACCTGGCTGCGGCAGCTGGCGCTGCTCGCGCTCGTCCTGCTCGGCAGGGGCGGGCAGGCGCCCGCTCCCGCGACGGCGGCGCGGGCAGGCTCCGCCGCGGCCGCCCCGACGCCGCTCGACCCCGCGTCGGCAGCCGGCGACCGCCTGCCTCTGGCCGGCCCGATCGAGGCCCTGGACGGCGACACCGTGCGCCTGCCCGACGGCCGCCGGCTGCGCATCGACCGCATCGACTGCCCGGAGACCGGCCGTCCCGGAGCGGCGGCCGCGCGCGACCTGGCCGCGCGGTTCGTGGCGGCCGGCCCGGCGTCGCTGTGCCCGCGGGAACCGCCGGCCGATCGCTACGGGCGCCTGCTGGGCGATCTCGAGGTGGGGGGCGAGCGGCTCAGCGCCGTGCTGGTGGCGGCCGGCCTGGCGTGGCGCTACCGCTGCCACGACGCCGATCTCCTGCGCCTGCAGGAGCGGGCCGTGCACCAGCGGCTGGGAGTGCACAGCGTGCTCGACCACCCGTGCTGCCAGGGTCCCCTGCGGCTCACCGACACGAGCTTCCACCGCCCGGACTGCGGACTGCTGGCGACCGGTGGGCGGGAGTACCCGCTGGCCTTCGGAGCCGAGCAGCCGCTGGCCAGCGGCCTCGCCCCCTGCCGGCACTGCCTCGCCTGGCCGCCGGCTCCGCCCGGCGCCCCGCCGCTCGGCCCGAGTCTCGCCGCCTGGTCGACCGCCGGGCCGCACGCCCCCTGAGGTGCCGCTGGGTCACTTCCTGGCCCGCTCCCTGACCCGCCCCGCGCGACGCCCGCTCGGGCGCTGCGGCGAGCGCCCCCCCGGGCGGCAGCCGGGCCGCACCGATTCGCACCCTCTCCTATAGAGTCGGCGCCCATGGCCGATGCCAAGGACGTGCTCACCACCGGCGAAGTCGCGCGCATCTGCCGGGTGACGATCCGCACGGTGATCAAGTGGTTCGAGAGCGGTCGCCTGCCCGGCTACAAGCTGCCCGGCTCGCGTGACCGCCGCTTCCAGCGCCAGGCGGTCGAGGAGTTCCTCCGGCGGCACTCCATGCCGCTCGACCTGCTGCAACCGGACGCCACGCCACGCGCCCCGCTGGTGCTCGTGGTGGACGACGACGCGGCGGTGCGCACCATGACCCTGCGCCTGCTGCGCTCGTTCGGCGCGCTCGAGGTGGACGAGGCGGCCAGCGGCTGGGAGGCCGGGCTCAAGACCGCGGCGCGCGAGCCGCGCCTGCTGCTGCTCGACTACCGCCTCCAGGACACGACCGGCGCGCAGGTGCTCGCCACCTTGCGCGGCATGCCGGAGCTGCGTCAGCCGGCCATCGTGATCATGTCGGCGCATCTCGGCGAGGAGCAGGCGGCCGGCCTGCTCGCGGCCGGCGCCGACGGCT
>Ga0315912_10001563_pt1 | contig 27422 bp, 23 predicted proteins | sample VfabasoilMG_FD_204469 | JGI IMG/M metagenome (GOLD analysis project Ga0315912, IMG submission 204469) | Garden soil microbial communities collected in Santa Monica, California, United States - V. faba soil | ecosystem: Environmental > Terrestrial > Soil > Garden | place: USA: California...
GCTCGGCCATCCATGCATCCATGAACGTTCCGAGCACATCGTCACAAAACACCCGATCGTAACCAAGACGGTAACGCATCTCGAACGGGAAACTGAGGACCCACTGTCGGAGCGGGGTCTTGGGCATGACGTGGTCTACGACGTGCGCTGCTGTATCCCCCATGCGTCTGCCCCCGCAGGACGGGCAAAATCCTCGTCCTTTACACGAGAAGGCGACAAGCCTTTCGAAGCCGCACTTGGGACAGTCGACTTGAACGAAGCCGTACTCAGGAAGTCCGCAGCGCGTAAACCCTTCGAGTTCGCGACGTACGAACTTCGGTAAGCCACCCTGCTCGTCGGCGTCGGCGAGGAAGTCCGACAGATGTTGCACGAACACTTGGTGCAACACGGTTTCCTCGGGTCGATGACGCTCGTACGACCGCGTCGATGAGCATGTCCCCGCGAGATGCAAGAACAGGGCGCATTGCGGACCCGATGCCAACCCGACGACTCGTGTTCACTTGAGGTTTCATCGAGGCCCGCCACCTTGGTCGGCCCGTCTTACGGCCACCCGGCCCATGGACAGGCCACGTGTCGATTTTGGGCAGAGCCTCGAACCTCTGGAGGCCTTGGGGCGGGTGAGAGCAACCGAGCGGACGACATCGGCTGCGGTGATCGGGTTGGCCGTGCGCGTTCGAGCACGCGTTGGAGGACCGAGATCGGTCACTCCGAGGCACCCGAGTGCCCGGGTACGACCGGGATCGGTCGCTCCGAGGCCAGATGGGGACGGTACTCAGCGCGCTGAAGCGTTCGGGACCGTCAAGACCCCGGCAGTCACGACTCCCAAAGTCCCTCCATGCTATCGTACGAGTGTGCGGCTGACGCATCTCCGACTCGAGAACATCGGTGGATTCGAGGTCCTCGAACTGGCCTTCCACCCTCAGCTGACCACGCTGGAACGCCGGGGGAGCCCTGTGGGGGTGGCGCAGAGCGTCGCGAAGCTGGCGACGACATGAGTTCCGGGGAACCAGGCGGCCGCGCCTTGGACATCCCTTTCGGACTCGTGTCGCATTACTTCGCGACGACAAACAACGGCGAGAAAGCTATCGTCGGGGACTGTCGAGTTCTTGTCAGCGCCCGCGAGATCTCTACGATGCGACAGCTGCTCCCGATCATGGAGCAAGCGGCGCGGGCACAGGTTCGGTTGGTTATCATCGCATTGAGGGTCTCGGGGGAGGCTCTGAGTACACTGGTCACAAATAGACGAAGCGGCATTCTCGATTCTTGTGTAGTTGTTCAGAAGGGGCGCATAACGTCGCCCAGGTTCTGGCGTGAAGTAGCAACACACACCGGTTCTGCCATTTTCGGCGACGAGGCGGGTCTCATGCTCGAATCTGCGGGGCTGGATGAGTTGGGTCGCGCGATGAGAGTCGAAGCGACGGAACATGAGACCAAGATATACATACATGGAAGAGCCACAGAGCAGTATGGTTGAACGTGGGACGCCGCACAACCGGCCGCTGCAGCTGTCGAGCGGGCGCGCGAAGGCCACAGGAATGAATGGAGGCCACGGGGAGCACCCGCTCGCAGCTGCGCGCCTGGATCGTTGGACGGCCGGCGAACGCCTGTTCGAGGCCTTCCGACCGGGGGCAATGAGTGTTCTTCGCGATACCAAATTTCAAGACTTTAACGAATAGTACGGTTACGCTGGAACACGTGGCTGGGCAGAGGAGCTTTCGAGATCTTCCGATCGAGAACGGCGGTCTTGTGCTCGAGATCAACCTTCCATTTTAGCGAATCATCGCGCACATGGGTGCACATTTTCTTCGTCGTTGCGGATCGATGGTCTGCAGTCGCCCTCAAACCATGTGACGTCGATCAAGGTCCGACCGTGGACACCGTTGACATTATCGTCCCACGTCGAAACTCTGCTGGTGGCACCAAAATCCTGGCGCTACGAACCCTGGAGGGGTACCGTGCCACACTGAGGGTGACAATGTCGGGCAAGCAAATTTTTCTTTCCCACATACACGAAGAGCGGGAACTGGCCATTCTCATAAAGACATCGCTTGAGGATGAGTTTGGCGGATTTGTAAATGTTTTTGTTTCCTCCGATGGTGTAAATATTCCTGCCGGCGCCAATTTCTTAAAACGCATCGAAGACGGACTAATAGATTGTGTCGGTGCAATCTATCTAATTAGTCCGTTGTCTGTAAAGCGAAACTGGATCAATTTTGAACTGGGCGCAGTATGGGTGCGGAGTGCGATGAGTGTTCGCGCTGGAAAGGAAGAACTACCAACGCTCCCCATGTGCCACTCGGGCATGACGCGCAGTGCACTCCCCCCACCACTGAACAATCTCAACGCAATAGACGCAAACCAGAGATCGCAACTGTCGTTCGCTTTTCGTTCGCTTCAAGCTGCGGTTGGGGGAAAAGGTGCCTTACGAACTGACTTTGATCGATTAGCGAACGAGATTGCAGGTCTTGAGAGCATCTACACTTTAGGCCGACACTTGGAAACGTTGTTGCGCATAATAACACCAAACCGCGCTGGCGTGGCAAAGGTTATAGAACACTGCCAAGAAAATTCTGGCATTATCACGCTGAAACTAGGTTTCATAGAAAACGATGTCGTAAAACAGCTTCAGGATCTCGAAACCAAAGAACTTAATGGTAAGATCGAGGTGCACATAACCAACCCGGGGACTTCGTTCGGGACATCTGTTCGCAATGGAGCAGAAGTCAGCATTGCTCTCGAATCGGAACTCATTTTGCGTTTCAAGGACGCTTTGCTTACTGAGTGGCAAGATTAGTGTCAGCAGGAGTTGCCATTAGTGCGGACCTGGCACGGGGGACCGATGATAAACTTCGAGCACCGATATTACACAGGCCTTAGCATGACTGAAGTGGCGTAAGTCGGGTGTCCGTTTTTTGGGGGGGAAGCCCACTTACGTTATTCCCCCGTTCCCCGGGCCTTCACGCGCTCGACCGGCAGTCTGCAGCCGCCGGTTGGGCGGCTGAATGAACTACCAGTAATGCGATGCCAGCATTTCTCATGCCGTCATCAATTCTCATCTTTCAAGATTTATCACATAGAAAAATCACCGAGAACGCTCACATCGTCGTGATCCCCTCTACTATACGTTGGTCGCCCATAGCTGGAAGTCTTCCGAACACGCGCGCAACGGCCCCATACATGTCGCGTCCGTCAGCATTTTCGAGCTCCATTGATTGATAATAGTGACGTGCAATACCAGCGAACATGTCCGCCACATCAAAAATGGGAGAAGAAGACCTTGCGCTTTCAAAACGAACGGCGACGTTAATGCTGCTACCGGAAATGCTGATAGCTGTTGGTTACATTCCTCTCAAGCTCTGAACGTAACCGCGCAATTTGGCGTTTGTGTGCCTCCTCGTTCGCAACAAAACCCGCAACGACCTCCAAGTGAAGATCTGTTTGTTGTTCCACTATTTGACGTAATGCAAGAACGGGAAATTTGAGCGCGTGAAGGTACACAATGTAAAGACGAGAATCCTTGGTTGCATCTGGGTCCAAGTCATCTGGCTGAATAAGTCCATTGGACCTAATTGGTGCTGCGGCAGCCAACGTGGCCACATCCATCATCTGCTGATGGCTCGCATCCTCATTTAGCCCAGATAAGACGCGATACCGGGTCTGTTTCCCATAGTCGATTGATGCTTGCACGTGCCCTCCTCCATAGAAGTCGGACTCAGGCAGAATTTGGGCAAGCTCGCGCACGAGGTTAACCTTCCGTCTCATCGGACGAACGGTCCTCAGATGTAGGCCATTCGGAAACCTATTACTCAGTTCTTGTTCAAAAGAGGCAACGTTGGCTTGAGGCAGTATGCAGTAGCCGTAGCCCCAGACGTTCTCATCACGATCGGAACTAATCGTTCCGTGTTCGTCGAGGAACATGCAAAAAGACCCCATGCCCAATGATCTCCGCCACTACAAAGTTGTCAAGAACAATGAGTTACTTTGTTTTCAGGCTCTTTCAGTCACGTCGATGGGTCGCTTGCTCGCAGTGCCGCTTGATCAGTGTACGCTCGGACATCGCCGCCCGCCCAACGCTTGGCGTTCACCTGCAGGACCAGGCCGCCAAGGAGGCGCCAAGCGGCTTCTTACGGGCCTGGACGCTTGGCGACACTGCCGCGCGCAGTTACGCGCATGGACCAGGCCGTTTACGGACAGCCCCAGATAGAAGATGCATGGTTCCACGTTCGACTGTACCCAACCCGTATGAATCCGTCGAGGATGGAATGGAGTAAACTTCTCTGCACCGAACGACTCAAAGGGAAGGCCACCGCTCCCGATAGCCCTTCAAGCTACCGGAGTGCTTTCCAGCGGGATTTCGATCGGATCGGATACTCGTTACCGTTTCGACGACTTCAAAACAAAACCCAAGTTCACACGTTGCCAAACAACGACCACGTACGGAATCGTCTAACTCATAGTCTTGAGGCGAGCACAATAGCACGGTCCCTTGCAACGGGCATTGGGCGCTGGCTTAACGAAACCAGCAATCCGGACTTACGCGCGGAGTTAGTCGGTGAATGTGCTCAGGCAGCAACGCTCGCGCATGACATTGGCAATCCACCGTTCGGACACCCGGGTGAAGCTGCGATTCAAGCATGGTTCGAAAACGAAATAGGGAAGCCGAGTGGCCTTGTTCTCCAACCCAACGAGAAGAAGGACTTCACGAGTTTCAATGGAAACGCTCAAGGCTTCCGCATCCTTACGCAATACTGCCACGGGTACGACTCGCCTGGCCTTGAGCTAACATGCGCGACACTTACCGCATTCACGAAATATCCTATGGGAACCTCCGCTGGTAGCACTGGTCACTTCAAAGAGATCGGCTTGTTTTCCAGCGACGAATCGACCTTCGCATTGATTGCGGAGCGTATAGGATTACCGCGGAACCTGGACGGTACGTGGGTACGTCATCCACTGGCGTTCCTGGTGGAAGCTGCAGACGATATCGCGTACCTAACTGCTGATATTGAAGATGCCGTTGAGTTAGGCATGATACCACCGAACGAAGCCCAGAAGCTATTCCGTGAATGCGCCCCACACACGAGCGAACCACCTTGCAATGTTCTCTCACGACTCCGTTCGAAATTAATCGGAAAACTGATTGATGATTCGGCCTGTGAGTTCAAGCGTGACTATGAGTGTATAATTTCCGGCCAGAGGCATGAGTCACTCCTCAAGAATAGCACCACTCGTGAGCGGCTCAGGGGGTCGTCCCCTACGCTTCGCGGTGGGTGGCATGTTGCTCGGTGGATCGATGGTGGCCGCGGGCTGTACCAAGGGCCCGCCACCCCACGTCAACCCCGGACCGACCCAGCAGCCGGTGCATGTCAACGAGGGGCCCGAGCCGCAGCCCGAGTCGCCGCCATCCGAGGAGGGGCACCCGCCCGATTCGCCGCTCCCCGAGGACGATCTCGGGGTCGAGCACGTCAACCCCGGACCGGAACCGGAACCGGAACCCAAGCCCGGAGAGGTCGACGTCAATCCCGGCCCGCAAGGCGAATCCGCGTCCAAGCCCAAGTGAGCATGCGGCCATGACAGAGCGCGTGAGCGTCATCGGAGGTCCGAACGGCGAGTGGGAGGTGACGCTGCAGTCGACCTGCCGTGGTGAGCGACTCCCCGGCGTCGACCGACTCTCTCGTCGCGAAGGGCCCCGGTTCGACACCGATCCGGCCGGTCGATGGACCCTCTACGGGATCCGAAGCCACGAACGCTACGTCGAGCGAGCCGAACGCGAACGCCTCATCACGGTCCAAGCGAACCTGGGTCGCCCCGAATGCCGCTGCGCCGCACTCATCCCGATCCGCAAGAGCGACGCATGGTGGGCCTTGGCGCAAGACGAACGCCGAGCGATCTTCGAGGCGAGCTCGAGACACATCGCGATCGGCTACGAATACCTTCCGCCGGTCGCTCGCCGACTCTTCCATTGCCGCGATCTGGGGGAACCGTTCGACTTCCTGACCTGGTTCGAATTCGCCGAATCGGACGCCGCGCGCTTCGAGGAGCTGGTCGGTCGACTTCGCGAAACCCCCGAATGGGACTACGTCGATCGCGAGATCGATTTCCGCCTGCGCCGGGCTGCGACGAACGCCCACCCGTAGTGCCCGAGTTCGCTTTTGGCGGTTCGCGGTTTCGCAGTTGGGGTGGCGTGACCGCCAGATCGACGCGCGCGCGAGCTCGGCGAAGAACGATCTCGAGGCACTCCGCAAGTTGCTCGAGCGGGGTGGAAAGCATCCATGAATGCCCGACTATGGCAGTACGAAGTGCTTGCGCGTGCGCGCGCCAGCGTAGATGCCCGGTGTGCAGCCGACGATGCGTACGAAGTGACGGTGCATCTGGCTCTGATCGCAGAACCCGACGCTCGAAGCGACGTCCGATGGGGCCATGCCTCGGCGCAGGAGGACCGAAGCACGGATGACGCGCGCCTGGGTCAGAAACGCGTAGGGCGGCAGACCGAGCTCGCGCGAGAACTCGCGACACAGATGAAATTTGTCGGTGCGTGCATACTCCGCGACCGCATCGAGCGTGACCTTGTCGGCCAGGTGATCGAGCAAGTACTGGCGCGCGCGGAGCAGGCTGGGCCGCAGCCGCGCACGGGGGGACCGCGGAGCGCCCAAGAAAGACGTGAATGCACTGACCGCCTCGGTGACCGCCACCTCGAGCGCGAACGGATCTCTCGTGTCGGCGAGCACGAGGTCATGGAGGCGGCGCAGCGATCGTGCGCGGTCGTCCGCCGGATCGACCTGTGCTTCGACGAGCCGCTCGGACGCGACATGCTCTAGCGCGAGTCGTGACGCCTCGACCAGCTCGGCATCGAACGACACCAGCTGAAAGCTCCCGGGCGCATCGCGCTCGAGATCTCGATGGATCTGCCCCGGCTGCTTGAGGCCAATCGTCCCGGGCGACTGTGCGTAGTCGTCACCGTCGACGCGACTGCGCCCTCGGCCCGCGAGCGTGAGGCTCGTGCCGTAGTGCGCCTTCATGCCGCGAAACAGCTTCGTGGTCGCGCGCAGGCGGACGAAGCTCACCCCGGGCATGATCGAACCGAACTCACGAGTGCTCTGCACGGGCCAAGTGTAACGCCAGGGGGCACGCGATGATTGTGCGTTCTTGGCCCAAGGACGCCCAAGATCCGCAGCACGCCGCGCTGCATGGTGCGTGGATGAACGACAAAACGACGGCTCTCATCACGGGAGCCAACAAGGGCCTTGGCTACGAAACGGCGCGCCGCCTTGCCGAGCTCGGCCTGACGGTCCTCGTCGGAGCACGCGATCCCGAGCGAGGCAAGGGCGCCATCGCACGGCTGCGCGAGTGCGGAGCCGACGCTCACCTCGTCAACCTCGACCTCACCAACGAACCCAGTATCGCGGCCGCGACGCGTGACGTTGCACAGCGGTTCGGCCGTCTCGATGTGCTCGTCAACAATGCCGGGATCGGTGGTGGCCAGCTGCCCTCCCAACAGGATCTGGGTGCGATGCGGGCCCTGTTCGAGACCAACCTGTACGGCACCATCGCGGTCACGCAGGCCTTCCTGCCATTGCTCGAACGGTCGCCGGCCGCACGGATCGTGAACGTCTCGACCACGCTCGCGTCGCTTCGCCTCGCCGCGGATCCGACCCACCGGATCACGCAGTGGAATGAGCTGTTCGGCTATATCGCATCGAAGGCAGCCATCAACGCGTTCACCGTGCGCCTCGCCCACGAGCTGCGTACGAAGCACATCAAGGTGAACTCCGCGTGTCCCGGCTACGTCGCGACGGACTTCAACCAGCATCGCGGCCTGCGGACCGTCGAGCAAGGCGCGGAGATCATCGTGCGCCTCGCGACGCTCGGCGATGATGGGCCGACCGCCGGGTTCTACGACGAAGGAGGGAATGTCGAGTGGTGAGGCCGGCTGACGACGTCTCGTCGAGCTTGGGCAGACCACGCGCCAAATAGAGTCTCTCCGTTCCCTCCCGCGATCGCTCACGCATTCGCCGAATGCCGACCGATCTTCCGATGGCTTCCATGCTAGGGTCCACGACCCGTGGGCTCCCATCCGCTCAATCTCACCGTTCGTTTCTCCTCGAGATCGCCGTTTGGGTCGCCGCGGGAGCCTTCGGTTGGCAGCGATTCGATGGGGTGTGGCGATGGATCGCGGTGATTGGGTTTCCCCTCGGCTTGATGGCGCTTTGGGGAACATTTGCGGTACCGAATGATCCGAGCCGCGGTGGGACACCCGTCGTGCCCGTGCCGGGCGTCCTGAGGCTATTCCTCGAACTCGCGGTGTTCGGTGCCGGCATGGCCTGTATGTATGCGATTGGCCAGACTCGCTGGGCGATCGCACTTGCGGCGGTGACGGTCGCTCACTATGCGCTTTCGTGGGATCGCATCGCGTGGTTGTGCTTCCGTGCGCATGATCAACCGTAGCGAGGGGTGGCTCCGCCATGACCATTGCAGAACAACTCAGCGACGAAGGGCTTCGCGACGGGCGAGCTGAAGGCGAGCGCACCCTCTTGCTCAAACAGCTCGCGTTGAAGGTCGGCGTCCTGAACCCGTCGGTTCGGGCTCGTGTTGCGGCCGCGACTCTCGAGAAACTGGAGCGATGGGCAGTGCACATTCCGAACCGCCGAACGGCTCGAGGAAATCTTCGAAGATCCGTGAGGTGGTGGAGTTCGTCGGTACTCTCCGAGCGAACCACGCAGCTCCGACCACCGCCACGCCAGGTTTTTACTACCGGAGTAAATCTTGTACCTAGATCAGGCTTCCGATTTACTCCCGGAGTAAATCTTGTACCTAGATCAGGCTTCCGACTTACTCCCGGAGTAAATCTTGTACCTAGATCAGGCTTCCGATTTACTCCCGGAGTAAATCTTGTACCTAGATCAGGCTTCCGATTTACTCCCGGAGTAAATCTTGTACCTAGATCAGGCTTCCGATTTACCCCGACAGTTGTTCAGACGGGCTGGCGCCTTAGGTCGACGTCGGCTCGTCCTCGGGTTCTTCCTCGTCCTCGACCTGTTCAGGTTCTTCTGATCGACTCGGCGTCGTCGTTCGTGAAGCTCGTGCCACTGTCACGAGCGACGGATAGGTCGCGGTCACATCTTCTTCATTCCGGAACAAGAATGACCCGGCGGCCTGAACCTCGCTGTACGCTTTGAAGAGCATCGTCCACGAGCGTTGGGCCAAACCCGACCAGCCTTCGGCCTGGGGTGTTCCGCTCACACCGAGCGCAGTCATGAGCGAGCTGGCCAGCAAATCGGCTTGTTTGGGGTCGCCTTTACGATATTGCTTGCGGTCGCTCTCGACCTGCTCGAGGACACCGGGCATGCCGTAAATGGCGGCGAGCCCTTGTAGATCGTTGGCGAGATCGAGATAGCCGGAGCCACTTCGAATGTAAGCCAGCCGCGGAAGGATCTCGACATCCGTATCGAAGTGGTATTCGAGCAAGCGGAGCATGCGAGCCCGTGTCTCCTGAGACTTTTGAATGATCTCTGCGGGGACCACGGCATTCGACTCGATCGCCTCGGTTTCGATCTGGCGCCTGCGCGCATACCAGTTCCCCAACGAGAACGTACGGAGACGATGCAAATGTTCCATGTTGAATTCCCCGAGCTTCGCGAGACCAGCGAATCGCGGTTCGCGTGGGGGCGCCGAATCCCGCTCCGCGACTCGTAGTGCGATAGCGGAGGAGCGCTGAGTTTCGACGCGTGGGACCAATACTTGCCCCGCTGGAATCGCCACGGCTTCCTTGCGCATCGCTTCGAAGGCCTCCGGAGTTTGAGTACCATCGAACGGTTGGGAGCTCGGGGCTTCGGCTCCTGGGGCTTCGGTCTCGCTGGCTACAGCCTTTGAAGCTCTGGCTTGGGATTGCTTGGACTTCTTTTTGGATTGGCCTTTGGTGGTCGCCATGTCTGGGAACGAACATAGCCCGGGTCGTTGGAATCGCCAGTCGGGCGAAACGCAATCTGGGAACACGCATTCGACTGGGGCTGGGCGGGGTCGCGTGTACACCAGGAACGGAGAACATCGTTTCAAACACATAAACCTTCTCAATGGTAATAGCCGCCGCAAACCCGCGGGTGAACGATGCTTCACGCATGTGTACGAGGCGAGAAATGGACATGTCTATTAGGGTCGGTCTGAAACATGGCGGACGACGACATGTCGCAGAAAGTTCACAAACTTGTCCGGGCGCCGCGATTTGGCCCATCGGTCAATGGGGACCGGTCAATGGGGACCGGCCAATGGGGACCGGCCAATGGGCCGGGAACCCGCGCCTCACGCCGGATGGCCTTTGGCCTCAGGTCGCGATGCGGAGGGGGCCCATTCGTGCATCTGGGCTCACTTTGGAGCGACTCCGCGAGGTGTTGCTGAAACGGATGGGGCCGCGTGACTGGGGACGCGGCTGCACTCGACCGGCTGCGGCGTCCCCCTCTGCCGGTCTCCTCGCGTGGCCCTTCGGACTGTGTGAAGCGTTTGGTCGACTGCAGGCGACGTTGCAGCTCGTCGCCGTCACCCGGGTGCCACCGGTCCGGTCGGGCCCGCCGCTCGTGATTCAACGGACGCTCTTCGTAGTTTCCAGGACTCCCCGTTCTGCAAAGATCTTCCGGATGAGGATTTGTGGATGCCTTCGACCAAGAAGCAAGTGCTCGACGAACTCGTCGACGCCATGCATGCGCGGCAGCACGTCCTCCTCGTGGGTGAACCCGGGGTGGGCAAAACATGCACGCTCCGAGCCCTACGCCGGCAACTCCCGGAGGCCGGCTTCCGCTTGACGTACTGCCACAATGCGACGCTCGGGCGACGGGACTTCTATCGGCAACTTTGCCTATCCCTCGGTTTGTCCCCCAAGGCGACCGCTGCGGCCGTTTTCTATGCCGTGAGTACCCATGTCGAGGAACTCGGACGCGAACAAGTGCACCCGATCTTCTTACTCGATGAGGCACACCTCCTCCATCAGGATGTCCTCGAACACCTGCATGTTTTGTCGAACTACGAATGGGATCGAAAGCCACTCTTATCGATCATCCTCGTTGGCCTGCCCGAGCTTTGGGGGCGTTTGTCGTTGCGAAAGAATCGCTCGCTCTGGTCGCGCATCTCTTGCCGACTGAGCCTCGCATCGACCACGGTCGGTGACACCACTGAATACGTCGACTATCGACTCCGTCGAGCCGGTTCCGAAAAGATGTGGTTCAGTTCCGATGCCATGACGCTATTACACGAAGCCACAGCCGGTCAATTGCGAGATGTCGATCGCGTGGCCACGAATGCCTTGCGTATGGCCGCGACCCGAAAACTGCAACTCATCGATCGGCACATCCTCGAGCATGTACTCGAAGGCGATCAGAACTCAGGAGGCTCCTCGTGACCCAGCACCAACAACTCATCCTCGACCTTCTCGATCGGGTCCTTGAGCTTTCGACGCCGGTCATCGCCGATCTTCCAAAAGACTGCCTTGATCCTCGTCTCCTCGACGATCTGCAAGGACTCACCGCAGCGTTGCACACGGTGTTGCTCGCCTACCGTAGTGACATGCCGACGTCGGACGAAGACCCATTGCCCTTCTGATCCTCCCCCGATTGTGCATCGTTGTGATGGCCATCGCGACCGCGACGAGTGCAATTCGTCCGGGTCCACCTTGCGATGGCCATCATTGCAGCGAGCATTCGGGTCCTTATCGACCCACCTTGTGATGGCCATCACGACCGCGTGAACTCGAGACCCTCCGATCCATCCTTGCGATGGCCATCGGAAAACCGATCGTTTGGGTTCGCTCTTGGCCATCCTTGAAATGGCCATCGCAAAACCCTGGATCGTTTTCGCCCCTGCACATCCTTGCGATCGTCATCATTGGACGCGATCACACCGCCATCATCTGACGCGCCTGGTAACACTGTAGAGGGCGAACGCCCGAGACATGAACGAAACCCCGATCCCAGCAGGAGCTCCGAAACCAGGCGGAGCCCTGCGCCTCGAGAGGGCGCCGCAGACGCGGATTCCGACCGCTCGTGCAACCACGCCATCATTGAGCCAGACCCCGGATCCAGAAGTGGCCGCCAAGGGACAACGTCGCCGATTCACTGCCGAATACAAACGGCGCATTCTGGCCGAGGCCGAACGTTGCAAGAAGAATGACGAAGCCGCAGCGCTGCTCCGGCGTGAAGGCTTGTATTCGTCACACCTCGCCCAATGGCGAAGCGCACGAGATCGCGGGGAATTGGCCGTCAATGAGGCGCCTCGCAAACGTGGTCCCAAGCCGAAAGCGATCGATCCCAGCGCGAAGCGAATCGCCGAGCTCGAACGCGAACTTGCCAAAACAAAAGCGAGAGCCGAGCGAGCAGAGCTACTGGTCGAAGCGCAAAAAAAAATGGCTGCGCTTCTCGAACGCTTGCAACGCGAGAAGGAGGAAGAGACGTAATGGCTATTCTCCGCACCGCGGCAGCGATCGTCGGCGAACGTGCAGCTTGCAACGCGCTTGGAATCTCGCGCTCGACCTACCGCCGTTGCTCGGCACCCCAATATACCCATCCGGCCAAACGTCGCTCGGGAGGCCGCATGCTCACGAACGATGAACGCGAGCTTGTGCTCGCGACATTGCATGAGGACCGTTTCGCCGATCTGGCAGTACCACAGGTTCACGCCATCCTGCTTGAGGAAGGCGTGCATTACTGCTCCGTACGTACAATGTACCGCGTCCTCGAATCCGCGGGTGAGAACGTTGAACGCCGTAATATTCGCCACTACACCGATGCAGTGAAGCCGGAGTTGCTCGCGACGCGTCCGAATGAACTGTGGAGTTGGGATATCACGAAGTTGCGCGGCCCAACCAAATGGAGCTATTTTATCTCTACGTCATCATCGACGTCTTCAGCCGGTACATCGTCGGCTGGATGGTGGCGACCAAGGAAAGCAAGGCGCTTGGTACAAAGCTAACACTACTGGGACGATTTCGCCAAAAATTTGGCCGAGAGATCGGGGCGTGATCTACCCCAGGCATGAGCGAACGGACCCAATCTGCGGCCGCCTTCCCGACCCCCTCGCGGATCGCCGCGCTGCATCCCAAGGCGGAGGAGCGTCTTGGTGCATACCTTCAAGGGATCTTTGACGTGCTCGGCACCAAGCGACGTAGAGAGGGCTTTGCGATCTACGCCTGCGGCATTTTGGGCGAGGGCGAGCGCAAGAGCATCGAACCGATCGCGTCTCGGGCATGCGGGTCGCCGGATGAGACGGATGCAATGCACAAGAAGCTGCTTCGGTTCATTGCCGAGTCGGAATGGGAAGATCGTTCAATACGCGAGTACGCAACCCAATATGCGATCGAGCAGATGCAGGTACATGGACCGATTCGCCACTGGATCGTAGACGACACGGGTTTCATCAAACAGGGCAAGTTCTCTCCGGGTGTCCAACGGCAGTACACTGGGAGCGCAGGGAAGACGACGAACTGCCAGGTCGCGGTCAGTCTGACACTCGCGACTGACCATGCTCATGTGCCCGTGGACATGCAGTTGTACCTGCCTGAATCGTGGGCTCAGGATCGCCCACGCTGCCGAGCTGCAAAGATTCCCGAAGATGTCGACTACCGACCGAAATGGGTGATCGGCTTAGCAATGATCGCTGGAGTCGTGGCTGCCGGGTTGCCGCGGGGAGTCGTGCTCGTCGACGCGGATTACGGAGACAAGAGTGAGTTTCGAGATGGGCTCGACGCATTGCATCTTCAATATGCGGTTGCAGTCAAGAAGACGACGTGCGTTCGTCGCATCCGTGGAGTCGGTAATCACCGGTCGGTCGGTGAACGGATGACCGTCGAGGACCTCGCGTTCGAGCTCCACCCCGGGGACATTCGGAAGGTGACTTGGCGTAAGGGTATGAAAACGACGATGAGTGCCCGATTCGCGATTGTATACGCGTAGAACCTATCCCGAGCGATCGTCAACCTCGACAAGAACAATGGCTCATCATTGAATGGCCCGAGGATTCACATCTGCCAGCTCAATATTCCCTGGCGACATTGCCTCGACAATGGTCGCGCAAGCAAATTGTGCGAACGCTCAAAGAGCGTTGGCGGACCGAACGCGTATATGAGGACCTGAAGGGTGAGCTAGGACTCGATCACTTCGAGGGTCGCACCTACCCGGGGTGGAATCATCATGTGACGGTTGTCCTGGCTTGTTTCGCATTCCTCGTGGCCGAACAGGCACGAGCTTTTCCCCCCTCGTCAACTCGGGCCTATGAATCGCCACCCGACGACGCGTTCCATCGCGCGGCCTGAGCGACATTTCGCAGACTCCTTTATCACCGTACGCATCGCGGTCGCTATCGCTGTTATGCGATGGCTGCCGCGATGTCCATTTTGTCGACGTGGATTTGACTCGTGTTCGAGGTCGGCTGACCGACATCATGGGCTGGCGACTGCCTCGTACCCTTCGACCCCGAATTCGGAACCGTCCCAGTAGTGCTAATTGCCGAGACTTGTACCAAACATAATATTGTCGCGGGTACGCTCACGCTGCATGCTGATCGAGGCTCCTCGATGACGAGTAAACCCGTTGCATTCCTTTGTGCCGATCTTGGAGTGACCAAGACTCATTCGCGTCCGTATCAGTCCAACGACAACCCATACTCCGAATCCAATTTCAAAACGCTCAAATACCGGCCGGAATTCCCCGACCGATTCGGCTGCATCGAAGACGCGCGCGTGTACGTTCGAGATTTCGTCGAGTGGTACAATCTCAATCATCATCACAGCGGTCTTGCCATGTTCACGCCACACGATGTCCACTACGGGCTCGTCGAGGAGAAGCTCATCGTGCGCGCCACCACGCTACGTGAGGCCTACGAACGCAACCCCGAGCGGTTCCCTCATGGCTTGCTCACCGTCAAACGTCCCCCCGAGGAGGTCTGGATCAATAAGCCCAACAACCATCCCAGCGCCCATCCTCAACCCCAGCCCATCAGTCACTAAACTTCGAACCAAGTGGTTTCAAACTTGTTGACAACTTCCGTAGTCGTCTCATAAATTGGTATCGGAAGGACCAGGCCATGTCTATTAATTCGGCACTTTTTGCAAACGACGCGGCATTGAACGCCGCCCTGGATCACGACTCCGCACATATTGTTCCGGGAAGCACTGGAGCTCACGTGCTCAAGATCCAGCTTGCGCTGGAGCAGCTTGAACGCATCGAGATTCCCAGTGATGAGAAGGACACATTTACCTACGGTCCCGCTACGGCCGATGCCGTTCTGCACTACAAAAGCATTCGTCGCATCATCAATTTGACCATACAGCAGGAAGCGGACAACATTGTAGGGAAAAGGACCATTCGCAGCATGGACGACGAGCTCGTGGCCGGCGGCACGTCACGGGGAACACTCATGTCGGTCGCCCATCGGCAGAGTCGAATTTCGATGCAGGATGTCCTGGCGAGACTTCAGATCCTGCAAGCCGAGATCGCCGCCGCAACGCTCCTGCCGGAGCCCGCAAAGACCTTCGAGGCAGGCGTTATCAGGGTTTCCCATGCCCGTGATCTGCAGGTGCTGTCCCGACGGCTCATGGTCGGTGCAGATCCTCTGGACCCGGCGCTTCAAAGCGGTCTCGCGGCGGTGATCGACCTGATTACCCAGAACCTCGCCCTGCCGGTGACAGTGATCGATCACGGCTCTACGGGTCGTTGCGCACAGTTCGTTACGGTCCCTTTCGCAGCGACCAGCGCCGGCGAACCCAATCCGCGTGTGAGCCTTTGCGAACCGTTTTTCACGGCGCGGGCTGATCTGCAGCGCGATGTCGTCACACACGAGTACTTTCACCTCTTGGGAACCGGTGACCATTCGGTGGCCAATCTCAACGAGGCGCTGTCCAACGCTAACACCCTGGCCCAGATCGTCGCATTTCTGTTCGACCGTGACCGCCAGGTCAACTCTGATGGAAACGAGGCTGCCGTCCCTCCCTTCCCGTCACAAAGGTAGATCCGCCGCCGACATTGATAAACAGAGTTGTGGGGGCGAAAGGACCGAAGAAGCTTGTTATCGAGCACGTCAGCGGAACGAAGGCTGTACGCAGCGACGCTTCGCCACATCCCCCATTCTGGTTCCGAAGGCACTTGGGTGCTGGTATTGTGGAGGTCTAGAACACCAATCAGTTCGATCCGCTGTAATTACGCGGCTTCCAGAAATTGAAGGCGTTCGAGGTTTACGTCGCCGCGTGGCGTCTTGCGTCGAACAGGTTTTTGCGGACGCCTATATATCGGGCTCGGGGGCCCTGCTTGCGGGCATGGTGGGCCAAGCGATGCTCGATCATGACCCTCTTGCGGAGGCGCTATCCTACCCAGATTGGAGACGCAGATGCTCGTTGCTGTTTCTCGACGATATCGCTATTGAGCGTCGGCTCCTTTGGAGCGCAAACCGCAAGGGGCAGGAGGCAACCAATCCGTGTCATTACGATCCGCAAGCCTGACGGGAGACCAGGTCCTGGAGAATTGCCTTGCCGGTCGGCACCGTATGATGGCCGCCGAGGAAGGATTGCCCGTCATGCGGGTGCAATCGGCCCTTATTGAACTCGGGCGACAAGTGGGGCCGCATGGTGCTGACGGCGTTTTTGGCCCAGACACAGGAGCGGCAGTGATCGCCTATAAGTCCGTCAAGGGACTAGTTCCAAACGATCCAGTGGTGGGGCCGGGCACAATACAGGCTTTGGATAACGATCTGTTCCGCGACCCGCCCCATCTCGATCCGGCCTTCGCCGAGTTCAGTCCAATGGTGGTTGACCACCGCCTTGAGCAGTTCGTCGCTCGTGAGCTGGTGGTCCTCCTACGTTCGCCTCTCGACTCCTGGCGACACATGCTGGGTGCTTTTGCGCTCGAAGCGCTCAACTCCGGCGAGTTGCTGGGCATTGTTGCCCAGAGCCGCGCCATTGACCTGCGCGACCGCTTTCTGGCTGTAGCTGACCCGCTACAGGAGAGGGGCTCGACCGCGGAGAGTTTCTTCGACGAAGCCATCAGCGACCTAGGCTCGCTGGGCTTGACCGTGACCTTTTCTTCGGGTGGCCAGCTGCGCGCCTTCATTATCATTGCGGACCAGGTGATCCTGGGCAGGGCGGCCGTCGTTCGCACCTCCGACAACACCCGTGCGCCTCAGTCGCTGCAAGGGGTGCTTGTGCACGAGCTGACCCACGTGCGCAATCTGGCAAACATCCAGGCGCTGCTCGCTACCTCCGATACGGACGGCAACGCCTTTGCAGACACGGCGCTGGCACAGGCACGATCCGCTACCGGGAGTCCCACCGCCCGAGTGTTGCGTTCATACGTCGCCGAGCTCACCGCCCGACATGTACATTGGGTTGTGCTCAAGGAGCTGGCAGGCACACCTGGTGAAATAGCGGTTCGTGGTCTTAGCGCAGAAGGTCTTACGGTAGCCGCGCTCCTCTATTTTGTGGAATTACGGGGACTCTATGACTCCAATGGGTACGGCGCCGGCATCAACGCACGGGGCGATGCTGTACGTTTTCGCCAGCTCGAGCGTTGGATGCGTCTCTGCGCCGCCCAGTCATTTAGCAGCGTTGCTGCCGAGAACGAACAGTCAAAACTAGTGTTCGGAGCCGCGGCACAGTTCTGTGCCGATCAGGCCAACAGAGCGACCCTGGACTTTGCGGAGGAGGACGGAGTCTTCCCCCTCATCCAAGATTTTCGCTGAGTGGCCTTCTTCACAGCGTATATGCGGGCTGTTGCCGGCCCTGCCAAGAACCCGCAGTTGGGAGTGCTACTGTCAAATCTTAGTCGATGTCAGGGATTCAGTGTAAGCCTGTCGCTATTGGGTTGTGCGCTCTTCTGTGCCAAAGGCGTGTTCCGGGCAAAGCAAGATGAGGCCGCCCCTCCTCATGGCTTTACAACCCCCTCCACTCGCACCACCTCCCCAACCCGACCGAGAGGATCGATGTAGGCCATCAGCAATGCTCCCGGCAACGGTGAGTCGACCTCGGCACGGTTCACGCCAGTCCACTCGACGGCGGCTCCGCTCAGCATGATATTGGCGACCGATCCGTTGGGCAGGTCGCCCCACTGCTCCCACAACCGAAGTTTGTAGGGCGCAACCGAGGCCGAGGAGCTTGGCGTCGCGCCTAATTGAAGGCTCATTTGCCGAGTGCCCGCGGCTTCGAAGATCGTCACTATTGCGGCTTCGGGTGCTGATGCGAGCGGCAACATGCGTATTGCGCTTGCCGGTGGCGAAGACAGGCTGAAGGTTTGTGGAAGATCCTGGCGTTGCGATTCGGACATCGGCTCGACGCTCCCGGCGGGCGGCACTTCTTCGAAGCCTTCGCGTACGCGCCGTTCGGGTCCAAGTCGGACTTCGACCCACCATGCGCAGCGCACAAAGGGCTGCAATGGCTTCGTATCGACGACATCCGCGAACGCGCGAAAGCCATCGCCAGTGCGTTCGATCTTGAGCTTGCCTCGCGCGATCTCGCGCGCATAGATGGGTTCGGGCACCGTTCCGATTGCACGGCGCAGCCGGAATTCCGGGTGCCGCGCATCTGCTGCCGGTGGATCGGTGAAGAGGCCGGGCTCGGCAGCCTGCAGCGCGATCCAATCGAAGCCATCGGCCTCGATGCGCAGCGTGGCCATTCCGGTTGCGTTGTCGATGCTCGCGGCAATGCGTGCGGCCGGTGGCCGGCGTTCGCTGGGCACTGCGACCGGCACCACGGGGCAAGCGTCGAAAGGTGCTTCGTGGCCGTTTGCGGTGAGCGGAACGATGCGCAACACCTGCACTGAGCCGAGCGAGCGCGGCAATCGTTCGTCGACAACCGCCACGCCGCCGCTCTCCTTCACCTCACTGAGCAGACGAAAGCGTTCGCGGGCGCCGAGCGTGCCATTGCGCGCACGCACGCCGGCTTCGACCGCCTGGTTCGCACGCGGTCCCGCGGGCAAGCCTAGACCGATCGCATCGGCGATGAAGACTCGGTAGCTCGCATTCGCAGCAGCCTGCCACTTGAGCTTCAGTTCGACCTCTTCGGCCGGGCCGGGCCTGCTCGTCCAGATGAGGCCAAGGCCACTTGGGATGACTGGATGCGGACGACGATCGATGAAGGCAATGTTCACGCTCACGGCGTCCGAAAGCGCGCCCATCGTGTCCTCGAAAGTGGCTTGCAGCACACCGCTTCCACTTTGCGCGACTTCCGTCGGCGGCAGCAGGAATCGTTTCGTCACCACCGGCACCGAACGCCGCGCGGAAGGATCCGCAAGCACTTCCGGAACGAGGTCTACATGTGCAGACTCCGCGCCGAACACAAGGTGCAGACGTGCCAGTGGCAACGCGCCTGCGCGCATGTCGGCTACGTTCGGAACGGGGACGGTGATGTCGACATGTCCCGGCGAGATCGCTCCCGCCTCTACACCCGTCGGCCCGTCGAGTACCACCGATGCCTGAGGCATCGGCGCGAGCGGCATCGGCCGTGGCGGCGGATTCACGGCGAATTCCACCAGCGGGCCAAAGCGACCGAAAAGGTCCGCAAGGGCAACGCGATAGCGCGACGCGGTTGGCGGTTGATCGGGCTCCGAAGGTATCGGCGAATCCGACAACAAACTCTGCGCCATTGCGGGCGGGCGGTCGGCCGTACGGCCGAGTAGCAAGGGCAGCACGCGTGGCGGCGAGTCGACGCCATCTGCGAGCGGTGCTGGTCGATGCCGGCTTTGCCACGTGCCTCCCTCGAGACGACCGAGCGCGACCAGCCCGCCGAGTGGCGTGGTGGCCCACAGCATGTTTTGGCGAAAGGCGTTCGATGGCAACGTCGGCCGGCCAATCCACCGTGCACGCTCAGCCGGTACCAGGGGTGCCGCGATTATCGGCCGATCGGGTGGTGGCACCACGCCGCAGAGCGCGATCACGCCGCGGATTGCTGCGACGGGCCGGTTCACGATGCTCCTCGAGAGCCTCGTGAATTCGCCGCGCCGACCGGTTCTTTCCTCGATGCGCTCAACGTTGCGTGCGACCGCACTCTGCATCAGCGCCGTCTGCTGGCCGAGGTTGTCGTAGAGCGAATCATTGCGCCTGAGGACACCGAAGGTGCGTTGCACCGCATACATCGCGACGGTCGCATAGGCCACAGGCTCGCCAGCCTGCGGCAGATCCTCGACGCGGGTCATCAAGCCAAGGAAACGTGCGAGGCCCGGGTCCATCGCCTGCATCAGCAGCAGGCTCGGTACGCCCATGTCGACGCTGTGCTGAGCGACTTGACCGGAGGGCAATGCATCGGCATCAATGCGCACATCCCTCGGCCAGGTGGCGGGGTCGCGCATCATCTTCTCGCAAGCGTCGACCACGTCTTTGCCGAGAGGCTGGATGCGTTGCACTTCGTTGTCGGCACTGATCAGGTCGAGAGGGCCGTCAGGCCGATCAGCCGGCGTGAGCCGCAACGGCGCGCCGCGTTTGACGTAACTCATTGCCCGAATTGCGCCTAATCCACCCGAGTACCACGCATGGCGCCCATCGATTGGCAGGCTCAGGATGTCTAGCGGATCACTGTCGAGGATCTGCTCAAGCGCGCGCACAGTGCTCATGCGCCAGGTGATCAGCCTTGCTGTACCGCGGCCTTCGAGTCTTAGCCGGTTGACGCGCGGTGCACCGAGCACATAAGGCGCCTTGCTGACACGTGAATACTCGCGGCCGACGCCATCGCTGCGTGTGCTGTCGAGCAGAATCGCCACTCCATCGAAGTTGCCGTCGACTTCGACGGCGACGTCCTGCGACTGGTTCTCGGGCAGATCGTCCACAGGTACAGCGATATCGGCGAAGAGCACGCCGCCCGCCGCATCGAGGTTGCCGTTGGCATGGAGTATTCCTTTCGGATCACTCCACACCACCGTCGGCACGGTTCGTTCGGCTTGCAATCGGTAGATCCCAATCGGCGCGAGTGGGAACCCGAGTGCGGGCGACGGTATGACGCGCACGTGCGTGCCGCGATCAAGGTCGTCGTCCAACTGCACTGCGACGGCCATCGTGGAGAAGAGCTGCGGGGGCGCGAAGATGCTCATGATCAGTCGTCCGCTGCGAAAGCAGGTTTGGTGTTGAGAGCCATCGCGCCGGGAAGCAGGGTGCCGTCGGCATCGCGGAGCGACAGCATGAGGATCGGGTCGTTGCTCGGGGGTAGACCCGGAATCACGGCCCAACGACGCGGGGGGAACGGCCTGGACGTGAGGTAGAGCAGGCGAGAGCCAATGCGGTCTCGGCGGCGCAGGTCGAAGTTGGCGGCCGAGATCCCGTCCCTGCTCATTACGACGACGAGGCTCTCGATCGTCACGCGGTGAGGACGCTCAATGGGCTCCGGTGACTCGATCAGCACGCCGGCGCAGAGCCAGCCAGGCGCACCACCCACTATGTCTGGCACCCAGAACTGGCTCACGCGTGGCTCATCGCTCGCGGGCCAGCCCTGCAGCCCTATGGCGTCGAGGGCAGCCTCGAATGCAGCATCTTCGCCCTCGACGACAGTTGGCGTAAAGGCAGGCAACGTATTGAGTGCGATGTCACCGCGCACACGTGTGCCGCCGGCCGCGGGAAAGCCGAGTCCGGCGAGCATGTCGAGCGGCGAGCGCCAGCGCGAGGTGCGGAAGGTCACGCCTGGTAGGCGGCCAGCGGGGACATCTACGCCGTCCTCTGGCTTCGTGACCTGCACGAACACCTCGTGCCAGGCGCGCGTCGCAAGGGGGATAGGCGGGCTCTTAAGTGTCGCACCGGGTTTGGGCAGAACGCATGGGCTGGTGAGCGCCCGCTGAAACTTTATCTGGCCGGACTGCGTCAGCAGAGTAGGTGCTTCGAGCGAAACCCAGCTCGCGTCGATGAGCTTGAAGACCCCAAGGTTCGGCACCGCTGCAGGGTCGTCGGGCACGTCGACGCGACGAAGGCCGAGCTTGAGATCGAAGCCGTAAACTTCCGCGAGCCCCGTGACATGGTCGGCACCGAAATGCGCGCTCACCGGGTCGTCTGCGAAACGCATGGTTTCGCTTTGCGCGGGCGAATAGCCGAGCAGATGGCGTTGCAGCATCTCGGGCTCGAACGTGTCCTGCCGGCGCAGGAGATAGGTGATGCGATCGTCCAGGCCATAGGCGGGGGTCGGGTCGCTGCGCTTCGTGCCGGCGTGCACAGCAGCGGGTTTGGGCGCGGTCTTGAAGAAATACGAGCGCCGGGTTGGCACCCCCGGCTGAGCCGCACCCTTCGGCAAATAGACGGTGCCCCTCGGTGGATCGTCCGGTTTGGGATTGGGCTGTTGCACCTCGAGCAGGTTGCCCGACTCATCCTGCTCGAAGAGCTGTCCCTGCCACTGCACATTGACATCGAGTCGGTATGTTCGGCCCGGTTCGAGCACGAGCGAGCTTTCAGTGTCGGTGCTTTGTGGCGGTTGCTTTGCGGCGGCATCGGCAAGTGTCTTGGCCCGATCCTGATTGAACTTGTTGCGGGCCGCGGACGCATCGATCGCGGCCTGGGTGATGCCGCGAAGGCCCAGCACGGCGATCGGCGCATTGAGACGCCATTGCACGCTGACCGATGAGATCATGCCGTCGAACGCCGGCACATAGAAAAGCGCTATGCGGCCATCTTCGAGCGGAATCGACTCTTTCATCGACCAATCACCGCCGGCGCTCCTCACCTGTATTCTCGGAGCAGAACCCGCAGGCGCAATCAGTGCGGGGTCGATTGCCACCCACAGACGCGCCGATGCGATCGCCGTGGAGGGCACGATCTCGGCGAAGTTCCATGGCATCGCCCGCTCGATGAAGGGGAGGTTGCGGTCCTTGAGGCCGGGTGTAGACACATAGCCGAGCGTCAGCCACCCATCGAAGCGGCGCTCCAGTGTTAGCGTTGTGCCGGTCACCACCTTGAGCGGCGAGAACCACATAGGCGGAGGCAGTTGCCCTGCCGTGGTCGCGCCGAGCGACACGCCCGGCAGCACGCTGCACGAAGTCGTAACAAGCGCAGTGAAGCGGCTCACGCATGGATTGGGGTCGATCGGGTCCGAAGGCATGAGCATGCCCGGTGCTGCCGGCTTAGCGCCCGCGCCGATCGCCCAGCCGGCTTGTGCTTCGATACGTAACTGGCACATCGTCGCCGCATCATCCTCGGCGGGCGGAAGCGACTTGCCGCCATCCGCCAGGCGCAGGACCCAGAGTTCACTGTCATACGTAAGGAGCACCAGTTCACCGGCCTGTGGGCGCACGCCGAGCGCACCGGCCTTGCCCTTCTGCCATGCGGCGCTCAGGGGTGCAGCGGGCACGACCTTCGCGCCGAAGCCGGCCTCGTCGTTGGTCACATCGAAGAGCTCAAGCGTCTTCAGCATCCACTCGTAGTGCAGCATGTCATTGCCGACTGTCTGCGCGCCCTGAATAGCAAGTGCTTTATCGTCGAACTGGCCGTTACTGCAGTTCGCGTCAACCTTCGGTGTGATGCCGAATGCGAGGTGGATGAGCGTGTCGGGCCAGACCGTCGGTGCGCCAGCTGCCGTTCGCGTCATCGCAAAGAGGCGATTGTACTGGCCATCAATCAGGTAGGCGAGATCGCCCACGATCGCTTCGCCCTCGACCGCATCGAGCGGGTGCACGCTCGGTGGCGGTAGGAGGCGCGTGGGCTTGCTCCCGACCGAAATTTCGGCACAGCCTTCAATCTCGGTGAAGAAGAGATCGATGTGCCCGCAGACCCGCGCATGCACATAGCTCTCCCCGTGGTCGGGCACGATAAAGCTCAACTGCGCGTCGACTCCGATCGAGAAGGGCCCGAGGTTGAGCGATCCGCCGATACGGCCGAAACCCGCGAGCGTGAGCGGGTTCGTTGCAATCAGAATGTCGGCACCGCCATGCACTTCGGCCCATGCGATCGGACGCGGGCCGATCGACATCTCCACGCCGAAACCGAAGGCGATGATGAAGCCACCGTAAGTGTTGATCGCTTCACCGCGCGGCCAGTCGACGATCCCTTCGCCGCGCAGCATCACGTAGGCGTCGGCGCTTTGCGGATAGATGTCGGGCAGCACTTTCACGCGCATAGGCCCGAGGCCGCGGCCTTGCTTCGGATATCCGTCGGCGCCTAGATAGAGAAACCAGTCGCTCGGGTTGACGACTGGGAAATGTGCACCCAGTGGCACTACGGCGTCGATGAGCGCTGGCACCTTCTGTTCGCCCTTGAGGCCGATCGTTACCCCGTCGTTCGGGTCAATCGATGCGACGCCCTTGAATGCGAGGCCGACAGAATCCGCCGGTGGCCGCTCGGTCACTTTCAGCCGCGGTGACATGAGCTTGCCCCAAAGCGCAGCACGGACTGCGATGTCGGGCACCGTTAGAAAGAGGCCGCCCTTAGCCGAGAAGGCGAAGCCCATGTCGGCGACCGTGCCGAGTACGGCTTCTACGCCCATGGTGAACTGATCCGGCGCGAAGCCGAAGGCATTGAGCCTGTTCATTGGGTCGTTGAGGATGAGTGCCGACGAATCCCACGCGAGCTGCCAGCCAATCGGGTCGGGTGAATCGGGCGGTGGTGACGTGGGCTTCGCATTGATGCCGATCGAACCCGCGACGCCGTAGAGCCCTATACCTGTGGTGCCGAGTGGGATCGGCCCCGGAAGGTCGGCCGCGAGCCGCAGGAAGAGCCACCAGCCGCCCGCAACTTCGGCGTAGACGACGGTTGCCTGGCAAGCAAGGTTCATCGGCACCACGTTCACTGCGAGGTCGGCCGCGAAGCCGCGTTTGACGAGCTGCAGCTTGCCGCGGCCATTGAGCACGGCAGGCACGTTGAGCGATGCATCGAGCCCTTCGAGCGAGACCGAAAACTGCTTGGTAGCGGTGTCGAGCGTCGCGCGGATGGTCGCGCCGGAGATCGTCACCGGGCCGAGGTTGAGCTTGAAACGCAGATCAACTTCGAGCCACATGGAGCCGCGACCCGAGCGGGTGCCGAGAATGTCAAAGAGCGACGCCGGACCGTGCACCTCCCACGAGCCCGGGTCCTCGATCTCCATGTCGGATTTGCTGAAGTCGAGCTCGATCATGTCGAGCCCCGATTTGTGCGGCAAGAAGCTTAAGCCCACATTGCGGTTGCGCACGCGCATGGGCTGCTCCTTGCGCAGCGCCACACTCAAGACGCCGATGTTAAGCGGCACGACGACGACATCGACTGAGTAATCGATCAGCAGCTTGACTTCGTCGCCGACGGGCAGGCCGTGGCCCGTGCTTTGTAGTTGCACGCCGTGCACGACCACACGGCCGCTGTCCTTCAGAAATGCGCTTGCCCCTAGTGCTGCGAGCAGCAGCGCATGCATAACGACGCCACTTGCATCGGAACCTGGTGGCGGATCGTCGGCAACGATGGCGGTTGCGAGCGCAGCCGCGGCGATCATAAACTTTGCGGGTACGCCACCCTCCGGTGCATGGACCGAGACGATGCCTTCACTGCCCTGGGATTCGAGCGCGAGCGTCAAGGTGGAGGTCGACTCAGTCGGTAGCCGGGCGAAACGTGCACGTGCGATCACCGGCTTGCCGGCCGCGAAGGTGAGTGCATTGCCGCCCACGTCTTCCTGATGGCCATCGAGCGGCAGCGTCATCGAGACCTCGACGAGCGTGGGCGCGAAACCGGCAAGGCCACGTGCTGTCGGATCACGGCATTCGATGCGCACTTCCATGCCCGGATGCTTGTCGGTTGCTGGTACCTTGCTTACGACGGCGAAGTCGATGCCCGGTGGCTCGAAGCCAAGCTGAAGATAAGCATCGACCGCATGATCGCCGAAGAACGGTACACCCTTCGGCAGGAAGAAACGCACGTGACGCATCGCGATGCCGCGCCACGCAATATCGTCGGCCGGTGTAGCGACAATTTGACCGTTGAGAACCGTGGTGCCGGGTGGCGCAGCTTCGACAGTATCGTCAATGACGATGCCAGTCGCGTCGTCCGGAATCTGAAAGCCGAAGCCGCTACTTCCGATGAGAACCGTTGGCGGCACGAGTGTGAGCGTCACCATGCCTTCGGGGCCTTCGTCGGTCGGTGACAACTTCATGCTCGCGGCTTGCCCGCTCCTGCCCGCGATGAGCAAGCTGATGCGGACGCCTTCTAGCGTTGCCGGTACGTCGCCCGGCACTGCCTCCAGCCACTCTGTGCCTTCCGCGTCGTCGTGCTGCAGCGTGGCCTGCTTGAAGATATGGCCCGGCAATCCGGCGATGAATTCGAATACCGCTTTCGCGCCGGGCACCGCAGCACGGGCCGCAGTGTCGAGCAGGAGATAGAGCTTGAAGCTAGTCGCAGGATTGCCGCCTTCGAACACCAGATGGAAGTCGCAGTTTGGAAGCGGCGGTTTGAGGTTGAGCGAAAGCAGAGGCAGAGGCAGAGGCAGAGGTGACTGCGTGAGCGCGATCGACGTCGACCCGCGCACGTCGTCGGCATCAGCCGGTTCGACCGTCGGAATGCAGGTCTTCAGAAGCGAGCTGATCGAGTCCTCGAACACCACGCTTGCAGTGAGTCCACGCTTGCCAATGACATCCCAGAGTGAGGACATGTTTGTCTTCCGTTGAAGGGCCGATTAGTCAGCGATTCAGGCAGCCTGCAGTGCCGAGATGTCGAATGCTAATACGCGGAGCGTCCCAATCATGCTCGCCAGCCTGTCTCGGAAGGTGGCTTCGGTGTTGCGGCCGAAGCCGGTATCTGGGCGAAAGAGCGTTTCCGATTTCATCGACTCTCCAGCGGTTCACTGAACCAAACGCCGAATGAAGTTGGACGTCAAGTGACATTTCGGGGATTCTCCAGAAGTTTTGAAGTCGCGGGTCGGGGATGCTTGATCGGCCCGCCGGCCGGAGAACTTGGTCCGGCCGTTGGACCATTGATGAGCTCTGACTCGGGTTCCGTTGTCTTAGGAGTGGCAGGCGTGTTCGAGTGACTTGTGTTTGTGGCGTGAATACGGCTGCGATCGTCGCGAAACGCCCGCACCAAGACTTCCGTGGTAAGCGCGTCGATTCGGTCATGGCTGAGAGCCTGCATCACGTGATGGCTACGTTCGGTCGTCATGGGTTTGTTCTCCCGGGGGGTGCACCCCAGCCGCAAGAGCTGACACAAGCTTATGTGTGTTTGGATTTCACCTTCCCCACCAGCGAATTGGAGTTTACATGTGAGTGTGTAAACGCTCAGTCCAGGACCAAGCCCAGAGGCCACTACAGTTTGTGGCTCCGCCACGGCGGATGCCGTCGCCGGCGGTTGATTAATCCCAGATTTCATTTGAGTTTGCGGCGGGATCGTGATCTAACCTTGAGGTGAACGACTGGTACCCGATCGGGCGATTAGGGATTTTCAACCGGGGGCGTTTAAGCCAATCGAAGTGGCAAAAGTGTTCGCGGATGGCGCGAGGAGGCTCTGGTCTCGCTGTCGGTGAGCGGTACCCGGAGAAGTTCCTCTGT
>Ga0315912_10001564_pt1 | contig 27370 bp, 26 predicted proteins | sample VfabasoilMG_FD_204469 | JGI IMG/M metagenome (GOLD analysis project Ga0315912, IMG submission 204469) | Garden soil microbial communities collected in Santa Monica, California, United States - V. faba soil | ecosystem: Environmental > Terrestrial > Soil > Garden | place: USA: California...
GCTACGCACCGGGTGTTGAAACTACTACCGGTCCACTAGGCCAAGGTATTTCGAATGCGGTAGGTTTTGCCATGGCAGAAAAATTGCTGGCTAGCCAATTCAACAAGCCCGGTCACGATATTGTTGACCACTACACCTACTGCTTCTTGGGCGATGGCTGCATGATGGAAGGTGTTTCACACGAGACTTGTGCATTAGCCGGAACATGGGGCTTGGGCAAACTTGTTGCCTTCTGGGATGACAACGGTATTTCAATTGATGGTCATATCGAAGCTTGGTACACAGACGACACTGCCGGCCGTTTCAAATCTTATGGCTGGCACGTACAGTCGGTGGATGGGCACGATGCAAATGCAATACAAAAGGCAATTGATGAGGCGAAAAAAGTCACTGATAAGCCATCACTTATTTGCTGTAAAACAATTATCGGTAAAGGTTCGCCAAACAAATCAGGTTCTCATGATTGCCACGGTGCCGCATTAGGTGAGACGGAAGTTGCTGCAACACGTGAGGCAATCGGCTGGAAATATCCTCCATTTGAAGTTCCGGCAGATGTATATGAAGGCTGGGATCAAAAAGGAAAAGGTGCAAAACGCGAAGCAGATTGGAATGCTAAGTTTGATGCTTATGCTAAAGCTTTCCCGGCCGAGGCTGCCGAATTCAAACGCCGCATGGCGGGTGATTTACCGGCAAATTGGAAAGCAACCACAGATGCATTCATCGCAGCAACTAACGAGAAAGCGGAAGCCATTGCAACACGTAAAGCTTCACAAAACGCGATTACTGCACTTGCATTATCATTGCCGGAATTTTTAGGTGGTTCAGCTGACTTAACAGGTTCAAATTTGACTTCATGTAGCAGCTTTACACATGTGGATGCTAAGAAACCAGGTAACTATATTTCATACGGTGTGCGTGAATTCGGCATGGCGGCGATTATGAACGGTATGGCGCTGCACGGTGGCTTATTACCTTTCGGCGGCACATTCCATCAATTCTCTGACTATATGCGTAACGGTATGCGTATGTCTGCTTTGATGAAGCAACGCGTGATTTATGTTCTCACACACGACTCTATCGGTCAGGGTGAAGATGGCCCAACCCATCAACCAATCGAAACGACTTCTGGCTTACGCTACATCCCACGTATGGATGTTTGGCGCCCAGGAAGTTCAACTGAAACGGCAGTTGCTTGGGTTGCTGCGGTTGAGAAAAAAGATGGTCCTGCGAGCTTGGTGTTAAGCCGTCAAAATGTAGCTGCGATGACGCATGATGCTAAGCAAATTGCGGATATGCGTAAAGGTGGTTATATAGTCTCTGATGTTGCAGGCGCAAAATTGATTTTAATGGGCACAGGTGCTGAGCTCGAGCTGGCCGTGAAAGCCGGCGCAGAGCTGAACGCAGCAGGCGTGAAAACTCGTGTGGTTTCCATGCCATCGACAAACGTATTTGACCGTCAAGATCAAAAATACAAAGACAGCGTACTTACACCAGGCACAAAACGTGTGGCAGTTGAAGCTGGCGTAACTGATTTCTGGCGTAAATATGTAGGTTTGGATGGCGCTGTAGTTGGTATTGATACCTTCGGTGAGTCTGCTCCGGGTGGCGCATTGTTCAAACATTTCGGTTTCACAGTTGAGAATGTGGTTAAAGTCGCCAAGTCGATACTATAATCAGCGAGGCGGTTGATGGAAAAGAGCCTCGCAAGAGGCTCTTTTTATTAGTTAGAACGAGTAATATAGTTATTTATAATTAGTAAAGCTACTAATTATTACAGAGGATAAACATGACAATTCGCATTGGCATCAATGGATACGGGCGTATTGGGCGTATGGTGTTGCGTGCGGCCGTAACCGAGCCAGAATTTAAAGATATAGAAGTAGTGGCAATCAATTGCTCGTATGAGATTGATTATATGGCCTATATGCTGAAATACGATTCTGTACATGGCCGCTTTAATGCTGACGTGCAAACAGAAGATGGGCACTTGATTGTCAATGGTAAAAAAATACTCGTTACTGCCGAGCGTGAACCTGCCAATATCGATTGGAAAACAAGCAGCGTAGATGTTGTCGTGGAGTCCACTGGTGTTTTTCTTACACAAGAGTCCTGTCAAACACACATCAATCAAGGTGCAAAAAAGGTGGTGCAATCTGCGCCCGGAAAAGATGACACGCCGATGTTTGTCTATGGCGTGAACCATAAAGAATATAAGAACGAGGTGATAATTTCTGCGGCTTCTTGTACCACCAATGCGCTTGCTCCACTGGCGAAGGTGCTACACGATAGCTTTGGAATTAAGCGAGGTCTGATGACGACGGTGCACGCCACTACGGCCTCACAAAAAACTGTGGATGGCACATCTAAAAAAGATTGGCGCGGCGGGCGCGGCGTGTTCGAGAATATTATTCCGTCAAGTACCGGTGCAGCCAAAGCAGTGGGTAAAGTGATTCCCGCCTTGAATAAAAAATTAACGGGTATGTCAATGCGCGTGCCAAGCGCCGATGTGTCAGTAGTCGATTTAACGGTAGAACTTAGTAAAGAAACCACCTACGAGGCAATCTGCAGTGCAATGAAGCAGGCCGCCAATGGTGAGCTTAAAGGTGTGCTTGACTATACTGAGGATAAAGTTGTTTCGACCGATTTCCGTAGCGATCCAGCAGCAGGAGTGTTTGATGCAGATGCGGGCATTATGCTGGACCCGACTTTTGTCAAGGTGGTAGCCTGGTACGACAACGAATATGGTTACTCCTGTAATTTATTGAGGCTTGTACAACACATCGCTGGAAAATAAATGCAGTTCATTAAAATGACTGATTTGGATTTGGCTGGGAAGCGCGTGTTTATTCGCGCTGACCTTAATGTGCCAGTGAAAGATGGCAAAGTTACTTCGGATGCCCGTATCACTGCGTCGATGCCAACAATCGCATATGCGCTCAAAGCAGGTGCAAAAGTCATGGTAACCTCCCACCTTGGTCGCCCTGAAGAAGGTGTCTATTCGGAAGAAAATTCATTACAACCGGTTGCAGATGTCATGTCTGCGCAACTTGGTCAAAAAGTTCGCTTGGTTAAAAACTGGCTTGCACCGAATGCACCAAAAGATAGTTTAACCATTCAAAATGGCGAGCTTATCTTGCTGGAAAATTGCCGCTTTAATGTAGGCGAGAAAAAGAATAACGACGAATTATCGAAACAATATGCTGCTTTGTGCGACATATTTGTGATGGATGCCTTTGGTACCGCGCATCGTGCCGAAGCGAGCACACACGGTATCGCAAAATTTGCGCCGGTAGCTTGCGCGGGTATATTACTTACAGAAGAATTAGAGGCACTTACAAAAGCATTATTAAATCCGGCACGCCCGATGGTGGCTATTGTCGGCGGCTCAAAAGTATCCACAAAGCTTACTGTGCTTGAAAGTCTTGCCGAAAAAGTAGATCAAATGGTCGTTGGCGGTGGTATTGCGAATACTTTTTTAAAAGCCGCAGGGTATGAAGTTGGCAATTCTCTTTGCGAAAATGATTTAGTTGTTACTGCACGCACATTAATGGACAAAATGTCCAATCGTGGTGCAACGATTCCCATTGCAAAGGATGTTGTTTGCGGTAAAAAATTTGATGAAAATGAACTTGCGATGTTAAAAAATTCATCAGATGTGACGAAAGATGACATGATTTTTGACATCGGCCCTAAGTCTGCGCAAGTATTGGTCGACATCATTTTGAATGCAGGCACGGTTGTTTGGAATGGGCCTGTAGGGGTGTTTGAATTTGACCAATTCGGAGAGGGAACAAAAGCGATTGCAAACGCAATTGCGAACACTAAAGCCTTTACTCTTGCAGGTGGTGGCGACACTATTGCCGCCATTCAGAAATACGATATTTACAGTAAAGTGAGCTATATCTCCACAGCAGGGGGTGCCTTTTTAGAGTTTCTAGAAGGCAAAAAATTGCCTGCAGTTGAGATTCTTGAACAACGCAGCCAGCAATAATCTAGATTTCTAAAAACGTATCGTTCGTCATCAAGCAGTCATCTCCCGGATTAAAAATAGCCTCATTTGAGGCTATTTTTTTGAACTAGCACCAAACTTGCTTATCAGACATTGAGGCAATTGTTTTTATTGGAGGTAAAAATGACTATCCGCGTAGGAATTAATGGTTTTGGTCGTATTGGGCGTATGTTCTTACGTGCTGTGCTCAATGAACCACTCTTTGCTGACATTGAAGTAGTCGCAATTAACGGCATGGAAGCGCCAGAGCACATGCTTTACATGCTGAAATACGATTCGGTGCATGGCAGATTAAATTTTCATGCAAGCCTTGAAGATCACTATTTGGTGATAGAGGGCAGAAAAATTCGCCTTACATCTGAAAGTCATCCTGCCAATATTAATTGGGCTGCAGCCAAAGTGGATGTGGTGGTGGAGTGCACAGGTGTTTTCTTAACGCAGGAAACCTGTCAGGCACACATTAATCAGGGTGTGAAGAAAGTCGTTCAATCCGCACCAGGTAAAGATGATACGCCGATGTTTGTCTATGGGGTGAATCACCAAGACTATAAAGGTGAAACAATCATATCAGCCGCTTCTTGTACTACCAATGCATTAGCACCAATAGTGAAGGTGCTGCACGATAGTTTTGGTATTAAGCGAGGTCTGATGACGACAGTGCATGCAGCAACTGCTTCACAAAAAACAGTGGATGGTATCTCGAAGAAAGACTGGCGTGGCGGGCGTGGTGTGTTTGGTAATATTATTCCATCCAGCACCGGTGCGGCTAAAGCAGTGGGTAAAGTGATTCCCGCTTTAAATAAAAAATTAACGGGTATGGCATTACGTGTGCCGACTGCAGATGTTTCAGTCGTCGATTTAACAGTGGAGCTTAATCAAGAAACCACCTATGAGGCCATATGTGCTGCGATGAAGTTCGCTTCACATAATGGCGTTCTCAGAGGTGTGCTTGCATATACCGATGAAAAGGTTGTTTCAATGGATTTTCGCGGCGAGCCAGCGGCGAGTGTATTTGATGCAGATGCAGGGATTATGTTAGACCCGACTTTTGTTAAGGTGGTGGCTTGGTATGACAACGAGTACGGCTATACTTGCAACTTGATTCGAGTTGTTCAACATATCCATAAATATGATTATGCATCGAAGTTTATCCGAATGCCTGATTTTGATTTGGCAGAATCGCTATGAGGGATTATACTAATTCCAATAATTCTAAGTCGCTTATCTTTAGTTATAGCAAAAGATAATTAGCGTTGCTTTTAAAAGTAAGTTTGGATTATTTTGTAATATTTAGGGGAGCCTGACGGTTCCCTTTTGCTTTTTCAGAGAGTACATTTACTACACTGGAGGAGTGATTGAGCATAAGAAAAACAAAGATAGTTGCCACATTAGGTCCAGCTACTAGCAGCCCGGATATGCTGCTGCGTCTGGTGGAGGCGGGTGTAGACGTGGTACGCCTGAATTTTTCGCATGGCTCTGCACAAGAGCATATTGATTGCGCAAAATTGATTCGAGAAATTTCGGCAGAATGCCGTTGTTCGATAGGCATTTTATGTGACTTACAAGGCCCCAAAATTCGCATCGGCAAATTCGAGGATGGCAAAATCACACTTGCAAAAAATGACAAGTTTATTTTGGATGCCAATTGTAAACTTGGTAATCAGGAAAGAGTGGGGCTAGATTACAAAACCCTGCCAAATGAAGTTGGTGTCGGAACGGTGTTATTGCTGGATGATGGTCGTATTGTCATGCGAGTTGATGCTGTAAAAGATACAGAGATTTTTTGCACGATTATTTCAGGAGGCGTCCTTTCAAATAACAAAGGTATCAATCGTCAGGGTGGTGGTCTTGCGGCAGAGGCGCTGACTGACAAAGATCGGGAAGATATTAAAACCGCGGCTGTTATAGGCGCGGATTATGTGGCGATCTCTTTTCCACGCAGCGGCGCAGACGTGAGACTGGCACGTAATCTCGTAAAGAAAGCAGGCGGCCATGCGCACATAGTTGCAAAAATTGAGCGCGCCGAAGCAATAGATGCTTTAGAAGAAATTATAGATGCGACAGACGTGATTATGGTCGCGCGAGGCGATTTGGGTGTTGAGGTAGGCGACGCTGCCGTACCTGGGTTGCAAAAGCGCATTATTCGTCTAGCACGTGAAAAAAACAGAGCAGTCATTACTGCCACACAAATGATGGAATCCATGATTAATAGCCCCATTCCCACTCGTGCGGAAGTCTCAGACGTCGCCAATGCGGTATTAGATGGTACTGATGCTGTAATGTTATCTGCAGAAACTGCCGCAGGGAAATACCCGCTTGAAGCCGTTTCTGCTGTGATACGGGTATGCGTTGAGGCAGAAAAAGAATATGAAACTCTTCCCTTAAAACAACGCGCATACGATCAATTTGAAAATTTGGACGAATCCATCGCTATGGCTGCTGTTTATACTGCAGATCATTTTAATATCAAAGCCATTGTGGCATTAACGCAATCCGGCAATACGGCAAAATGGTTATCTCGCGTGGGTACTAGTGCCCCGATTTATGCAATTTCACCTTTAAATACTACGCGACGTAAGCTGAGACTTTATCGCGGTGTCTATCCGTGCCCACAGGAAATAGATACAAAGAATAGCGAAAAAATGTTGGCTTATGCCGAAGATGAAGTGGTCAGACAAGGTGGCGCTAGTTTAGGCGACATGATTCTGATTACTATTGGAGAGCCGATAGGCAAAGCAGGAAGCACCAATAGCATGAAAATTGTAAAAGTAGGTGAACTTCACTAAAAGACTATTTCTAGTTGTCTCAGGTGGAGGATAGCTACCTAAAACTTTCTCATTCCAGTTCAGATGAATTTGCACCTGTGTCTAAATAAAATGAAATGCAAGCCGATAACAACACAGTAGTGATTGCAGTTAAAAAGGGAATTGTAATGAGACGTAAAATGGTCATTGCCAACCGTAAAATGCATGGCAATATTCCGGATAATAAGGAGTTTTTGGAAGGCTTGCTGGATGGTGCGTCCAGCCTTGATCATGCTGAATACGTTGTCTGCATGCCACATCCCTATCATTTCCAAGCGCAGGCTATTCTAACCGGTACCTCAATTAATTGGGGTGGACAAACTATGAGCAGATTTGAATTTGGTGCACATACCGGTTCAATATCGCCTTACATGCTGCTGGAATTTGGTTGCAAATACGTCATCATGGGCCATTCAGAACGCCGTATGTCCGGCTACGAAAGTGATGCTGCCTCAGGGCAGCGATTTGAAGAAGCTCTTAAAGTCGGGCTAATACCAATTTTTTGCATGGGTGAAACGCTTCAAGAATTTGAAATGGGTATGACAGTCGATGTCGTTATACGTCAATTAACCGCCGTGATTGAGCATGTAGGTGTCAAAGGCCTCGCCAAAGGTATACTCGCTTACGAACCCGTATGGGCGATTGGTACCGGTAAAGCGGCCACACCGGAACATGCGCAATGTATTTTGAGCTTTTTGCGTGGGCATATTGAGCTTTTAGATGAAGAAGCTGCTAAAAATATCACGATTCTTTATGGCGGCAGCGTAAATTCAAAAAACGCAGCAACACTATTTTCAATGCCAGATATTGATGGTGGTTTGGTCGGCGGCGCTTCGCTGAATACGCAAGAGTTTGTCGCTATATGCAAAGCAGCTAATGATGCCAGTGCCAGTTTAGAAACATTTGAAGTAGAACCATTGCTCGCTGTTAACGCCTAACGCTATTCACAAAGCATTGCATATGTACTCCGCCTCTAAAGTTTTATCGGGGCCGATGCGTATATTGTTGAGTAGTAAATTTATCGTGATGCAAGCAGTATAATATGCTCATCTTAACTAATCCTTGTTTACGCGATGCTTCCGCCCTTACTTAAAACCAACATCAACAGTCTTAAACTTATTCATCAGGGCAAGGTGCGTGATATTTACGCGATTGATGACAAAACTATGCTGCTAGTGAGTACCGATAGGCTATCCGCGTTTGATGTGATTTTACCTACGGGTATTGCCAATAAAGGAGCCATGTTGACGCAAATGGCGAACTTTTGGTTTGAAAAATTAAAGCACGTCGTGCCAAATCATCTTACCGGTATTGCGCCAGAAAGTGTGGTGGGCAAGACAGAAAGTACCCAAGTACAAAATCGTGCGGTAGTGGTAAAAAAACTAAAGGCATTACCGATTGAAGCGATTGTTCGTGGTTATTTGGTGGGGAGCGGCTGGAAAGAATATCAAGCCAAAGGTACCATTTGCGATATTCAATTACCTGCCGGTTTGCAGCTTGCACAGCAGCTTCCACAACCAATATTCACGCCATCCTCCAAAGCTGCTGTAGGCGAGCACGATGAAAATATTTCAATCGCTCAAGTCGAAGCGCTGATTGGTAAAGATATGGCTGCACAAGTTGCACAAGTTGCGATTCAGCTTTATAAGGAAGCCGCAGACTATGCACTGACACGCGGCATTATCATTGCCGATACCAAGTTTGAGTTTGGTTTGAATGAGCAAGGTGTATTGCATGTGATGGATGAGGTGCTGACGCCGGATTCCTCACGTTTTTGGCCTGCAGATCAATATGCCGTAGGTAAGAATCCACCAAGTTATGATAAACAGTATGTGCGTGACTGGCTGGAAAGTATTCATTGGAACAAAGCACCGCCTGCACCTACATTGCCTGACGATGTCGCACGGCGCACATCGGAAAAGTACCTTGAGGCTTTTGAGAGACTGACAGGTAAGAAACTGACCTAAGAAAAATTACCAAATGTTAGAGAAGCTCAAAGCCCTAGCCGCACATTTAAAGCAGGAGTTCGAAGTCTATCGTTTGGTGTTGAAGCATCCACAAACACCTTTGCCAGCTAAATTTTTTCTTGGATTAGCGGTGGGATACTTGCTGTTGCCGTTTGATTTAATTCCTGATTTTATTCCGGTCCTAGGGCAGCTTGATGAAGTCGTGATTATCCCAGTCTTGCTGTATTTGGCGCTGTTGTTTATTCCAGAAGACATTATTCAAAGCTGTCGCGAGCAAGTAAATAAGCCGCAATGAAACACTTTTGACATACATTTACTGCGCCGCATTGCTATAATTCGCACTTTTAGAATATTTGGAAAAATGCAATGTCACTCAATTTAGTCCCATCCGGCAAAAATCTGCCACACGATTTTAACGTCATTATCGAAATTCCCATGCAGGGCGATCCTGTAAAGTATGAGGTGGATAAAGAGTCCGGCGCGATTTTTGTCGATCGTTTCATGGGCACGTCCATGCAGTATCCATGTAATTACGGCTACATTCCCCACACTTTGGCAGATGACGGCGACCCGGTTGATGTACTGGTGATTACGCCTGTGCCGCTATTGCCTGGTGTGGTGGTACGTTGTCGCCCGCTCGGTATGCTACAAATGACAGATGAAGCGGGTGGCGATGCAAAGCTGCTGGCGGTACCAATTGAAAAAGTATGTGGTCTATATGCCTATCAGAAAACTTACAAAGATGTTTCACCGTGGCGGTTGGAAATGATTTCGCACTTTTTTGAACATTACAAAGATCTGGATAAAGGCAAATGGGTCAAAATTGAAGGTTGGGTTGGGATTGACGAAGCACACAAAGAAATTATGGATGGTGTGGCGCGATTTAATAATGCAGACGTGAAACCTGCCTTCTAATTAAGTTATCGAGGTACCAAACAAACTACCTATTGCTGCTGTGGCGGCCATTGCTAGCGTACCCCAGAATGTGATACGTGCAGCGCCCAGCCACAAATTTGCGCCGCCTACCTTGGCAGCTAAACCTCCCAAAGCTGCTAAAGATATCAAGGAGGTCGTAGCGACAAATAAGATTAATTGCGATTTTGGTGCCAACATCGCAATCATTATCGGAAATAACGCGCCAACAGCAAATGAACTTGCCGAGGCCAGCGCGGCTTGCACCGGACGTGCGCTGGCTCTTTCAGTAATACCCAATTCGTCTCGCGCATGCGCACCTAAGGCATCATGCGCAGTGAGCTGTAAAGCTACTTGATGCGCCAAATCGGGCGTTAGGCCGCGCCCAACATAAATTTTAGTTAGCTCTTTTAGTTCACTATCTGCATCTGTGGCGAGTTCTAGACGCTCTTTTGCCAAGTCTGCATTTTCTGTGTCTGATTGTGAGCTAATTGAAACGTATTCCCCTGCTGCCATCGACATGGCACCAGCAATTAATCCGGCGACACTTGTTAATAAAATAGTGTAGTGATTGGCGTTGCCCGCCGCAACACCAATAATTAGGCTGGCAGTAGATACGATGCCATCATTGGCCCCCAATACGGCTGCACGGAGCCAGCCGTTGTTGTGTGAGCGATGGAATTCCGAATGTTTTAACATGAGCTGGATTATAACCTGTTGATGATTTAGGATAAAAAAACCAGCCGTAGCTGGTTTTTTTAGAAATTAAAAACTAGTGTAACAATGGCACAATCAATAAAGCCACAATGTTAATAATTTTGATCAGTGGGTTCACTGCTGGGCCGGCTGTATCTTTGTACGGATCACCAACAGTATCACCGGTTACTGCTGCTTTGTGAGCATCTGAGCCTTTACCGCCGTGATTGCCATCTTCGATATATTTTTTGGCGTTATCCCATGCGCCACCACCGGTACACATGGATATCGCCACAAATAAACCAGTAACAATCGTACCCATGAGTAAGCCACCGAGTGCGATTGGGCCAAGCAATAAGCCAACTGCAATTGGAACAGCCACCGGTAACAATGATGGCACCATCATCTCTTTAATCGCAGCCGTAGTGAGCATATCAACTGCCTTGCCGTATTCCGGCTTTGCTGTACCTTCCATAATGCCCTTAATGTCACGGAACTGACGGCGCACTTCTTCAACTACTGATCCTGCCGCGCGGCCAACTGCTTCCATCGCCATCGCTGCAAACAAGAATGGAATCAAGCCACCAATAAACAAACCAATAATCACCATTGGGTCGCTTAAATCAAATTTGGCAACAATGCTTGCGCCTTCCAGTTTGTGTGTGTAATCAGCAAACAATACTAACGCGGCTAAACCTGCTGAACCAATTGCATAGCCTTTAGTTACTGCTTTAGTAGTGTTGCCAACTGCATCCAGTGGGTCTGTCACGTCGCGTACGCTACTTGGTAACTCTGCCATTTCAGCAATGCCGCCTGCGTTATCGGTAATTGGGCCGTAAGCATCTAGGGCGACAACAATACCTGCCATACTCAACATGGCTGTTGCGGCAACAGCAACACCGTAAAGTCCACCAAGATGGAATGATGCCCAAATAGCCAGGCATACTGAAAGTACAGGCCAAGCTGTTGACTTCATGGAAATACCGATACCTGCGATGATGTTAGTTGCGTGGCCAGTGGTCGAGGCACGCGCTACGTGCTGCACAGGCGCATAATCAGTGCCTGTGTAGTATTCGGTAATCCAAACTAATGCAGCGGTCAAGATTAAGCCAACAGCACATGCACCAAATAGTGCATTAGCAGAAACTGTCATCTCACCTGCAGTAATGCCTTCCGGGAACATTTTCATCGTCACAAAATAGAATGCAGCGAGTGATAAAACGCCAGCCACTGCTAAACCTTTGTAAAGTGCAGGCATCACGTTTTTCATTCCTGGAGAAGCTTTAACAAAGAAGCAACCGATAATAGAAGCTACTATAGAAACTGCGCCTAACATGAGTGGGTAAAGCACTGCGTTAGGGCCGGCGGTAGATGCAACTAAGTTACCCAATACCATAGTTGCGATGAGTGTTACGGCGTAAGTCTCAAATAAATCAGCCGCCATGCCAGCACAATCGCCTACATTGTCGCCTACGTTGTCTGCAATAACCGCCGGATTACGTGGGTCATCTTCAGGAATGCCAGCCTCTACTTTACCAACTAGATCAGCACCTACGTCCGCACCTTTAGTGAAAATACCGCCTCCTAAACGCGCGAAAATAGAAATGAGAGATGAGCCAAATGCCAGACCGATCAACGGGTTAAGGTCGGTTGCATTTTCTGCACCCAAAAACCAGTAAAAGCCAGCAACACCAAGCAAACCCAAGCCAACCACCAGCATGCCAGTAATCGCACCACCTTTAAAGGCCACACCCAGTGCCGGGCCGATGCCAGTAGTAGCAGCTTGCGCAGTACGCACATTTGCTTTAACAGATACATTCATGCCAATAAAACCACAAGCACCTGATAACACTGCGCCGATTACAAAACCGATAGCAGTTGTTTTGCCTAAAAAGATTGCAATCAATATAGCAAGCACAACGCCAACTATGCCGATTGTTTTATATTGACGTGCCAAATAAGCGGCTGCCCCTTGTTGAATCGCGCCGGCAATTTCTTGCATACGCGCGTTTCCTGCAGGTAGATTCGTAATCCATTTACTCATTACTACGCCATACAGCACTGCTAAAATTGCTGCAGCAATGGCGACTATTAGTGCGACTGACATGACTTCTCCCTAATTGATTTTGAATTGATGAATTGCTTAAAATTGATCGCACAAAACAGTGTGATTTTTTCGCAACTGTGGCGCATTATGGCATTAATAGTGAAAGGCGACAACCACTTAGCTTCTTCTGTAGATAAGGTGATTTTGAGCTAATCGGTGCTTTTTTGCGCTTGAACTTTTTGCGGGGGAACTGCATTGCGAGGTAGAGCTTTATTGCTTACTAGCTAATTGTTTAAGTTTGACAGAAAGCGTCGTGTCACCAAGTTGGTTTGCGAGATTCTTGAGGTTGTTAACGGCTTGATTCGAAAGTTTTCGTGGCGCTTTTGCGATAGGTTTTGATTGAGATTTTACTTGCACTTTTACTGTAATTGAAGTAACTTTACATTCCCTGTAAAAGGGGTCGCTAGCGGCTAAATTTTGTAATTGGGTCAATAAGCTAGCGTTGGTTAATTTGATTTTGCTGGCAACGCTGGCGTTATAGGCGTAAATGATAAGTTGTCCATTGTTTAGGCTGCCAGCAAAGCTTGATTGGCTCAATGCTTTGGGTGCGATAGCTTCCCAAAATTGACGCAGATTAAGGTGAGTGTTTACATGTTTAGCTAATTGGCTGAATTGGCTATCATCCGATTTTTCGTTAAACAGTGCGTTAATTTTTCGCATTAAGTATGAGTGTGTGGCTGAATAAATATACGATGAATATTATCCCATGAATATTATCTTGGTTTCTAACAAGATGGCAAAAGCAAAAAGTTTGTCTATTTGGCAAACCGCTGGTTTATTAGCCGGTCTCGTATTCATACCTGTTTTTCTAACGTTGATGTTTATTACACCCAAAAGCAGTATTAAACAGCAAGGCGTTAAGGCGATGTTGCCAGTGCAGCTAAAAAACTCAATTAGCTCAACTCAATTGCACTTAGATGCTTATGCCAAAGAATTGGGTGAGCTACAGGCGCGTATTATGCGACTGGATGCACAAAATCAGCGTTTGGCAAAATTAGCAGGCGAAAAAGAGACCAAAGTAACGAATAAGGCCAAACCGAAATCTCTTAATGAGTTACCTCCGCCAAGTAGTGGTGGACCGCTTGTTAAAGCTAGCCCGATTACAGAGAAAGATTTAGAGGCTGCGATTTTGGAACTTACGCGTGCAGTTGATCAGCGCGATGATTACTTGAGTAGTATTGAGGCAAAAGTATTGCAGCAGAGTGTGTTAAAGGACATGCTGCCCAACAGGAGCCCTGTGAGTGCGGCTTACAACTCTTCCAGCTATGGTTGGCGTATTGACCCCTTTACAGGTAACAAGGCGTTCCATGAAGGTTTGGACTTTACCGCAAACACCGGTGTATCCATACGCGCCGCTGGTGACGGCATCGTCTCAGCTGCTGAGCGTAGTCCCGATTATGGTAATATCGTGAAAATCAATCATGGCGCCGGCTTGGAAACGCGCTATGCACACGCATCTAAATTATTGGTAAAAGTTGGCGAGCGTGTAGTAAAAGGTCAGGTAATAGCAGAAGTTGGTAGTACTGGACGCTCCACTGGACCACATTTGCATTACGAGATTCGCTTAAATGGTAATCCGCTGGATCCACGACAATATTTACAAAAAAACGCAGGGTGAACTTTTTAACGTATTGAAATAAAAATTAATATCCCCAGCTTAAACTCAATTCCAATCTAAATTAAGAGGTTTCCGAGGTTTCGGAAAATCGGTGTCTTTTCATGTTATCCAAGTTGTTCAGAAAATTCGTTGGCAGTCGTAACGACAGACTAGTTAAAAACTATAGCCAAATAGTCAAACAAATTAATGCTCTGGAACCTAGTATAAAAGCGCTTTCTGACGATGCTTTGCGTGCAAAAACCGAGGAATTCAAGCGACGTTATCAGGATGGGGAAACACTAGAAAAACTATTGCCAGAAGCATTTGCGGTGGTACGTGAAGGTAGTGTGCGTGCACTTGAGATGCGCCATTTTGATGTGCAATTAATTGGTGGCATGGTACTCAATGCGGGAAAAATTTCCGAGATGCGTACGGGTGAGGGTAAAACATTGGTAGCTACATTGCCAGTTTACCTGAATGCCATTACGGGTAATGGTGTGCATGTGGTGACGGTAAATGATTACTTGGCCAAGCGCGATGCTGAATGGATGGGTAAACTTTATAACTTTTTAGGTTTGAGCGTTGGTATTAACTTGTCACAAATGCAACATGACGCAAAACAGCTTGCCTATGCGGCCGACATTACCTACGGCACCAATAACGAATTTGGTTTTGATTATTTGCGCGATAACATGGTCTTTAGTTCTGAAGAGCGAGTGCAGCGCAGTTTGAGTTATGCCTTAGTGGATGAAGTCGATTCGATTCTTATCGATGAGGCGCGCACACCACTAATTATTTCTGGCCAGGCAGAGAATAGCATCGATTTATACAATCAGATTAACGCGGTAGCTAAGCAGCTCACCAAGCAACAAACCGAGGATGGCGCTGGGGATTTCTGGGTAGATGAAAAAGCGCAGACGGTAACGATGTCTGAAATCGGCCATGAGAATGCAGAAGAAATTTTAACAAAGTCAGGTTTGCTGCCTGAAAACTCGAGTTTGTATGAAGCTGCCAATATTACTTTGGTACATCATTTATATGCTTCCTTGCGTGCACAAAATCTTTTTCATCGCGACCAACACTATGTAGTGCGCAATGGCGAAATTGTGATTGTAGATGAGTTTTCTGGCCGCATGATGCCAGGTCGCAGGTGGTCGGATGGCTTGCACCAAGCGGTGGAAGCTAAAGAGGGCGTGGCGATTCAAAAAGAAAATCAAACGCTGGCTTCGATTACTTTCCAAAACTACTTCCGTATGTATAAAAAACTGAGCGGTATGACAGGCACGGCAGATACCGAGGCTTACGAATTTAATCAGATTTATGGCTTGGAAACGGTGGTAATTCCTACACATCGCTCGATGCAACGTAAAGACGCGATGGATAAAGTATATCGTACTGCCAATGAAAAATATAAAGCGGTAATTGAAGATATCAAAGAGTGCCAAAGTCGTGGCCAACCGGTTTTGGTTGGTACAACCTCGATTGAAAATTCAGAACTTATCTCGAGCAAACTGACAGAGGCTAAACTTGAGCATCAAGTATTGAATGCCAAGCAACACGAGCGTGAGGCGCATATCATCGTTCAGGCAGGTCGTCCGAATATGATTACCATTGCAACAAACATGGCTGGCCGTGGTACGGATATTGTGCTCGGAGGTAATCCTGAGCCTGAAATCCATGCAGTTCGTGAAGATGCGAATTTAAGTGATGCGGAAAAAGAAACCAAAGTTGCAAAAATCAAAGCTGATTGGCAGAAACTTCATGAGCAAGTGGTTACAGCGGGCGGTTTGCATATTATTGGCACCGAGCGCCACGAATCACGTCGTGTAGATAACCAATTGCGTGGCCGTTCCGGTCGTCAGGGCGATCCAGGTTCGAGCCGCTTCTATCTTTCATTAGATGATCAATTGTTGCGTATATTTTCTGGCGATCGTGTTTCTGCCATCATGGAACGCTTAAAAATGCCGGAAGGCGAGGCAATTGAACATGCTATGGTGACGCGTGCGATTGAAAATGCGCAGCGCAAGGTTGAAGGACGAAATTTCGATATTCGTAAACAATTACTTGAATTTGACGATGTTTCCAACGATCAACGAAAAGTAATCTACGAACAGCGTAATGAGTTACTGGAAGCAGCCGATATTGGAGAAACGATAACTGCCATGCGGCATGATGTATTGTTGGATATATTTTCGACGCATATTCCACCGGGCAGCGTGGAAGAGCAGTGGGAAATTCCAGCGCTAGAGAAAAATCTAAGCGAGGAAACCGGGCTTGAATTGCCAGTAGGGCAGTGGTTGGAAGAAAATCCGGATCTGCACGAAGAAACACTTCGTGAACGTATTTTTTATGCAGCGGATAGTGCCTACGCAGCCAAAGAGCAGCTTGCTAGTGCAGATACGATGCGTCAATTTGAGCGTTCAGTAATGTTACAGAGCTTGGATTTGCATTGGCGCGAACACTTATCTGCGCTGGATCATTTGCGTCAAGGCATTCATTTACGCTCTTATGCACAAAAAAATCCTAAGCAAGAGTACAAGCGTGAGGCATTTCAATTGTTTGAAAGTTTGCTCAACACGGTGAAATCTGAAGTGACAAAAATCACTATGCTGGTGCAAGTAAAAACACAAGATGATATGGAAGTAGCCGAAAAGCCCCAAGGGGTTGAAAATGTGCAATATCAGCATGCGGATTATGACGAAGCGCTTGCAAACCCTGTTCCAGAGCCAATTACAGGGGGGAAGCCTGTAGTGCGCGAAGGTGTAAAGGTGGGGCGCAACGATCTTTGTCCATGCGGTTCTGGCAAGAAATATAAACAGTGCCATGGTGCACTGACTTGAGCGAAGAAGTAAAATCGCCCTGTATCAGCGTGTGCGTGATGGATGATGCGACAGGTTTATGTCAGGGCTGTTACCGTACACTTGAAGAAATTCAACAATGGTGGGATTTAGCTCCGATGCAGCAACAGGCAATAATAGATAAAGCCAGTCAAAGACAAGCTCAGCTTTTTGATTAAATTACCACTTTAGTTAGTTTTTACACTACCGATAATCGCACCTTGCTCAGTCAAGTCCTGCAGAATCTCTAGTCCAAATGCAATTACAGCATTCGTATCAGGGTGTTGTATATGCTCTGAAAGACTTACCAATGCTTGTTCCCCAGTCATGTCATTTTCGTGTATTAGCTTTAATAATTGAAATGTCGTGGGGTTGAGCTCAATAAATTTCACCTCAAATTTATTGTTTCTAAACACTAATAAGTAGGTTTTTTCTTCATTTTTAGGTTTAAATTTAGCAGAAATCTTATGTACCGGATAATTGTATTCCAGCAGCATATGAGCTGGAGCTAGCGCCGGACTTTCATCGAGTAGCTCCGTATTCTTACTCAACTTAGGTGTTGTTGCCGTCTGCAAGCCTATAGCAAGCTCAACCCATTCATAATGCGCAAGCTGCTGAAAGTAAACAGGTAAATTGGTAACTGTAGCAATGAATTTTAAAAATTCTTGTGGGATCTCTCTAAAAATTGGTGTAGTTGCTTGGTGCAAGGCAAAGAATTGGCGTGTAAGTTTTAGCCATGCTCGGTTGCCAAGGATAGTGCGGCATACAGGGAAGCAAGCTGAAGCTGAACCAAAAATATTGTTGAAGACTATTTCTCTGTAAACCGCCATTCGTGCGTCAGGCACATTTGCAGGTTTTTTAGCCGTTTTTGGTGAGCGAATGTGTGCGGTAAATTCGAGTTGGTAACGTTGAAAATCTAGCATAGTGCTTTTTCTTGAATGGCCGCAATTTTATTCACTTCCGGCATGAGTTCTGGCAGCGGTGGAATATTGGTGTCACGCTCTAGCAATGTTGGGAAAGTGCCAAATAGTTGATAGGCGTTTTCCAATAATTCCCACACCGGGTCAATAACATCTTCACCATGCGTATCCACCAACAAGTCAGGTGCTTCCTGATAATGCCCGGCAATATGACTATAGACAATGCACTCCTTGGGAATTTTGCGTAGAAAAGCGTGCGCATCAAAACCAAAATTTATACTATTGACGTAGATATTATTGATATCTAGATGCAAGTTACAATCAGCTTCGGCGAGTACGGCATTTAAAAATGTAATTTCATCCATGCTAGAAATAGGTGCTGAGACATAGAATGAAGTGTTCTCCACCGCGATGCGTTGCTCCAAAATATCCTGTGTTTGACGAATGCGCTTGGCGACGTAGTGTACGGCTTCCTCCGTAAATGGGATTGGCAATAAATCATATAAATAGCCAGCTTTACCGTGCTGAATGTCACTGCAATAACTTAAATGCTCGGTATAAAGCGGGATTTTATGCTCGGCTAAAAAAGCTTTAACTTGCTTTAGAAAGTTGATGTTCAGCGGATCTGGCCCGCCTAAAGATAAGCATAAACCATGGCAAGCGACTGGATAACGCTCAGTAAACCACGCCAGATCTTGCGCAGCTTTGCCTCCCGCACCTATCCAGTTTTCAGGGGCTATCTCGACAAAATTAATGTTGGCAATGGAGGAGTTTTGGTAAAGGTTTTGGATTTGGGGAATCAGCTCGCGCTTCAACCCCAATCCAACACCTTTTATAGCATTGAGTAATGCCATATTGCAAAATACTTATTTCTTGTCAGCGTGGCAGGAGCCTTCTTTAGCCTTGCTAGCTGAACATTTTCCTTCGCCTGCTTTGTCAGCATGGCAGGAACCTTCTTTAGCTTTACCAGCAGCACATTTGCCTTCATTTGCTTTCAATGTCTCTGCATTGCAACCGCCTTCCTTCATTTTTTCCGCTGAACATTTGCCCTCAGTTTCTTTGGCTTTGTTTGCACCACATTTGCCAGTACCGCATTTCCCATCTTTCATTTTCTCTGCATCAGCTACTTGGTAGCCGCTAGAGAGTGATTTAATGGCAAACGGATTTTCAGTAGCAAAGCTTGCAGTACCTACTGATAAAGCGAATGCGCCGCCAACAGCTAATGCGAGTGATTTTTTAGTAACGTTCATGTTTTTTCCTTAGTTAATAATTTTAAAGTTAACAATGTTATTTTGATAATATACTCGCTAGTCAACAATGGATTCAATTGATTTTGCGATACGGGTTTTTGTTTCAGATGGCATCGTAATGTTAGTATCGTTTTCAACATTTGCGCTCATGCGTTTTAAAGCAACGCGTAAAGTATTTAAATGTTGACCGAAACGCCTGCAAGCCTCACAAATATACGTGTGAAAGCGTAGCGCAATGCGTTCACGCAGTGACAAGCTGCGATCTAATGATTGAGAAATAAGCTGGCTGGCTTGTTTGCAATCCATTATTTACCTTAAGCTCCTATCCAGTTGATTTCTAAACATTTTCTGATACCCATACGGGCTCTATACAACATCACCCAAGCATTGGTCGTGGTGATATTCAGTTCCTTACAAATTTCTTCGTTATCAGTATCGTGTACATCGCGCATCAAAAACAAAGTAGCCAATTTGGTTGGTAGCTTGTCCATACAGTTTTGTAAAATGATCAGAAACTGTTTTTGCTCCAACGCATTATCGGGTATCTCCCATGCTTGTGGTGCATCCATCCAATGCCCGGTTTCATCGAAAAAATCATCCATATTGCCATCTTCTTCTGACATCAGATCAGACGCGGTAATTTCGCGTACACTTTTGCGCATCACATCGATAATTTTATGTTTCAGAATACCCGTCAGCCAGGTGCGTGGACTGGATTGTTCCGCAAAGCTTGGGCTTTTAATCGCGGCAATAAATGTTTCTTGCACCACATCCTCGGCTTGGTGTGGGTCGCGCAGTCGCGCCAATGCGAAGCGATACAAATAATCACTGTGCTCGCTAAGCCAGTCATGGATATTAGCTGTTGTCATTGTTGTGTGCCTTTTGTTGCAGCAATTGTAGATAATGCTCAGGGTCAAGTCCAGTATTGTTGCGCTGTGCTAGCCAAATTGTTTCTGCCAGGCAATCAAGTACATCGTGCTGCGCGAGGTGTTCATCCTGATGCTTTAATTTCAGCTTTTCGTAAAAGCCTTTGATGCCAATTGGCTGATCAATGCTGATTTGTTCGAATATCGATAAATGCAGGCTCATGTGCAAAAACGGATTGGTTTCACCCATCTCGGGAAAATAAGCTTGATGTTTAAACTGTTCAGGTGCATCTAGCATGCTGTGATACTCAGGGTGTATGAGCATAACATTCAAGCCGATTTTCTCTAAATCGCTGAGAGGTGATTGTCGCTTATATTTAGACCAAGTTTCGAAAAAGAAATCGCGTACTTCATTGCGGCTTGGATTGAACAGACTCATTGCTTAGGCAGCTCATGTGCAAATAAAGCAAGCACAGCAGAATATTGCAATAACTCATTTACACCATGAATTGGGGCGATTTCGCCATTGCCATAAAATCCGATGATTGGCAATTTGGGGAATAGTGTTTTAAGTAGCGCCAGATCTTGATCGACGTTGTTATAAAAGTAAGGCCCACGGCCCAAACAAGAAAATAACAGAGCAAATGCCGGCTCGGTGTTAAGCTGCTGCTTCAATTCGCTAGCTGTTTTCACAATATCAATTTGTGCTGCATCTACATCGCGCACTGCCCAGCTGAGCCAATCGCCTTCCTGTAGCGCTTTGGTAAGTGTGACAGAAGCATTTTCTTCATTGCCAGAGATGATTGATGCCACATTGTATTCACCACGCTCCAGTTGCGCACCTTTGCTTGCAACCATTGCAATTAGTCGATGGTAAGGTAAAGGCTCATCAAACTTTTGCTGCTTTTGCCAAGCAGAGGCAAGGCTGTGGAGTGCGTCGATATTGGCAACTGAGAGCACATCGTGGCCATGAGTTTTGGTAATTTTGCGCGGGCTGGAAATGCTTTTTAAGCCATGTGATGCCGCAACTGCTGCTTGAGTATTGTTAATAACAAGTTCGCAGTAACCTTGCGTCGCACCTTTACCGTTCTGCCATACGGAAAATGCTCCCTGACCAGTAGCGTCACCGGAAACCCCGCCAAATTTCAAGCCCGGTTTATTTAGCCAGGTGCTATTAATAGCGTTAGGTGCAGCAAGTGTCATCGTTAGTGGTATTGCGGTACCTTCTTCTGCCACTGTTAGCACAACATCACCGCTGAACACCATGGCTGCCGCTGCCGGGCCGTCTAGTATCCAATCTTCTTCAGTAAAAATACCGGAGGCCGAGCAGCCAATGATTTGTGTGCAACTAGCTGCCTTCGCTGCTGCTTTGATGGCTGATTGTGGGTCAGATGCGAATTCTGAAGTCAGAAATAAAAGAACGCTGGAAGGCGCATGGATATTGGCTTTTGCCATGGCTGCCTGTACAGCTTGCGCAGCAAGCTCTGGCTTGGCTGTGGTACCGGTGGATAAACCTGTCGCGACTTTAATCATGCTTCTCCAGCCGTGCTTTCTTTTGCCATGACCTCACCGGCCATTAAATGCGGTTTTGGAATCATTTTATGCGTATATTCGCACAAATCCACAATACAGCATTCGCCGCATTTTGGATTGCGTGCGGTGCAAGTATAGCGACCATGCAAAATCAATAGATGGTGTGCATCTTGCAAAAATTCTTTAGGAATTGTTCTGAGATATTTTTGTTCGACCTGCAATACATTCTTGCCGGTAGCGAGCTTAGTACGATTGCCCAATCGAAACAAATGCGTATCCACTGCAATGGTCGGTTGCCCAAAAGCTGTATTTAAAATCACATTCGCGGTCTTTCGCCCTACGCCGGGCAACGCTTCCAGAGCCTCTCGCGTGTTCGGGACCTCGCTATTATGCTTGTTAATAAGCATCTCGCAGCATGCAATGACATTTTTGGCTTTAGCGTGGTATAAGCCGATGGTTTTGATGTAGCTCTCCAAACCTTCAATACCTAAATCAAGAATGGCCTGCGGCGTATTCGCAACTTTGAACAGTTTTCTTGTGGCTATATTTACGCCCTTGTCCGTCGCTTGCGCAGACAAAATGACAGCAATCAGTAGCTCAAATATGCTGCTGTGTTCCAGTTCGGTTGTTGGGTGTGGAATCGCAATGCTTAAACGCTTAAAAATTTCAAAGCGTTTTTCGGCATTCATGTTTAATGTGCAGGTTTAAGCGAGCCAGTGGCACTTGGTGTGATGTTAGCCTTGCGTTGCTCTGCCCAGTTGCGTGCGGCAATTAAGCAACCCAAGCCTAAAAAGGCACCGGGCGGCAAAATCGCCAATAAAAAGCCATGGTAATCTGGGACCACCGTAATCACAAATTGTTTAAAATCGGGACCAAAAGCTAAATCCAAGCCGGAAAATAGCGTACCTTTGCCGATGACTTCACGTATTCCACCTAGCAGCGCTAGAACTGCAGTCAAACCTAATCCCATCATCAGGCCATCAAGTATAGCGGGTGGGGGTTCATTTTTTGCGGCGAATGATTCTACACGTGCTAACACGATACAATTTACTACAATCAACGGAATAAAAATGCCTAGTACCTTGTGCAATGGTTCTGCGAAACCATGGATAGTTAAATCAATCACTGTGACAAGTGCGGCGATGACCAAAATAAACACCGGTACACGAATCTCGCTAGGCACATATTTGCGCACAGGGGAAACCGAGCCATTGGCAGCGGCCATCACTAGCGCGGTGGCCACACCCAAACTGGCGCCATTGACAACTGACGTCGTGACAGCAAGTGTCGGGCATAAGCCTAAAAGCTGTACTACGCCGGGGTTTTGCTTCCATAAGCCGTTGATGGTAATTTCTTTATACTGATTCATATTAGTCTTTTATTTAAAAAGTGCTTCTTTGTTAGCTGCATAATATTGTAGCGCTTTGTGCACTGCTTTTACCACAGCGCGTGGGGTAATAGTGGCACCCGCCATGTAATCGAACTTCCCCCCGTCCTTTTTTACTTTCCATTCTGCATCGCTTGTCTCTGAGAGTGATTCATTGTCAAAAAGTTTAATCCATTTACCTTTGGCGATGTCAATATAATCGCCTAGTCCAGGTGTTTCCTTATGTGTGAGCACACGAACACCTGCGATGCTGCCATCATATTTAATTGCAATCAAGAGCTTGATGTCGCCGGAATAACCATCATGCGCCAGTGCTTCTAAAATCACCGCCGATGGTTTGTTGTCAATACGTGCTCGATTAGCAACAATAGGCAGTTTGTTGCCAAGTAACTCATTCGGTGCAATGCTTATCGCATCTTTAAGCAAATCATTATTGTGCAAGTCTTCCGGCACGATTTGCCTGAACAAAGCCATACGCGCTTCGGCCTCGCTTTTTTCGATGGGTGCTTTGGTAACCTGAAACACGTAGGCGAGCAAAGAAGTGAAGACGAGCGCGAACGCAATTAGCGTGAGTGCGGTTTTGCTGGTGTGCTTTAATATGGTTTCCGGCATAACTTACTTTTCGTGTCCGAATACTCTGGGTTGCGTGTGTGCGTCAATCAGCGGTACGCAAATATTCATAAAAATCACTGCAAATGCAACACCATCAGGATAGCCGCCATATACCCGGATAAGGTAAGTGATGATACCAATGCCGGCTGCAAAATAGAGCTTACCTTTTGGCGTTGTCGGCCCGCTCACTGGGTCTGTGATAATAAAAAACGCAGCTAGCATGCTAGCACCACTAAACAAATGAAATAATGGATTAGCAAAGTGCGCAGGATTAATGCCCCAGAACACACCGGAAATAAGAGCTAGCGCGCCTAAAAATGCTACAGGTAGGTGCCAACTAATAATTTTTTGTTGCCATAAATAAATACCGCCGAACAAGTAAGCAAAAGTAACATATTCACCACCTTTGCCACCAAGCGCACCAAATAAGGGAGCTGCTTTGATGCTGGCGATATCATGTTTTAACGTAAGTTGAGTTTTTAGATAATCTAAAGGTGTTGCCGAGGTTACTGCATCAATTTTTAAATCTTGCGGCAAAATCCCACTAAAGATGTAGTGTAGTTGATCAGCAAAACTCAATTTGGTTTGAGCTAAACTTAGCGCCGCAGGCCACTTCGTCATCAGCACTGGAAATGAGATGAGCAGTACCGCATAGCCAATCATGGCAGGGTTGAACGGGTTGTAGCCTAAGCCTCCATAGAGCTGTTTTGCGATGACGATAGCGAACAAGGTGCCAACCACAATTAACCACCAAGGCGCCAATGGTGGAATAGCAAGCGCCAATAGCCAAGCGGTGACAATCGCGCTGTAGTCCATTAAAAAAGGCTGAATTGGGCGTTTGCGCAGCTTTAGCATAACTGCTTCGGAAGCCAATGCTGTTGCGGTTGCCAGAGCAATACTTATAAGCACGCCACCGCCAAATATCCAAACATAAGCAACAATGCCAGGCACTAGCGCTACTAGTACTTTGAACATTATGTTGCTTACGGATGGTGCTTCAGAAATGTAGGGTGAGCGATTCAAGTTAATCCTTTTAAATTTTTTACTCTTGCTTTTTGGCAGCTTCTGCAGCCGCTTTCGCGGCTTTTGCGCGGGCAATAGCAGCGGCTATTTTGGCTTGCTTATCTTCATCGGCGGCAGGTTTTTCTGTCAATCCAACGCTGGCACGTCTTGCTTCAATCTCAGCAATTTCCGCTTTTACAGTAGGGGTAGTTTCCACTACATTCTTCGGTACTTCCCCCGAAACTGCGGCTGCCGCTTTCGCAGCTTTTGCGCGTTCAATAGCGGCTGCAATTGCGGCCTGTTTAGCTGCTTTTTGTGCATCGCCAGAATCCGCATGGTTATTGGCTTCTGGGGTAGCGTTTGCAGGCGTTTCCGATGCGGGTGCAAGTTCTGATTTTGCAGCTTGTGCACGCTCGGCATGTTTTGCAGCACGCTCTAGTTTTTCGCGTTCAATTCGCGCCAGCCTAAAGTCATTGCGTTCACGGGCAATATTGGCAGCCTCTTTGGCCCTATCCGCTGCGATGATTTCGCTTTTCGCATAGCGGTAATATTGTACTAGCGGGATGTTGCTGGGGCACCCGGAGCTACAGGCGCCACACTCTATACAGTCGAATAGTTTGTAATCACGCGCCTTTTCGAAGTTATCAGACTTGGCGAACCAATATAGATCCTGCGGCTGCAAATTTACCGGACACGCATCGGCGCAACGCGCGCAGCGGATGCACGGCATGGCCGGCGGTAACGGTGCAAATAGATTGGGAGATGCTGCGATGATACAATTCGCCGCCTTGGTAATGGGCACATTTTCATCGGGTAGATCAAAACCCATCATTGGACCACCCATAATGTAGTGTGTGGTTCCTAGCTTTGCACCGCCTGCGCCATTAACCAAATGCATGAGTGGCGTGCCAAATAGCACTTCAAAGTTTTGTGGCGTATTCACATTACCTGTCATCGAAACGACGCGGTTTAAACTTGGTTCGCCAAATTCAAAATAACGATAAAGCGCCAATACGGTCGCTACGTTAAACACTTGCAAGCCAACTTCGGTCGAGCGTTTGTCATAGGGGATTTCTTGGCCTAGCACTAGATACACTAATCGTCTTGCATCGCCACTTGGATAAAGCGTAGGTACAACAACGACCTGCATCGAAGTATTCGCGGTGGCAGCTTGCATTGCTGCAATAGCCTCGGGCTTGTTGTCTTCAATGCCTATGAATACTTTTTCCGCACCAAGCAAATATTGGGCAACTTCAATTCCTTTGACGATTTGTTCGCTACGTTCGCGCATTAGCAGGTCGTCGCAGGTAATGTAAGGCTCGCACTCGGCAGCGTTAATCACTAAAGTATGAACTCCGGATTTACCGTCAGAGCGTAGCTTTATGTGTGTAGGGAAGGTTGCGCCACCCAGGCCCACGATGCCAGATAAGCGCAGGCTGGCGATTAGTGCCCTGCGGTCAGCTTTACGCCAGTCTTGTGGTTTGAGGTCAATCCATGACTCCTTGCCATCCGGTGTGATGGTAATGCAGCGGTCAGGCAGACCTGAAGGATGCGGGATAGTCGTGTCTTCAATCGCAGAAACTGTACCGGAGGTAGGGGCGTGTATAGCAGCAGATACCGTACCTTCGGCTTCTGCAAGGAGTTGGCCTTTTAATACTTTGTCACCAATATTCACTTTTATCTTTGGAATATTGCCCACATGTTGACGCAACGGTAATACTAATTTTTCGGGCAGGGGCAATTGACCAATCGTGTGTTGGGTCGACTGTGCTTTATTCTCAGGCGGATGTACCCCGCCATGAAATTTAAATATTTTTGTAAAATTAACAAGTGCGTTCATTACGATGTCATCACAGGTTTAATTGGTATCGTGGGGTATCTCCACTTCCAATTGTCAGGCGTTTCGGCAATCGGCTCCATGGTAATGCAATCGACCGGGCATGGTGCCACGCATAGCTCGCAGCCTGTGCATTCGCTAGCGATAATGGTGTGCATGTGTTTTGCTGCACCTAAAATTGCATCCACAGGACAAGCCTGAATGCACAAAGTGCAACCAATGCACACATCCTCGTCGATAAAAGCAACTGCTTTAGGTTTTTCTACGCCATTTTCAGCATTAAGTGGCTTGTATTCCATACCCATCAAATCGGCCAAGGCACGCACACCAGCGTCACCCCCAGGCGGACATTGGTTAATATCGGCCTCTCCATTCGCAATAGCAGTAGCATAAGGTTTGCAGCCAGGATAACCACATTGGCCGCATTGTGTTTGTGGCAAAATGGCGTCAATTCTCGCAATGAGCGGATCACCCTCAACTTTGAATTTGAGTGCGGCATAACCTAGCGCTATGCCCAAAGCCAGCGCAAGACCGAGCATGATGTACAAAGCAGTCAACATGAATTAATACTTAGACCTAATATTTATCGAGACCGGCAAAACCCATAAAGGCGAGGCTCATCAGTGCGGCAGTAACCATGGCTATAGCGGAGCCTTGAAATACTTTAGGTACATCAGCTGCTTCCAACCGTTCGCGCAACGATGCAAATAGGATAAGTACCATCGAAAAACCAACGGCACCACCAAAACCAAATAAGCCGGATTCTACAAAGCCTTTGCTAGCTTGTGCGTTAAGTAATGGGATACCAAGTACTGCGCAATTGGTAGTGATAAGCGGCAGAAAAATGCCGAGCATTTGATACAGCAGAGGAAAGCTTTTTTCCATGACGATTTCGGTAAACTGCACTACCCCTGCAATCACTACAATAAAGGAGAGTGTACGTAGGTACTCGACATGGTTAGGCTCAAGAAAATAATGATTGATTGCCCAGCTTGTCATGGAGCCAATCGTAAGCACAAAAGCAGTGGCAGCCG
>Ga0315912_10001565_pt1 | contig 27364 bp, 19 predicted proteins | sample VfabasoilMG_FD_204469 | JGI IMG/M metagenome (GOLD analysis project Ga0315912, IMG submission 204469) | Garden soil microbial communities collected in Santa Monica, California, United States - V. faba soil | ecosystem: Environmental > Terrestrial > Soil > Garden | place: USA: California...
TGGGGTGACAGCGACGGCTCACGCTTTCGCGAGAGCTATTTTTCCGTGTATCCCGGCATCTGGCGCCACGGGGACTGGCTCAAGCTCACCGAGCGCGGCTCCGCTGTCATCTATGGTCGTTCCGACACGACCCTGAACCGCGGCGGGGTGCGCATGGGCACGAGCGAGTTCTACCGCGTCGTCGAGGCCCTCCCCGAGATCGCCGACAGCCTGGTCGTCGACACGGGTTCGCTCGCAGGCGACGCCATCGGCAAGCTCTGGCTCTTCGTCGTGCTCGCCCCCGGTACGGCCCTCACCCACGACCTCGAGCGCCGCGTCAAAGACCGCGTGAAGCACGACCTCTCCCCGCGCCACGTCCCCGACAAGATCGTCGCCGTCCGCGTCATCCCCCGCACCATGAACGGGAAAAAGCTCGAGGTGCCGGTGAAGCGTATTTTGTTGGGCACGCCGCCGGACCAGGCAGCGAGCCGCGACACGCTGGCTGACTCGAGCTCGTTGGACGCGTTCGTGGAGCTCGCGAAGGCGGGGGCGGGGTAGCCCGACGGACCGTCCAGCCACCGCCTTCGCGTCAGGTTGCGCGAAACCCACCAGTCACGTGAAGCACGGCCGCTGAGGCGAGCGCCCCGCCGCCATTCACGAAATAGGGCAGCGGCTTCCGAGTCGCTTCGCGCAAGAGCACGATCGCCGTCAGTGCTACGAGCGCACCCGCCCACGCGATGCCGAGCCTCCGTCTCCAGGCGCCCGTGTCGGCGAGCAGCGCCGCTTCATCGCGGAGCAGCGCAGGTGCCGCCGCCATCGGGGTGAATAGTCGGCCGATGTTGGCGGCAGTCGCCCAGTACTCGTGCGCCGTTGCCGTCGACACCAAGGCCGCCGTGCCGAGCAAGACGATCCCTGCTGCGCGGCTCCCGGGTTTCAGCGCGAGCGCCGTTCCAGCCGCAAGCGCGAGCGCCAGAATGAGGGTGAGGGCTCCGCGCGTGAGATCCGCTTCTGGCAGGTAGCCGACCACCCCGGCGAACGGAAACGTGCCGTGCTCCGCGGCGAGTCCCACGGAGAAGCCCACGTGATGCCACCAGAGAAACATCGGCAGCGCCGTCGCACCGGCGAGAAGGGCCAACCCGAGCCGCTCGCTCACGCTTTGCTTCGCATCGAGCAGCTGAGCTGCGCCGACCGACGCCGCGACGACGATGGCCGTTTCCTTGGTCAGCATCGCGCAGGCAAGGAGCAGGGCTCCGAGCGCTCGTGCAGCGAGAGTCGGCGTGCCCTTCGCGGGTTGGCAGACCACCGCCCCCATCACCGCGAGCGACAGCGCGGCACCGTCCGCCGTGCATAGAAGGAAGCTCAGTAGCGAAAACGGATTGAGCGCAAACAGCCATACCGACCAGCGCTGCGCCGGTCGCAGTCGCCCGAGCACCAAGACGGAGACGAGGTGAAGCCCCAAAAGCGTGATCGGAATGCCGTACACGCGACCGAAGTCACCGGTCGCAAGCAGCGGGCCCGCCATCACGCTGAGTCCCGGGCGGGCGCGCCGAAACGGCGACGAGTCGAGCGTCGCCGCGGGCCCACCGTAGAGCTCACGACCGAGGTAGTAGAAGTACTGCCCGTCGTAGCCCCCGGTTTCGTAGATGACGGCCTGTTGCGGCAGGCTCTTCTCGTTCAGCGCCGACCAGCAGCTCGTGGAGGTGCGGCAACCGAAGCCAATCAGCGCGGTGGCATTACCGTCGTACAGCCGTGCCTTGAGCCAGAGCGCGGCAACGTAAAGCGCCGCGAGGAGACCGAGAGTCAATAGTGAACGCGCGCGCCCCGCATGCCCGAGGCCCTTCGCCGCTCGGCCGCGCGCGTGCTCTGGCTCGGGCTTCATGCGGCGCAGCGTAGCGCAGGCAACACGAACCGCGGAAATACTGCCGGGGGCCCTCGACCCTTCGTCCGCCGCCCCGCGCCCTGCTCCCTGCGTATCTCGTTGGGCACGCCGCCGGACCGGGCGGCGTGCCGCGACACGCCGGCTGACTCGAGCTCGTTGGACGCGTTCGTGGAGCTGGCAAACGGGCCGCAGCGCTCGCTTCGCCGATGCCGCGCGTGGCGCCGGGCTATTCTGCCGGGGCGGGGGCGAGCGTGCCGTGCTCGCCGCCCGCGAGGGGATCGGAGCGCGCGGCCCGCTTTTCGTGATGGTCTGCGGCGAGTAGCACGTAGAGGCTCGGCAGGACGAGCAGCGTGAAGAGCGTGCCGATCGCCATGCCGCCCACGAGCACGATACCGATCGAGTTTCTGGCCACGGCGCCCGGCCCTGTCACGAGCGTGAGCGGGAAATGGCCGCACACCGTCGCGACGGTCGTCATCAGGATCGGGCGCAGGCGCGTGACGGCAGCGGCGTGCACGGCGTCGATCTTCGAGAGCCCGGCGAGCTGCTGCTGGTTCGCGAACTCGACGATGAGGATTCCGTTCTTGGCGATCAGGCCCACCAGGGTGACGAGACCGACCTGCGAGTAGATGTTCAGCGTCGTGGTCCAGCCTTCGGTGAGCTTGAACTGCATGCCCGGCGGGCCTGCAAAACGCAGGAACGTGAAGCACATCGCACCGAACAGGGCGAGCGGCACGGAACCCGCGAGAATCACGAAAGGATCCCGAAAGGAGTTGAACTGCGCCGCGAGCGCGAGAAAAATCAAGAGGAGCGCGAGCCCGAGCGCGGGCAAGAACTTTCCGGACTCTTGCCGGAGCTGGCGCGATTCACCGGTGTAGTCAACGCGCGACCCCGCGGGCAAGAGCTTCGCTGCCGCGCCCTCCAGCACCTCCAAGCCGGCCTCCAGCGAGCGTGGGGCGACGCCGGAGATCTTCACGGAGTTCAGCTGCTGGAAACGGTTGAGCGAACGCGGCTCGATGCTGTCCCGCACCGTGGCGATCGTGCTCAGCGGAATCAGTCCGCCGTTCGGCCCCGTGATGTGAATGTCCCGGAGCTGCTCCGGCGTCAGCCGAGCGCTTCGCTCGACTTCCGGGATCACCTTGTAGCTGCGGCCGTCGATCGTGAAGCGATTGACGAAGTTGCCGCTCAGCATCGCGCTCATGTCGTTGGCGACGGACTGCATCGTCATGCCGAGCGACGCCACCTTGTCGCGGTCGACGACGAGCTCGGCGCGCTCCTGGTCGAGGCGGACGTCCATGATGGGGGGAAACGCGAATTGACCGCTCTTCGCGGCCTCCTCCACCATCTTCTCGGCGATAGCGACGAGCTTCTCGTGGCTCGCGGTCGAGGCGATCACGAGCTCGACGGGGAAGAAGCCGGGGCTCGGCAGCGCGGGCGGCAAGAAGATGGGCGCGCGAATGCCGGCAATGCCGTAGGTCCGCTGGCTGAGGTCGGCCTGGATCTCGAAAATGGTCCGCTCGCGCTCGTTCCAGGGCTTCATGATCGCCCCGCCGAACCCCCCGGTCGGGAACGTGATCTGGAAGCTTTGGTTGAACTCCGGGATGGAGGAGAACTTCTGATTCACCTGCCCGGTGTAAGGCGTCAGCTGCTCGAGCGTCGCGTTGGCGGGCACGTCGATCGCGCCGAAAACGACGCCCTGGTCCTCGTTCGGCGCGAGCTCGCCCGGCGAGAACATGTAGAGGGGCACGACGGCGAGCGTGAGCACGATCCACACGGTGTAGACGGCGGGGCGCATCCCGAGCGTCCCCGACAGGGTGCGCGAGTAGGCCCGCTTGAGCCGCTCGAATCCGCCGTCGATGAGCCGGGTAAAGCGGCCTTCGGCGTGCTCGGCTTTCAGCAAGCGCGACGACATCATCGGTGAAAGCGTGAGGGCGACGAAGCCGGAGATCAGCACCGCACCGGCCAACGTGAACGCGAACTCGCGAAACAGCGCCCCGGTGAGGCCGCCCTGGAAGCCGATCGGAGCGTACACGGCCGCGAGCGTGATGGTCATCGCGATGATCGGCCCCACGAGCTCGCGTGCGCTCGCGATCGCGGCGTCCATCGGCGATTTGCCCTCGTGCACGTTGCGCGCGACGTTCTCGACCACGACGATCGCGTCGTCCACGACGAGACCCACCGAGAGCACGATCGCGAGCAGCGTGAGCAGGTTCAGCGTGAATCCGAACACCTGCATCAAGAAGACGGCGCCAATCAGCGAAACGGGGATGGCGACGAGGGGCACGAGCACGCTGCGCAGCGACCCCAGAAACAGGAAGATCACGAGCACGACGATCAGGACCGTCTCCGTCAGGGTGCGTGTGACCTCCTTGATGGCGTGGTTGATGTAGTCGGTCGAATCGAAGGCGATGCGCGCGCGCATGCCGGACGGGAGCTCGTCCTGGATGGTCTTGATCTCGTTGCGCACGCGCGCGATGACATCCAGCGAGTTGGCGTTCGGGAGCACCCAGACCCCCATGAACACCTCTTTCTTGCCGGAGAAGCGCACGTCCTGCTCGTAGGTGTCGGCACCGAGCGCCACCTCGGCCACGTCCTCGAGCCGGACGAGCGCCCCGTTCTGAGCACGCACCACGAGCTTCTTGAAGGTCTCGAGATCCTGCGCGTCGGTCGTGGCCGTCAGGTTCAGCTGCACGAGCTGGCCCTTGGTCTGGCCGACGGCGGCGAGCGTGTTGTTCGCGGCGAGCGCATTGCGCACCGCCTGGGGGCTCACGTTGAGCGCCGCCATGCGGTCCGGCTTGAGCCACGCGCGCAACGCGAAGGTGCGGCCGCCGAGGATCTCGGCGCGCTGGATGCCCTCGATCGCCGACAGGCGCGGCTGCACGATGCGAATCAGGTAGTCGGTCACCTGATTGTCCTCGAGGATGTTCGAGCCGAACGTCAGGTACATCGCCGCGATCTGCGCGTCCGACGGCTGGATGCTGATCGAGGGCACCTGCGCCTCCGGCGGCAGGTCGGCGCGCACCTGATCGACGCGCGCGCTGATGTCGGCCAGCGCGCTGGCAGCAGGGAAATTCAGCTTGAGCCGCACGTTGATGGTCGAGAGCCCCTGCGTGCTCTGCGATTCGATGAAGTCGATGCCGTCGGCGGCGGCGATCGAGCGCTCGAGCGGCGTCGTGATGAAGCCGCGCACGAGGTCCGCGCTGGCCCCGACGTACACGGTCTGCACGGCGATCGTCGCGCTCTCGAGCCTCGGGTACTGCCGCACGTTGAGCGTGCGCACGGCCTGCAGCCCCGCGATGATGATCACGAGGTTCACCACGATGGCGAGCACCGGGCGGCGGATGAACAGATCGGTGAGCTTCATGGCTGCCTGCCGGGCTCAGCGATTTTCGGGCTTGGGGTCGAGCTTCGGCGTCTGCGGCACGCTCTGGTTGTCGATCAGCAGCGGGATGCCGTTCCGGAGCTTGAACGCGCCCGAAGTCACGACCGCTTCCCCCGGCTTGACCCCGTCGACCACGTTCACGAAGTCGCCGCGCGTTTCGCCGAGGCGCACGAACTTCTGTTGCGCCGTGGGTCGCGGTTTCCCGTCGGGCCCAGGCTTGGACTCGACGACGAACACCGAGTCGCCGTACGACGCGTGCACGAGGGCCGTCACCGGGACTGCCGTGACGGCCTGCTTCTCGGGCAACACCACGGAAACACGCAGGAACATGCCGGGGCTCAGCGTGCCTTCCTGGGCCGGAAACTTCGCGCGGATCCGCACCGCCCGCGTGAGCGGGTCAATCGTCGGGTCGACGGCGCTGATCTCGCCTTGGGCCTGGGCGCTCGTGATGCCTTCTTGCGACGCCCGGACTTGCATGCCGACCTTGAGCCTGTCGAGCGTGGCCTGGGGCAACGTGAAATCCACGAAGTCCGCGTCGGCCGACTCCAGCACGGCGACGGTGGTCCCCGGCGCCAGGTACTGGCCGAGGTTCACCTGCCGCAGCCCGACCCTGCCGGTGAACGGGGCGCGAATGAGCTTGCGCTCGATCTGCGCCTCGAGCGCCGCCTGATCGGCGCTCGAGGTCTTGAAGGAGGCCTCGTCCGTGTCCACCTGCGCCTTGGCGATGACACCCTGGTTCACGAGCGCTTGCGAGCGTGAGAGCTGGGTGTCGGCGAGATGACGGCGCGCCTTGGTCGAGGCAAGCTGGGCGCGCTCCACCCGCGAGTCGAGCTCCACGAGCACCTGGCCCTGCCGCACGCTCTGCCCGGAATCGAAATGGAGCCGGGCCACCACGCCCGGCGCGTCATTGGCGAGAGCCACGCCCTTCGCGGACACCACGCTCGCGACGGCGTTCAGCGTGCTCTCCCAGGTTTGCGCCTCGGCCGGGCGCGTGCTCACGGCCTCCGGTGGCGGGCCTGCCTTCTGCATGTCCGCGCCGGCGCTCATCAGCATGGAGATCTGCGAGAACTTCGTGAACCCGAGCCCCCCGATCAAAGCCAGGAGCCCCAGGGACACGCCGAGATAGCCCAGTAACCGGCCCCCTCGTTTCGGGGGCGGAGACACGCTGGCGGCTGCCGCAGGCAACGAGGGCTGGGGCGGCAGCTCCAGTTGGGGTGGAACTGAGCGAGCTCGCTCGTGTTGCGGCCGAGGCGAGCTCGAGGGCGGATCGGTGCGCGGAGCGGTCATGAGATCTCCTCGTGCCTAAGGCCGAGATCCCGGAACCGCCACCTCCCTTCGTAGCGGCGCCAACTCTGGCGAGAAAGGTGGCCTCAGCGCGGTCCGGAGCTACAGCGGAGCTGCGGTCCCGCATCCGTATTGTTTCCGTAATTGCACTCGGGGATGCTCTTCAGCGGGTTCACGACGGCCCAAACCTGGATGTTGCGCGTGACCCTCTCGAGCTCGACCGTGACGGTTTCGTCGTCGCCCGGAGCGATGGGTCCCTGGATCGTCGTCTCGCCGATGAGCTGACCGCCCTGGCTCGGATCACCGGCGTAGATGCGAACCACGACGTCGCTCGCTTCGGCCGAGCCCTCGTTGTGGACCGTGATCTCCGCCTCGGGGGGAGAGCAGCCAGCGACCGACTCGACGTCGACCGTGAGGTCGGCGACCTTTTCACCCGGCTCGACCGGGCCGTCGATCGTGTTGTTGTCTTCCTGGCACTCCCGGACGCGCTCGTCCCCGTCGATGGTGGCGGTGATCTCGACCGGCAGGTCGTCGCGACCGTTGCGGCCGACGTCGTATTCGACGCTGACGATCGTGGAGGCGCCGGGCTCGAGGCTCACCTGCAGGGTCACGGTGAGCGGATCGCCCTGGTCGTTCTCGAGCGCTTCCTCGAGCGCCGGATCCTCCCAGGTGCCCGTGAATTCGAGGACGACGCCCGGGCCGACGCGCAGATCGCCCTGGTTCTGAAGCTCGACGGCGATGACGAGGGTGTCGGAGAGCTCGCCGCACGCCGCGTCGGGTGAAGCGATCTGGATGCCGGTGAGCGCGAGATCGGGGGCGACGCCGTAGCTGCGCGGCTGCGAGCGGTACGTGTTGTAGAGGCGCCCGTTCAGAGGCTTCCAGCTCTCCGGCTCGTGCAGGGGTAGCGCCCCGCCTTCGGTGACGTTGGTCACGTGGTAAGCGTGCTGGTTCCAGACGCGGCGTGCAGCGACCCAGACATCGGTCGGATCACCCCAAACCTCGAGGCCGTTCGGGAGGGAGGTCTTCGGGACGTCGTTGTCTCCGTCAGGCCAGGAGTCGAGGTCGTTCTCGCTGCACTGCATCGTTTCGTTGTTCTGTGCGAACACGATCTCGGCGTTGCCGTCGTTGTCGAGGTCGGCAATCACCGGGTTCTCGTCGATGGTGCGGCTGAGGGATGGCAGCGCCAGGTACACGCGGCCGCTCGTGCCGTCGTAGACGTGGAAGTAACACTCGTCGTTGTAGACGACCTCCGCGGCGCCGTCGCCGTTGAAGTCGAAGACGCTCGAGGAGGTCACCTTGCTCGAATCGTCCTCGGTGTCGCGCTTCCAGCCGTTGTGCAGGCAGACGCACTCCTTCTTGATCTCGTTGCAGACGGTTCCCGCGACGTCACAGTCGGAGTCCTTCGTGCAGCTGCCGCCGGGATCGCGGGCCGGATTGCCCTCGGGCGGAGCGCCCGTCTTGCTGAGCACGGTGTCCCACGCCGGGCACGCTGCGCTCGGCGCCTGCAGATCGACGATCGTATAGAAATCGGCCTGCGCGGTCCCGATCTCGGGGAAGCCGTCGCCGTCGAAGTCGTCGACGTTGGGAGCGCCGCCCTGCTCGCCGCCCCCGAGGGCGCGGGAGAGGATGAGGGTGCCCGTCGCGCCGTCGAGGATGTGGAGGTCTCCGTTGGAGACCAGGACGACCTCGGGCTTGCCGTCGAGCGGGGCCGCCGGGCTCGGCGCCTGGGCGGGATCGTCGCCCCAGACGTCGGCCACGGCGCAGAAGCCGTTCGGGTACGCGATCGCGCTGCCGTTCACGACGGTCGCGTCCCAGACGACCGTGAGCTTGCCCAGGCAGTAATCGCTCGTGTCGTTCGGGGCATCGCAGTTCGCGGGGACGTCGGGCATGCGGTACACGGTGGTACCGGCGACGATCTCGAGGCCCGCGACGTCGGGAACGAGATCGGCCAGGCAGACCGTGGGGCCATGGTGGTGCTCCTCGGTACCGTGCTTCGTCGTGCCGTCCGAGAAATCGCCCTTGAAGACCCGGTCGACCGTCAGGGCCGTCCCGTTCTTCGCGAGGGTGAGCACGCGGTTGCCGACGACGATCTCGGCGAGGCCGTCGAAGTCGAGGTTGGCGAGCGCGGGCGAAGGGTAGTTCCAGGGGTTCGCGAAGCGCAGATCCTGGTCGTAGGTGGTGATGATCTCGCCGCGGTTGTCGAGGATCTCGAGGCGGCCGTTCTCCATCGGGACGACGATTTCCGGATAGCCGTCGTAGTCGAGGTCGCCGACGGCCAGCGTGCCCGACGGCCGCGCGTTCGCCGCATCGTTCCCGCCGCAATCGTCGGTGAGGGCGTCCCCTTCGAGCCAGTGGGTGCTGCCGCACAGGGCGAAGTAGTCCGCGCCCTTGTTCGGGCCGCCGCCGTGGACGGCGCGCACGACGCCGTTCTGCTCCGGGGCGTTCACGTAGCTCATGAAGAGGATTTCCGGGAAATCGAGCTCGTCGATCTTGCCGTCGGCGTTGTCGTCGTCGAGGTTCGCGACGATGGGCGTCGTGGCCACCTGTCCCGAGAACGTGAAGGGATGACCCGTGGCCGCGGGGTTGTCGTGGTTCGTGCCGCCCCAGCGGAATTCGAGCTCCGGCAGGACGTCCTCGAAGGGCGGCGGGGGCAGGGTGCACGTGGGCGCGGTGCCGCGGCCCGCGCAGGTGCCGCTCGCGCAGCGCGTGTACTCGGGGCAGTCCCATTCGTCCTCGCAACCGCAGCCGGTGGCCTCGGCGCCGGAGTCGTTGCACGTGCTCGTGAAGTAGCCCGCGCCGCCGCAGGTGTAGGCTTCGGTGGCCTCGCTGCCGTTCGCGGCGCACACGATCACCGAGTCGCCGTCGCAGCTGCGGGCGCCGGGCTCGCAGGCATCCTCGACGCAGACCGTTCCGTCGCAGAAGCGATTCATCTGACAATCGACGTCGCTCTTGCAGGAAATGTCGGCGCAGAACTTCCCGCCACCCGCGGCATCGGCGCATTCCTCGGTGTCGTCGCAGTCGAGATCGTCGCAATCGTTGTCGACGCAGCTGGCGACGGAATCCGCGTCCTCGACGCAGCGCTGGCCGACTCCACAGTGGAGGGCCAGACATCCGTCGCTCCCGGTCTCGCCGGCCTCGCCGCCCATGCCCGCGTCCCCGCTGCTGCCGCCGAGACCGATGCTGCCACCCGTTCCCACGGTGGCGCCCGTCCCGCCCGTCACTCCGCTGCCCGCGGCGCCCGCGCCGCCACCCGTGCCGCCCGAGCCGAGCCCCGAGTTGCCTGGCTGGGCGACGTTCGCCTCGCTGCTGCAGGCCAGGCCGGCGAGGCCAGCAAAGAGGAGTGCCAACGAGCGCAGGTCGAGTCGTGCCACGGAAAGCATGGTGGCATGCAGAGCGGCAAGCGGCGCATCGGGTTCAGCGCCGCCGCGCGCTTTTGTGCGACATCGTGCGCACCTCGCGGGGGATGTGGTTCAGCGTCTCCTTGACGGAGCGGCGAACGTGGAGCGCGCCGCTACGGCGTGAGCGGGCAGCCCGTCCCCATGGGCGCCGTACAGGAGATGACCTGGATGGGTGAGCTACAGCACTTGAGCCCGCTCGAGCAGTCGTCGTCGACGAGGCACGGGTCGCCCTGCATGCCGTCGCCGGGAACGCACGGGTTGCCGTCCCAGATGTCCACGCCGCTCAGGTGGGCCATGCAGACGTTGGAGTAGACCTTCCCGTCGCAACCGCAGACGTAACCCTGAACGCACGTGACGCCGGCAGGCTGAGTCGTGCAGGTACCGATCTCGTCGGCGGAGTCACAGATCCCGCCCTCGAACTTGCAGTACTGGCCGGAGTCGCACGTCATGCCGCTGCGACCGCCGCACCTTTCGCCACTGCCGGCGGCACCGCTCTCTCCCGCGGCGCCCGTCGTCCCCATTCCGCCGGCCCCGGCGTTCGAGCCACCCACTCCTGCGTTGCCCGCTGCGCCGGCTCCCGCGTTCGAGCCACCGACTCCTGCGTTGCCCGCTGCGCCGGCTCCCGCCGTCGAGCCACCTGCTCCCGCGTGCCCAGCACCGCCTGTTGCGCCCCCGCTTCCCGCGCCTGCGGCTCCCGTGCCCGCACCGCCCCCGTGAGCGCCCGTGCCGGCCGCGCCCGTCGCCCCCGCGCCGCCGCGGCCCGAAGATTCGTGCCCGCCCTGCCCAGCGCTGCCGCCCGTCGAGTGGTTCGACTCACTCGCTCCACTGCACGCGAGCGGAACCGCGAGCGTCAGGCTCAATGCAAAGGATTTGTACATGCCGCCGCCTCCTCGAGACCGAGCAATGTACCACGCCGCTCGCTCTCAAGCTCCCTCGAGCAGCTCGAATCCTTCCTGCGCGAAATGAAGATCGAAGCTGAAGGCCCGCTGAATTCCGAGTGCGCGCATGACGATGAAGCTTTGGGCGTCGACGAACGAGTAGTCCTTGTCGGACCGTTGTTCGAGCAGGCGCCAAGCCTCTGCCGCGTGGTCGGACGAGGGTGCAATCGAGCGCAGCCAACGGCTCTGTCCTAGCGCTGCTCGGAACCTCAGGAGACCCGCACGCCCCGTGCGCGCGTGCACCAGGATGTAGGCCTCGAGCAGCACGGTGTCGGTCGTCAGCAAGGGAGCTCGCTGCGTCTGGAGTTGCTTGAGGATGCTGACGGCTTCGCGGTGCTTCGAATCGGACGCGGCGAACAAGGCGTAGAGGGCGGACGTATCGACAAAAACGCTCTTCACGGCTTACGCCTGCGAGGGACGCTTTTCGCAGCTTTGGGCTTCGCTCGGAGAGGCTTTCGTCGCGGTGCGTACGCCGGGACGGGTACGTCCGAAACAGCCAGGTAGCGATGGTGATGTGTCGAGACGTCGTGCGCGGTTTCGAGATCGCCGGCTGCCCCCACCAGCGACATGAGCCCGTCGTTCGTCGCGATGGGTGTCTGTCCCTCGCTCAGGTAGCGTTCGATCGCCTCGCGAATGAGCTCGGCTGCCGGCCGCCCCTGAGCCCGCGCGAGCGCCGCGATGCGTAAGCGCTGCTCGGTTTCCAGGTAGATCTGCATCCGATCCATACATCTAATGTATACATTGGATCGACGCGGCTGCAAACCTCAGCCCTCAGCCCCCAATCCCAACCTCCTCCCCGCAATCCCAAACGCCACCGCGCCCGCATCGATCCCCGCATACTTCCGCCCCAACCTCGCCGCGACCACGAGCGTCGTCCCCGACCCGCACATCGGGTCCAGCACCCGACTCCCCGCCACGCTCGACGCTCGCACGATGCGCTCGAGCAGCGCTTCGGGCTTCTGCGTCGGATAGCCCGTCGCTTCGCCAAGCAGCGGCGTATTGGCGCGCATCGCCGGACAATCCGTCCACACGCTCCCGCGCCGGCGCCCGCGGTCGGCGTAGTAGCGGTAGGTCTTGCCGCCGAGCGTGCGTTCCCGGAACGCGCGACCGGTCGCGTCCTTCTGCCCGAAGTGCATGCGCTGGCTCGTCGCGGCGTAGGGCTCTCTCAAGGCTTCGTCGTCGCCGTTCCAGATGAGCTCGCGCCCCCGCGCGTAGATCAAGATCGTCTGATGCGTCACGCTCGGCCCGCCGCGCCCCCGCGCCCCGTTGCCCGGAACCCAGATGATTTCCCCGCGAAAGCCCGCGCGACCGAAGACGCGATCGGCACACCCCTTCGCTTCGTGCACTGTTCGGTGGTCGAGGTGCAGGTACAGCGCTCCCCGCTCGCTCATGGCGTCGCGCATCGCGGCGAGGCGTGGCTCGAGCATGGCGATGAACGCGTCCGTGCCGCCCCAGCTGTCGTGGTAGGCCGGCTCCCCTTGCGCTCGGTCGCCGCTCCCGCTGCGCGCGCGGTGTCGCACCCTCGTGTCGAAGGGCGGGTCGACGTACACGAGGTCGAAGCGCCCCGCGCGCGCCGCTTCGGGGATCAGCTCGAGGCAATCCCCCCGCGCGAGCCAGGCACCGCGGCCCTTGAGGATCTCCGGCGCCGCCCCTCGGGAGGCCGCGCGGCGGGTCACTCGCCGACCACGCTCGGATTCGTTCCCACGGCGGAAGGTCCCCCCGCCGTCGGCTCGCTGCGCGCGCCGGCGACGCCCGGCCCGAGCTCCAGCGCGGCGGCCAGATCGAGCAGCGGCAGCTGCTCTTCGCTCGAAGCGAGTAGGGCGAGCCGCGTGTCGTCGAGCGGGATCGGCGCGGGAAGCGCGGGCAGCCACTCCCAGTACGGTCCGCCGCCGGTACAGCCTGCGAGCGTCTCCTCGACGCTGCAGGCGATGCGCAGGTGGATGTGATCGTCGTGAGGTAGGCTGTCGACCGGCTGCCACATCACGCTCTGCGCGTGCAGCACGAGCTCCAGGGGCTCGCCCCGCGCGAGCGCGTACTCGACGAGCAGCGCCTCGACGTTGCGGCTCGCGAACATGAACTGGATGTTCACCTCGGGCGCGGTGAGGAGCGCTTTCACGAGTCGCCATTCGTGGTCGACGTCGAAGCGCAAGATGCGTCCGTCGAAGTGGTTGCGCGCCAGGCCGTCGGCGTCGATGTGAATGAACCCGGGCGCCGGCACGCGGGCCCCGCGGGGCGTGAGGTACTGGTAGATGAGGTCGACGTCGCGGCCGGTGCGATGCGACTGGTGGCCGTCGATCTTGCCGCCCGAGCGCGCCGAGAGATCGCCGATCACGAGCGGCGGGGCGCCGGGATCGGCCGCCTCGAGCTCGGCCGCAATGCGCGTGAGCGCCGCGACCAGCCCGGGACGGCCGAAATGGTGGGCGCCTTGCGGCCGGTAGCGCACGAATCCCGGGCCTGCGACGGGCAATTCGACGCCGTCGGTCTGTACCCCGAGGTTCGGCGAGCCGACCGTGCCGCGAAAGCTCGGGGCGAGCGGCGACGGCGTCGAGAGGCAGCCCGTCGCGAGCGCCCCGAGCAGAAGGGCAGCGAGCCCGCGAGCGACGAAGCTCACGCGGACCTCCCCCCCGGCAGGTAGCCGACGATGGTCTGCTCGATGGTGCGCGCCGCCTCCGGGGAAGCGTAGTCGGCCGCGAGCTGATACTCGTTGCGATGCACCAGCATCCCCTGCTCGACGAACGCCTGGAACGCGTTCTTGAGCGTCGGCTTGCTCACGGCCTCGCGCCGCTCGATGGCGCCGGCCAGGAACATCTCGCCGCCGAGGGCGAGGGTCTTCCTCACGAGCTCCTTTTCGGCGAGAGCGCCCCGTTCGAGTAAGAGCACGCCGCGCGCGGCGACCCGGTAGGCTTCGAGGAAGCTCACGAGGACGCCCGCGTAGAGCTCGAGCCATTCGCGGCCCGACCAGCCGTCGTGACCGGGGCCCGGCACGCAGCGCTCGCTCGTCGTCTCGAGCTCGCCCATGACGACCATGCTGCGACAGGTGTCGTCGAAGATCGCCTCGAAGGGCTGATCGGCGCGGAAGCGGAATTCGAGCTTGAACAGGCGGGAAAGCGCCCGCACCCGCTCGCGGACGATGCCGAGCTCCGCGGCTCCGGTGGACAGCATCGCGAGGGCCACCAGGGCGCGCTCGACGAAGAAGTGAATGATGACGTTCTTCGAGGTGTCGAGCGAGAGCCGCTTCGCGTCGTCGACGACGTAGTACGCGCCGGGGCCTGCCGCGCCGCGCCGGCGGCCTTCGAGGGTCTGAGTCGGCTGGTGGATCTCGACGAGCTCCGTATCGGCGAACATCTGTACCGCCTCGCGGATCGATTCGCGGCGCAGCGTGCCCGTGCCGGTGCGCAGGGCTGGGCTCGAGCGCGCTCCGAGCCGCTGCAGAACGCCGAGGAGCTTCTCGGCCCGCGCGAGCAGCTCCTCGTGCGAGAGCCCGCGCTGCCGGTGGGTGAGCAACACGAGCGCCGTGAGCGAGCCGGGCGTGACGGCCGTCACGCGGTTGATCTCGTCCATCACGCGGTTGCCGAGGCGCGTGACGATCGCCCGGCGCTTGGCCGGGGTGAGGGGAGCGTCGCGGCGCGCCCCGACCTCGTCGCCGATCTCGGCGAGCGTGAGGACTTGCCCGACCTGCATGCTGATGCGACCGTAGCGGTGCCGCAGCAGATCGCGCGATTTGAGCAGGCCGGCGGCGTCCTCCTTCGCCTTCTCGCCGCCCGAGAGCTCGCGCTCGTAGCTTTTCGCCTCGATCACCTGCTCGTACCCGATACTGACCGGGACGAAAAAGATCGGACGCTCCGGCACCGCGAGCGCGGCGTCGACCACCATGCTGAGCAGGCCGAGCTTGGGAGGCAGGAGCTTGCCCGTGCGGCTCCGCCCGCCCTCCATGAAGAGCTCGATCGGGTAGCCGTCGCGCAGCAAGCGCCGCACGTAGGCGTCGACCACGGCCCCGTACAGCCGGTCGCCGCGAAACGAGCGGCGGATGAAGAAGGCGCCGCCGCGCCGGAAGATGGCGCCGACCGGGAAGAAGTTCAGGTTGTCGCCCGCGGCGATGAGCGGCAGGGGCAGGTTCTGCTGGTTGAAGACGTAGCTCAGGATCAGGTAGTCGACGTGGCTCTTGTGGCTCGGGAGGAGCACGAGCGTGCCGTCGCGTGCCGCGGCGCGCAGCCGATCGATGTCGGCTTTTTCCCATTCCACACCGGCATAGATGCGCTCGAACACGCGGTCGAACAGGACCTCGAGCCCCTTGATGGTGAAGCGCTCGGGCGTCGCCTGGAGCTCGGTCAGCATCTCGTGGGCGCGCACTTCGAGCGCGTGGCGGCTCGTGCGGTCGTCCACCAGGTCTTCGATCACGCCGCGCAGGCGCGGGCTGCGCACGATCTCCTGCCGGACGCGCTCGGGCGCTTTCTCGGCCGGGCCGATCACGCTGCGGCGTTCACGCTCGAGCCGGCGGAGGACCGCGTACGTCAGGCGCCGCACGAGCACCGATTCCGGTTGGCCGTTCGCGTCGGCAAGGAACGCTTTGAGATCGAGGGGCTCGCCGAGCTTCAACTCGACGTGACGGAAGTTGTAGAAGAACTGAGCGATCGTGCGCGTGGGGCTCGGCCACTCGCGGGGGCCGAGCAAGAAGTCGAACGGCTCCGTCCCGCGCGTGTCGGGAGAACGCGACCACACGAACACCTGCGGCACGAGGAAGATGGGTCGGTCCTGGCGCGACTGGAGCCCGAACAGCGTCCGGACGATCTCGTCGCCTTCCGTCTTGCGGCCGCGCGCGCTCGAGGTACGCCCCGTCGCGACCGCGTCGACCAGGCCGGGCGGGCGTTTCAGGAACAGGGCCGCCGAGCCACCGCGGGAAAGCGCGTCCTCGAGCTCCTCGCGCGGGGTGAAGCGCTGGGGCAGGAGCGCGTTCAGCCAACCTTTGCCGAGCGGGTTCAGGATCCAGAGCCCGAGATCGTTGACGAAGCGGACCTGAGGCAAGCGGTAGCGCTTGGTGAGGTAGTCGAGCGCGAGGAAGTCGACGAAGTTGAGGTTCCGAAGGACGTAGATGACCGAGCCGCGTGCCGCGAGGTCGCGCACGGCGGTCACCCAGGCCTCGTCGACGTGGATCTTGTCGAAGAAGGGCCGGTAGACGGCGCGCAGCACCGGGTTCGGCTCGTAGGTGCGAGTGAGCTCGCGGTCTGACATCGTGGGGGCGCAGGCTCTTCGGGACTGCCCAGGAGCCTACCACCTTGCGCCGCCGCGTCAGCGTGCGCTACCTCCCTTGCGTGACCATCGCCGACCTCCCGCGCGAGCGCCACGTTCCGCGGGCGCCGAGGCTCGCGGCGCTCGCCGTGCTCGCTGCGATCGGGGCGCTCGGCTGCAAGGCCAAGCCGAAGCCTGCGCCGCCTCGGGATTCGGCTCCGAGCGCTTCGGTAAGCGCCCCGGCCGCGGTTCCAGAAGCCCCCGCGCGCTGCCGGAGTCGCGCGGCTACGGCTTCCTTGCGGGTGGGCGACACCGAGCGTGGTGCGGCCGCCGCGCCGGCCGGCGAGGGCGACGACGGCGACGATGGCGACGAGGCCGCGCTCCCTTTCGCGACGCGGGTCGACTCCGCGGTGGCGCTCGACGACGCTTTCGCGGTCGGCGGGCTCGAGGCGCGCGCGGGGAAAACCGAAGCGTTCATCGGCTGGGTCCCGCTCGCAGGCGGACCGGGCAGGCGGATCGGGCTCGGGGCGGTGCACGGTGACGTCGATCCGCCGCTCGTCGCCGGTCGCGGGCAGACGCTCGTCGTGGCGGTGTCGGACATGGACGCCGGCGGCGGCATGCTGCGGGTCCACCGGGTCGACGCGGCATCCGACAAGCCGAGCGGCGAGGTGTCGTTCACGGGCGTTCAGCACGACACCGGCGCGGCCCTCGCGCTCGGTGAGCGAGGCGCAGCACTCGTGTTCGCCGCCAAGCGCGCCTCGGGCGTCGGCTTGAAGCTCGTGATGCTCGACCCCGCGGGCCTCACCGGCTCGCCGGTCCCGCAGGAGCTCGAGCGCACGCTGCACGCCGAGTCGCCGCTCGTCGTCGCACGACCCGGCGGATTTTGGCTCGCCTGGGTAGCGGAGGAGCCTGCGAAGCCGCGCGCCGACGCGGGCGCGCCTGCCGCCGCCCGTCCCGATGCCGGGCCGCCGCCTGCGACCGAAGAGGACGCGCCGCTCGTGAGCTCGGGACCTCGGGTGCTCCTCGTGCTGCCGCTCGACAGCGCGGGCAAACCGCTCGGCACGCCGCGGGTCGTGAGCGCCGACAAGGCGCACGTGCTCGGCTTCGAAGCGGCGCCCCTGCCCGACGGCGCGCTCATGCTCGCCTTTCGCGAGAACGAGTCGAGCCCGGGCGTCGAGCGGGGTCCGCCCGAGCTCGCGCGGGTGAGCCTCGGCGGCGCCATCGAGCGCGCCAAGATCGACGACGAGGATCTGAGCGCGGGCCTGCCGGCGCTGCTGCCGGATGCGCGTCCCGGCGGGCGCGTGTGGGTGGCGCTCGAGAGCGCGAGCGGTGGCACGCGCATCGGCCTCGTGAAAGAGGCGGGCCTCGGCCTCGAGTCGCTGGTGGGGGATCGCGCCTTGCGCGGCGCCGAGGTGCTGGCGGCGGGCAGCGGCGCCCTGCTCGTGAGTCACAACCGCGGGCGCGCCGTCGAGCTCGAGGTGCTAGAATGCAAGCCGTCGCCATGAAAGCGCTCGTGCCTCTAGCGGAAGGCTTCGAGGAGCTCGAAGCCGTGACGATCATCGACGTGCTGCGGCGCGCCGGAGTCGAGGTGACGGTCGCCGCCTTGGCCACGTCGCCGGTCACTGGCTCGCACGCCATTCAGGTGGCTGCCGACACGACGCTCGACGCCGTCAACGCGAGTGTCTTCGACGCCGTCGTGCTGCCGGGCGGCCCCGGCGCCAAGCGCTTGCGCGACGACGCCCGCGTGCGCCAGATCGTCCAGGCCGCCGCGCGTGGCGGCAAGCTCGTCGCCGCGCTCTGCGCCGCTCCGATCGCGCTCGAGGCGGCGGGCGTGCTCGCCGGCAAACGCGCCACCGTGTACCCGGGCAACGAGCTGCCGAGCGCGCACTTCGTCGAGGAGCGCGTCGTCGTCGACGGCAACCTCGTCACGAGCCGCGGGCCGGGCACGGCGCTCGAATTCTCGCTCACGCTCGTCGAAAAGCTCGTCAGCGTCGAGAAGGCCGCTGAGCTGCGGGCGGCGATGATCGTCGCCGGTCCGTGACGCGCGAGTGGGCGCCTCGCACGGCAATGCATTTTTGCCTGTGCCGCACGCTGAGGACGGCGGCCCCAACACCCCTCGCGGGAGCTCTGCCACTCCGGGAGTGCAGCGAGCAACACAGTGTTGCGCGACGATTTTCGTGAGCGTGGTTTCGCGACGGCACCGCGTGTCGTGCTTCGGCGAGCGAAGTGGAAAGGATGCGCGCGAGGTGTGCTCTTCGCGTTTGCTTCATGGTATTCGACTCATTCGGAAAGCCCTCGCCATGGCAACTGGTTCAACCATTGATCTTCGCCCCAAGGCTCACCTCCTCAGCGATGCGGAACGCGCGAAGGCGCTCGTGGGCCTCGGCTTCGGGCGGGTCTTCACCGAGCACATGATCAAGATCGCCTACCGCGAGCAAGGCGGCTGGCAGCGAGGTGAGCTCGTGCCGTACGCGCCCATCGAGCTCGACCCGGCGGCGTCGGTGCTGCACTACGGCCAGGCGATCTTCGAGGGCTTCAAGGCGTATCGCCAGAAGGACAGCGGCATCGCGACGTTTCGGCCAGAAGCGAACGCACGCCGCTTCAACCAATCCGCGGCGCGCATGGCGATGCCGCCCTTGCCGGTCGAGCGCTTCATCGAGGCGGCCGACGTCCTCATCCGCACCGAGATCAAATGGGTTCCCACGGGTGCGGGCGAGAGCATGTACCTGCGGCCGCTCGCGATCGCGACGGAAGCGGCGCTCGGCGTGCGGCCCGCGAAGGAATACCTCTTCATCCTGTTCGGCTCGCCCTCCGGGCAATACTTCCCGCAAGGGGTGAAGCCCGTGAGCGTGTGGCTCGCCAAGGACTACGTGCGTGCGGCGCCGGGCGGTACGGGGGAGGCGAAATGCGCCGGCAACTACGCCGCGAGCCTCGTCGCGCAGCAGAAGGCGATCGACGCGGGCTGTCAGCAGGTGGTGTGGCTCGACGCGGTGAAGCACGAGAACGTCGAAGAGATGGGCGGCATGAACCTCTTCTTCGTGTACGAGCAAGGCGGAAAAACGAAGCTCGTGACCCCGGCGCTGAACGGCGCGCTCCTGCCCGGCATCACGCGCGACAGCATCCTGAAGCTCGCCGCCGAGCTCGGCTACGAGAAGGAAGAGCGCGTCTACAGCACGACCGAGTGGGGACGCGACCTCGAGAACGGGACGCTCAAGGAAGTGTTCGCCTGCGGCACGGCGGCCGTGATCACGCCGGTCGGGCAGGTGAAGTTCGAGGGCGGCTCCTGGACGATTCACGGCGGGGAATCCGGGCCCGTGGCGACCCGCATCCGCGACACGCTGCTCGCGATCCAGTACGGCGAGGCGCCCGACAAGCACGGTTGGATGCACCGGGTCGCGTAGACTCGGGGGTGTGAACCTCGGGCTCGACGAACGGAAGCGCTCGTCGCTGGTCCTCGGCGTCGCGCTGGTCGCGCTCGTGCTCGAGGTGCGCGGGTTCGCGGGGCTGCCGCACGATGACGCGTTCATCGCGTACCGTTATGCGGAGAACCTCGCGCTCGGGCGCGGGATGGTCTTCAATCCGGGCGAGCGGGTGCTCGGGTTTACGTCGCCGCTGCACGTGCTGTTGGCGGCGGTGGTTCACCCGGTCGTGGGGCACGAGGCGTTGCCGCGCGTGATGGCGGGGCTCGGCTGCGTGGCGTGGACGGCGCAGGCGGTCGTCGTGTATCGGCTGCTCACGGGGGCGCTCGGGCGTGGGGCGGCGGGGCTCGTGGCGACGTTGCTGCTGGTTGGCGGCGCGGGGTCGGCGCGGTGGGTGGCGCTCGAGACGAACCTGGCGGTGGCGCTGTCGCTCGGGGCGCTCGCGCTCGCGTTCGAGGCGCGGTGGCGGACGGCGGCGCTAGTCGTGGGGCTGGCGTGCTTGGCGCGGCCGGATGCGGGGATCATGGCGGCGCTGCTCGCGGGCTACGGGGCGTTGCGGTTGCAGGCGCGGGTGGCGGTCCCGGCGGGGGTGTTCGTCGCGGTGGTGTTGTCGTGGGTCGTGTTTGCGACCGCGTACTTCGGGTCGGCGGTGCCGGAGCCGCTGCGCGTGAAGTTCCAGCGGACGGGTTTCGGGGGGTAGCTCGAGTATGTCTTGCGGGAAGGGGCGATGACGGTTTGGGGAGTCGATGAGCCCGAGGGGTGGCTCGTGGCGTTGACGTGGGTGGCGGCGGCGGGGGGAGCGGCGCTGCTCGTGCGGCGGGAGAGGCGGCTCGGGCTCTTGGTGGCGTACGGAGCGCTGCAGTGCGCGAGCTACCTCTACTTGCGACCGTTCCGAGCGCACGAGTGGCACTTGTATCCGGGCCTCACGGTACTGGGGGTGAGCGCGTGGGTCCTCGCTGTAGGGCCGCTCGTCGCGTGGGCGGACGCGCGCCCACGTGGGCGCGTGACGCGGATACTTTCATGCGCAGGGTGCGCGGCGCTGTTCGTCGGCTACGCGTGGCGGACCGTCGCGTTCGCGCGCGCGTACCCGATGGACCACTGGTTCGGCGCGCGTGACCGAACGTACCGTGCGGCAGCCGAATTCCTGCGGGAACGTGCGCGGCCGGGCGAGCGGGTGGCGGCCGTCGAGGTGGGCACGCTGGGGTACTTTTCGGACGCGCCCATGTACGACCTCGGAGGGCTCGTGACGCGCAAGCCAGTGATTGCTCGACGACCGCCGCGTCCGTACACGTGGCTCGCCGTTGACGCCCACTACCCGAGCCTCGAGCCCGAGGGCGAGTCACCGGTACGGGAGTGGGCGGGAGAGTTCCCGCTCCGGCTCTATTCGGTACGGTGAGCGCGGCGTTTTCGCACGGAACCGACGTTGTCGCAGACCGGCATGACGTACGCGCGCGTGGCTGCTGGAGCCCAGCGGAACGAGCCACGTTTTGCGGAGCGGCGGGTGGCTCGAGGGTGATTTGCGGTATGCTACTCGGACGTGGGCGGTCCGGTAGACAGCGTGTGGAAACGGAGCGAAAGCTGTAGCTGAATTGCTAGTTAGCCAGAGGAAGAGTGAAGCAATGGCCAAGGCCACGAAGACATACGAAACGCTTATTGCGACGTACACGGTTGAAGGGATACTCGGGGAGGGTGGGGCCGGCCGCGTCCTCGCTGTAGTGGACGACGCGAGGACGCAGTATGCATTGAAGGTGCTAGCTGGGAATCGCATCGCCACAGAGCGCTTGCGCCGATTCCGAAACGAGATTGGGTTCTGCAAGCGCGAAATTCACAACGGCATCGTGCGCATCGTGGATGACGGGTTCATCGTGGAAGGCAACGTAAAGACTCCTTTCTACGTGATGCCGCGGTTTCATGGGACGCTGCGCAAGTACATGGTGGAGCGCTTGCCGCCGGATGAAGCGCTGCGCGTCTTTGTTAAGATTCTCGACGCGGTTGAGGCGGCTCATCTACACAACGTCTGGCATCGGGATTTGAAGCCCGAAAACATACTCGTGGGACCGACTCCGCTTGATCTGGTGGTCGCCGACTTCGGCATCGCGCATTTCTCCGAGGATCAACTACTCACAGCCGTTGAAACGCGCGATGACTCAAGACTGGCAAATTTCGCATACGCTGCTCCAGAACAGAGACAGCGAGGGCAAACGATCGATCATCGAGCAGACCTATTTACGCTCGGCTTGATGCTTAACGAACTTTTCACAAGCGAAATACCCCATGGCAAAGAGCACAAAACGGTAGCGTCGGTAGCGCCCCATTTGGGCTACCTTGATACCATCATCGACGATCTGCTGAAGCAAACGCCCGCACAGCGCTTGCCTAGCGTTGCCGCGATCAAGCAGCAGCTAAATGCGCGTGGGCTGGAATTCGCGGTGCGGCAGAAGATTGCCGACGACCGTAGTGCAGTTGTGCCAGTCACCACCCCAACTTCGGTGCCGGACATCGGGTTCACCGCCTTCGACTACAAAGAGGGGCATCTCTTGATTACGCTGGATCGTGATCCCCCTGCCGGATGGATGAACTTCTTCCACAATCCGCCAGACGGCCATACGGCTATCGTTGGGTATGAGCCTTCGCGCTTCGGGCTTCAGGGGCGCGTGTTGTCGATACAAGCCCCGGACCGTCTTGCCGAGCAGCTCGTGGTCCATGCGCGGGAGTATGCGCGCAAAGCAAGCCTAGGATTGACGAGGAAGTCAGTCGAAGACGCGAGGCGACGAGACGAGAGAGAGCGGGAAGCACAACGCGCCCGGATCGCAGAGGAAACGAAAAGGGCGGACGTATTGGCTCGGCTCAACAAGCTGCTCCCTGGCTAACTCGGGTTTGAAGCAGACGCTGCCCTCGCTGCAGCTCGGTCGGCGCAGCTGAAACCTGGTACGTTAGGTGGACCTCACGGAGGTCGATGTGAGTTTCCGACTCTTTGACGCCGAGCTTGCACCTGAAGAACGCAAAGCTCTTTTCTGGCGCAAACCACTCACTGGGAAAGGTTGCGCGGCAGGCGCAAGGCCGACCAAAGAATCCAATTTAGCTACTAGCGGTGCGGGTTTCCCATGAAAATCATTTTGCGGAATATCGAAGCCATCTGGCATCGACTGCGATTGGTCGCGCTATCGTCACACGGTCGAGCGAAATACCTCAGGCGGCTTGGACGTCGTCCGGTAGAGCAGGCAGCAATTGTCTGGCTTGAGCGTGCCCGAAACGACCGCGATCCGGCGATCAGCATCCTGGCGCTTGAGCTTCTCTCGAACGCCGCACGAGCACGTAAAGGAGAGCAAGTTGGCGAGGTAATGTGGAGAGGCATCCAGGTGGTCGCGGCTAGCGCCAAGGCGGAAGACACCCGCGGAAAGGCTCAACAACTGCTGGACCGAACAAAGGTAGATTTTTCCGGCCCAATGACCGCCAAAAAGCGAGGCAACACGGTGCGGGTCGTCTCTCCCGGTGCACGGCTAGCCCGAGCTGTCGGCGACCTGGCGCAGGACACTCATGGCGCCATACTCGCGATTCGCGACGTTCTACTTGATGTCGTCGACCCAGCAAGCGCGCTAGAGAGCATGTCGGATGGGGACTTCGATAAATTGGTTCGGGGCACATCTAATGTGCTTTTGACGACAACGCACTCGCAGGGGACACGGGCGTTCGCACTCGATGTTCTCTGTTTCTGCGTCAGCCTAAGAGGGGAGAGTTTTCACTCGCATCTGCTTCAGCGGCTCATGGAGTTGAGAGAACAGCCTCGAGCGTTCCATGAGGTCCATATGGAGGGGACGCACGATGAGTACGCCGTCACGAGAACCGACGTCGATACGAAAAATCTATCCAATCTTTGCAAGGTAGAACTCGTGCGGCGAGGGCTGGTCCACGAAGATCGAGACTCCGGCGCACAGCGCAGGTCGGATGTCGCCCATGCGGCGCGACGTTCATGTGAGTTCTGTGGTGCGACGGAGGGAGTGGACTCGGTCAGGCATGGGAGCATGTGGGACGTGTCCAGGGATCTGTGCCCCAAGTGCCGAAAGTCCTTTGAGTGAGGCAACATGTACAGCGCAGGCTACTGCGTAACTCCGGTTGGCAGCAGACGCCGCCCTCGCGTTCGCTCGGTCGGCGGTGCTGAAACCAGGTACGTCCAGTCTTGCCTAGCCGGGGTGATCGGTCCGACCGAGGGGTGGCGTTTGGTCTGCTTGACGCGCCCGCCCGCGCGGCGCGAGAACGTGAGCGCTGCCTTGTGCTGGAGCGTCCCATCAAGCGGACACCCTTATGGGGCCCTTGGAGCCCAAGCACGAGTGTTGCTCGCCCCGTTGCGAGCTGGCAACCCGACTGCCCATGCAGCGGCTCGTTTGCGGCTCAGGGCGGCCGGCGCATCCTGGTGGCCCCGCCGTTCCTCTGGTAGACTTCGGTCGTGGAGCGCCTCGCTCAGGTTTCCGCGAGCCTTGATGCTGCCGACCAGGCCGACGAGCAGTTCTACGCCGATCTGACACCCCAGGAGCGTCTCGACCTGCTGCTTGAGCTGATCGAACGCCATCGGAGCGCGCTTGGCGCATCTGCAGAGCGACTTGAGAGAGTTCATCGGGTTGTTGAACTCTCTCAAAGTTGAGTACCTCGTCGTTGGTGGTCACGCCGTGGCGTTCCACGGCCATACTCGGTTCACCGGGGACATCGAGTTTTTGATCCGCGCTACCAGCGAGAATGCGGAACGAGTGCTTCGCGCTCTGGGCGCTCTCGGCTTCGGCTCTTTGGGCATTACTGCGTCGGACCTCACGGAGCCGGGCCAAGTCGTCCAACTTGGTCGTCCGGCGAACCGCATCGAATTCTCACGTCGATTTCCGGAGTCGACTTCGACTCAGCGTGGACGTGGCGCGCTCCGGCCGATCTCGATGGCCACGCGGTGAACTTCATTGGCATCCAGGAGCTCCTCAAGAACAAGCAGGCGTCGGGGCGTCCCAAGGATCTGGCAGACGCGGCGAAGCTTCTCGCGATCGCAAGACGCAAGGGAGCTGGCTAGCTCCAGTTTGCAGCGGACACCACGCTCGCTATCGCTCGGTCGGCACAGCTGAAACCTGGTACGTTGGGCAGACCGTGTCAGACATCGACCAGCCACGAGAAAGCACGATACGGAAGCTCTTTGCTCTTTCGTCTAATAGATGCGCATTCCCCGCGTGCATCGTCGCAATGGTCGACTCGGCGACCGGCACGATTCTCGCAGAGGTCTGTCACATTCGCGCGGCAAGCCCGAACGGGCCGCGATTCCTCGAAGGCCAAGACCCAGAGGAACGACATGGTTTCGGGAATCTCGTACTGATGTGCCGAAATCACCATAAGATCATTGATGACCGCGCGAACCTTGACGACTACACGCCGGACAGGCTGCTCGCGATCAAGGCGAGTCACGAGGCAGCTTCAGCCCTAAGTCCGCTGCCGAACCTATCGGAGTCTGACGTCAGGCGTTTGCTCGACACTATTGCGCCAACCTATTCGGTGCAGTGGGATATGCGTGGCGCAACCTTCAATGCCGGCGGTTTGGGCGGAAATTTTGGCGGCGCAGGTGGTGGCGGCGGCGTTATCACGTTCGTTGGCATCACTCCTCGGGCGCTGGAAGGGCATGTCGACTTGCGCGGTGGCGAGGGCGCCTTCCCAGGCGGTGGTGGTGGCGGTGGCGGTGTGGCAGCATTCATTGGCCGGCCGGCGACCGACGGAGACCGCGAACTCGGCTTCAAAGTCCAAAGCCTTCTGCTCGCGAACTCGGCCGAATCACGCAGCGGGCTGATTGGTGTTCTCGGTGGCGCCTGGGAGCGCTACGAACTCGAAAATCTGCCTGGTTGGGTTACCGGAGCGATCGTCTGTGTATTGGACCTCGGTTCGCTGCCACTTGGATCTCTCCTCGCAATAAGACTGCTGGTTCGGAATCCGTCTGGTTCAGATGTTTTCTCTGACGACGCCGAGGTTGCGGTAGACGACGTGCGTCGTCCGGTCATGGGAACGCGCGTCTGTCGCCGACTGCACTTCCAGGCGGTGGAATCGGGTGTGCACAGGCTTCTCGTGCTTTCCGGCGAGCTGGAGCTCGCATCAGTTCGGTTCGAGGTCAGGCAGAAGACACCGTCCAGCTGACCTGCGTGCGCGTCCAGCCGCAGTCTGCCCAACTCCGGTTTGCAGCAGACGCCGCCCTCGCGTTCGCTCGGCCGGCCCAGCTGAAATCTGTTACGTTGGTCAGACGAGAGATCATGCTCTGGGTAGCTCTGCCCGCCCTTTGCCTGGCCCTCGTTGTTCTGGTTCTAGCGTCGCGACGTCGCCGCAGGCTCGTCCTCGGGCTGCCGATGGCCGAAGCTTGGGCAAACGAGCGCGCCCGTCTCGCCACGAGCTTTGCTACACCGTCTCCGATGCCAGCCGACGCCTACGAGGTCGACCGCGGAGACCACAACTTCATTTCAGTCGAGCCTCTTGCGCTGGACCTGAAGCTGCAGGCCCTCGTCCGTCGCTTCGCACAGGGCAGCGCAGTCGAGCGCCGCGGCATGACAGCCGCGCTCAGCCTGGGCGAGTTGTACACACTTCTGCATTTTGCCAAGCGCTGCGCCGTGCTGGCCATGAAGGAGACCGCGACTGCCTGGTGCGAGGATGGCCTCGTGGCCCTCGCGATGATTGATGAGACACGCATTGACTGGCGTGACGCAAGTATACCGGCCGGTCTTCTCAGCTACGCGATGGCTGCGACGTCCGCAGATCGCGACGTCTTGGTCGGCCGGGCGCTGAGTCTTTCGCGAGAAGGTATGCGTAGCGTTGTCGAGAGCGCCAGGGTTCCGCGCTCTCTCTCGGATTGCATGTATCTCGAAGTTCGAGCCGACGACGGCGCATGGGGCCTCATCGAAACGGGGCTGGCGCGATACGAGCCGACGATTGCGATGACCGAAGTCGCGCTTCAAGTCGCCCGTTGGCTGGAAGGTGGTCGATATGCAGCCGCGCCGGTGGTGGCAGAGCAACTCCCTTCTGTTTGGTTCGCGAAAGAACACCGACAAGATGTAGAAAGGCTAGTGCAGCGAGCACACGCGGGTATCTTGGTCCGTGGGACGCTTCGGAAGGAGCACGGGGTTGATCCGCAGTGGCAACCTTTCATCGTCTGGGTCCTGGAAATGGAGAATGAGCGGGAGGCGGCCCTGTTGAATACCTACGTCGGCACAGGTAACCCTCTGGACTCGCGGTTCGCCGCCGGCATCGCGCGCGGTCCCCTGTTCGGCATCCTCGTCGCCGGGTCTTCGTGTCAGGGCGTCGCTCCATTCGAGACTCAGCAGTCTGTCGCAGCACTTGCGAAAGAGGTCGGCCCAATACTGGAGGGCGTGCTGAAGTTATGAAAACTGCGGGTGCCGTTCAGCGCTGACGACGCTTGCGCTTCGCGAGCAGGATCTCCGCCGCCGAACGTGGACGCGACGGCGGAACGCTCGGAGGGAGGGAGTCGCGGGCGGGAGGGGGCGAGCCGCGCACGGCGGTGGTGGCGGTGGGTGACCCGACGGGCGAGCTGGCGATGGGCGGTGGGCGGCCTGCGGGCGGCGCTTCCTGCTCGCGCGAACGCGACTTGGCCTGCCGGAGGGCCTCGAGCGTTGCGCCACCGGCTTCGTCGCCAGCGCCAGCGCGCCGTTCCGCCCGCGCTCGCGCCCGGCGCGCAGCGTGCTCCGCCCGCTCCGCACTCCGAGCTCGCCACCGCTCGGGCAGCGCCGTAACCGCCTTCGGCAGCGCCAGCCGCCGCGCAGCGACCATCATCAACAGCCCGAAAGTCGAGAGCAACAGCAACACGTGCGTCAGGCTCTGATACGCAAACCGCCGACCGGGGC
>Ga0315912_10001566_pt1 | contig 27358 bp, 25 predicted proteins | sample VfabasoilMG_FD_204469 | JGI IMG/M metagenome (GOLD analysis project Ga0315912, IMG submission 204469) | Garden soil microbial communities collected in Santa Monica, California, United States - V. faba soil | ecosystem: Environmental > Terrestrial > Soil > Garden | place: USA: California...
CACGACGAGCGGCATCGTGATCAGCGCCAGCGACGGCACCGCCTCCACGCCTCTTGCAGCGTTCTCGATCGTCGTCTCGAATCGCGCACCGACGATTTCAGGCGCGCCCACGACGACGGTGAACGTCGGCACGCCGTATTCGTTCACGCCTACGGCGAGCGATCCCGATCTCGGCGATACCCTGACGTTCACCGTGCAGAACCGGCCCGCGTGGGCCACGTTCGACTCGATGACCGGAGCGCTTCAAGGCACACCGGCCATCGGCGACGTCGGCACGACGAGCGGCATCGTGATCGGGGTGAGTGACGCGAACAACGCGACCGCCGCACTCGCCGCGTTCTCGATCGTCGTCTCGAATCGCGCGCCGACGATTTCGGGCGCGCCCACGACGACGGTGACGATCGGCACGGCGTATTCGTTCACGCCTACGGCGAGCGATCCCGATCCCGGCGATACGCTGACGTTCACGATTCAGAACCGACCGACGTGGGCCACGTTCGACTCGGCCACCGGAACGCTCAGCGGCACGCCGGCCGTCGCCAATGTCGGCACCACGAGCGGCATCGTGATCGGCGTGCGCGACGCGAACAACGCGACCGCCGCACTCGCCGCGTTCGCGATCGTCGTGTCGAATCGCGCGCCCACGATTTCAGGCACACCGGCGACGACGGGAATGGTCGGCTCCCCGTATTCGTTCACGCCTACCGCGAGCGATCCCGATCCCGGCGATACGTTGACGTTCACGATTCAGAACCGACCCGTGTGGGCGACGTTCGACTCGACCACCGGAAGGCTCTACGGCACACCGGCCATCGGCAACATCGGCACTACGAGCGGCATCGTGATCGGCGTACGCGACGCGAACAACGCGACCGCGACACTCGGGGCGTTCGCGATCGTCGTCTCGAATGGCGCGCCGACGATCTCGGGCATACCTGCAACGACGGCGACGGTCGGCACGCAGTATTCGTTCACGCCTTCGGCCAACGATCCCGACATCGGCGACACGCTGACGTTCACGATCGTGAATCGCCCGGCCTGGGCGACGTTCAACCCGGCTACCGGCACGCTGCAGGGCATGCCCGCAATCGGCGACGTCGGAACGACGATCGGCATCGTGATCGGCGTCCGCGACGCCGCAAACGCAACCGCGGCGCTCGCGGCGTTCTCGATCACCGTGCAGTCGAACCAGACGGGTACCGCGCTGCTGACCTGGGTGCCGCCCACGCAGAATACCGACGCCTCGCCGCTCACGAATCTTGCGGGCTACAAGGTCTACTGGGGTACGTCGCCGGGCACTTACACGAACAACGTCACGGTCGATCAAGCCGGTATCGCGAGCTACCTCGTCGAGAACCTGGCGCCGAACACGTACTACTTCGTCGTCACGGCGCGCAACGCCGTGGGCGGCGAGAGCGTGTACTCGAACGTCGCGACCAAGACGATCCAGTAATTTCAGCTAGAGCGCTTCGACGGCGACGGACCGGCCCCATAACCGGCTCATGACACGGCTCGCGCGGTGTGCGTCGCCGGTCGTCCAAAAACGCTCCGTCGGCTTCAAGTCGATGCGGCCGATCAGCGCTTCGGGCAACCTGCGCACGACCTGCCTCGCGACGGCCTCGCCCGTGTCGATGAGGTGAACGCCGGAGCCGACGACCTCCGCGATCAGCGGCTTCAAGAATGGATAGTGAGTGCAGCCGAGCACGATCGTGTCGGCGCCGCGCTCGATCAGCGGGCGCGCGTAACGCGCGACGAGCTCGCGCGTCGCGGCGCTCGCGAGCTCTCCGGCCTCGACTTGCTCGACCAACCCGGGGCACGCCTGCGTCACGATCTCGACGTCACCGGCGTATTGCTCCAGCAACGCGGCGAAGCGCGCGCTTTCGAGCGTGCCGACGGTGGCGAGCACGCCGACGATACCGCTGCGCGTCGCCGTGACGGCCGGCTTCACGGCCGGCTCCATCGCGACGATCGGCAGCTCGAAGCGCGCGCGCAGCTGCGTGGCCGCTGCGGCCGTCGCCGTGTTGCATGCGATGACGACGGCGGCGGCCCCCTGGCGCGCGAGGAATTCCGTCAGCGCGAGCGAGCGCCCGCGGATGTAGTCCTGGGTCTTGTCGCCGTACGGCACGTGCCCCGAGTCCGCGACGTAGAGCAGCGGCACGCTCGGCAATTGAGCGCGGATGTGCCTCAACACCGATAGGCCACCGACGCCCGAATCGAAAACACCAATCGCGCTAGGGTGAAGCACGAACCGTCCTTTACCGGAGTGAGACTCTAGTCCGGGTGCCGACGGCCGGGCAACCCAGCGCTTCGCTAGTCGAGATCGACCGCGACGGAAATCTGCAAGGAGTCGCCCTCGAACGTCGATTCGTTGGAAAACTCGTCGAAGTACTTGAACGCGAGCGTCACGCCGCGCTCGGGCAGCGCTACGACGGAGCCCGCGCCGACTGCGTTGACGCGGTAGCGCGTTGCGGACTCCGCCGCAGCGACGGTCGGGCCCGTCTTAGCCGACGTTTGCCACGCGGCATAGCCGACGAGGCCGATCTGCACGCGCGCCGCACCGCGCTCTCGCAGCGCGTGCATGACGGAGAAATCCAAGTCCACCGTATCGCCGGGACGAATCCCCGTGCCGGACTGGCTTCCGTGCACCTCGTACATTTGAAAAGCCGAGATCGCGATCCGCTTGCTCTCGGTCGGGAAGAAGGTCTGGCCGGACAAGAGCACATGCGTCCAATAGCCGGACCCTACGTTGTCATTGGCTCCCGCTTCGAAGCCGCCGGTCGGAGCGAGGAATCCGTACGCCGCCTTGATATCGGCACGCTCGAAGTGCCAGCCGAAGATCGCGGGCTGGTAGAACGAGTCCGCGAATCCGCCGCCGCCGCTGATCGCACCCGTGAGGTCCGAGGAAAGCGAGTTGTTCGCGATCGGCAGGGTCGCTGCCATCGAAAACTTGGCGTTGCCGACGCGCTTCGCGCTGACCCACGAGATCGTGTTCATGTCCATCAGCACGGAGTTTTGCCCCGTAGCCGTGACTTCGCCGTTGGGCCCGACGGCGAGATCGCGCGAATAGATGAGAAAGAGGTTCGAGTAAGCGAGGCCGGGCTCAGCGACGATTCCGGAACCCATTGAGCTCATACCCAACGGGTAGACGCCGCGATTCTGCGCGCTCGCCGCGCTCGCGACGAGCCAAACTCCCGCGGCGAAGACGACCTCGAAGCCGCGCTTCACCGCATTCGCGCGAGATTGCGCCAGAAGCTCGCGAGGCTGTCGGTGCCGCCGAACAACGTCGTGAAATGCGTCGAGTCGACGAGCAGGATGTCGCCGCCGCGCTTCCCTTGCGGCGGCATCCAGAGCAGCACGTTGCACTCCTTGTTGCCGGCGGCCGTGAACGGATGGGGCCGTTCGAGATCGATCGGTTGCTGGCCGAGCACGCGGATGCCCGGCGCGTCTTTCGCTGTGACGCGGTAGTGAGGTAGGTGCGGGTGGAAGTTGAACGTCGTGACGTCTTTGAGCAGCCCGAGCTCGTCGAGATCGCGGTTCGCCGTGAGCGGCGCGATGTCGCGTGTCCCCTGTATCGTCGCCGGCCGCAGGCCCCACTCGTTCCAGACGGGAACGTCGAAGGCTTTCATCAGCGAGCGCGTGTAAGTGCCGAACCGCTGCTGGCGCGGAACGAGCGCGTCGCGGTGATGCCTGTACTCGACTTGGCGCTGCTCGAGGTCGTCCGTGAAACCGACGTCGTGATGCGGCGCGAGCAGCAAGCATGTCCCTTCGCGGCCCAGCCAAGCACGGATCGCTTCGATCTCGGCCGCAGACGCCTCTTGATTCGACGGCAAGTGGTCGAGCCCGAAGACCATCAACGTGTCGGTGTCGTCGAGGATGCGTTCGTCGACCGGCAACGGATAACCTGCTTGATCGACGCGCTGAAACACGGCGACCGACTGCCCGGTCGCTTCGCCCGCGAGCTTCTGAAAGCTCAGCGTCGAACGGTGGAACAGCTCGAGCGTGCCGGCGATGCCTTGCAGGAAATTGGCGCTGCCCCACTCGGGGCCTTCGTACGCGGGCCACGCAACGCGCCGAACCTCCGTCATCGTCGAGAACCGATTGTCGGCCTCCGCAACGTCGCGCTGGGACTCCCAAGCGTAGCTCCAGGTCCAATAGATACTCATGCGGCGCTTCCCGCGCGTGTATGGGCGGGCGACGTGATCTTGGTTGTACGTGCGAGCCGGTTGAATGTTTGCCATGCGCGGCATTCCTTGCTGTTGATGTGTGTTGCTCGAACGCTAGCCGCCGACCTCGGCGAGATAGAGCAGGGCTTTCAGGCCCGGCAGAAAGAAATATTCGCCGCCGCGGCACGTCGTGAACGCGGGCAGCCCCTTGATCGTCTTGCGCACCGGCCGCTTCGGGATCTTGTACTCGAACGTGCCGTCGTGTGCACCGACGAACGGATCGCGCTCGTTGCCGAGCTCGTGGAAGTTTCGGTCGTTGACCCACACGTTCTGCGCGAACTCGAACTGGCGCACGAGGCTCGCGCAAATCACGAACGCGGCGATGCCGCGCTCGACGCCATCGTCGGGCGCGCCCTCGGGAAGAGCGGGCCCGTACGTGCCGCCACGCCTGATCATGCGGCGGCGGTTCATGTTCGCGGCCGTGTCGCGCGGATTCATGCGGCGGACGTGCGAGCCGAGCGGCACCGCATAGCCGAGCGGATCCTCTTTCTTGTAGTTGAAGTCGTTGTTCTTCTGCGGATCGGCACCCAGCGCGGGATCGTCTTTGTCCGGGCGGTGAATCAGCGGCGCGCCGCTACGCCAGCGGCCCATGAGCTTCGCCGCGAGCAGCTCCTCGCCTTCCGGCGTCTTGCCGTGCTCGCGTAGAAACTCGCGGAACCGGCCCACGTGCTCCTCGAGGCGCCGGTACGCCATGTACGTTCCGTTGCGCCCGAGCTCGGACGGTTGCAGCTGCGCTTCGACGGCACCGATCTCGTCCGGGTAGCCCAGGATGAACTCGCCGGGCTTCAGAGGCGCACCCGATCCCGGCGTCGGCTCGTCGCCGGAACCTTCGACGACGGGCTGCGACAAACGGTCGCGATACCCGAAGTGGTCGTGCGCGTACTCGAACGGCGGTGTCGCTTCGAGATCGAGGAACGACAGCACTTCCACGCCTTTGCAGCGTCCGACGAGCGCGCGGTGCTCGCCGACACACCGCTCGCGCTCCTTCGAGTCGCGCGCGAACAGGATCGCAATCGCGTGAACGTTGCCGCTGCCAAGCCCGCCTCGCCAATGCGCCGGATGGTGGTCGCCTTCGTCGCCGAGGACTTCGGCGCGGCTCGCCATGCCCTGCCGGAATTCCTCGGGGAACGTCGCAAGGGCTTCCTCGCCGAGCCCGAGCGCGCGCATGCCGTTCCAGGTGAAGGCCACGGAGATCCAGCTCTGGTTTTCGTTCGTCGACTTGCGCACCTGCTCGACGGACGGCACTCGGTCCGAGATCGCCTTCAACCAAGCGCGCGCGCCGGCGGCGTCGCGAAACGTCAAAAACTCGTAGCGTCCCGTCACAGCGGGTGCTCGCGAGAGCACGATGTACTGGATGTCGTTGAGCTCGAGCATGCTGCGATTCCTACTGCATCTGGTCGAGCATCGTGCTGAACGACGCCTTTAGCGCCAGCGCTTTCTTGATCTCGTCGGCGCTCACGTACGGATACTCGCCGTACTCGAGGAAACTCGGCTGCTGATGCTCGCGGACGAATTTCACGAAGGCCGGTGCGTTCGTCTTCCAGTCCTTCGGGAAACCCTCGAGGTTCTCGAACACCGTATCGATACCGGTAGCTGCGAACAGGCTAACGGCGTCCTCCGTGTACTTATCGAAGTCCGTGTCGAAGATGCCTTGGTACATGAAGTACGTGGCGCCGCCGATGTCGAACAGCACCCAGCGCAAGTAATGCAGCTTCAGAATCGCGAGGCAGTGCGGGTCGGCCGCGACGGCCGCCTCGATCTTCCTCGCATACTCATGAAACACGGGCTCGCGTCCCGCGATGATCTTCGCCATGATCGAGAAACCATAGCAGGCCGGCGTTTTCGGAAAGATCGGCCCGTAGCGCCCCTGCTGCGGCTTGCCGACGTACCCGCCTTTCGGGATCGCCATCGCGGCGGGCTTCGACCAATCTTCTTTGCGCTTTGCGTCGGACATTTGCTCTCCTCATCAAACGAGCGGGATCAAGACGCGTGAATCTCGGCTGCATGCAGCGACGCTGCGCTCGAATTCAGCTCGCGCGTCGCGCGCGCGGCGGCGCGGCTCAAGAGACCTGCATGCGTCGGAAACGACAGAGGGACGTGTGCGAGTGCGTCGACGGTCATTCGACCCGACATCGCGACCGCGGCCAATTGCGCGATGTCGACGGCACGCTCGCCGACGACGTGGCAGCCGAGAATCTGCCGGCTGCTCTTGTCGACGATCAGCTTGCAGAAGCCCGTCGTGCGCCCGTCGACGATCGTTCGCACTGAGGCATCGAAGCGCGCAACCGACACGACGACTTCATGCTTGGCGCGTGCTCTGGCTTCGCTCAGGCCAACCTGTGCGTACTCGGGGTCGGTGAAGCTGCCGATCGGGGCTGGTTCGTCCTCGAGCGCCAGCTTCGGTCCAAGGATAGCGTTCGTGGCCGCGACGAAACCGTCATGCAGCGCCTGCGGCGCGAGCATCAGGCGGCCCGTCACGTCGCCGGCCGCGAAAACGTGGCTCGCAGACGTGCCGAGATAGGCATCCACGCCGACGAACCCGCGCGCGGTCGTCTCGACGCCGGCCGCTACGAGATTCAGCTCCGCCGTTTCCGCGGTCCAGCCGACGGCGACGACGGCGAGCTCGGCCTCGGCGCTCTCGCGTCGGCCGTCCTTCAGAAAATTCATCCGAATGCCGGCGCGCGACGCTTCGAACGATTCGACCTCTCCAAAGCTCTCGCGGACGACGATACCCGAGAGGCGGAACGCCGCCGCGACGGCCGCCGACACCTCTTCGTCCTCGGTCGGGACGATGCGCGGACCGCTTTGGAACAGGTGCACCCGTGTGCCGAAAGCGCTGAAAATCGACGCGACCTGCGCGCCCGTGGCGCCGCCTCCGATCACGAGCATCGAGGCCGGAACCGCGCGCAAGCTCCACGCGTCGCTGTGGGACGCGGTCAGCTCGGCTCCCGGAACCGTGAGCTTGCGGCTCTTGCCGCCCGTGCAGATCAAGATCTTGTCCGCGCGCACGCGCAGACCATTCGAAGTCTCGATCGTGTGCCGATCGATGAACCTCGCGGCCCCGACTCGCTCGTGGACGACGGCGCCGGCGGCGTCGATCTGCTCGCGGAATGCCGCGCGGCTTCCGACTTCCGCGACGACGTCACGGACGCGCGCGAGGAGCTTCGAATACTCGAGCGTGAGGCCGCGTGCTTCGATGCCGTACTGCCCTAGCTGGCGCGCCTCGCGCAGCAATCTCGCTGCGTGAGCGAGCGTGCGTACGGGAATCGGCCCGTCGTTCGCGGCCATACCGCCGAAATCATCGCGCGTAACGAGAGCGGTCTTGGCTCCAAGATCGGCCGCGCGAAGCGCGGCCGCGACGCCGGCGGGGCCCGCACCGATCACGAGCACGTCGACCCTACTGGCTCGGACCATGCGCAGCTACTGCTTGCCGTGCACTTTGAAGGTCATCGCCGCGGGGACGACGTAGGCTGCGTCTCCGGTGACGTTGTCGTGCAGCGGCTCGGAAAGCGTGACGCGACAACTAGATGCGCCATGCTGCTCGCCCTCGATCAGCACGTCGCGATACCAATCCTGTGCTGCCGTTGGCCCGTGCCAGCCGTGCGGAGCCATGCCATCGAGAATCGAGCCCGGAAGGGCGAACGCCGCCGCCATACCCTTTTGATCGGCTCGATTGAACGCATCGATGTAGTGCCGGACTGCCGCCAACGGAGTTTTCATGCGGCCAGTAGGGCATGAGGGGCGACGGGCGGGCCATGGCCCCTTGGTCTCACAGCGACCTGCGTCGGGAGTGGTGCCGGTGGAGAGGATCGAACTCCCGACCTTCGGTTTACAAAACCGCTGCACTACCGCTGTGCTACACCGGCGCCGGGGAAACGCGGAAGCCGCGCATTATAGCGCCTGCACGCCGTGCGCAATCGCGCACGGCTGTTGTTGACGCGCGGCTAGCGCAGATTTTCGATCTCGCCGGGCTTCCACTTCCCTTCGAACCACGGTTCGAGGGGCCCGTAGAGTCTCAACAGCGTGAACCAGCTCTTGCCGGCCACCGTCTCGATCCAGTTCGGTTCTTTGCCCTTCGGCGGCTTCGGCCCGAAGTACAAATCGACCGAGCCATCGGCGTTGGCGAGCAGCGTATCGCGCTTACTGTTCTTGCTCGGGAACGGCTGCGACGTCTGCAGCTCGGAGCGCGTCTGCGGGTCGTACACGACGACCGACCAGAAGTCCTTCGCCGGCGCATTGGCGGGCATTTTTAGCCGGTAGCTCTTCGCGCCCTGCAACACGTTGCCTGATTTGTCAGCGGAGCAGATCGCGTACTGCGACCCCTTGCCCACCATCTTCGCAGCCATCGCCGGCGTGTTGACCGTGGCCATATAGAAAAACGCCGAGCGCGCATCGAGATTGCGCCCCGCCATGCCGTCGCCATCGAGCCAGCGGTAGTCGCCGCCGATGAAACCCGTCTTCCACTGACTGTTCTTGTAAAGCGCAGCTCGCGGGTCGCGGTTGCGAAACCCAACGGCACGCGCCGTGGCGTTGCCGACCGCGACGGCCTCCGTCAGCGTCTTTTTCATTCTCGCGTCCGGCGCGAACGGCTTCCCTTTGCGGATGCCGATGCTCGCCGCGAGGCCGCGAAGCTCGACGTCGATGAAATCGAGCGGCTCCTTCTGAATGACGTGATCGATCTCGGCGTAGAACTCGAAGTCGTTCGCGTGAATCGTGTTGAACGAAACCTTCGAGCTATTGATGAATTCCATCGGCGGCGGGTTGCCCGCCTTCGCAAGCGGATAGACCTTGAAGCCCTCGCGAAACATTTTCGACGCCGCGTCCGGTTTGCCGTCGACGAGGAAGCCACGCAGGATCACCAAGTTCACGTGCGACGGCGAACGAGCGACGAAGTAGCCGTTCGGCGTGTTGCCGCTGTAGTCGGTAGGCACGATCAGGTACTTGCCGCCCTTGCCCTGATCGGGGCCGGGAATTCCCATGTCGACGACGAACCGAAAGAAAGCGTCGTTGACGGTGCCGGGGCCGCAACCCGGCGGCACCTCGATGACGGTCGGCCCGTCGACCTCGAGATCGAGGAACCCGGCGCAATACACCGTATCGGTATTGCCGGTCAGCAGCAGCGGCGCCGAATCGAGGAGCTCATCGAAGATCGCGGCTTGGTTGCAGCGAGTGGCGCCGCGCTCGATGTTGCCGAGCCGCAAGCTCTCGAGCGACGCGGCAGGAATGAAGTTCAGGAAGACTTCGACACCGCGCAAGAAATCCAGGTTGTCGTAAGTGAGCCGCACCGTGTCGGGCGTCGGCACACCGTCGACGAACTTCAGCGTACCGAGGCGCGTGCGCACGCGGTCGGGCGTCATGATCTTCGCGGGGATCTTGTGGTTGAACCCCGGCGTCGGGGCTCTCGAGCCCCGCTTCTTCGCCTTCTTCGCCACTGGTGCTCCTGAGACTAGGGCTTACGAGCGCGGATCAGAAATTGATCCGTGTGGCGCTGCATCTGGAAGACCGGCTTCGTGTGGTCGTCACCGGAATAACGCAGGATGTCGGACTCCGCTTCGATCCTGAAGCCGGCTTTCGTCAGGACGTCGCGTGCTTGCGCGATCTGAATGCGGTGAAACTGCGCGTTGTTCTGCCCTTCGATGCCGACGTGATCGATGACGCCGAACACGCCGCCGGGCTTCAGCGCGTCATAGATGCCCTTCGCGAACGCGACGGCACCGGCCTCCCCGTTCGGCTGACCGTAGAGATCGTGAAGGTTCAACGCCGTGATCGCGGCGTCCGCTTGCGCGACGATGCCGGCGGCCGAGAGCTCGCCGTGCACGGCCTGCACGTTCGGCAACCGATCGTGGCGCGCCTTCTCCGCATCGACGAATCCCGGCCGCGAGACGAAGAACTCGGGATTCTGCGCAAGCACTTTGCCGGTCGGCCCCACGGCCGCCGATAGCACCTCGGTAAACCAGCCGCCGACCGCGATCGCGTCGATCACGGTAGCGCCGGTCTTGATGCCGAGGAACTGCACGGTCTCGATCGGCTTGCGCACCGCGTCGCGATCTTTGTCCTCGGCGGGCCGCGCCGGCGAAGCGAGTGCCGCGGTCATCCGGGCCGCTTGCTCGTCCTGCGCCTGCGCAGCGACGCCGAAGAGGCTGCCGAGCACGCACACGGCCAACGTCCAATAAGTCGGTTTCAAGAGTCTCATGAGCGTTCTCCTCGAGGGTAAAGACTTCTTTGTTTCTTTCGCCGCGCTAGCCCGTCGTTGCGCACGGGCGCTGCTCGAGCCGGATGATGCGGCCCGGCGGTTGGAGCGAATCGAAGTCGAGCGTCTGGTCGGGCGCGAGCGTCACGTCGACCCAATACACCGTCGCGCGGCGCGTTCGATCGACGACTTGCGGCTCGAAACCGAGCGCGCGCACCTGATCTCGGCGCCGGCTGACTCCGCTAATCTCGCTGAACACGCCGAGCGATACCAGGTTGCCGCTGTCGCTGTTCGGGATCACGTACGAGTCCGCGATGCCTTCGGCTCTGACCTTCGCGAGGATCTCGTTGGCCTCGCTCTCCGTTGCAATGGCCGGGATGTAGACCCAATAGCCGATCCACACGTCGCCTTCGCCGACGCGCTGCACGGGCTGATAGCCCGCACCGCGCAGCGTGGCGGCCGCCGTCGCGGCCTGCGACAGCTCGCGAAACGGGCCGACGCTCGTGCAGCGGCCGGCATCCTCGATGACGGCGGGCGCAACCGCTGCTTGCGCACTCTCGCTCGGCGCTTCTGCGGCTTCGGGCTCGGTGCTCGAAACCAGCGGCGGCGCATCGGCAACGGTCGGCACGGGCACAGGTGCATCCTCGGCCGCGGCTTGCGCCTCTTCCACGACGACGCCGCTGCTGCGCAGATCCTCGGGCACCTCGCTGACGAGGGTCAGCGCGGGCAGGCCCTCGTCGGGGCTTCGCACGGCGTGCTCCGCCGGCGCGAACCAGGCGCTCCAAGCGGCGAACGCGAGATTGGCGAGCACGAGCCCGAGAAAAAGATTGCGCATCAGCTCCGACCGCCGGCGAACAACGCGAGGCCTTCCAGCACCAAGTCTGCCCGCAGTTCGACTCGTGTTTCCAGCCAACCCTCGAGCGCCTCGGCGTCGCCGCCCGTCAAGTACACGACGGGCGCGGCGCCGAGCGCGCGCGTGACCGTGGCGACGGCGCGGTCGAGAGCGGCGGCCAGCGCGAGCCACGCGGCACGCCCGACGGCGGCGTCGGTGTCGCGGCCGAGCAGATCGAGGCCGCGAGCTACGCGGGGGCGCATGCCCGTGCGCCCGATGTCGCTCGTGTTGCGATCGAGCGCCGAGCCGATGAGCCGCGCGCTCGGAAAGATCAGGCCGCCGAGGTGCGCGCCTTGCACGTCGACGGCGTCGAACGTGACCGCCGTGCCCGCGTCGATTGCGCATGCGGCGCCGCGCGCGGCGTGATAGGCCGCGAGCACCGCGACCCAACGATCGACGCCGAGCCGGCGCGGGTCTTCGTAGCCGCAGCGCACGCCGAAGCGCTCCGCCGCGGTCGCGACGAGCTCGAGCGATGCGTTGGGACGCGCGGCAACGAGCGCCGCGAGGCGCTTCGCAACGTGCTCGCCGGCGACGTTCGCTGCGATGATCCGCGGCGCGGGCGGCAGCTTCGCCTCGAACGCTGCGATGGCGGCATCGAGCGAATCGCGGTGCACGGCGCTGCCGCGCTGCACGAGCGCTCCGTCCGCGAGCGTCGCCCACTTGATGCGCGTGTTGCCGATGTCGACGAGCACCGTCATTCGTCGCTCCGGACGCTGACGTCGCCGGCGACGATTCGCCGCCGCTCGCCGGCCTCGGCCTCGACGAGCAGCGCGCCGTCGGCGTCGATGCCGAGTGCCGTGCCGAACGAGCGCCCGCCCGCTTCGTCGAGACGCACGGCACGGCCGCGAAGGAAATCCGCAGACCGCCATTCCGTTCGGTACGCGGCAAATCCGGCGCTCGGATAGTCCGCGAACAACGCAGCGAGCTCGCTGACGAGCGCGCCCGCGAGCGCCGCGCGGCGCGGCGGCGTGCCGCCGAGCGCAGTCGCGAGATCGGTCGCGCCGCGCGGCCAATCGCTGAGCGACGGCAGGAGCTTGGGCTCGAGAGCGACGTTGAGCCCGACCCCGGCGACGACGTGCGCTCCGCCGTGCGCTTCGGCCTTGAGCTCGACGAGAATTCCGCCGAGCTTCCGCTCGTCGAACACGAGATCGTTCGGCCACTTGAGGAAAATCGTGAGGCCCGCGACGCGAGCGAGAACGCGGCGCACCGCGACGCCGACCGCGAGCGTCAACGCGGCCGGCTCCGCGGGCATGCCCGCGAACTGGCACCCGACCGAGAGACAGATACCGCTGCCGAGCGGCGCGCTCCAGCGGCGACCTCGCCTACCGCGCCCCGCGGTCTGGAACTCGGCGATGCAAACGTCGAGCTTACCGACCGGCGGCGGGGCCGCGAGCAAACGCTGGTTCGTCGAATCGAGCTCCAGGAAAACTTCGAGCTTCGCGAGCCGAGCGGCCACGGCCGGATCGAGAGACGCGCGCACGCTGTCCGCGTCGAGCAAGTCGAGACGGCGCGGCAACCGATAGCCCGCGCCCGGCGCGGCTTCGACGGCGAGCCCGAAGTCGGCAAGCTTCGCGACCTGCTTCCAGATCGCGGCGCGAGTGACGCCGAATGCGCGCGCGAGCTCCTCGCCGGAATGCGTGCGGCCGTCGGCCAATGCGTGCAGCAAACGCTCGACGCTCACACGCCGCTACTCGCCGCGGCGCAGCCAGCGCGCCGCCGGGCTCGCGAACCTCGATTCCGTTCCGTCGAGCATGCGGCGGATGTTGCCGCGGTGCGCATAGATGACGAGTCCCGCCGTGCCGCAACCGAACAAGAACAACCCGCTCTGCTCGGGCAGAGCCGTGAACGCCAGGACGATCACCGCGACCAACGCGGCGCTGACCGTCGCGAGCCCAACGAAACCGGTTGCGAACGCGATCAGCACCCACGAGCCGAGCATTGCGAGCCCAGCTGCCGGCGCGAGATAGCAGACGAGCCCCGCGGCTGTCGCAGCACCTTTGCCGCCGCGAAACCCGAACCACACGGGAAACACGTGACCGACGATCGCGGCAAACGCGACCGAGTACAGAACGAGCGAACGATCGACCGATGCATCGATGCCGACGCCGGGGATCACGAGCGGCGGGATCACGGCCGCGGCGAGGATGCCCTTGCCGATGTCGATGATCATGACCCAGAGCGCGAAGACCTTGCCCTGCGTGCGCAGCGCGTTCGTGCCGCCTGCGTTGCCGCTGCCGCTCTTGCGGATGTCGACGCCGCCGTAAAACCAACCGACGAGCAGACTGCCGAGCACGGAGCCGACGAGATACGCCAACGTGACTTTGAGACCGAGCTCGATCATGCGCCGCCTTCTTGGGCGTTCAGCCGCAGCTTCGACAATGGTACGGCGGCGTCACTCGCCGAGCCACGCCCGGCGCCGCTCGGCGGCCTTCGCATCCGCTGCGTCGCGAATGGCCAGGTAGCAGGTGTCCTGCGGCGCCGGCTTCAGCACGAGGCCGACCTCGAGCAGCTCGTCGCCGCGAAACACGCTGGCCGTGACGCGCTCACCGCTCTCGTAGCGCGCCAAGCGCCGGGCGAGATTGCGGCCCGTGACGCGCAAGCGGTCGACCGCGACGAGCACGTCGCCCGGATTCAGCCCCGCGCGCTCCGCCGCGCCGCCTTCGAGCACGTTCACGAGCTCGAGCCCGTGCTCGCGGTCGCGGACCGAGACGCCGAGCGTCAGCAGCTCGCCGTTGGCGGCGCGCGGCGCGCCGCCGCGGTCGTCGCCGCCCGCCGAGGCGCGCATCTCGAGCGCGATGCCGAACTCGGCGAGCAGCTCTTTGAGCGGCGGATCGTCGGTGCCGCGCACGGCGCTCGCGAAGAACGCGCTGAGGTCGAGCCCGGAAAGCTCGGCCGCGAGCTTTTCGAAACCGTCCTCGGGAACGCCGACCGCTCGCGAGCCGTATCGGCGCCAGAGCTCCCGCATGACGTCGTCGAGCGACGTGCGGCCAGCCGTTTCGAGCCGCAGCGTGAGATCGAGCGCGAGCGCGACGAGCGCGCCTTTCGTGTAGTAGCTGATCGTCGAGTTCGGGTGATGCGCCTCGGGTCGATACAGCACGTCCCACGCGTCGAAGCTCGATTGCTCGAGGCTCTGCTTGAAGCGCCCCGGCATCCGGTACACGCGCGTCAGGAGCTCGCCGAGCCGCTGCAGGAATGCCGCCATGCCTAATACGCCGCTGCGCAGCAGCATGAGCTCTTGGTAGTAGCTCGTGATTCCTTCGAACACCCAGAGCAGGCGCGTGTAGTTGCGCCGGTCGAGGCGATAAGGCATGAACGCCGCGGGCTTCGTGCGCTTCACGTGCCAGGTGTGAAAGTACTCGTGGCTCGCGAGCGCGAGGAACCGCTGATAGTCTCGCGACGGGCCCACTTCGCCGATCTTCGGTAGATCGTCGCGGCCGAAGATCAGGCTCGTCGACGCGCGATGCTCGAGCCCGCCGTAGCCGTCGCCGACCGCAAGCCCCAAGAACACGTAGCGATCGAACGGCGCGGGCCTGCCGAAAAAATCGATCTGCGAAGTACAAATCTGCGCGAGATCGGTCGCGATCCGGTCGAGGTCGGTCTCGAACCGACCCGCGACGACGAGCCGATGCGGCACTCCGGCCGCTTCGAACTCGACGCTCTCGAAATCGCTGATCTCGACGGGGTGGTCGAGCAGCTCGTCGTAATCCTGCGCGCGATAAGCGCCGAACCCGCGCTCGTCGACTTCCGCGGCGCCGAGCGCCGTCGCAACACGCCAGTGCAGGGTCGCCTCGTGCGGCGGCGGCTCGAGCGTGACCTCGATGGGCGCGGCGTCGCGGCCCTCGGGCAGCACGAACACGCACGGACCGTTGAAGTAGCCGCGTTGCCGATCGAGGTACGCGCCGCGCACGGACTGATCGAGCGCGTACACCGTGATCGTGAACGTCAGCGTTCCGCGCGCACCGCTCACGCTCCACTCCGCGGCTCCCGTCTTGACTACGGTGAGAGTCTCGCCGCCGCTCTTCGCTTCGACGCGAACGACGTGGCGCGCGAAGTCGCGCAGCAAATAGCTCCCCGGGATCCACGCCGGCAACGAGAAGCGCTGCTCGTCGGCCGCATCGTCGATGCGGCACTCGACCTCGAACCAGTGCCGATCGAGGTCGGCGAGTCGAACGCGATAGCGGATCAGAGCCGAAATCCTTGCTCGAGAGGCGCTTGTTGCGAAAGTGGCGGCATTGTCGCACAGGCGCGCTGTGCTAAGGTTGCCGCAGGCGGTGCCCGAAAGGGCTAAGAGGGAACGCAGACCACTGCGGCTGTTCCCGCAACTGTAGCCGGCAAGGTCTCGCGCGACGGCCACTGAGGAGAACCTCCTCGGGAAGGCCTGCGAGACCGTTCGAGCCGGCGAGCCAGGAAACCTGCCGCCGCTGTCGTCCTTTCGCGTGCCGGGAAAGCGCGCGGCACGGAATTCCGTGGTGGCGACGTGTGCATGACACGGAGCCCCGCTTGCAACGACCGATTACCCCGACGTCGCGCGCTCGTGCGCCGCTGGCCGCGGCGTTCGCCGCCGTCTCGCTCGTCGCGACGGCATCGGCCGCCTCGCTGCCGAAAGTCGCATCGATCAACTTGTGCGCAGACCAGCACGTCCTCGCGCTGGCGGATCCCGAACAGATCTTGACCGTGAGCTGGCTCGCCGCCGATGCAGAGGAATCGCTGCTCGCGCACGAAGCGCAGCGGCACACGTTGAACTACGGCACGGCCGAAGAGATCTTGAAGCTCGCACCGGACGTCGTGCTGGCCGGCACTTACACGAGCCCATTCACACGCACGATGCTGCGTCGTCTCGGATTCAACGTCGTCGAGCTCGAGCCCGAAGCCTCGATCGCGGACATCGAGCGCAACGTGCGAATCGTCGCGGACGTCGTCGGCCAACCGGCGCGCGGCGAACGCCTCGTCGTTGAGCTGCGCGAAGGCGTGCGCGCGCTCGAAGCGCGCCGACCCGCGCGGCGCGTCGGCGCCGTGATCGTTCGGCCCGGCGGCTTCACGGTCGGAGCCGACTCGCTGGCGGACGAGCTGCTCCGTCTCGCCGGCCTTGCGAACGTCGCGGCCGAGCGCGGGCTCGACCGCTGGGGCAGCTTGTCGATGGAGGCGCTGCTGCGCAGCGCTCCCGACCTGATCGTGTTGACCGGTTACCGAGCTTCGCAGCCGTCGCTCGCCAACGCCGTCCTCGAGCATCCGGCGCTCGAGTCTCTCGGCGCGACGCACCGCACCGTCACGGTTCACACGGCGCTTTGGGCGTGCGGATTGCCGCGCAGTATCGAAGCCGCGTCAGTGCTGCAGCAGGCCGTGCTCGAGTGAGCGCGACGGAACGAAGCGGCGGCTCGACGGCTCTCGCGGCCGGTCTCGGCTTGCTCGCGCTTCTGGCCGCCGCCGGCTCGCTCGTCATCGGCCGCGACGGCGGCGGCCCCACGTTCGGCTTCGGCGGACCCGAGCTCGCCGAAACGATCGTGCGAGAGATTCGCTTGCCGCGCACGCTGCTCGCGCTCCTCGTCGGCGGAACGCTCGGGCTTTGCGGCGCCGCGCTGCAAGGCTTGCTGCGCAACCCTCTCGCGGAACCGGGTTTGCTCGGCGCATCGAGCGGCGCCGCATTCGGCGCCGTCGTCATGTTCTATTTCGGCTTTGCCGGAGCGTCGTCGCTGCTGTTGCCGCTCGGCGCCGTCGCCGGCTCGCTGCTCGCGCTCGCGGTGCTCTACGCGCTTGCGGGGCGGCGCGGCGATTTTCTGACCATCGTGCTCGCGGGCATCGCGATCAACGCGCTGGCCGCGGCGTTGACGTCGCTCGCGCTGAATTTCGCACCGAGCCCGTATGCGGCGCTCGAGATTCTCTTCTGGATGCTCGGCTCGCTCGCGGACCGCAGCCTCGCGCACGTCTATCTCGCTCTACCACTCATGGTTCCGGGTTGGCTGCTCGTCGTGGCCGCGGCGCGCGGGCTCGACGCTCTGACGCTCGGCGAAGACACGGCGCGGAGCCTCGGTTTCGACCCGAAGCGAACTCAAGCGCTCGTGATCGGCGGCACCGCGCTCGCGGTCGGCGCAGCGGTCGCAGTCACGGGAGTCGTCGGCTTCATCGGTCTCGTCGTGCCGCATCTGCTGCGCGGCGCCGTGGGACAGCACCCGAGCCGGTTACTGTTGCCGAGCTTCCTCGGCGGCGCGCTGCTCGCGACGCTCGCCGACATCGCCATCCGTCTGCTGCCGCCGGGCCCGGAGCTCAAGCTCGGCGTCGTGACGGCACTGCTCGGCGCGCCGTTCTTCTTACACCTCGTGATGCGCAGCTCGGCGCGCGACGGGAGCGCGCCATGACGCTCGCCGCGGCCGACGTCGAAGTCCGCTACGAGACGCGCACGGCCGTGCGCCGCACGACGATCTCGCTCGAGCCCGGCGAGCTCGTCGCGCTCGTCGGCCCGAACGGCGCCGGTAAGAGCACGTTGCTGCGCGCGCTGGCGGGGCTCGTCGCACACGCAGGCACGGTCACGTGGTGCGGCCACGCGCTCGCGCGGCTCGATGGCCGAACGCGCGCGCGCACGGTCGCATACCTGCCGCAGAATCCGCCGGTGCACTGGCCCCTCGCCTCGCGCGAGCTCGTGGCGCTCGGCCGATTGCCGCATCGCCCCTACGCTGCTCAAGAGACTCCGGCCGACGTTTCGGCCGTGACGGTAGCCATGCGTCAGACCGATACGCTCGAGTTCGCAGCGCGCAGCGTGAGCCGGCTCTCCGTCGGCGAGCGTGCGCGCGTCCTGCTCGCGCGCGCGTTGGCCGTCGAGGCGCCCGTCCTGCTCGCGGACGAACCGATCGCGATGCTCGATCCTTATCATCAGCTCGACGTCATGGGCACGCTGCGCTCGTACACGGCGGGGCGCGACACCGAGCGGAAACGCCTCGTCGTGGTCGTGCTGCACGATCTCGGCCTCGCTGCCCGGTTTTGCGACCGCGTGCTGCTCATGGACGACGGCGCCGTCGTCGGCGACGGGCCGCCCGAGGAGACGCTCGCCCCGGCCGCAATTCGTGCGCACTATCGCGTCGAGCCGTTCATCGCGCGGCACGACGGCGAGCCTTCGATCGTGCCCTGGCGCTCGCTCAGAGGCCCCGGAGAGGGCTAAGACGCGCGCTTGATCGCGGGGCGTGCCGCGACGCGGTCGTGCCAGTCTTTCAGCGCGGGGCGACCCTCGAGCGGCGCTGCTCCGCCGAGCGCGCGCGCGGCGAAACCGAGGTACACGAAGCCGACGATGTCGGCGTAGGTGTAGCGCTCCGAAGCAATGTAGGCGCTCTCGCCGAGCCGCGTCTCGAGCTTGTTGAAATAGATTTCGGCCCGGCGCTTGCCGCGCTCCGCGAGCTCGGGAATCTGCTCGTAAGCGACGGGACCGCCCAACGCGCGGCTCTTGAACGCCGGGTGCCCGTTTCGCAGGGCCTCTGCAAGACCCAAATAGCCCTCGAACGTCTGGATGTCGGTCCACATCAAGACGAGCGCCTGCTCTCTCGCGTCGGAGCCGAACAGATTCGGCTCAGGATGGACTTGCTCGAGGTAGTGGCAGATCGCAAGGCTCTCGGTCAGGCAGGTGCCGTCGTCGAGCTCGAGAACGGGCACGGTAGCGCCGGGATTCTTCGCGAGAAACTCGGGCTCGAGCTGCGCGCGCGCCCGAAGGTCGACCTCGACCGTGGGAATCGCGAGGCCCTTCTCGGCGATGAAGAGCCGCACTTTGCGCGGGCTCGGCGCCAGCGAGTAGTCGTAGAAACGCATACCGTCCTTCTCCCAAGGAAGGACCCAGTCTAACTGCGGCGCAGCCGAGCCGGCGGCCTCCGTATAATTGGTGGCATGGCGAACCTCGTGACGCTGAGCCGGCTGCTCCTGCTCCTCCTCGTCGTCTGGCTTTTCTACCAGCCCTTGTCGGCGTGGTCGTTCGCGAGCTTCTTCCTGATCATCTTCATCTTCGTCTCCGACGGGCTCGACGGCTACATCGCACGCAAGCGCAACGAGACGAGCCTCTTCGGCGCGCTATTCGACATCGCCGGCGACCGCATCGTCGAGCTGACGCTGTGGATCGTCGCGGCGGACGTCGACCTCGTGCCGATTTGGGTGCCGCTCGTGTTCATCATTCGCGGCGTCATCGTCGACACGATCCGGTCGAGCAATGCCGTCGCCGAGGGCGTAGCGCCGTTCGCGTTGATGCGCTCGCCGATCGGCAAGTTCATCGTAGCCGGTAAGTTCATGCGGATTCTGTACGCGGTGGCCAAGGCCTCGGCATTCGCGGGCCTATCGTTGCAGAAGCCGTTCCCCGCGCTCCTGCCGGAAATCTGGAGCGAGACGAGCTGGTTTTTCGTAGGCGCGACCTACTTCTTCGTCTACCTCTCCGTCGTGCTCTGCATTGCGCGCGGCCTGCCCGTGATCGCCGAGTTTGTCCGGGCCCAAAAGCACGATATCTTAAGGCGACCGGGCAAACGACAATGACGCTCGCTATCTTCGACATCGACGGAACGCTCGTCGAAGGCAGCACGGAACGGCGGTTCTGGCGCTACCTGCTCAAACGCGGCCATCAAGGCCCGCGCCAGGTTCTTGCGTACTCGTTGTTCTGGCCGCGCTACTTCCCCGTGTTCGGACGGCTGACGGCCAAGAAGAACAAAGCGTACTTGTACAAGCTCGATACGGCCCGCGTCCGCCGGCTCGCGACGAGCTTCGTCGCCGAGGAGATACTGCCGCGTCTCTATGGACCCGCCGTGCTGCGGCTACAGAACCATTTGCGGCGCGGCGACACGGTCGTTCTTTTGTCCGGGACGCTCGAGCCGATCGCTCGCGCGCTCGCCGACGCCTTGAAGGTTCCGCACGTCCGCGCAACCCTCTGCCGCGAGCACGGCGGCCGGTACGGCGCGGGGCCGCCCGAGGTGCATCCGTTCGGCGCGACCAAGCTCGAGATCGCAACGCAGTTCGCGGCCGAGATCGGCGCGCGCTTGAGCGAAGCGAGCGCGTACGGAGATTCGGAGCACGATCTCGCCCTTCTGCAAGCGGTTGGCGATCCCGTCGCCGTGATGCCGGATGCGCCGCTGCTCGCGACGGCGCGCGACAACCGCTGGCACATCATTCGGTCCCGCAACGAAGCGCACGTGCAGCCGCCCTAGCGGCTCTTCGCTACATGTACGCGAGCTGGCTGTTGGCCACGAGGTCGAACGGCACGCTGCGGTTGCGGCCTTGCAGCTTGGCCGTGTAGAGCGCCTTGTCGGCGGCCTTCAACAGCTCCTCGACGTTCTTGAACAGCCTGCCGTCGTTGTGAGCCACCATGCCGATCGAGATCGTCACGTTGAGATCGCGCTTCGTGCCGACGTCGTGCCGCGTCTCGCGAAACGCGCGGACGATGCGCTCGCAGATCGTCTTCAGCAACGGATACTCCGTGTGCGGAAAAACGAGGATGAACTCCTCGCCGCCGTAACGCGCCACGACGTCCGACCCACGCACGTTCGCCTTCAGAATGTTCGCCGTCGTCACGAGGATCTGATCGCCCATCGCGTGGCCGTACGTATCGTTGATCGCTTTGAACTTGTCGAGGTCCGCGAACGCGATGCCGAGCGGCGTGCCGTTTCTGCAGCTGCTCTGGAACGTATCCTTGAGGTAGTGGTCGAGATACGCGCGGTTGAACAGGTTCGTGAGCGGATCGCGCTTGTTCGACTCCTCGAGCCGCCGGGTGCGCTCCTCGAGCGAGTCGGCGTTCGTCTTCAACTGATCGACGTCGCGCAGCGCCTGAAGATTGCGCAGCATCAGCGCCTCGCGAGCATCCGCGAGAATCGCTTCGGAGCGCGTGACCGACAGGATCTCCGTCTCGAAAACGCTTTCCGCGTCGGGAATCATGCGACCGATCTCGGCTAGCAGCTCGCCGAGCCCTTCCTTGTCGATCTCGAAGTAGCCGTGTGCGCGCTCCGCGAGATCCGCGAAACCGCGTGCGCCGCTCGTATCGAGGAACAGCTCGGCAATCATGCTGGCCAAGCTTACGCAGCGCGCGAATACGGCGTTCGCACTGTGCGCATCGAGCCGATCGGGTTCATGGCTCGCAGCGACGACCTGTTGCGTGCGCTCCGGGAACTGCCATTTCTCGAGCAGCCAGCCGCTGACGGCGGCGTGGTCGACGCCGAGGCGCTCCTTCTCGCGCGCGATCAGAGCCGCCTGGCGGCCTTGGTCGGCGCCGAGGCCGGCGTACAGATCCGGAATGACATGATCGAGCGCCATCACGCCGATGTCTTGAATCAAGCACGCGAGGAAGAGCTCCTCGCCGTCCTTGACGCCGATGACGCGCGCGAGCACGTGGCTCGCGGTCGCGGCGAGCAACGCGCGCCGCCAATAGAGCGGGTAATCGAGCCCGCCCGAGCGATCCGTGGCCTGCCAGGACTTCAGCAGCGAGAACGACAACGCCAGCGAGATCGTCGCGTTCAAGCCGATCACCATCAGCGCTTGCCGCAAGTTCTCGGTCTTGCGCTGGCGCGCGTACATCGGCGAGTTCGCAATGCGCAGAATCTTCGCCGTGATAGCCGGGTCGAGCGCCAGCACGTCGGCGATTCGCGCGATGTCCGCTTCGGGGTCGTTGGCGAGCTCGATGATCTTGGTCGCGACGCCGGGCGGGCTGGGCAGCGTGTGACAATGCTCGATCTTTTTTCTGAGTTCCGGCGTAATCAAGGACAGCCCCTCGAGTCGTAGCTTCCATCCACGACGGTGCCAGCGGTCCACCCACCTGCCCCCGTCGGCTCTCGAGGACTAGTCGGCTCGCCGGCGGCGGAACTGAAGGGTGGTTGACATAACAGCGGCGACGGCGCCGTCGTAGGATCTCTTGCATGAACGCCGTCACATCGGCATGGATCGAGCTCGAGAACGTCCGCAAGAGCTACGGGCGCCAACCCGTGCTCGACGGCGCGTCTCTGGCCGTCGAGCGCGGCGAGTTCGTCGCGGTCATGGGCCGCAGCGGCTCCGGCAAGTCGACGCTGCTGCGCCTGATCGGCGGGCTCGAGGCCGCCGATGCCGGCGCCGTGCGCGTCGACGGCACGGACCTCACGGCGCTGACGGAGACCGAGCGCGCCCTCGAGCGTCGGCGGGGGCTCGGGTTCGTGTTCCAGTCCTTCAACTTGATCCCGACGCTGACGGTCGCCGAGAACGTGGAGCTGCCGCTCGCGTTGAACGACGTCGCGATCGCGGAAGTAGCGCAACGCCGGCGCCGGCTGCTCGACGAGCTCGGCCTCGCGAGCTGCGCGGATCGCTTTCCCGAGGACATCTCCGGCGGCGAGCAACAACGCGCCGCGATCGCGCGTGCCGTGATCCACGAGCCGAAGCTCGTGCTGGCCGACGAGCCGACCGGCAACCTCGACACCGAGACGGCGCGCCACGTGCTCGAGCTGCTGCGTCGGACGTGCAAGGAGCGCAACGCGACGCTGATCGTTGCGACGCACAGCGCCGAGCTCGCAGCCCAGGCCGCCCGCGTGCTCGCGATTCGCGCCGGTCGCGTCGAGGATGCCGGCTCGTGACGGGGCTGCTGCGCCGCGCGTCGCTGCGCTTCTATTTGCGCCATCCGTGGCAGCTCGGGCTCGCGATCGTAGGTATCGGCCTCGGCGTCGGCGTCTACGTCGGCGTGAGCCTTGCGAACGACAGCGCCGCGCGGGCTTTCGACGTGGCCGCTGGCCAGGTTCGCGGCTCGATCACGCATCGTCTGCTCCCGCTCGAGGGCGCGCTCGACGAGCGTGTGTATCGCGACCTCGTGCTTCGCGACGGCACGCTGACGGCCGCGCCCGTCGTGGAAGCCGAGGTCGGCCTCGCGGCACGGCCGGGCTTGCGTGTGCCGCTGCTCGGCATCGATCCACTGCTCGGCGAGGTCGCCTTGCGGACGGCAGGGCTCGCGCCTCGCGGCGGCGAGATCGCGCGGCTCGTCGCGGAGCCGGGCGCGGTGTTGATGGCCGAGGATCTCGCCGCCGAGCTCGGCCTTGGCGTCGGCGAATCGACCACGATCACGTTCGACGCGCGCGAAGCAGTCGTGCATGTCGTCGGCGTCGTGCCCGCCGTCGGCAGCGACGTGCGTGCCGAGCCGCCGATCGTGGCCGACATCGCAACGGCGCAGGAGGTTCTCGGCAGGCTCGGCCGCATCGATCGCATCGACCTTGCGCTGACGGAGGCGCAATCGCGCGCGCTCGGCGGCACGCTTCCGGCAGGTGCGGTGCTCGTTCCCGCCGACACCGAGGACAGCGCGTTCCGCGAATTGACTGCCGCCTTTCGCACGAATCTCACGGCGCTCGGCTTGCTAGCGCTCGTCGTCGGCATGTTCCTGATCTACGGGACGATGGCGTTCGCGATCCTGCAGCGCACGCAGACTCTCGGCATCCTGCGGACGCTCGGCGTGTCGGGGCGCGAGATCCTCGCGACGATCCTGTGGGAAACCGCCGGCATCGCGGGCATCGCAACGGCGCTCGGGCTCGTGCTCGGCCACGTCCTGGCGCTCGGCCTCGTGAGTCTCGTGCTGCGGACGATCGGCGATTTGTCGTTCAACGCAGCGGTCGGAGGCGTCGCGCCGTCACCGTGGATCTACGTGCAGGGCGCGGTCCTCGGCGTCGTTGCCACGCTGGCCGCCGCGGCAAAGCCGGCGCTCGACGCCGCGCGCATAGCGCCGGCAGCCGCACTGCGGCGAGCGGTGGTCGAACGGCGCGCGCACACGGCGGCTCGCCGCGCGGCTTACATCGCTCTGCCGCTGCTGGCCGCGAGCGGGCTCACGCTCGCGTTCGGTCCGACCCGACTGTATGCAGCCTTCGGCGCGCTGTTCGGCGTTCTTGCAGCGGGAGCGCTGCTGACACCGCTCGCGACCGTGCTGCTGATGCGCGCCCTCGATCGCATGCTCGGCACGCGCACGGGGCCGCCGGTGAGGCTCGCGATCCGCGGCGTCAGCGCATCGCTGAGCCGCACCGGGGTCGCGACGGCGGCGCTCGCCGTCGCAGTCGCGACCGTGAACGGCGTCGGGCTCATGATCGCGAGCTTTCGCGAGAGCCTCGACTCGTGGCTCGAGACGACACTGACGGCCGACATCTACTTGAGCGCCGTCGACGACAGCACGGCGTTGGCGGATCTCGTGGCTTCGGGGGCGTTGGCCGGGATCCCGGGCGTCGAGGGATTTTCGCTGACGCGCACGCGCGTCGTTCCGACCGAGCACGGCGACATCGCCGTTCGCGCGATGGAGCCCGGACCGCGCGGCTGGGGCCTCTCGCTGGTCGCCGGCGACGGCACGAGCGCTTACGACGCCGTGGCCCGCGGCAACGGCCTCATCGCCTCGGAGCGGCTCCTGTTCGCGAGCGGCCTCGCCGTCGGCGACGAGCTCGCGCTACCGACCCCGGCTGGGGCGCTCGAGCTTCCGATCGTCGGCGCGTTTCGCGACTTCAACACGGGCGTGCCGAGCGTCGTGCTGTCGCTCGCGAGCTATCGCCGCGACTGGCGCGACGACGAGATCACGGGCGTGGGGGTCGACCTCGCGGACGCCGCCGACAGCGATCGCGTCGAAGCGGCCGTCCGCTCGCTCGCCGCGACGAAGGCGCGCGTGCGATCGAGCGCGCGGCTCGAGGAGCTGTCGCTCGCCGTGTTCGACCGCACGTTCAAAGTGACCGAAGTGTTGCGCGTGCTGGCGGGGGTCGTGGCTTTTCTCGGCATCTTGAGCGCGCTGCTGGCGATCGAGCTCGAGCGAGCGCGCGAGCTCGGCGTGCTGCGAACTCTCGGCTTCACGCCGGCAGGCCTCGGCGCTACTTTGCTGACGCAGACGGGTTTGCTCGGGCTAGCGGCCGGGCTCGCCGCTGCCCCGATCGGCACCGCACTTGCGTTGTTGCTCGTGCACGTGATCAACCGGCGCTCGTTCGGCTGGACCATGGACTTCGTGCTGACGCCGCAAGCCCTGATGTCCGGCGTGTCGCTGGCCGTGATCGCGGCACTGCTCGCGGGGATCTATCCGGCCTGGCGAGCGAGCCGCATCGAGCTCGGCGCCGCGCTGCGGGAGGACTGATGCGCAAGCTCTGCACCGCCCTCGCGATGGCCGCGGTGATCGCGGGCTGCGGGGAAGCGGCAGTCGAACGTTCGCCGCCGCAACAGCGCACCGGGCTTCGCCTGCTCGGCGGCGAGACCGGGGACGGATTCGCGCGAGCGACCGAGCCGCGCGCGTTCGTCTTTCCGGCAGATCACGGCAGCCACCCCGCTTATCGAACCGAGTGGTGGTACTTCACCGGGAACCTCGCGACCGAGGCCGGGCGTCATTTCGGGTTCGAGCTCACGTTCTTTCGTTACGGGCTTGGGGCCAGCGAGCGGGGGACCGCCGGCGCATCGGCGTGGCGCGCCGACCAGGCCTGGATGGCGCACTTCGCAGTCACCGACACCGCAGGCCGGCGCTTCGTTGCGAGGGAGCGCCTGACGAGAGGCGCGCTCGACCTCGCGGGCGCGGTGGACGACCCACTCAAGATCTGGGTGCGGGACTGGTCGGCCACGGGGAGTGGGGCCGGCGACGAGCTCGCGTTGCAGCTGGCCGCGCGTGACGACGCGATCGCGCTCGACCTCCGCCTCGAGTCGACGATGCCGCACGTCGCACAAGGCGACCGCGGGCTCGACACGAAGGGCGCGGGGCTCGGCAACGCTTCGCACTACTACTCCGTGCCGCGGCTCGCCGCGCAGGGGCGTTTGACGGTCGAAGGCGAGACGTTCGAGGTTTCGGGTTTGGCGTGGCTCGACCGCGAATGGAGCACGAGCTCGCTCGACCCCGGGACCGAGGGCTGGGACTGGTTTGCGCTCCAGCTCACGGACGGCGCGAGCTTGATGTTCTATCGGCTGCGGACCGAAGGGGGCGGCATGAGCCCGTACAGCGGCGGCACGCTTGTCACGGCGGACGGCACGACGACGCGGCTCGAGGCGCGCGATGTGACGCTCACGCCGCTCGAGGAATGGACGAGCGCCGCAACCCACATCCGTTATCCCGTGGCCTGGCGGCTCGCGATCCCGGGCGCCGGGCTTTCGCTGGACGTACGGCCCTACCTTGCCGACCAGGAGCTCGACCTTTCGGTCCGCTACTGGGAGGGGGCCGTCCGCGCCGAGGGGCGGGGCCCGGCGGGGCCGCTGACCGGGCAGGGTTATCTCGAGCTCGCGGGGTACGACTAGTTTTGCATTTTGCGACGCACCCCCCGCCAGAGCGGGCGCCGGCTTGCTACGTTGTGCTACCTCGCGTTAGGCGAGCCATTTGACAAAAGAGGTTGTCGGCGGGCGGCCATGGAACGACGGAAGACCCCCAGAAAGAACTGGGTCATGGGCAAGGATGAAACCGGGCGCTCCGTGCTCGAGTGGAAGCCGGATCCGATCCGCGCGAAGCGCGAGGAGTCGGATCCGAACGCACGCACGTATGATTTTCTGAATCGGCTGGACCACCCCGACCTGGCGCTCGAGGACGACGGCGGCAGCAAGAAGCCGCGTGGCTCGTCGCGCGCCTTCAATCCGTACGATCGCGGGTCTCCGCCGTCTCAGCGCAAGAAGCGCACCTCGGACTGAGTCGACGCGCTAGCTCGCCAAATAAAAAACCCCCGGCCTTACGACCGGGGGTTTTGCATTAAAAGCCTGGCGATGACCTACTCTCGCGTGGAATAGCTCCACACTACCATCGGCGCTGGACGTTTTCACTTCCGAGTTCGGAATGGGATCGGGTGGTTCCCGCCCGCTATTGCCGCCAGGCAAGCCGTTATGCGCCGTCGCTGACTTGCTGCCAGCGCCGAACGCGCAATTTGGGATGATCCGTCCCCGTCGCACTCTCACCGATCAGCACCGACCGGCGAGAACCCAAACTGTTTGGGTGTTATATGGTCAAGCCTCACGGGCAATTAGTACTGGTTAGCTTCATGGATTACTCCACTTCCACACCCAGCCTATCAACCTCGTAGTCTACGAGGGCCCTTTAGGAGGATCGAGTCCTCAGGGAAATCTAATCTTGGGGTGGGCTTCCCGCTTAGATGCTTTCAGCGGTTATCCCTTCCGTAC
>Ga0315912_10001567_pt1 | contig 27356 bp, 30 predicted proteins | sample VfabasoilMG_FD_204469 | JGI IMG/M metagenome (GOLD analysis project Ga0315912, IMG submission 204469) | Garden soil microbial communities collected in Santa Monica, California, United States - V. faba soil | ecosystem: Environmental > Terrestrial > Soil > Garden | place: USA: California...
ACGATCCTCGCGAAGAACACGGCGATCAGTTGGCGCGACTGGCGCATCAACATCGTCGACACGCCGGGGCACGCCGACTTCGGCGGCGAGGTCGAGCGCGTGCTGTCGATGGTCGACGGCGTGCTGCTGCTCGTCGACGCCGTCGACGGCCCGATGCCGCAGACGCGTTTCGTGACGAGCAAGGCGTTCCAGCACGGCTTCACGCCGCTCGTCGTCATCAACAAGGTCGATCGCGAAGGCTCCCGTGCCGACTGGGTACTCGATCAGACGTTCGATCTCTTCGATCGGCTCGGTGCAAGCGACAAGCAACTCGATTTTCCCGTGATCTACGCCTCCGCGCTGAAGGGCTACGCGTCCACCGATCCGAAAGCGCGCGACGGCGACATGCAACCGCTGTTCGAGGCCATCATCAACAACGTGCCGCCGCCGCCCGTCGAGCTCGACGGACCTTTGCAGCTGCAAGTGTCGAGCCTCGACTACAACTCCTACGTCGGCCTGATGGGCATCGGCCGCATCAGCCGCGGCGTCGTGAAACGCAACATGCCCGTGACGCTCGTGCAGCGCGACGGCACGGAGCGCAACGCTCAGCTCATGGAGCTGTACGGTTTTGAAGGATTGACGCGCACGCCGATCACCGAAGCCGGCGCAGGCGACATCGTCGTGTTCAGCGGCATCGAAGATTTGAAGATCTCCGACACTGTTTGCGCACGCGGACAAGGCGAAGGCCTGGCGCCGCTGCAAGTCGACGAGCCCACGATCACGATGACGTTCCAGGTGAACAAATCGCCGTTCGCGGGCCAGGAAGGCAAGTACCTCACGAGCCGGCAGATCCGCGCGCGCTTGCAACAAGAGCTGTTGCACAATGTCGCGTTGCGCGTCGAGGATTCGGAGGACGCGGACAAATTCCGCGTGTCGGGCCGCGGCGAGCTGCATCTATCGGTGTTGATCGAGAACATGCGGCGCGAAGGCTACGAGCTCGCGGTGTCGCGGCCGGCCGTGATCGAGCGTGTCGTCGACGGCGTCGTGCAGGAGCCGTGGGAGCAGCTCACGGTCGACTTCGCGGAGCAATTCCAAGGCGGCGTGATGACGCGCCTTGCGGAACGCAAGGGCGAGCTGATCTCTATGATGCCCGACGGGCGCGGCCGCGTGCGGCTCGAGTATCGAATCCCCGCGCGCGGCTTGATCGGCTTCCGCACCGAATACCTCACGGTGACCGCGGGCACGGGCCTGCTGTATCACATCTTCGACGGCTACGCGCCGCGCGCGAAGGGCGAGATCGGCCAGCGCACCAACGGCGCGCTGGTGTCGATGGCGCAAGGCATGGCGGTGGCCTACACCTTGTTCGATCTGCAGGAGCGCGGCTCGCTATTCATCGGCCACGGCGTCGAGGTCTACGAGGGCATGATCATCGGCATCAATAGCCGCGGCAACGACCTCATGGTGAACCCGACGAAGGGCAAGCAGCTCACCAATGTCCGCACCCAGGGCGCCGACGAGAAGATCATCTTGTCTCCGCCGATCCGCTTCTCGCTCGAGCAGGCGCTCGAGTTCATCGACGACGACGAGCTCGTCGAGGTCACGCCGGCGACCGTCCGCTTGCGCAAGAAGCTGCTGACCGAGAACGAGCGCAAGCGCGAGTCTCGCAAAGCCGCCGACGGCTGACGTCGGGCCGTCCTTGGCCCTCGTCGCGGTTCGCCCCTTACGATTTCGCGGCCCGCGGGAACTGCACGACCGACAGAATGTTGCCGTCGGGGTCGCGAAACCACGCGACCTTTGCGCCGTCCGGCGAAATCACGGTTCCGTTGTCGGCGTGCTGGAATCCGGCGAATCGCTCGAAGACCACGCCGCGAGAGCTCAAGGATGCAATCGTGGAATCGACGTCGCGCACCGCAAAGCCCATGACCGTGTGCTCGCCGCGCGCGGTCGAGGGGACCGGTGAAACACGAAGTTCTCCGCCGCTCACATCGAAAACCAGCGCTCCGTCGGAGCGCGCCTTCAGCGTGAGCCCGAGCACGTCGCGATAGAAGATTTCGGCCTCCGCGATGCGCGAGGTCCAGATGATCGATTGAAGTTTCGAGTTCGTCAGCACGTTTCGCTCCTTTCGTGGGTGGGCCAGGACAACGGCCCGACAAAAGAAGCGATGCCGCTGCCGCGGCTTCAGAAACGGAAAAGCCGCGGCAGGCGCGGCTAATAGTGAGGCGACGATAGCGGCCGGGCGCGCCGGCCGTCAAGAGCATCAAAAGGCGATGCCGACTCCGACGACGAAGCCCTGCAGCGTGGCATCGAGGACCAAATCGTCGCCGTCGAAATCCATCTGCAGCACGCGGTAGCCGCCATGCAGCGTCAGCCTGCCGCGCATGCGCCAGTCGAACATCGCCGATAGATTCGTCGCGAGCTCGGAAGTGTCGGACGAGATACTGAAGCCGCCGATGTCGCCACGCAGCGCAACGGACCACCGTTCGTTGAAGGCGTGCTCGTACCGAAGGCCGACGATCGGGTCGAGCCACTTCGCGCGCGCAGTCGCGCGTGCGATCGGCGCAATGTCGACGGTCGACTTCAAAGCGACGTAGCGGAGACCGAACAGCAAATCCAATGGACGGTCGTTCGCGGCCGTCATCGTGCCGACCGCCTCGGCGACGCCGCCCGAGACTTCGACTTCGCTCGCAGGCGCGCGGTTGAACGCGTCGCTGAACTCCACGTACATCGCGTCGTAGAGCATCCCCCAGCGGCCCTTGCGCGCGTCGAGCGACGTGCCGAGCGCGAAGTCGAGGTTGTCGAGCGAGAAGAACTCGTAGTCCGTGTCGATCTCGGAGCCGGTGCCGTCCGCCGCCGTATTGCCGTCGAGACCGGCGGCCCAGAGGTATGGCGTGAGCTCGACGGTCCAGCTGTCCTGGCCGCTCGCCGCAGCCGGAATCCCGATCGCGAGCGCCAGCAATCCGCTACGAAGGACCGAGCTCATGCGGCTAGGATATAGCACGCGGCGGTAAACCCGGGGGGACAAATCCATGACGATTCGCGTGATCGCTCGGTTCATCGGCGTTTCACTGATCTGCACAGCTGCGCTCGGCGCTTCGGTAAGCGCCGCTCAGCAAGGGCAACCGGCGGCTGCGCCGCCCGCGCTGCCGCCGCTGTTCTTCGCGGAACCGTGGCAACAGATTCCTCGCCCGGCCAACGCCCCGGCGGACTACGTACCGGAAGGCGGCGTTACGCCGGCGGCCGTCACGAATACCGCTCTCGAGCTCAAGCTGTACGACCCGGACGCGGCGAACATTCCTCGCTATCTCGCGAATCCGCCGCCGCGCACGGTCGCGCGCGATTGGGGCGGCCCGTCGTGCGTGCAGCTCGCGGGCTTCAACCAAAATCCCGCGCCGGAGCGCGTCGCGAACGGCGAACGCACCGATCCCCCGAATCTCTGGACGGGCGTGTGCCACACCGCCGTCGCAGCTACGCTGCGCCACAAGACGAGCTACGTCGATCTCACCGGGCGCGCGCGTATCCGCTGGGTCACGCGCGTATCGGGATTCCATGTCGTGCGCCCCGTCGTGAAGCTCGCGGACGGCAACTGGTTCGTCGGCGACTACGGCGAAGGCGCGGCGTCGGCGAATTCCACGCTGTTCCTCGACTCGGAGTTCGCCGTCGCTGCCGTGCGCTGGCGGCCGCTCGACATCTCGCGCGTCGTGACGACGGGCCAAGCCTGGGCTACTCCCGACCTGAGCCGCGTCGACGAGGTCGGTTTCGCCGACCTCACTCCCGGCAGCGGGCACGGCTGGGGCGGCTTCGTGAACGTCGGGCGCATCGAGGTCTACGGCAAACCCGTCGCGCGCTGACCGACGATCGGCGCCGCTCTCGCGATCGACGGCCGCTAGCGCAGCAGCTCCCGCCAGCGTTCGGGCCCGAGCTCGCGGAGCGTCGCGATGTTCCGCGCGGCGATCTCGCCGATCGCGGGGTAGGCGTTCACGGCGCGCGTCACGCTGGCTTCGCGCAGCAGATGCAGCATCGGGTACGGCGAGCGGTTGCTGCAATTCTCCACGTCGTCCGGCGCGCTTCCCGCGAATTGGTAGCGCGGATGGAAGCTCGCGATCTGCAGCTCGCCGCCGAGCTCGAGCGCTGCGATCACGCCGTCCGCCTCGCCGAGGAACTGGTTGAAGTCCGCGAAATCCGTGAGCACGTAGGGGTGGATCAACAAGCTGGTCTCGCAGAGTCGCGGGTCCGCCGCGTGAAGATGCGCGAGCTCGTGCGCCAACTCCTGCGCGAGCCCGTCCGTCGATCGTTGCGCGCTGACGCGGTAACGGATTTGATCCTGGTGGAACGGCCCCGCTGCGAACGGGCACAGCCGCAAACCGATCACGGCTCTCTCGAGCCAGCGACGCGTGGCGGCGACGACATGGTCTTCGTCCTGCTCGGTCGCCCGAGCAGGGACCGGGGCGTCGCTGTCGTGAGTCACTCCGGAGGGCGGTCGGTCGGCACGCCCTTTTTGCGCTCCTGCTGACGTGCTTGCTCTTCGGCGTTGCGCTTCTTTTGCGCATCCTCTCGTCGGCGCTTGTCTTGCTTGTAGTTCGGCGTCTTGAACATCCTGATCGTCCTTTCTCTCTAGCTACGAAGCAGCTTGGCTCATTTCGGGGCAGGTAGCGAATCGCAGGCAGGGCATACTGAGCCATGACGGTTTGGGTCGACGCGGACGCCTGCCCTGCGCAAATCAAGGAAATCTTGTTTCGCGCGGCCGAACGAGTGCGAATGCGCACGGTGCTCGTGGCCAACCACGCGCTACGAGTGCCCAAGTCGCAGTTCATCGAGGCCAGGCAGGTCGAGGCCGGTTTCGACGTGGCGGATGCGCGGATCCTCGCGGGAATCCTCGCCGGCGACCTCGTCGTGACCGCAGACGTACCGCTCGCCGCACAAGTCGTCGCCGCCGGCGCTTTCGCCCTGAACCCGCGGGGCACTCTGTACACTCCGGACAACGTGCAGGATCATCTGGCGCGCCGCAATTTCATGGACGCGCTGCGCTCGTCGGGCGAGAGGACGCGCGGACCGGATGCGCTCAGCAAGACCGACGTTCAGCAGTTCTCCAACGAGCTCGACAAGTACCTGACGCGCCAGCGCACGCGCTAGCTGGCGGCGCGGCACGCCGATCTCATAACATCGAACCCTTCGACGCCAAGCGACAACGGAAAAACTGCATTGAACATTCAACTCACGCCGAACGAAGCGCGCGTGATCGGCTGCCTCATGGAGAAGTCGATCATCACGCCGGACCAGTATCCGCTCTCGCTGAATGCGCTCGTCAACGCGTGCAACCAGAAGTCGAGCCGCGAGCCGGTCATGACACTCGAGCCCGGCATCGTCGAGCGCACCGTCAAAGATCTGATCGCGAAGCAACTCGTCATGACGCAGGAGTTCGGCAGCCGCGTCGAGAAATATCAGCAGCGCTTCTGCAACACGCACTTCGCGGAGATCAAATTCTCTGCGGCCGAATACGCCGTCGTTTGCTTGCTGCTGCTGCGCGGCCCGCAGACGCCCGGCGAGCTCAAGGCGCACAGCGGCCGCTTGCACGAGTTCGCTGACGGAGAAGCCGAGACGACGCTCGACGCGCTGCTGACGCGAGCCGACGGGCCGTTCGTTGCGCGGCTGCCGCGCGAGCCGCGCCGCAAAGACCACGCCTACGCGCATCTATTCAGCGGCCCCATCGAGTCCTCGCCGCGAGAAGTGCACGTTGCGAACAGCGCGGAAGCGCCTGCCACACGCACGAGCGCGCTCACGGCGCTCGAAGCGCGTGTCGACAAGCTCGAGCAGGAGCTCGCGGCCCTGAAGCAAGCGCTCCGCGCGCCGCAGTAGGCGTCAGGATCCTTCGCCGGGCTCGAGCCGCAAGATCGTACCGTCGGCGTTCGCGCCGCCGAAGGCGCGCTCCGTCGCCACGTAGATGTAGCCGTCGCGCGTCTGCTGCACGTCGCGAATACGCACGTTCAGCGCGCGCAGCACGGGCTCGCGGCGCTCCGCTTGCGACGGCTGGCCGAACGCGACGCGTTGCAGGCTCAACCCGTTCAGCGCTCCGACGAACATGTTGCCGCGCCAATTCGGGAAGCGTGCCCCCGTGTAGAACATGAGGCTCGACGGGCTGATCGACGGCACCCAGAACATGCGCGCGTTGTCCATGCCGTCCTGGTAGTACGGCTTGTCGGACACGAGCGAGCCCGTGTAGTTGCGGCCCATCGACACGACCGGCCAGCCGTAGTTATGGCCGGGCAAGAGGATGTTCACTTCGTCGCCGCCCATCGGGCCGATCTCGGCTTGCCACAGAACGCCCGTGTCGGGATTGAACGCGAGTCCGTAGCCGTTGCGATGGCCGTACGTGAAGATCTCAGGCTTAGCGCCGGCGCGGCCGACGAACGGATTGTCGGGCGGCACGCTGCCGTCGTCGCGGATGCGCAAAGTCTTGCCGACGTGATTGCTCAAGCTCTGCGCTTTCATGCGCAGGCTGTTGTCCTCCGTGCCCGTGCAGCAGAGCCGGTCGCGGTCGCCGACGGTCACGTACAACGTCTCGTCGGGGCCGAACAGGATCTTGCCGCCCAGGTTGCCGCCGGCTTCCCAAGCATCGGCGACGAAGATTTCGCGAACGTCTTGCAGCTTCTTGCCGTCGAAACGGCCGCGCGCGACGGCGAGCGACGTCAGCTCGCCCTCGCCGGCCTTCGGGTACGAAAGATAGACGAGCTTGTTCGACTCGAAGCGCGGATGCAGCGTCAGCCACTTGAGCTCGTTGCCGGCGGCGACCCCTTCGACCGACCACACGGGCTCGGCGGCGAGCGTGTCGTTCTCGATGAGCCTGATGCGCCCATTACGCTCCGCGACGAGCATCGAGCGATCGCCGGGCAAGAGCGCGATGCTCCACGGATGGACGAGCCCTGTCGCGACGGTGACGACGCGGATTTGCCCGCCCTGCACGTCGACGACGCTGGTGCCGGGCTGCTGCGCCTGCACGCTCGAAAGAGCGGCGAGCAGAGCTACGCCGCAAAAAAGTGACCGGTACGGCATTGCGAAAGCCCTCCCCTTAGGCTTGCAACGCCCGAATCATAGACCTCGGCGAACGCGGGTCAATGCACCGGTGCAGCTACGGCCGGCACGCCGAGGGCAGATAGCGCGACTGGATGTCAGTCACGTAGGCAGCCTCCGGCGCACCGCGGTCCATCGCGACGGCCCCGCCCGGCGCTGCGCCCTGACCGCACTGCCAAACGACGGTGCCGTCACCGACCACGTACGGCTGCAATGCGAGCACGGACCCGGCGATCACGGAGTTCGCTTCGACGCCGTACGTCACGAGAATCGTGCCGCCCGCGACGTCGATGCTCTCGACGTACTTGCCGGAGCTGTCCGTCGGCGCAGCCGACATGCCGGCGCCGAGGCGATCGGCAGGGGCCGACTGCGTGCGCAGGTACGCTTCCGCGACCCCGGCTTTCGCGGCCGCCGCGAGATTCAAGCCCTCGGCGACCTGCGCGCGGATCGTGAAGTCCTGATAAGCCGGAATCGCGATCGCGGCCAGGATGCCGAAAATCATGACGAACGGCAGCAAGCACGCGAGCAGGATCACGCCCGTCGTGTTCGGCGGCGGCTGCTTGCCGTAATCGTTCTCGCCGGGGGTCCCCGGCACGAACCAGAAGACCAAGACCGCGAGCGGAATCAACGAAATCAGCGAGAGCCAGCCCGTCGTATTGAAATCGTGCGCACGCTGAATCGTGAGCATGAACTGCACGACGATGATCGCGATATAGCCGATCCCCACGACGGCAATCGACGCGCCGGGACTTGCGACCGCGGCCAGCCCGGCCAAGACCGCCATCACGATGCCGATCAGAATCGTGACGCCGAACGTGTACCCGATATAACGCACGCGGCCGAGACGACCGCTCGCGGAGAAGATCTTGACCTCGCCATACTCCTCGGCTTCCTCGCTTTGGCCGCGCGTCACATTCGTCTGCGGTGCGGCATACGGATTACGGTTCGGCATGGGTAGACCTCGTGTAAGGACGGCGAAAGTCTCAAAGACGCGACGGCATATTAGGGACTACGGGCTGCCGCGGAAAGCGAGATCGGTCACAGTCGTTTAGAATTGCGGCGGAATTAAGTCACTACGCCACTCACGCGAGCCAATTCAACCGTGACTCGAGCCGTCAACGTCTCGGACATCGTCGACACGCACGGCGTCGGCGCCTTCCAACTGCGTGTGTTCGCGCTGTGCGCGGCCGTCTTGTTCGTCGACGGCTTCGACGTCCAGGGCATCACCTACGTCGTTCCCACGCTGACGCGCGAATGGGGCCTCGTCCGCGGCGACCTGTGGCCGGCTCTGACGTTCGGCCTCGTCGGCGTCATGCTCGGCGCGATGCTGCTGGCGCCGCTCGCGGACCGCATCGGCCGGCGAAGCGTGATCGTCTGGTCGTGCGTCGCGTTCGGCCTCGGTACGTTACTGACGGTCGCCGTCGATTCGCTGTGGCCGCTCGTCGCCGTGCGCTTCTTGACGGGGCTCGGGCTCGGCGCGGCGTTGCCGAATGCGATCGGCCTCGCTTCCGAGTACGCGCCGCACAAGCGCCGCGCGCTCGTCGTGATGTTCGTCGGCAGCGGCATCTCGCTCGGCGCGATTGCGGCCGGCATGACGGCCGCGCGGCTCGTCGCGCCGTACGGGTGGCACGCAATGTTCGTCGTCGGCGGCATCCTGCCGCTCATGCTCGCCGTCGCGCTCGCGCGTCTGCTGCCCGAGTCGATTCGGTTCGCGGCCTCGGTGCCCACGCGCCAGGACGAAGCCAAGAGCTTGCTGCGCAAGATCAGGCCCGAGGTCGGCGCCGACATCGAAGTCGTGTCGAGCGGCCCCGAGGGCGGCCACGCGAGCGTGAGCGACCTCTTCAAGGACAACCGCGGCGTCGCGACCGTGTGCCTCTGGGTCACGTTCTTCATGAGCCTGCTGAACGTCTACCTCGCGATCAACTGGCTGCCGAGCTCGCTCGAAGCATCCGGTTTCACGGCGACGCAGGCCGCGGAGATCACGACGCTCTATCACGTCGGCGGCGTGATCGGCACGTACGCGATCGGTTTGCTGATGGACCGGCTCGGCGCGTACCGCATGGTGCTCTTCGCGCTCGTGCTCGCGGCAATCGGTTTCTACACGTTTGCGACGCTGACCGGCATGACGCAGTGGCCGACGACGGCGATCCTGATGGTCGCCGGAATGGGCGTCATCGGCGCGCAAGTCGGCGCGACCGCGTTGGCTTCGATGACGTATCCGGTCGCGATGCGCGCGACGGGCTTGGGGTGGGCGCTCGGCGTGGGTCGCGTCGGCTCGATCGTGGGGCCGACGATCGGCGGCATCATGATCGCGACGGCCGCCGACCCGCGCTCCGTCTACTTGGGTTGCCTGCTGCCCGTGCTGCTCGGTATGGCGGCCGTCGCGCTGCTGAAGCGCCAGGCCACACCTGTACCACGACTGGCGCCCGCGCGCTGACGGAGAACGACTTGCGTACCGACTTGGGTTTCAAGCGCATCGCGACGGAAGAGGCTTTCATGACGAAAGACCTCGCCCGCGCCTATCGCGAGCTGCTCGCGCGCAAAGGCTCGAACGACATCGGCTTCAACAGCTTGATGGGTTACTACCTCGAGAACCCGAGCGATCGCACGCGTTTGGTCAGCGAGCGGCTGCAAGATTTGGGAGCGCGCCGCATCGGCGACATGGATGCGACAGGCATCGACGTGCAGATATTGTCGCTGACCTCCCCGGGCGTGCAGATCTTCGATGCGCCGACGGGCGTCGCGCTCGCGCGCGCCATCAACGACGAGCTCGCGGCCGCGATCGCCGCGTATCCGTCGCGCTACGCGGGGTTGGCCGCGATCGCGCCGCAGAACCCGTCGGCCGCCGCCGCCGAGCTCGACCGCGGCGTGCGCAAGCTCGGCTTGAAAGGCGCGATCGTGAACTCGCACACGCAGGGCGAGTACCTCGACGACGAGAAATTCTGGGAGATCTTCGCTGCGGCCGAAGCGCTCGACGTTCCCGTCTACATTCACCCGAACACGCCGTCGAACGACATGATCAAGCCGTTCATGGCGCGCGGTCTCGACGGCGCCGTGTTCGGCTTCGCCGTGGAGACGGGGCTGCACGCGTTGCGCCTCGTCGTCAGCGGCGTGTTCGACCGGTTTCCCGGCCTACGAATCGTGCTCGGGCATCTCGGCGAAGGACTGCCGTACTGGCTCTCGCGTATCGACTTCATGCACGGCGCGAGCGTTCGGTCGGGCCGCTACGCGAGCCAGCCGAAGCTCGAGCGCAAGGCGAGCGAGTACTTGCGCGAGAACTTCTACTACACGACGAGCGGCATGGCGTGGACGCCGCCGATTCGCTACGTGCAGGACGTCATGGGCATGGACCGGCTCATGTACGCGATGGACTATCCGTACCAGTTCGTGCCCGAGGAAGTGAACGTCACGGACGAGCTCCGCATCTCGTACGAAGACCACAAGGCGTTCTATCAGACGAACGCGGAGCGCGTCTTCAAGCTGTAGCGGCCGCGCTCAGGGCGTCCAGGCGTAGCTGAGTTTCATGAAGAACGTGCGGCCAGTCATCTCCATGTTGCCCGTCAAGCTGTCGTCGATCTGGTTGTCCGAGTAACCCGCGAACAGCACGGTCTGCGGGTTCAGCTTGTACGAGTAGAGCAACTGCGACGCGAGCGTCTCGGTGTGCGGGTCGGTCGCGGGATTCAGGTACTCGGCGACGTTGCGCTCGATGTCCTGACCTTGCAGCGTCAAGCGCACGAAGCTGCGCACGTTGAACTGCCACGTGAGCCGCAGATCCGTCAGGGCCGCGTCGAAGATCGTGGCCCCGGCTTTGGTCGTAAGGTGATCGGACGTGTAGCGCAGGCGCACGAGCAAGTGGCGCGTCGCATTCCAGTCGATCGTCGGCTGATAGCGCCACTGCTCGGCCAGGCGCGAGTTCGTGAAATCGATTTGCTCGCCGCGATTCAAGTTCATGTTGATGTTCAGGCCGCTGCGCGGCCGGAACTGGCCGAAGATCTGGCGGCCTTTCATGTCGTAGGTGACGCCGTTCCAGTACTCCTTGCGATTGTTGAGACCTAGGCGCGCGAACGACTGCCAGGGCCCTTGGAACGCGATGCTGGGCTGCCAGTTTTGGTTCATGAACTGCCCGCCCGTGGTCTCGGAGCGGCCGCCGTTCAGGCCGACCTGCCACTGCACCAACCACGAGCTCGGGTCGGAGTAGAACGTCCGCTGCATCTCGAAGCCGTCCTGGACCACGTCGACACGCCCGATGAAGCCCGAGTCGGCGCGAAAACTCGGGTCGAAGTCCTGGTGCTGCAGGTAGCCGAACCAGTTGCGCGCGCTGTAGCGGTACTCGACGCGCCACGCATCGCCTTCGAGATCCTCGGGTTGGCCGAACTGCGCGGCGGTGGCCGCCGGATACTCCGTGCGCGAGTCGAGGTACTGGAAGCGCAGCGTGCTCTGGTCGTTCATGAAGTAACGGCCGTCGAACCCCGCGACCTCGTTGCTGTAGCCGTCGCCCTCGCGCGTCGTCAAGAGCGCCCCGATCTGCGACGTCCGCCCGAAACCGCGCGCGTAGCGGCCGACGAACGCGTTGTTCTCTTGGTCGAGCGACGTGATCTGCGACCCGAACGGCCCCGGAAACAGCAGGTTCGTGACCGCGTCGTTCGTCGCGAACACGCCGATCGTGTTGTCCCCGGTGCGGCCCGTGAATTTCGCGCCGGCATCGGGATCCGCGACCGTGCGCGTGAACACGGCGTTCAGCGGGGTCTCGTAGTAATCCTGGCCCTCGAGGAAGAACGGTCGCGACTCGGGATAGGACAACGCGAACGTCGTGTTCTCCTCGAGTTGCGCGACGTCGGCCTCGACCTGCGAGAAGTCGGGGTTCAGCGTGACGTCGAGCGTCAGGTCCGGCGTGATGCCCCAGCGCACGCCGAGCCCGGCTTCGGTCTCGAAGTCACCGTCCTCGAGCTGGCCGAGCGGCGCCGGCGGCGCTGCACGCGAGTCCGTGCGCGTCGACGTCAACGTCGGAACGACCTCGAGCGCCTTGCCGGGCTCCGCGTTTGCGAAGCCCGTGAACTTGCCGAACTGGCAGAGATAGCAGCTTAAGTTGCGGTCCTGCGCGTTGTTCGAGATGCGTGCGCGCTGGTTGCGCGGCCGGAACCGCAGCACGTCGATACCCCACGTCTGATCGCCGTCGGTGTTCCGAAAACGCAGCTGACTGAACGGGATCGCCATCTCGACCGCGAAGCCGCGCTCGTTGATCTGGCCGGCCGAGTCCCAGATCGCGTCCCACGACTCGCTCTCGTTACGATTGACGTCGTCGTTGATCAAGTCCATCTGGACGCCGAACGCGTTCACGAAGAACTCGAACGCGCGCCGCTGGTCGTTGAACGTGTCGAGCACGACGCCGACGAAGTCGTCGTTGAACGCGGAGTCGCGATCGCGCAAGTAGGCACGAATCGAGTCCGGCTCGGGATCGCGCGCGTCGAACGCAATGAGCAGCTGGTCGCCGTTCTCGACGAGGTAGGCGATCGTCTCGACCTCCGCGGGCAGATTCTCGCGAGGGGACGTCTCGATCGTCAGCGGTAAAGCGAGCGCGGCGCGCCAGATCGCGTCGTCGAGCACGCCGTCGATCTCGACCGCGTCGGTCGAGTGCGGGATCGCCAAGCTGCTGGCGCGCGTCGACGCGACATCAGCGACCGACGAAACTTCGGGCTGCGCCATGGCCGCACGGCCGAAGCCGACGAGCACGGAGCCTGCGAGCAAAGCGACGCACGCCGAGCGAATAGCACTCATCGGCCCGGACGTCCCTCCCGAACGAGCTTAGGCAGACCCGTAGGCCATTTGCAGCGAGCGTGCCAGCGCCGCCTCTCCGCGTAACTAATTGATGTATATGAGCATTGAGCCAAAACGCCCGCACCGCCGTGTCGCGTTTTCGGGACGATCAGTAGCGGTTTTGCTCGCTCATTGGCGTAACGGCACACTCGGTGCTTCCGAGCGCGCGCTCGCATAGGCCGTACCACGTCATCCCCCCTTCCCCGCGCGGCGCACCCCCGCGGCCTGCCGTTAGATACGGGATCCGCGGAATGGTTACATATCCGCGCCATGTAACCTTTGACGGCGCTCGCGAATATTAGTCAGTGCGTAAGTCATGGCGACCATAGATTCGTGAAGGAAACGAGCGACTCCGATCTGATGCGACAAGTCCGCGGCGGCCGCACGGCCGCGCTCGCGACCTTGTTCGAACGTCATCACGCGCGCGTCTATGGCTACTGCTTGCGCATGACCGGCAATCGCTCGACGGCCGAGGACCTCGTGCAGGACGTGTTCATGAAAATGTTGAAGTACAAGGCGACGTTCAAGGACGACAGCGACCTCGTGCCGTGGATGTTCGGCATCGCGCGCAATTCGTGCCTCGCTCATCTGAAGCGGCGCGCCAACGACCGGCTGCCGGCCATCGAGCCCGCCGAGGAAGCCGCAGCGGAGCCGGCCGCAGACGAGCCGCACGACGACCGGCAGACCGAGCTCGTGCGCCAGGCGCTGCTGCGCTTGCCGGCGGAGAGGCGCGAGGTGCTCGTGCTCTCCCGCTACGAATACAAGAGCTACGACGAGATCGCGCTCGTGCTCGACTGCTCCGTCGGCGCCGTCAAGGTGCGCGTGCACCGTGCGATGAAGCAGCTACGCGAGATCTATCTCGACATGACCGGAGAGGTATCGGCATGACATGCGAGGAAACGACTCCTTTGCTGATGGACCGGCTACAAGGCCAAATCTCGGCCGCCGATGACGAACGGCTCGAAGCGCACGCCGCGACTTGCGACGCCTGTCGCGCCGAGATCGCCGCGATGACCGAGACCTGGAACAGCCTCGGCAACATCTCCGAAGCGGACGTGCCGCACGAACGGCTGCGCGCGCGGTTCCATGCCGGCCTCGCCGCTTACGAGGCGCGTGAGTCGCGCTCTTGGACGGAGCGCGTGTTCGGCGGCTGGTGGCCGCAGCAACCCGTGCTGCAAATGGGCCTCGCGGCGGCGCTCGCGCTGGTCGGCGTCTTGATCGGCCAGCAGTTGCCCTCCCCCGTGGACGCGGAAGTCGCCGCGCTACGCGCGGAGGTGCGGACCGTCGGCCTCGCGCTGCTCGATCATCAGTCCGCGTCCGAGCGGCTACTCGGCGTGCAATGGTCGAGCCGCACGGCGCAGACGCCTGAGATCGTCAACGCGCTGCTCGAGCGCGTGCAGTACGACTCGAACTTGAGCGTGCGGCTCGCGGCCGTCGATGCGCTGCGCGCCGAGATCGACAGCCCGACCGTCCTCGAAGGGCTCGGGATGGCGCTCGAGCGGCAAGACGCGCCGCTGCTGCAGATCGCGTTGACCGACGCGCTGCTCGGCGCGAAGCAACCGGCCGTCGAGCCCGTGCGCGCCGTCCTCGGCCGCGCCGAGCTCGACCCGACCGTGCGCGAGTACTTGCAGATGGCTTTGGACGACCTCGGCGCAGCAAGCCCGCCGCCGGACACACAGATTTAAGGAGAACCCATGCTCAGGCTGACTCGCATCGCAACGGGAACCGCTTCGGCCGCCCTGCTCGTTTTCGCGGCCAACGCCCGCGCGGACGTCGTCGAGACGCGCGACCTCTCGGAGACGGTGGCCGTCTCCGCCGGCGCACCGCTCGTCGTCGTGGTCAAGAACATCTTCGGGCCGGTCCACGTAGTCGGCTACGACGGCAACAGCGTCGAAATGCGCGCGACCGAGACCGTGCGCGGCGACTTGCAGTCGGACATCGAGCGCGCGCGGGCCAAGCTTCAGCTGCGCACTGAGAGCGAGCCGGGCCGCGTCGCGATCCGCGTGCGCTTGATCGGCGCGGACGGCCAGCCGTGCACGGACTGCCGGGACTATTGGGGCAACGACTACCACGTCGAATACGACATCGAAGTTCGCGTGCCGCGCGGCGCCGAGGTCGATGTCTCGACGGTCAACAGCGGCGACGTGACCGTCGAGGACGTGAACGGCGATTTCACTTTGCGCAACGTGAACGGCGACGTCCGGCTCGTCCGGGCCGGCGGCAGCGGCAGCGCGACCACGGTCAACGGTGACGTCGACGCGTCGTTCGCGCGCGCGCCCATCGAACCGAGCTCGTTCAAGACAATCAACGGCGAGCTCGACGTGACGTTTCCGCAGAGCCTCGCAGCCGAGCTCGCGTTCCGCACGATGCAGGGCGACGTGTTCACCGACTTCGACGTCGAGGCCTTGAGCACACCGCCCGAGGTGCGGCGCGATCGCGGCCGCTTCGTCATGAACACGAACCGTTCGTCGGCGTTTCGCGTCGGCACGGGCGGCGAGCGACATTCCTTCAACACTTTGAACGGCGACATCTTCGTACGGAAGGCGAACTAATGCGTAACAGAATCGGCATCTTTGCGTTGTTGGCGGGCGCGTCGTGCGCGGCGCCGGGACTCGCAGCAGCTCAGGATCAGAGGCTCGCCGTGCCGCTCAGCGACCCGTCGCGGCCGGCGACGCTCGAGATCGCACTGTTCTCCGGCGACATCAGCGTCGAGGGGTACGAGGGCAACGAGGTCGTGATCGTCGCGGACACTCCGATTCGCGGCGCCGACCAGGAGGAGCCCGCGCGCGCGGACGGCCTGCGCCGCATTCAAAGCTCCTCGGTCGGCCTCACGGTAGAGGAGAACGACAACACGGTCTCCGTGCGCATGGACTTCAGCCCGAACAACGCCGACATCGAGATCCGAGTGCCGCGGCGAACCTCGGTCAAAGCGAGTCTCGTCAACGGCGGCGACGTCGAAGTCGACTCCGTGACGGGCCAGCACGAGCTGTCGAACGTCAACGGCGACGTGGTCGCGACGGACATCTCGGGGTCGGCCGTCATCAACGCGACGAACGGCGATGTGCGTGCGACGTTCACGACGGTCGACGCGACGAAACCGATGTCGTTCACGTCGTTCAACGGCGACGTCGACGTCACGCTGCCGGCGAATCTCGCGGCCGACTTGATCGTCGCGAGCCAACAGGGCGACGTGTTCACGGACTTCAACGTCGTAGCGCAGGACGATCCGCCGACCGTCGACCGCAGCGGCGGCCCCGATCGCGGCCAGCGCATTCGCGTGCGGCAACAGAGCCGCTACGCGATCGGCGGCGGCGGTCCCGACATTCAACTCAAGACCTTCAACGGCGACGTGATGATTCGCAAGCGTTGACCGGTGCGCCGCGGGCTGTGGCTCCCCCCAACAGCACGGCCCGCGGCGTCGCCGCACGCGGTTGCAAAAGAACCGCTTCCGGCCGACCATCCGGCCGAGATGAACCTCGACGCGAGCGTGAGCCTGTCTTTCAACGGCGAGTGCGAGGCCGCGTTTCGGCTCTACGAGCGATTGCTCGGCGCTAAGGCGGAATTCGTCATCACCTGGGGCGCGTCTCCGCTTGCGTCCGACGTGCCGAGCGACTGGCACGGCAAGATCCTGTTCGCGCGCTTGAGGGCCCGCAGCATGACGCTGATCGGCGGCGACCTCCCGCCGAGCGGCTACCGCCGGCCGACGGGTTTTACGCTGTGTCTCAGTGCCGACGACGAGGCAGAGGCCGAACACCTGTTCGCCGCGCTCGCCGAGGGCGGAACGGTCCAGATGGCGCTTCAGCCGACGTTTTTTGCGACGCGCTACGGGGAGGTCGTCGACCGGTTCGGCATACCCTGGGAAATCCGGTGCAGGACGCCGCCCAAGGGCACGAACGCATGAACGAGGATCGCATCGCAACTTTGCTCGGCGAGATTCGCGACCACCAACGGCAAGCGCTCGAGCAGCAGCGCGCTCACATCGAGATCGCGCAAAACCATCTGGAGCACGCGAAAGCGCAAATCGCCGAATCGCTGAAGCTGCAGCGCGAAGCCGTCGGCCGCGTGCGCACCGCGATGAGGTTCGCGATGCCGGCGATCCTCTTCTGCATCGCCGCGATCGTCTACCTGTGGTGGCGCTACCTCTAGCTCAGCGCGGATTCGTGTGATGCGAGTCGTCGACCATGTTCGCGAGCGAACGGTCGATGCACGGCGGCGACTCGACGATCTCGAGGTCCGTGGCTTTCGCGACGCGTTTGGCAACTTGCCAAGGCTCGGTGAGCACGGCTGAATCGTACGCCGTCGCATCCCACTCGAGCGTGTCGGCCGTGCGTCGCAAACGCTCGACGACGCGCAAACCGGCCGTGTGGAACGCACCGTTGTCCGTCAGCCACGTCTGATCGTTGAAGTTCTTCGTCTCGACGACGAGCGTATCGCCTTCCCAACGGCCGACCGCGTCGCCGAGATAGCTCGGCTCGTTGTTGGTCGGATGCGGCCGGCCGTCCGTCGGCACGATGCGGAAGAAGCTGCCTGATACGTCCTCGTACAAGAACACGGCCTCGCCGGTGCGCTGCACGATCTTGTCGGGCGGCCCGATGCGCGGCACGCCCGGCGCGAAGCAGCGCAGCACGGGGTCTTCTTGCACTTGCCGCTTGTCGAGATCGGCCACGCGCGCCATGAGCTCGGCGCGATACTTCGGTGCGGTCTGCTGCGGCGCGGGTCCGGCAGCGGGCGGCGGCGGAGCACCGCCCGCGCAGCCGAAAATGCAGATCGACTCGCCGTCCTTCGACGGCCGCACAAAGTCGATGCCGGCGCCGTTATCCCAAGTGCCGCTCAAGTCGGGATGACCGTCCGCCGTGCGCGGTGTGGGTGCCTGCGCCGACGCGGCTGCGGCAACGACGAGCGCGGCTGTTCCGAGAGCGGTCCGCAGCCTGAACGCACGTGCTTCGGTAGTGCTCATCGAAATCTCCGTCACTCGCCCGCGAGTACGTACTCGTGGCCGTCTTCGTAACTCAGGTTCAACAGCCAGCCCAGATTCGGCGTGCCGTTGCGCGCCATCAGCACGGCCGCAGTGACCTGCTGGCCGCCGCCCTTCAACATCTCGCTCGTGAGGCCCGCCTTGCGCAGCATCGCCGTCGGCAGCGACTCGAGCCGCCACGTCGTGACCGCGCCCTTCTCGTCGGCAACGTCGACGTAGACATAGACGTGCGGGTTGATCCAATCGACCTTGTTGATGACGCCCGTGATCGTCGTGCGCTTGGCGGTATCGAATTGGCCCGCGACCGAATGGTGCGCGCCGGCCGGTGCACCCGGCAGCGCCGACGCGCCGAGCGCGAATAAGAGCGGCATGACGGCTCGTACCATTGCGGTTCCCCCACGCAGCAGACATTCCGTGCCGAGGATATTAACGCACTTGTCGCTTCGTGACGTCAGTCCGGTAGCCGATCGGCAGGATGCTATGCTCGGCGCCGACCGAAATTGGGGGCTCGAAGCCGATGAAGGATTGCCTGCGCGCGCTCGTCGCGCTCGGCGCGTTGTGCGGCGCCGGAACGCTTTCTGCCACGCAAGTCGCCGTTTGCACTGACCGCGGCCGCGCCGTGCTCGAGCTCGCGGACGAAGCGGCGCCGCAACAGGTTGCGAACTTCCTTCGCTACGTCGACATGGGCTTCTATGCGGGCACCGTCTTTCACCGCGTGCAAGGCGGGCTGTTCGTCCAAGGCGGCGGCTTCGATCGCGAGCTTCGCCTGCGCTCGACTCTGCCGCCCGTGCCGAACGAATCGAGCAACGGGCAGAGCAACACTCGCGGCAGCGTCGCGGCCGCACGCACCGACGACCCCGACTCCGCTCGCTCGCAGTTTTTCGTGAATCTCGGCGACAACACGCAGCTCGACGGCGGGCGCAACCCCGGCTACACCGTGTTCGGTCGCGTCACCGAAGGCATGGAGGTGTTCGAAGAGGTCGGCCGATTGCCGACCGGGCCTTCGGGCCCGCTGCGCGCCGACGTCCCGATGCCGCTCGTCGCGATCAAGTCGGTCGCGCGCATCGACGAGGCGGCGCTCGCCGAGTTGCCGGACGAGGGCCGCGAAGCCGCGCTGACCTCCGCGATCGCCGCGGCCGCCGCCGAAGGCAACGACGCCGACGCGCTGCGCGCGATCGGCCACTACCGCGCGCTGTGCGGCGCCGACAATCCCGAGATCGCGCTGACCGAAGCGCGCATGGCGCTCGCGTCCGGCGATCGGCGCCGCGCGATGTTCGCGCTCGACGAGCTGTTGGCCACGACCGACGAGCAGCATCCGGCGCACGCGACGGCCATGGAGCTGTACCGCGAAGCCGCAGCGGACACGACGATGACTCCGGAGATCTTGGCCGCGTGCGCTCCGCCCGCGGTTCCGGCGCTGCCCGATGCGAGCAGCGTCGGCGAGAGCGAGATGCTCGCGTCGCAGCGCCAAGTGCGCGAGTTCGTCGCGGGCGGCGAGGCGTACCTCGCCTGCCTCTCGCGCATCATCGACGACAAGGACAAGAGCCCGGGGTTACGCAACGCGGCGGTCGAGGAGCACAACCGCATGGTCGCGGCGATGGAAGAGATCGCGGCCGGGTTCAACGAGCAAATCCGGATCTTCCGGGCGCGCGGCTGAGGCGCCGCGGCGGTAAGATCGCGCCATGAGCGCCGACCGCAAAGGGGACCCCCGCCGATTTCTCGCGCCGAGCGCGCCGTGGATCGTCGAGGCACTCGGCCAAACCGGCCTGCCCGTGATTGGGCACTACATCGACGGGCGCACGGATTCGGGCGGCACGCGCACGCAACCCGTGTTCAATCCCGCCACGGGCGAGGAGATCGCCGCCGCGCGCCTCGCCGACGAGGACACCGTGAACCGCGCCGTCGCCGCCGCCCTCGCCGCTAGCCCAAGTTGGGCCGACACGGCGCCGCCGAAACGCGCGCGCGTGCTGTTCAAGCTCAAGCAGCTGCTCGACGCGCGCTTCGACGAGCTCGCCGCACTGATCACGCGCGAGCACGGCAAGGTGCTCGACGACGCGAAGGGAGAGCTCACGCGCGGCATCGAGATCGTCGAGTTTGCGTGCGGGATCCCGCAGCTCCTGCAAGGCCAACACAGCGACAACGTCGGCGGCGGCATCGACAACTGGTCGCTGCGCCAACCCGTCGGCGTCTGCGCCGGCATCACGCCGTTCAACTTTCCGGCGATGGTCCCGATGTGGATGTTCCCGATCGCGATCGCATGCGGCAACACGTTCGTGTTGAAGCCGAGCGAGCGCGACCCGAGCGCGTCGCTGAAGCTCGCGCAGTTGCTCGAGGAAGCCGGCTTGCCGAAAGGCGTCTTCAACGTCGTTCAGGGCGACCGGGAAGCGGTCGACGCGCTGTTGCGCCATCCCGATGTCGCGGCCGTCAGCTTCGTCGGCTCGACGGCCGTAGCCGAGCACATCTACTCGGAAGGCACGCGCCACGGCAAGCGCGTGCAGGCGCTCGGCGGCGCGAAGAACCACATGGTCGTCATGCCCGACGCCGATCTCGAGCAAGCCGCCGACGCTTTGATCGGCGCCGGTTACGGCTCGGCCGGCGAGCGTTGCATGGCGATCTCGGTGGCCGTGGCCGTGGGCGGCATCGCCGATCAGCTCGTCGACAAGCTCAGCGCGCGTATCCGCGCGCTCAACGTAGCGGACGGCAGCGCACCCGGCGCGGACATGGGCCCGCTCATCACGGCCGCGCATCGCGACAAAGTGCTGGGTTACATAGAGGACGGCGTGCGCGAAGGCGCGAAGCTCGTCGTCGACGGACGCGGCTTGCGCGTCGCCGGCCGCGAAAACGGCTTCTTCTTGGGCCCCTCGCTGTTCGATCGCGTCGAGCCCGGCATGCGCATCCATCGCGAGGAAATCTTCGGACCCGTGCTATCGATCGTGCGCGTACCGGACTTCGGTGCGGCCGTCGAGCTCGTGAACGCGCACGAGTACGGCAACGGCGTCGCGTGCTACACCGGCGACGGCGGCGTCGCGCGCGAATTTGCACGGCGCATCAAAGCCGGCATGGTCGGCATCAACGTGCCGATCCCGGTGCCGGCCGCGTTCCACTCCTTCGGTGGCTGGAAGCGGAGCCTGTTCGGCGATCACCACATCTACGGCGAAGAAGGCGTGCGCTTTTACACGCGCTACAAGTCCGTGATGCAACGCTGGCCGAGCGCTCGAGGCAAAGGTCCCGAGTTCACGATGCCCACGCACGACTGAGCAGAAGCCCATGAAGCTCGGCAGCATCCACTATCGCGGCCGCGACCTCGTCGTGACCGACTTAGGCGACGGCCAGCTCGTCGGCATCGCGTCCCTGCCCGGCCGCCAGTCCGGCGCGCCCGTCGACATGCTCGACGTCATTCGCGGCGGCGAGCCGCTGAAGCAGGCGCTGGCCGCGTCGCTCGACAAGATTCGCAACGACGCGTCGGTCGCGCGTATTCCGGCCGCCGACGTGCGCTGGTATCCGCCCGTGCGCCGCCCCGGCAAGATCTGCGCGGTCGCGATGAACAACTCGTCGAGCAACGAGCGCAAGATCAGCGCGCCGGACCATCCCGCGTTCTTCTTGAAGCCGGCCTCGTGCCTCGTCGGGCATCGCGAGCCGATTCGGATCCGGCGCTACTACGGCAGCGTGCACCCCGAGCCCGAGCTCGCGGTCGTGATCGGCCGCGTGACGCGCGACGTGCCTGCGACGAGCGCGCTCGACGCCGTCTACGGCTACACGATCTTCAACGACATCACGGGCAACGGCATGCGCGCCGAGGATCGGTTCCACTACTGGGCCGTCTACGCGAAGAAGGACAATCCGAACGAGACGGAGCGCGTCGAGCAGCACCTGTCGTACGCGGGCCGCTACAAAGGCACTGACACGTTCGGCGCAATGGGGCCGTGGCTCGTGACGAAAGACGAGATCGCGAATCCCGACGACCTGACCGTCACGTGCAGAGTCGGCGGCGAGCTCATCGCCGAAGACAGCACTCGCTACTACAACTACAAAGTCGCCGAGGTCGTCAGCTTCATCAGCCAGTTCCACACGCTGTACCCCGGCGACGTCGTCTCGCTCGGCACGGCGTTCAAGCCGGGTGCGGGCCGCAAGTCGATCCACACTGCGAACTTCCAGAGCGTGGCCGGCCCCGTCGAGGTCGGCATCGACGGGCTCGGTGTCCAGGAAAATCCGATCGTCATCGAAGACAAGGAGCTCGGCGCGTGGCGGCTTCCTTGACCGAGCTCGAGCGCCTTTCGATCCGTGTCGAGCTCGAGGATCTGAACACCGCGTTCTGCCATCACTTGGATCACGACGACGTCGACGCGCTGCTCGACCTCTTCGCCGACGACGTCTACTACACGCACGGCGCCCGCGTGTCGCGCAGCAAAGCCGAGCTCGAGCAGGTGTTCCGCAGCCGCTCCGCGACGCAGAAGCGCACGTCGCGGCACATGTACTCCGGCCTCAAGCTCGATATCGAGAGCGCGACGCGCGCACGCGGCACGTCGGTCTGCATGACGTTCGGCCAGTACGGCGAGCCGCCGCTGTCGCCGGCCATTCCGACGCTCGTCGCGGACTTCGTCGATGCCTACGTGCGCGGCGACGACGGCCGCTGGCGCTTCAAGGAGCGCCACATCCATCGCATCTTCGTGGCCCCCGACAACGCCGGCCCGCTCGGCCAGAAGAAGTAGGCGTGACGGACAAGCTCGACTTGAGCCTCGAGGCGCCGAGCGTGTATCTGTTCACGGGCGAAATCTGCACACGCGCGTACAAGCTGAACCGCTTCGCGTTCGACTTCAAATATCCGGCCGTACGCGAACGCTTCGCGGAAGAGCCCGACAAGCTCATGACCGAGTACGGCCTGAGCGAGCGCGAGCAGGCGCTCGTGCGCGCGCGGGATTGGACGGGCCTCGTCGCGAGCGGCGGGCACCACTTCAACGTCATCAAGATCGCCGCCGCCGTCGGCGAGAGCCACCTCCACGTCGGCGCGCACATGTGCGGCGTGAAGTGGGACACGTTCAAGCGCACGCTCCCGCATCGCGTCGACGTGATGCCGGAAGACCTCGACTGCGGCGAGCGCGGATGACGCGCATCCTAGGCGGCATCGGCATCGCCCACACGCCTTCGATGGGCTACCAGTACGACAAGGGCATGCGGCAGGGCTTCGAGCCCGCGTGGCAACTCTGGTACGACGGCACGGCGCCCGTGCGCGCGTGGCTGCGCGAACGGCAACCGAGCCACATCGTGATCATCTACAACGATCACATGAACTACTTCGACTTGAAAACGTACCCGACCTTTGCGATCGGCATGGCCGAGCACTTTCCGCAAGCCGACGAGGGTTACGGCTTGCGGCCGTTCCCGGGCCTCGACGGCGACCCCGAGTTCGCGTGGCCGATCGCACGCGCGCTCGTGCGCGACGGCTTCGATCTCACGTTCTGCCAAGAGCTCGAGCTCGACCACGGCGTCTACTCGTGGCTGCCCTATCTACTGAGCGCCCCGTGGCCGGTCAAAGTGCTGCCGATCGCCGTGAACATGCTCATGCAGCCCGTGCCGACACCGGAACGGCTACGCGCTCTAGGGCAAAGCCTGCGGCGCGCTTTGCTCGCGGACGCGAGCGCGCGCGATGTCGTCGTGCTCGCGACGGGCGGCATGTCGCACCAGATCCACGGCACGCGGTTCGGGCTCACGAACGAAAAGTGGGACCGCTATTTTCTCGAGGCGATCGAGCAGCGTCTCGACGAGCTCATGGCGATTCCGATGGAGCGCATCATGCAAATCGCCGGCACCGAAGCCGCCGAGCTCAGCATGTGGTACGCGATGCGCGCGGCGCTTGGCGAGGCTGCGCGCACGCACTACAGCTTCTACACGTTGCCCGCGGTCACGGGCTGCGGGGTCATAGCGCTCGACGAGTGACGGCTACTCGAATATGGGCAGGACGAATGTCCGAAACGCCATGAGCACGATGAACGAGACCATGAGAAACACACTGAGCGCGAGCGGCACGTAACCGACGGCGCGCACGCGCTCGACGCCGCGCGCCAATGCATAACGCGTCGTGAACGCGCCGACCATCGCCACGACGAACGCGATGAGTTGCCAGGTTAGAAACACCGCGATACGCGCGAGCCCGCTCTGCGGGCCGCTGTCCGTCTCCGCGGTCTCGAGCGAGATGAACGAGATCACGAACAGCGCGAGCCAAACTGCGGCGATACCCTGGATGAGGGGTTTGAGCTGCATACGGTCCTTCTAGTGTAGGACGGCCGGACCCGGTGCCGCGGCGCGCACGCGAATCTCGCGCGGAGCGGGCGCCGCAAGTCCGAACGCGTAGGCGTCGAGCGACAACAGGCCGCGGTCGTAGCTCGTGTGAATGCGCACGCCGCGCTCGTCGTCGTACGCGGCGCCGAGCGTCACGAACAACGGCAGGAAATGCTCGGCTGTCGGATGATTTTGCGCCGCATACGGCGCGCGATCGGAGTAACGAAAGAGATCGTCCGTGCGCCCCGCCGCGATCGCGCCCGCCGTCCACTCGTTGAACGCGTCTACCCACTCCGGCGGTGTGCTGTCGTCGTCGCGGCCGCGAGCGTGCGCGTACAGCGCGAGGTTGTGCGTGGCTCCGCCCGAGCCGAGCACGAGAGCGCCGGAATCGCGCAGCCAGCGCAACGCGCGTCCCAACGCGAAATGCTGCTCGGGCGAGCGGTCGCTGTCGATCGAGATTTGCAACACCGGCACGTCGGCGCGCGGAAACATCAGCGACAGCGGAATCCACGCGCCGTGGTCGAGGCCGCGCGCGGGCGCGAGCCGCGCCGGAACGTCCGCGGCCGTCAGACGGGCGACGATGTCGCGGGCCAGCTCGGGTGCGCCGGGCGCCGGGTAGCGGAGGCGGTAGAGCTCGTCGGGGAAGCCGCCGAAATCGTGAATCGTCTCGGGACGCGCGCCTGCCGTCACCTCGATCGTCTGCGTGTCGTAGTGCGCGGAAGCGACGACGACGGCCGTCGGCTGCGGCAGCCGCGGCCCGAGCTCCTTCAAGAACCGCCGGGCCGCGCTATCCGCGACGGCCAGCATCGGCGAGCCGTGCGAGATGAACAAAGTCGGCATGCGAGCCATGTGCCATTATGCCCTGTCATGAGCAGCCGAGTTGAAGACGACACGCCGAGCGCGGCCGAAAACTCCGTAGTAGAGCTGACGATCGAGCCGCGCGTGCGCAGTCTCGGCGAGTTCGACGTGCGCCGCGTCTTGCCCGCGGCGAAACGCCGCATGGTCGGGCCGTTCGTGTTCCTCGACCACATGGGCCCCGCCGAATTCCCTCCGAATCACGGCATCGCCGTGCGCCCGCACCCGCACATCGGTCTCGCGACGATCACGTATCTGTTCGAAGGCGAGATCATGCACCGCGACAGCCTGGGCTACCGGCAGCTCATTCAAGCCGGCGCCGTGAATCTCATGACGGCGGGCCGCGGCATCGTGCATTCCGAGCGCGCCAGCGACGACATCGCGGTGACTTCGAAGCTGCACGGAATTCAATCGTGGATCGCGCTGCCGCTCGAGCTCGAGGAGATGGAGCCGAGCTTCCTGCACTATCCCGCCGCGTCGTTGCCCGAGCAACAGCTCGACGGCTGCACCGTGCGCGTGATCATGGGCAGCGCCTACGGTTTGCAGTCGCCGGTGTTGACGTATTCGCCGACGCTGTACTTCGAGGCGACGTTGCCGGCCGGCACCGAGCTCACGCTGCTCGACGAGGCCCCGGAGCGCGCCGTCTACATCGCCGCGGGGCGCGCCACGCTCGGCGAGCACGTGTACGGCGAAGGCACGCTGGTCGTCCTGCGGCCGGGGACCGCGGCCCCGCTGCGCGCCGACATCGACACGCGCGCGATCGTCGTCGGCGGCGCCTCGATCGGGCCTCGACACATCTGGTGGAACTTCGTCTCGAGCTCAGAAGCGCGCATCGAACGCGCGAAGCGCGATTGGGCCGAGATGCGCATGGGCCGAGTGCCCGGCGACGACGAGTTCATCCCGCTGCCGAATAACTGACCACGGTCGGCTGCCGAGCACGCTTGACAGCCTTCGGTCATGCGCCTATTGTATTTCTGTAGAAACAGAAATTACTGACATAACTATTTTTAACGGAAGAGCTGCCGTGATCAAGCACGCGTTCTTCGATCCTTTCGGCGCCTTCGCCGGCGACGATGGCTCAGCCGGCGCCTCGGAGGTCGCAAGAAGCGTTCTCGTGACGGGCGCGACGGGTTTCATCGGCCGGCAGCTCGTACACCGGCTCGTCGGCAGCGGCGACCGCGTCATCGTGCACGCGCGCAACACGGCCAAGGCCGCGGAGCTTTTCGGCCCGCGAGTCTCGGTCGTGACCGACCTCGCACAGGTGCCGGCCGCAACGCGCGTGGACGCGATCGTCAACCTGGCCGGTGAGGCGATCGCCGCGGCACCCTGGACGCGGCGCCGCCGCGCGCTGCTGCTCGAAAGCCGCCTCGGGGTCACGCGCTCGCTGCTCGCGCTCGTCGAGCGGCTCGCGGTCAAGCCGACGACGTGGATCAACGCGTCCGCGATCGGGTACTACGGCGTGCGCGACGGCGATGCACCGCTCGACGAGAAGTCCGCCTGCGGCAACGGGTTTCAAGCCGAGCTCTGCCGCCGCTGGGAGCAGGAAGCCGAGCGCGCAGCGCAGCACGGAGTCAAGGTTGCGATCCTGCGCCTCGGTGTCGTGCTCGGCGGCGACGGCGGCGCGCTGCGCGCGCTCGCGCGGCCCGTGCGCTTGTTCGCCGGTGCCGTGCTCGGCACGGGCCGGCAATGGGTCTCGTGGATCCACATCGACGATCTGCTCGACCTCGTGTCGTTCACGCTTGCCGAGAAGACGCTGGCCGGGCCGCTCAATGCGACAGCGCCGGAACCGGTACGGCACGCGGAGCTCATGGCGGCGATCGCCGCCGCGTTGCGGCGGCCGCTGTGGCCCGTGCGGGTGCCGGCACGCGTGCTGCGAGCCCTGCTCGGCGAGCTCGCGGAGCTGTTCGTCGACGGTCAGCGCGTGAGGCCGGCGCGGCCGCAAGCGTTGGGATTCCGGTTTCGTTACCCGACGATCGAGGCCGCGCTCGCGCAAGCGCTCGGCGCGAAGCCGCGTCAGTCGTCGGCGGCGACCTCGGCCGAAGGTAGCGCCACGGAGTAGCCGCGGCCTTCGAGGCACGCCGTCAACGCGCGCAGATAGTCGCTCGGCCCTTCGGGCTCGCGGTTCTCCTTGCTGCCGGCGCCAGCCGTAGCGGCGCCGATGCCGGCTCCGAGCGCTGCACCGGCGAGAACCTCCTCGCCCGCGCCGTCCCAATCGCCGAACAGACTGCCGATCGTGCCGCCGATGGCGGCCCCCATCAGCGCTCGGCCGACGCGCCGCGCGCGCTTGTCGCGCTTCGCATCCGCCGCGGCGGCAGCGGCAACGGGCGCTGCTACGGGCGAGTCGCCCGACTCTGCGACGGCCCAGTTGTGGCACTCGTAGCGGTCGCGCCGC
>Ga0315912_10001568_pt1 | contig 27331 bp, 36 predicted proteins | sample VfabasoilMG_FD_204469 | JGI IMG/M metagenome (GOLD analysis project Ga0315912, IMG submission 204469) | Garden soil microbial communities collected in Santa Monica, California, United States - V. faba soil | ecosystem: Environmental > Terrestrial > Soil > Garden | place: USA: California...
TGACCAGGTTCTTTAACCTCGACATCTTGTGCGTCGTCAGTATTATAACGCTTTTTACCTTGAGTTTGTGCCGGTTGCGTTGGCTGTTGTGGTTGCGTTGGCTGTCCTATTTGCTGTTGCTTTTGTCCGGGTGTTACTTCAGAATTCTTCCATGTAGAAACATCGGCACCTGGTTCTTTTCCAGGTAATACTTTTTGTGTGTCATCTGCTCCTGGAAGACCTTTTTCTGCATCCGGAGCTGGATATCCTGGACCAGTGGCTAAAACTTTTTTAATCGCAGCTCGGATGTCTTCTTCTTCGAATTCACCTTTAATATTCAGAAATTTAATTAATTGTTGAACATTAGGTTGTTTTCTATAAATAAGTTTCCCTGTTTTAGGATCCGGATTATTCTTAACAATCTGATTATTCTTTAAATATTGAATCCATTCACGAGTTAATTCTGTTAGGTTAAGAGCCATCTTCGTCTCCATCGAACCCTGTCTTAATACGTTTTACCATTCTAGTAAAACGATTAGGATCAGCACCACGGATACTGGAAACAAAGCGTTTCTTCAAAGCCTCAGCCTCTTCGGGAGTGAAAGCTTCGTCGATTGATTCAAGCAAATTAATGGCTGAAACTATAATGTGTTGTGCTCTGGCCTCGATAAGATCTTCTCTACTCTTTTGAGGCACATAGGTACTAATTTCCTCGAGTATGGATCTACTTCTGCGATTAATTGACAAGTTATAATCTCCGATTATTTTTCTATATTTATCAATTAATCAGCAAAAGATTTTATTTCTTCATTTTGAGCATTGAACGCAAGGCTGCTGCGCCTTCAAGTGTTTCTGTTTTCTTAACCTTAGTCATAGATGTAATTTCACCTATACTCGGATCTATCTTTTCATTTGACTTAACAACACTTCGTTTCTTCAACTGATCATAAATATTTTTAGTTGTGGTTGTTACTGCACTTTCATCACCTTCTTCGAGGTCAGAAATTCTTAAACTCTTATTATTGAATGCTAAATCTACCTTAGAACCTACACCTGCACTGGAACGTGTCTTAATAAATTGAATTTGATAACGACCACTTTCCTTCATTGATGCACTTGTAAAAATACCAATGACATTATCTGCTGTATTAACTTTAGAAATACCACCTGCAATATGACTAGGATCATATTCAATCTCTTCATAAGATCCACGATTTAATTGTGAAGCTGAAATTGTTACCGTATCAAGTTCAACTGATAAATTACGCAATTCTTCTGTGACATATTTGTCCTTAACAAATAAGTTTTCCATTGAAATTTTTGTACTCATTGGATTCATCAAATCTAAATAATCAACTAAAATACAATCAACCTTAATTTTTTTATGTATTTCATACTCTTTAACAAATGCACGAATATCATTAGCAGTACATCCATTCTTTAATTGTTTAATTTGAATTGAACCTTTATGTTGCTGCTGCGTCTTTTTAAGCCTTAAATGAACATCATCAATATTCCGCATCACTTCACGTGTCTCATATCCAGTGTGCATTGCATCAATACGCATAGCACAAAGCTTCTCACTGAGTTCCAATGATAGATAAACAACATTTAATCCTGCCAATGCCCAATTCACTGCAAGATTTTGTAAAAATAGAGATTTACCTGCTCCAGATTGTCCTGCAAAAATAGTAATCTCTCCACGGTTTACACCACCATAGAGTTTATCGTCTACTATTTTCCAGCCCGTGGATATCTGCCCTTTACCTGCCCGAATAGCTTCAAGTCTAGACTTCGGATCATAGTAATAATCTGTTCCGAGGTCTTTAACAAGGGCAATCTGTACCGCCGCTTTGATAGTTGCTTCAACTTCGCCATATCTTCCTTCATCTAATAAAGTGGGAGAGGCCAGAATTGCATCACGCAATGCCTTATGCCTACAAAACTTTTCAAACTCTCTTAAAAACCAATCTTCATTTAAAGAAGCCGCAACTTCCATGAGTTCAACTTCTTTTTTAGTTGTGGCTTTTATTACCTGTAGTGGCGGGATTAATGAAAAATCTGTACTATATCCTTCAATAAAGGCTACCGCATCTCTATTTTGTGTATTTTCAAAATATTTAGATTTCAAAATACCTTTACAACGCACAAATAAGTCTGGTTTGCTTACCATAAAATTGATAAACAAGTCTTCAACTTCTTTATCATAAACATCAATTCCGCTTTCGTTTTCTTTCATTTTGTTCAATGTCCCATGTTATTTTTATCTTTTCCTTTCCAGACACTGCGGTAGAAATAATAGAATGTGTAGTTAATAACCTTCCATAGATTTCCGATGCTTGAGCCGCATCTTTTATATTTTGTCCCCATTTTGGAAATGCCACAGCCCAATTATTTTCAATTGCTACCTTAACTAAATCCCATCCTTTCTTATCTCTATCAGGACATACAATTACCTGTTTCTGAAGACGATTAATAATATCTACCTTTGCCTGTCCAATCTCACCTAATGTACTTATGCCATCAACGCACCATGCATCGAGGACACCCTCATTGAGGAGAACATATTTACGTGACCAATCTGAATAATGATCAAGATTATAGACAAAGTCTAATGGGCATTGTTGAAGATATTTTGGTATGCTCTTATCAACTGGATCATAACATAAGCGTGAAGTAAATCCTACAATATTTCGTTTATAATAATAAGGAATAATTAGGCGTTGATTTAAATTATTAAATGTTTCGGGAGACCAATAGAATTGATCTAAATCAAAAATACGTCTTTTTAACGCATAATCTACAACTTTACGAAAATTTGGATCTGTTAATCCATGTTCAAGCCATTCAGTTATCTTTAGTGAATCTTTCGGTAATTCGACAGGTTTCCACAGTTGAAATAAAGATTTGAGCCTACTTTCTCTATCTATTTTATCGCCATCTCTTACTTGAATAATATTATTTCTATTTCTAAATATTTCAAAATCAAGTTGTTTAATGAAATCTTCACCAACATTTATTTGTTTTAAGAAAAATTTCATTCCTTTAGATAAATCTTTACCTTCTGTATAACCAGCAGAAAATCCACAATTGAAGCAATTTATTGCTATAGATTGTGGATTATATTGAATTCCGAAACGATTACGTGTATCTTTTCCGTGCCCACGTGTATGGCATAACATGCAGTTTCGCTTATTCCACCCTTTTGGGGCCTGTTTTAGTGGGCCAATGTTTTGCTGAATTGCGTCGCGAAGAATTTCTAAAATCATCTACGAATTGTAACAGATTTCGTGAAGAAAATCAAATAATCACTTATAAAGCTGTCTTTCGTTATTAAATTTATTAATATAATTTTGATTGAATTTACCTTTACGATAATCTCCATATCCTACATTATAGGCTATAATCGTAGCGTCTTTATCTTTTAATCCTTTATGATATTGAGATAGAATGTCGACCGATTTCTCTATTTGATGTTCGAGATCTGTTCTTAGTCTTTTAGCATCAAGTTTATGAACATTTGGTCGAATTTGAGTCAATCCAACCGCAGGATCTTTCTTTAGATCTGAAACAGCTTCCGGTCTAAAACTACTTTCTATTCCAACAATAGTTAAAATATCTTCGGCTCTAGGAAAAACAGGTTTCTCATGTTTTTTAGCAAGCTTGGCAATTTGTAAAGCTAATTCAGGATTTATTTTATATTTAGATAGAATTTTATCTGCTAAATCCTGTGCATTATGTCGAACTGGTGCCGGATTAACTTTTTGCTGAACAGGTCTATCAAAATTAGGAATTTTAGGATTAAAATTTCCTAATGCTGCCAATCCAAGAATTCCGCCGGCGGCGGCTTTCTTGAAATTTATTTCGTCCAGTTGTTTTTCGGTTAAAACTTCATATAATTTCATATTAAGCCCTAACTATTAATTTTTTCAATATGCCTGGATTAAGAACTTCTTGACTTGGAAAATATTTAAACTTCAACCACATGAAATTAGCCGCGAATGACCAAGATTGTGTTCCGGTATAACAGAAGAATTCAACATCTTTTGATAATGTTGAAGGATAGATTTTGAACCAGCGGTGATGGTCTACGTAAGGATCAGGTGACTCTTCAAGACTTCCCCAAATTTCTAATCTACCAGTTGCATCACAAGTGTATGTAGAAAATGAATGAACTGAATCAATGTGATTTAAAACTCTTGCACCAGGTATTCTCCTGGTATAAAAGCATGGAGCAGGTGGCGTAGATGTAGATATAATAATATCCGGTGTCCAATCTTCTGGAAGAATTGTAACACTTGGAGGTGGTGATTTAAGTGCTTGTTCCGTAATTTCAATTTCCATTGCAACGTTATCATTATAATCACTATATAATGGTTTTTCAACATAATAATCCGGTGCATTAGAAACAAAGGACTTTGTTTGAATTAAAACAAATTCATATAATCCTGCATGAATAAGTGCAAGATCTCCGGAATCTAATTCTAATGTAATAATACCTTTTGCTGGTCCAAGTCGGCAAATTTTCTCTAATGAAATAGTTCTATTTTCAGGATCGATAATTCTTGCATAAACTTGGCTATCGCAAGAAATATCTGTCGGAACTCTGTCTGGACCTAATACTCTAAAAATTAATTTCTGGTCAAGCCCCTTATGTGCTTTTAATGGAACGTTATTATTCATTGGTCCGTTATCCTTGCATGAGCAGAAGGTATCACCGACAGCGAGTAATCCCCATACGTGATCGTATAAATATGTCTTGTGAAATGTGACGTCCATTTATCCCTACCTTTTCTATATTTATCAAAAATTAGTCGCATCTCTTGCCTGCTTTTTCTTTAGCTAGCCCATGGATCAGTAACAACAAGAGTGTCTCCACGCTTCATTACGTTGCTGCTATTCCAGTCTTCCCCACTGTATCCAATTATAAAATCCAGTTCTGGCCAATGTTCTTCGAGATAATCTGAATTTTCGTCCGAATCAAGATAATCGAATAAGGAATAGCCCCTCTTTGGTTCTATACTGGGGGCTATATACTTCTTAAGTATAGGATCATTCTCTCCGTCAAGCTCTTGTAGTAGTTCCATTCTAATAGCATGACTGTTTTTCCCAATGTTTATGGGCCTTCCTCGAACCTTTGGCACGTGAGGATTGTTTTGATTTTTACGTATAACTTTTAGAAACTTTTCGTATCCCCGATCATCGACGAATACCTTATAGACATAGGGATAGTTAGGATGTTGGAAAATATTAGCAAAATAGCCATCAGTGTTTATCTTCTTCCATCCATGCTGTTCTGCTGTTTTAATGAAATTATTCATCGAATCAGTCTCGTACTTATAATCACTAATTTGATTGGTTTCAATCTCCTTGGGTTTCAATTGCGAGGCTGCTCTGTTAAGTGGGTGTGATTTGTATCCAGTAAGTTCGTTTAGTCGCATTCTATATTTATCACAAAGGGACCCGAAAAAAGTTTCATTCCTTAATCAAACATATAAATAAGTATTATGATAAATCTCGAAGAAATCAGGGAGAAATTCCCCTTTTTAACCGGTATACGCTTTCAAACGCATGAATATATTGGAATTATACAAAATTCTGACGATAAGATTATCAGCTTTTATGATTATGAATGTATCCGTACACCTGAAGAAAAAGTAGTTTTTCTCGAGAATGGAGATACCTGGTGGTGGGAAAGCAATAGGTTGCTACCTATTAATATCTTTTTACAAGGACAAATGCAACAATTTCGTTATTGCATGAAAACAATTGTAAACAAAGATGTAGAGATTATGTTCGGTTCCTGTACAAGTCTAAACAACATTATGAAGAAACGAATTAAGAAACGTCAAATTCAATTAATCAGAAAAGTGCCTTAATCTTTATGAACTTAGAAGAAATAATTTCCGGGGAGTTAGGTAATCCAAACATACCTATATTTTCAAATCCAAAACATGAGTGCGATCAGGACGGGTATGCCATTATGTCTGATATATGGAATGGATATTATGTATTAGGCATTTTGGATAACAATATCCCATTATCTTATGTTATTTTAGAACCAGAACAAAACGGTCTAAATAAATTAAGAGAAATTTATACAGATCCAAAACACCGCGGAAATAATTTAGCAGCCATCTTACTATTATGCCTAAAAGGTAAATTAGGAGTTAGAATATTATTAGATAAAGATGAAGTTGTGAGTGAAAATGCTCGAGGTCTAATCCTTAAGATGGTAAAAGGAAATAGATTACACGCATCATTACCCGATGGTAAAAAACTTTCTCCAATAGAATTAGAAAATATATTTAATAATGTATCTCCCAGTAATATCTCAATCATTATCGAAGGGCATAATTTCTCTGATATCGAACCAAAATATAGAAAAGATCTTATATTATCAGAAAGATTTCATTTAAGATACAGTAATAAAGAATTATTTGATTAAAACATATGCTATTCTTTCGAAAATTTCTCAATTAGCAGATTTAAATTTACCACGATAGCGAGAGCATAGGCTATTGCATGACATCGGCGGAATTGATATTCGTCTCCTTTCTTTACCCAAACTTCTTTTCTAATATTATCCCAACTTTGATGCTGTAGATATGCTTTTCCTGGACGCATAATTGCAAGGACCATAGCCAAGTCTTCGATTGATTGAGGTTTATATTTTACTAATAAATTGCTGTGTCCCTTTAAATGAAATAATTGATCAGTAATTTCCGAATATTGAAAAAAATCCCAAGGTGGTTCTTTTTCTAATAATTCAAGTAAATGCTTTTCAGATTTAACACCTTCATACATATTAACATTCAAAAAATCAATTTTGAAATATCCATAGTCTCTTGCTTTCTTATAATCCAATGTTGCCATATTGGTTACAGGATCACGAGGAATGTTTTGAAAATATACACCTGTATTATGCTTTTCATAACTGCCATCGTCATCACGATCAATCCGTCCTTGGATACATCCAATACCTTTTAAGATATCTTCTCTACCAAATACGTCCATGTCAACATCTGTTTCAATTCTTTTCATTTTTATATATTATTAATGGTATATACGGACAATAAAAATATCCTACAGCCTCAATTACATAGGGTTCAAATTTTAATTTAAATGCTGTTGCATCTTCCTCATTATCAAAGGTTAACATATTTGTTCCCCATTTAAAGGAGATTACATCTAATAAATTATTATCTACAAGCCATTCGCTAATAATTTCTAATTTATTATGTGGTACTTTAAATGAAATTTCCATTATAATCCGGCTTGCTCTAATAAATTCTTAATATATTCGACATCATCAGTTTCTTTCTTGAACTTACGCATCCAAAATCCCGGATCAATCACATTCTTAATCATTGGATCATGATCTTCTGTAAATCTACCCTGAAGATCTTCTGCTGATTTAGATAGATATAATACCCATGGACTAATTCTACCAGTCTTTATAAGGTATGCTGCTTCATTTGCAGAGATATTAATAAAGAATTGATTAAATGTTACGTTATTCTTTTCACACCATTCAATAATTACTGATATTGTTCTATCAGTTGCACTAACTGGTGGTTCTGTTTTTACTAAATTTTCAATATACAATTCATAGACTGAATCAATTTTCCATTTTTCAATCTTTAATCCACTCTTAATAACAAAATCAATATATTGTTCTAAATGGACTGGCCTTAATAAACCTACATGATTGCCAAAATTTACAAATTCAGTATAATATTGACTATCTATAAATTCATCTTGTGTTTTTATTTTCTTTGAATTAGTATGATATGCAAAATATTTCTGAAATGTTCTAAAGCCATAACGAAATCCTTCAGTATTAATATCAAGATAGCGTTGCTTCTTAAGACATATATGAGTGGCTAGTGTGGTTTCCTTATGGAACTTTTTTCCGCAATATTTACAATCGAATTTTTGTTCCATTTTTTTCTGTACCAACAAGATTATTTTCCTTTTAACAAACCCTCTATTTCTTTATCGCTAAATCCATTATCAACTAAGAAGTCTTCAAGATCTTCGACAGTATTAATCTTTTGAAATAATTCTAATTCATCATCATTTAAATTAGGAAAATATTGTAAAACTATTTCTTCAACTCTATTCTTCTTAATACCTTTTGGTGGCGCAATCCATTCATGTTTGTCTGGCCTACCAGTGCCAGTCATCGCGAGTAACATCCATTGTAATTCTTTATGTTTATTTAAAAACTTAGAACGTGAATTCATAACTGTATTTACATTCCAAATCTGGGTTCCTGGATCACGTGAAGTTGAACTCATCCATCTCGTCAATGGCCAAATAGCAATATCTTTTTTCTGTTCATCATTCAATTTACTATAAAATTTCTTGTTACGCCGATCAAGCGCAGGAATAACAACACCGAACAGATCGTTTTTGTATTCTTTACCTTTCTTTTCCTCTTCAACTTTTATTGCATCCGGATTAAGTTGAAAGAATTCTTCTACCCAATTACTCAAAGAGTGCTCCAATATCAATTACGTCTGGTAATTTACTCACTTCCTTTACAAATAAAACACAATTAGGATGTGGTTTATCTTCTACAGGAACAACAAGTATGTTACCATTCTTTAGTTTAGGAAAATACCATTTCACTTCTGCGTAGACATTTGTGATATTAATTTCTTGTGGTCGAGGTACCATATGCCTTAGTGGGTTAAATACCATTGTATGAAATCCTCGATCATTTAAACTTGTCAGTGGCATTATTTCTAAATCACTATAGTCTTCATCACATACAAGTATAGACCAATCCAAGGGCATTTGTATAGTGTATTCACCGATTTTCAAAACTACCGCTGGTGCGTAAAAACTTTCTAAGAAAATAAGTGGAATGAAAAAATAATCAGGATTTTTAGGATCTGAATAATCCATTACGCAATAACGTATATCTTCAATCTCATTTGGAATCTTGTCAAGATTATATGCTACGTTATCATTTGTTAATATATTCATTATTTCCCTTTTATGCTTTATCCATTAAATCAAGTCTCACAATATCATCTTCAGATAATATTGAACCGATTTGTGTTTCGACGAAAACGAGATCCGTATCGCCAGTATTTGTAATCTTGTGAAGTGTTGCAACATCAATCGCATAGATCGATCCTTTCTTGCAACTAAATCCATAATTATCAATTGCTACAATTCCTGTACCAGAGATAATATACCAACCTTCACTTCTATGATTGTGATATTGGAGGCTTATAGCCTGTTTCGGTTTAATTGTAACTTCTTTTACAAGATAACCTTCGCCTCTATGTAAAATCTTGTAAAATCCCCAATTCTTGTTTGTTATGTCATTTTTCCAATTATCAAAATACCAAGAACTTGAATATCTTTTATCTGTTCCGCCAATACCAAATCTTAAAATAACGTCGCATTCCTTTGCTACTTTTTCTTCAGGTATATTTTCAATGGTTCTATCACCACCATTCATAAAGTATATTGTGCTTTTCGGATAAAAAGCTCTAGTTTGGCGTATTGCTTCATTAGCTGTATCATCAGCATCATCTTTAGGTGAAAGGGCATGAACTTGTGAAATATATTTTATACCTCTCAGTATTTCCGTTCTATCGTATTGTGGCATAAAAGCCTTACCTTTTTTACGAATTAGCCATTCATCAGAATTCACAAAAACAATTACATCATCCACCCATCTGGAGGATTCTCTGAAATATTTAATATGACCGGGTGTTATAGGATCAAATCCACCTGTTAAAATTGCAATTCGATGCATTATGATTCACCATAAAATTCTTGTATTTTTCCTGATTTTACTATTTTCTCGAGAACTGCTACAAAATCTTCATTCTGTTTAGCTTCTTTTTCTTCTTGTAATTGTCTATGGTATGATTTTGGTTGAAGAGCATCTAGTGCAACTCCACATTTTAGAAGATAATCATCTAACATATTAAGAACACCACAATGCCTTACACCCATAAATGTTAGTGCTATGGAGGTAGGTTCATATGTTGTTTCTAAATGAATAACCATATGGTGCCTTCCCCTAACTTCCATTGTGGCTTGTTTTATATTCACACCCACTAGTTCATTTGCCTTAAAGAAAATCTTGATTAATTCAAGATGTGCTATATCTAATCTTGTCTCAATTATCATGATAATTTACCTTTGAAATAGTATATGGATATTGCGCCTCTGTATAAAATTTCTTTCTCTTTGCTAAATGCCTTTTAGAGAACTTACAATTCGAACAAACATCATAAACGTTCACAAAATCTTTATCAGGAGCAACTCTAATACCTCTACCAATACTTTGAATAACCCTTACAAAACTTTTACCTGCTTCAAAAAGCACCAGGTTAAAAATACGAACGATATTAATGCCCGTAGATGCTACACCATAGGTAGCAATAATAACCTTCCCATCGACTTCTTGAACTTCTTTATATTCATCCTTACGTTTCTTTGATTTCATTTTACCGGAAACAAAAACTGAATTTGGAATCAATGCTTGTAACTTCTCACCAGTCTCAATGCGATCAACTAATATCAGGGTATTTCCACTCTCAGATATTTCAACAACCTGTTTAGCCAAATACTTTAAGCGTGTTGGATTAGTAGTTAGCCATTTTAATTCGGATTGATAATCATCAAACTTATCACCACGCAAAGTAGCGGCTATTTGATCTACAGGATCCTGATCTACCAATTGCCAAACATTAACATGTAATTGTGCAAGAAGACCTTTATCTTGTAATTCTTTAGTCTCAATTCTACCGAGCATCGGGCCAATACAAGCCATAACAGAAACTTTTTCATGCTCCTCTTCAGGCATTGTTCCTGTAAGCCCCCATCTAACCGGAGCATTTTTCAAATAGCTCGACAATAAACGTCTCAATACATCTGCCTTGGCTTTGTGTACTTCGTCCACTATAACGCAAACCACGCCTTCGAAGAAATCGTTGATATCGATTTCTAAATCTATTTCTTTTGAACGCTTTGCTAGGCTTTCCAGACTTTGCCATGTACAGATTGTGTGAGTTTTCAAATACTCTTTTCTATCACCGAAGAATACACCCACATCTAATCCCAAATTTTTATAATCATCTTCGGTTTGTGTTACTAAATCCTTGGTCGGCACAATTACGATGCTACGACCATAGGGTTCAACTTTATGACTAAGAATCGCCGTTACCAACGTTTTTCCCGAGCCTGTAGGGGCAATATTTACACCTGTGAGATTATTGAGATAAGAGTTAATTACTTCAACTTGGTGATCTTGTAAAACGATTGGATCACCAACAAATTGATGACCAACTGGCCATTGGATATGAGAATAACTATCTTCGACTACCTCATCAAACACAAAGTCATGTGAAGTATCTCTAAGATCTTCAATTTCAACTTCATACCCTTGTTCTTGAACAACAGGTAAGAGTTTATCTAATAGATTAAGATATGACCTGCCGCCTATATCACAAAAATTCAACATACCATCCCAGCGACCAAGTTTATAGGCTGGAGTATGTCTAGCATATTCGAGAAAATATTGAACTGAATTAACAAGTTTTCTTCTTGTTACTATATCAAGACCTTCAAATTTAACGTTTACTTCGTCTTGTATTATTAATTTTGTTGTTATCATTCGCAAAGATTTCGGTGTTTGTGTTTTAATATATAATCTTCATCAACCTCTACAGGAAATTCATAAGGCATATATTTTATCATATATGAATATTCCTTTTTGTTACCATGATAGATTACTTCCTTTATTATGCCACATTTAGTTTCGGCATTAATTGGAAGTTCTGTCAGAATACCATTTATTGTTGCCAAAAATGTTTGTCCAATAACTCCCTTCATTTCAATTACTTGATTTACCACAAACGGATTCATATTAATTCCTTAAATACTTGCATCATCTAATCCTGCGACCCTGAGTTTTATGATATGGCCAGTCATAAAGTTTTTCGCTTCAAAACCTTTAACAATTCCTAGAAATTTATTTCTTAATAAGGCAACTTCATTAACCAATAATGTTAAATCAACAATAGACTGAACACCATCTATATATTTTTCTGCGTCGCGAGAACTTAATGTTTTATTATAGGCTTCAAGAAATCTTTTAAATTCTGCTGATCTCTTTTTTCGAAGATCAATATTTAGGTATTCGAGAACAGCTTCAATTTCTTGTAACTGAGAAAATCTTTGTTCTACCAAACCAGGAAGTTCTGCCGCGTGCTTCTCTAATGATTTACCTTTAAGTGATAATTCTTTCCGTGCATTATCTAGTTCACCTTCAAAATAAACTATGAATGCAGAAATATTTGATAGATCTGCGGTAATTCTGTAATACCAGATCGACATTATTCATTCGCAATTCGTGATAAGACATCACCATGACAAGATAATGGTGCACAGAAACAAACAAGGTCTTTACCCCTGAGTTCTTGTTTAGCTGCTTCCATAAGTTTAGGATTTAACATCAAATATTCTTCAAATTTTCGAACCACATCTTCGCGAGTACCATCGGGCCCAATAACAAACGGGTTTCCCCATTTGCTTGGACGACCGATATACACCCCTTTTGAGGATTTTCTTTTATTTAATACCATCGAGACTATGTACTCTTCTAATTGCACCTTCCATTGCTTGTACTAACAACACTGCTTTTTGAGTTCTGGATCTTAATACTCTCTTAATTGCTAGAGCTCTCGGAGGGACACTTAGGTCTTCTGCCAAGGCCTGATGTACCCTGGTCAAATTGACTGGCTCTGAAATCCACATCACGTAGTCGACACCCACAGTCACATCTCTCATTTTCTCTTTGAACTGCTGGACTTGCGTATAGGATTTCAAGGCATCCTTGCTCTTAATTGTTTCGAGTAATAATTCTCCTGATTCATTAGCGGTCATTGTCATCCTCGTAATCTTCTTCATACACATCATCAGTTAAATGACTCCTGACTGCTTCACGCATTTCTTTGTCAAGATCTTCCTTTAACAAATCATCTTCTATTAATCCAAACTCATCGAAAACAACAACAAGAATATCAGCTACTTCTAACCGTTCTTTTGGAGCCACATATGTCTTAAGTCTAGACCATAATTCTAATAACAATTCGTGATTATCGTGTACCATTTAAACCTCTTCAACTACTTTAATTGCAATACCATCTTCAGGTGTGTCATGAATAACTACCTTAAAATCATGATCGGTAAATTCATCCATAATCACCCTCATACTTTCTTCATCTGTCTGCCATTCTTTTCTAAATAACTTCATGACTTCGCCTGTTCTTTTAGAAGTATAAGCATAACGTTTACCATCTTGAACCAAAACTCCAGATTTTAAAAATAAATCAAATAAACCACTTATCGGATTCATTCCTGATTCCCAAGGGATATCAATCTTTATTGATTCAAAAGGTTTAGCATATCTTGTTTTTACAACCTTGCAGGTTGCCTTGATACCTCTAACTTCAGTGACCTTATTACCTTCTTCATCTTCCTTTAGTTTATATTTCTTCATCGCAACAATAATACTTGAAGCGAACATGAAGCCTGAGCCTCCAGAAATTTTATCATCGGGATCAAACATATCCTGACTTGCATATGTATGGTTTGTTACTACCATACCAATATTTAAATCCCCGAACATATTTACACAATTCACAACAAATGCTCTTAACTGCTTTGCCTTTCTCCCCATATCCCCCTTCATATCACCCGCTTGGAATTGATTTACATCTGTTGGTGTTAATAACATACCGATAGAATCAACAATGAATAGAATTTTCGGACGAGCATCTCTTGGAAGATCTAAATAATCTTCTTTGTAAGCTGTAACAAAATCATGAACAATTTTTGCCACATCATCAATCATAGATGCACTAATACGCAACATCTTATCTTCGTTTGTATCTACATCAAGATTTTTGAGCCATTTCTCATCAAGTGCATTTTCTGTGTCAATCATAACAACAAAAATGTCTTGGTCCTGAGCTGCCTTCGCAATGTTTCCGGATACGATATATGATTTGCCGGCACCGGGTTCGCCTGCAAATACCGTTACCTTACCCATTGGAATGCCACGATAAAAGCTTCCACTGATAAGATAATTCAATCCATAGGAACCTGTACTGATCCATGTATCTGGATCATTAAAGCCTGTGGAAATTCCTGTAATACTTTTTGTCAAAGATTTTCGATACTTTGAAACGTCAAAAGGTTTAACCATGAGTTCTCCTAATAAGTTAGTAGAGGTGGTATTTAGCCACCCCTATGTAAACAATTATTTGTTACGATTTCTTAGCATGGCTAAGATTTCTTGTGGAGACTTTTCAGTCTTCGATTCTGACTTGGTAGTTTCTTTCACGTATTCTGTAGGTGGATCTACATCGAATGGTGGTGTATCGTCGTCTTGATCAACAATTGGAACAACTGGAACAACGGTTTTTACCGGCGCTGTTGTTTGAATTTGAGTGCGAGTTGGTTGTGGTGCGGAACGTGATACACGCTGACGTTCTCCACCTTCTGCATCATCACCTGCTTCAAAGCCAAATGGTTTGTAATGTTGGCTGAAACGTTCTGGATCATACAATTCACCATCAACTGATTCTTGGAACATTTCAAAAATGATTGCCAATTGTTCTGCTGAAGGACGCTTTGGAAGATAAGTTGCGAGATCAACTAATCCATATTGATTAATTGCGTCTTGCATTTCTTCTGTAATGCTGGATTCCTTACGAGCCCACTTAGATGTACCATAATCGGCAAATCCACCCTTGCTTGTCTTCGAAATAATGAAGTCAACACCATTGATATAATCAACTGGGCTGTGAGGACCCATTTCTGGATCTAGGAGAGCTGCTTTGATAATTGCAAAAATCTGTGGTCCAATAATAAACTTACGAATTGGATTTTCTGGTTTGTCTAATTCATTCATAGGATCTTGTTTAACAAATCCTTGCATGAAATAGGTACGCTTGCACCAATATTTGCGTGCGGTTTCTTCTAATGACTTATCCTTCCACCATGGACGAATTTCATTCAAAATTGGGCAGGTCTTTGGACCATCCCACATTTCAATACAAGGAACCTGTACGGTTACTGGTTTATTTTCGTCTTGACCTTTAATGCCTGGGAAAGGAATTTTGATAACTAAACGTTCTGCCCAAAAGAATGTGTTATCTTGATTTGCGTCTGGTAGAAATCTCTGAATAGAGCTCATACCTTCTGGCATATTCCAATGTGCGTAAGTTGCCTTGTCGCCGCTAGTGAAATTGCTTGGGAGTTTACGGTTTTCCAATGCTTGTAATTTTGCACGGATTTCGTCTAATGTTTTTGCCATGATTTGTATAATTCCTGCTTTAGTTTATAATTGAACGCTTTTATTCGAGCCGACGATCTACTCGGGTCACGTTAGTCCCTTTCGCATCTTACCTGCTAAGGTCTTCGTATGCAGCTAGTGTACGAAAACCTTGTGTGTTTGTCAAGAACTTCTCAAAAGAAATTCATCGTATATTTGTCAAAGAAAGCTGTTAGGCCAACAGATTCTTTAATTTCTTTCTTCACCTCGGTAGCTTTTTCTTCTACCTTGATATTTTCAAAAACTTGTGTAAGGACAGCACGTTCAAAATCGTTTACGGTGCCTTCCTTACAAATTTTATTTCCAATCTTATTAATAAATCCTGCAAGCTCATCATTTTCCATGATACGCAAAGCAAATTCGTTAATTTTGAATCCTAAACGAGCATTTTCACTCGCAAATTCAAACATCGGAGTAGTATTTATCGATTCACGGCGAACCTTGACAACATTTGCGGCCGATTCCTCGATCCTTTTGTGATAGGTATCCTTTTCTTGAACAAGTTGTTTAATGATAGGAAGTACACCTTCAAACTTTTCATCGAAACGACGAATAGTGAAAAGTTCCTTGAGCTGGCTTGTATCATCCTCGGCAAGGGCTTCACGTTCAAAAGTTTCTAAACGAGCCTTAACTGTTTCATAGGTTTTTACACCAGTCAACTTTTTAAGTTCAGTACGAATCGTTTCAATATTTTCTTTTACCGTTTCAACAATGCCGGAACTATCTTCATTAATTAATTTATTAGTTGTAACATAACGATTAAAAGATTGAAGTTTTAAAAGATTTCCAGTAGTTTCTGTAATATATTCACCTACCTTGTCACTAAATGTTCCACTATGTGCCATATGTTGAGCCATTGCCCTTGCACCAGGTAGATAGTTATGTGGAAAACGAAAACGTTCACCATTACATTCTAAGAAAATTGCACTAATGTGGCGGGATCTCGATCCACGCACATTCTCATCAATAGGTGTCTTATGTCTTACCAAAATACGAACATTTTCTAATGTTTGCTGTGATGTCCTTAATGAACCAAACATCTTACTAAAACTTTCATTTACAGGAATATCTTTAAAATCAATATCAGTAGCTCTAGATGTATTAAATTTCTTTCCGGATGCAGATGGTGGTGTTATAGGTGGCTTCTTTCCGGAGATCTCTGTATCTGATCCATCAATAGAATTATTTTTCCTTGCAGCAGGAGATCCCGGCTTATTAACTTGATTTCCAGTCATTGCTGAAATTTGATCCGGGTGATATCGTCCAAGAGTATTAATTTTCTTTAATTCGTGTCCACGTTGATAATTGCGTTCCCAACGGGCATCATTTTTATCACTGTCCCTTTCACGTTCTATACGTATTCTTTTCAAAGTTTCAGATTCTTCGTAAATAGCTTCATCTACTGCCATAGAATATATCATATAATCCTTATACGGGTGTGCAACCACCTTACCTTGTTGAACAAGTTTATTTAAAATAGGTTGAACCTCATCCGGCTCTTCACCTAAATTGTTACAAATATCATGAAATGCTGCACCATTTGGTTGATGATGTTGATGATTTTTACTTGTGAAGGCTTTAATCATTCTAATAACTTCACCCACTAAGTGGTGATTATGTGGACTTGTTGCGTTTTCCATCATTGCTCCATTTGCAAGAGAATATAATACCTGGCCATCCTGAAATCCCGGCTCAGCTATTATTTTTCTTTCTTTAACTAACCTTATCAATACTGGCTTGATTTCTCTCACATCTATTCCAAATATTTGTGCCATTGTGTCAGCTTCGGTTCCTGGAGAGGTTCTTAATCTTTCTAAAACTCTATGAATCAAATCAGCCTGAGTGTTCTCCATCATTGCAGCACCCTTCATTTTCGCTTGATATGCATAATCTTTTGGTTGAATTGATTTTCCAAAGATTTTAATTTGCGAATTCATCATGAATTGATCAGAAAGTTTACGAATGCCTTTTTGTATTCCTTCGACAGAATCATCAACATTTTTACCTTTACTAAATTCAACCTTTTTAGCATCTTCATCAACCGTAACCATAATATTAGGATTAACAACGAAAAATCGACGGGCGGCTGTTGGATCTGTTGTTTCATTACCTGCATCATCAAAAATCTTCACCTTGAGGCCATGCCCCTTTAAGAGAGAAAATATTTTTTCAGAAAGACTCGATACTTCAACCATGATAAAATCCTTATTATGCTTATTTATCTATAAATGATTAAATCATTATCGGCATCGGCATATCATAACTTGTATCAGTGTTATCCGAAACATTACTATTAATTGCTGCCTGTGACTTATCATCCCACGTAGAAATAAAGTCAGTCATTCTAACCGCGAGTATCATCGCCATTATCAAATCGTCTGTTTGTCCAATTCGTGCTTCAAATGTATTGGCACGAGAAACAAAGACTTTCAATTCAGATAACAAACCTTTAGAATTAATTTTCATTCTACCTGATTCAATTAAGAATTTCAATTTAGCACAAGATTCCAATTTAGATTTATTTGTTGTGTTGAATCCTGCTCGTCTTGCTCTTCCAGATCCGGTTAATTTATTTTTCGGATCATGCAACATTGTTCCATAAAAATTTTCTTCACCAGTATCTCTAATAACAACAAGAGCTGCTTCACCTAAAGTATTATTTTCTACAGACCAATAAGTTTCTGGTTTGCCTGATAGATAAAGTTCTTCAAGAATCTTTTTCATTGTACGAACTTGTTCTTCAATCGGAGCCTTGTTATTACTCCATTCCCCAACTTGAACTAAGGACGGTAATTCGAGAATTTGAATTGCTGCATTATCACCACCTGTACCCATTGATGGGTCAAGTGAAACAACATATGTAAGTTCAGAACGAATATCGGAATACCAACGAACTTGCCCAGTTTTTCTAATTGGATTTTTTGGTTCAAGTTGTGCAAGCTTAACTGGATTAATAAGAGTTTCTTCAAATGTAATGAATTGACAATTGTGTTCACGAAGGAATCTATCTTCACCTAATGCGGCTAATTCTTCATCTGCCCATAATTGATCACGTTCTGGGTGACGATCCCATGTTGCCATATAAGGTCGGAATCCATTTACACCAATTTCAGTTTCATTCCCATTGGAATCAACCATTTTATTCGCACCCCACCAAATATCAGCAAATTGATCTTCATCTGTATTTGGTGTTGAAGTAATAATACATTTACCACCTGTGGATAAGGTTGGTGATAGAGAAGTCCAGAATTCTTTTGCAATATTTGGTTCTACGAATGCAAATTCGTCTAAATAAACTAATGATAATGCCATACCACGACCTGTATTTTCAGTTGTGGTAGTTGCAATAATGCGTGATCCATTATCAAAGTCTATGGAACGTTTATTATAGGTTTTGGCACCTGCACGAATGTGATCTGGAACAGATTCATATGCATATCGAACTCTGTGCATAATTTCTTGTGCGCCATCATATTTGTTGGAGGCAATAAGAATTGTAGAATCCGTGTTGAACATCGCATACCAAAGAAGATATCCTGCCGCTACGGTAGTCTTTCCCATTTGGCGACTAACCATATTAATGGAGCGACGTGAAAAATGATAATTGTTAATTAAATCATATTGAAAATCAAATAATTGTAATTTCAACCTACCCTTTGTAGTATGTTGAATATACATATAATTTTCAAGAAAATATTTAGGACCTGTCTTAGGATCCATGCATAATCTCAGTTCATCATATTGTTCTTTGGTATATGTTACTTTTTTATATGCAGGTTTAACATGTTCTTCGTCTTGATATATTGCCATAATTAGTAATCCCTCTCCGGTTCATCATAATAATCATCTTTGGAGGGTGGTTCAATCTTTTCTGCTTCATCTTGGAACGCTTTTTGTAAAAGATTAGAAATAGTTATAGGATTAAGAAGTTGTTTTTGAACCGAATATGGTAAATTTTCTTGAAGGGTTTCTAATGAAACTACTTCATTATCTAAATAACAATCTGAATCAGGATCAGGAGATGCAGAATGAATTGAAACATCACTTATTGCTGCATAGGTTGATGTGGTATAGGTCGGACTGTCTGTTCTATGATTCCACCCTGTCGGCTGTTCATCGGTTTCCCAATCAAAATCTGCACTTGCAGATACATTTAACGAAAGACCAATTTGATGTGGTCGATTATCATTACCGATAGCAGTCGCTGATAAAGTTAGAATACCTTCATAAGAAATAGTATCATCAGAAGAATCAAAGTCTCCTTCATAATCTGTTAGAGATACATCGGAGACTACGGCGGATTCAGTTAACTTTTTTTTTTGGTTTTTTTAAATTTTTTGGCGCCGCGACGGCTATCTTTTTTATCTTTCGGCGGTAATGGTTGTGGATTCAGCATCCTATCACTGGCGGCTTCCTCTAAGAATGATCTATAACCGTAAACCAATTCTTTGTGAACTTCTTCAAGTTCTGTTTTCATTTTTTTCTGTTCTGGGTTATCTCCATGACGAGCACCAGAAGGTCCTACGGCCTTCACAACTGGACCGTCAGCACCATTTGGAAAATAATCATTTCCAGATGCAACATGGACATCATGATAACCATTTTGAAGATCTTCTTCTAATTCATCTTCTACGGATTCTTCTTCAGATTCAACAGTTTCTTCTTCAAGACCCATTTCACCTTGTCTCATACTCCAATCTGTGTAATCATCGTCAAATTCATCACTATATTGAGCTTTAATGGCATCAGAAATCTCATCTATTTCCGAAGCATCTAAACCCTCTTCATCGAAATTACGCAAAACAAGATCGAGTGCTTCCTGTGGTTCAACAAAACTATCAGTATAGTTTCGATACATCTCAAGGCCTCTGGTAACATTTTCATTACCAGCTGTTGGGTCTAAACCTTGTGCAGCACTTCCCATTTCACCCTGGTTCATAGCCCAATCTGTATAATCACCGGATTCTTCAAATCCTGCATCATAAAGATTTTCTTCCATCTTGCAGGCTTCACGAGCATTCTTAGGATTAGATTGACGGCAGGAATCAACGTGTGCTTCTTCTACATGTTTCATAGCACTGCTTAATTGTTTTGTGCCTTTATCAGCTTGATTGAATTCTTTTGATACCTTATCGGACGGGCATGAATCATAATCAGCACCATGAGCACAAGCAGCCATGAAACGTGCTTGCTTTTCTGAACTTGATTTTTCTTCTAAGTTTTGTGCAGATTTTTTCAAATTTTCACGATCACTAAGTTTACCTTCTTTTTCCTGATCTTGAACATCTTTAGGAGTAAGTGGTTTCTCACCTTTCTCTTTCCTAAGATAGGCAGGAACTTCGTGGCGTCTAGGTCCATCTTCATTGAGGCCTGGAATAGCCATTACACCTTCCATAAGGGTCATCATTTCTCTCATACTTTTCATAGCATACCTACCTTTAACAGGTTAGGCTTCTTGATTCTGCCAAATAGCCCAACATCATCTTTGTTTAAATTCTTTGGATCATTAAATCCATCATAGCCCTTCGGCAGTGTGGAATGATCGGTTTTAGCAGCCGGACTTAGTGGGTTTTCGACAGTAACTATTTCACGTTCCTTGCGGACTTTTTCAAGCTCCTTCAAGAAACTTACATTGTACTTCTCTCCATAAAGTGCCTCGTCTGGATTTTCGTCAGCCATATAATCACTACCGAGTCTAGTCTTATATTTCTTTTTGTATTCTTCGGAATGTCTATCAATATATAAATCTGTTTCAATCTGTCTTGGATCATTTTCAGAATAAACTGCAAGACATGCTGGAGAAATTCCAACACAATTACAAACGTATATTCTTAGAAAATCTAGTGAACCCGGATATCCAAGTGTTATATCACAAATAAATACTGGTGTAAATTTTACATTAGGAAAATCTAATGGACTTTCTTGGATAGGTGTTTTTCTAAATGAAGATGCTGATTTAAGATCATATTTGGCTAAACCTGCTTCAAGCTGATCAATCATAACATCTGTCATTTCATTCACGGCAAATTTTAAGACATATTTGTATTCTGTCTTATTTTCTGCAACGTAGTTAATAAATGATTTCTTTTCTGCCATAGTAACTCCATGTTAAGACTATTTATCAGAATTTTCAGTTTTACTGGAAACAATATACTTGATGAGTTCGTTCCTATCGAATTCTCCACCATTAGAATATTTCTTGTCACCATTTCCTTGTTCAAAATCAATCTGTTCTGCACGAACTTTCTTTAACTGAAGTTCTATCATTTTAAGTTTTCTATCAGCCTTAGCATTATTAGCCTCTAATGCAATCTTAAGACTTGAAACTCCAACTTCATAAATCTTACCAGCATGGAGATCTGGAACATTGCCACCAAGTACAATAAGATCTTCGAATGTTTTGATTGCTTTCTTAGCAATATCATCCATTTCAGCATCGTGTTTATTTAAATCAGTTACGGTAGGTAATGCTAAATTAACCTGTTCGGCCGTAGTCAATGCATTAGAAACTTCTGCAACTTCTGCAAATAATTCTTCTTTAGACTTTTGAGGCAATTCTTCTACCACCGGCTCTTCTATAGGAGGTAGGTTAAAAAAATCTTCAAGTTTCTTCGTCATGTCTTTCCACTATACCTTTGAGTATTTTATTCATTTCTTTAAGACATTCAAGTTGTCCTTCTAATTTTTCTTCATATGATAATTCTATATTTTCTTCTATCTTCTTTTGTTCTTTTTCATTATCGGACATAATATTAACCCTTCCCTTTTGGGTTATTGAAAATATTATTCTCAGTCATTACTCTAAATCCCATGCCACGATTTTTTGCAAACTCTTGTGCCGCCTGCCATTTGAACGTATTCAATGCGACCGCTGCCTTAGCCTTTTGACTTTTTGCCTGTTCTAGGAATGTCTCTTTGGCTGGCTTTACTTCAATAATCTCTGCTATTTGATTACCTTTAGCATCCACATAAGTAACAACAAAATCCGGGACATACACAGTGTATTTACCGGTGAATGGATTTGTGTAGGGTATCTTAATGGATTCACTTGCCCAGGTTTTTATATTTGGATTATTATCAAATAACAACATTACCTTATGTTCCCAAGATGACCTGAAAACAATAGGATATGTACCAACATACTTTTCCGGGTGTTCCGGAGTATATTTTCCTTGAAAATATGATCTAGACATTATGCTATTGGGTCTGATAATACCAATTGAGGTATGCCTCCTACTTTCCGAAACATAATATTATCTTCTTTACCAGCTATATCAAGGCCAAATCCTACAGATCTTTTTTGAGCACTATGAATTATCTTTAATGCTTGAGCAAATTGTTTATCTTTAATGTTTCCAGGATTTTTTTCGTATGCATCAGTTATTAAAGCATCTATTGATGGATTTTTTATTTTTCCTAGCGTCTGATAATTATGAAACATATAAGATTTAAGATGTTCAATTGTTTCAGGATCAACGCTTGACATAGGATGCAAATGTTCAAGAACCGCATAATAAAAATTCATATTATTATCTTTTACGGATTTAAATTTAATAATTTTTGGAAAATAAGGATTTTTGTATCCTCTCTTTTCTAATGCCTGAATAATTTTAACAAATACAACATACGGATCATCACTGAAATCATTTAACATAGCCTGGTGAGGAATTTTTATTACTTCACCTTCCCTTTTTGCGGCTTGTCCTTTTCGAACCATGGCATAACCACCATCACCAATATTTGATCCTACTTTCTGTAATTTTGCTAATTTTCTTGAGCCGGGATCTAACCGTGGATCATCCTCATTTACAAATAATTCAAATAATCTCATGATCTTATCTCGCGTGCTTGCAGACTAAATCGATTACTTGCTGTGGTAACAATTCCTACTTGATTTCCAGGATCTCTAAGATTATTTAATGCTCTATAAGCATTAGGTGCAAAGAAAAGTTTTCCATCAGCACCGGTTTGTTCAAGCAATGCCTGCGGACTAATTCCTAATTGTGATGCCATATCAATTGCTAATCCAGTCATTGTATCGGCATATAAGGGACCTACTCCACGCGACAAAAAGAAACACTTTGTAGAATCATACGCGCCGGGCGAATAATTTCCTACAACTCCTAATCCAAGCCCAGATTGTAATAAAGATCCAGCATTAGGAAATACAGTAGGGCCAGATGCATATTTAAATGTATTGGTAGGAACACCATTTACAGATTTAACAGTTTTCTGCGTACCTAAATAGGTAAGCATCTGTGAACTAAAACGGCCAATTGTCGCAATATTCGGATTAGCCATTATTTACTCGCAGTTCGATTTACATCTTTATAAGCTGAAGAATTAGATGATGGAACAGATTGAAAAGGTCTTGTTGCAATCTTAGCCGGAGAAGTTGGATGATATGGTGTTGGAGAAATATTTGCTAAGCCATCTAAAGCACTTGAAGTTACTCTTCGAACTGCCTTTGATGCAAATGCTCCAGTCACAGCACCAAGGCTTGACTGGACATTCTTTCCAATTCTTTGTAAAATAGGATTATCTGAATTTAACAATGGATTGTTAGATTCAATAAAATCTAACAATCGGGCATTGAATGCAAGTGCGGGTAATTCTAAAAATTCTCCATGCTCGAATTGTTCTTTTGACGAACCTGCTTTTCCTAATTCAAGATTTTGAATTGTATAATAAGCATATTCATATTCAAATGTAAATGTTAATTCAAGTGTCTTATCACCTACAGAATAATTTAAAGTATCATGAGAGAAAGCAGCAACACGTGGATTAACAAGTGTTACCTTATTAAATCTCCCGCCGTGAACTTGAAAAATGTCTATGGATGAAATTAAATTTCTTGTGTTCTCAACATTTTCTATATTAAATCCAAATCTATGATTATCAAGTGTATTTTGAACAATATCCTCTATTTGAGCTTTTTCGCCGTTATTAGTAACAGCCGGGCCACCTTTAAAGCTCCCACCCGAAATTAACTTCTTTATACTTGCTGGTAAACCTAAAATATTAGGATTAAAAGACGGAGTAATATTTTTTAGAAATTGTTCTGTTGTTACAGGTCCTGTCTTACTAATTGCTACCTTTGGTTCATTCTTTCCTGGTTCAATGCCATCCTGAAAATAATATCTATAATACATTTCCCAGAATTTTAATGTTTTACCATCTGCTACATCATGAAAAACAACCTTAACTGGATCAAAATCAATTCTAGTCTGGCTTAATCTCTTTCTATTATATTGGTTTAATGGATCTGTCTGTATTTTGAAGGACGGCATATCAATACTCTTAACTAAAGGCTGAACTTGAGTCCAAGAGGGTTGATTAAAAAATTTAGAAAAATGTGCTCCTGCAGATTGACTTATATTAATATTAATATAAAATTCAAATGGAAATCGAGGTTGATTTCTATAAAGAGTTTGTGAGTCTTGATTAAAGTTGAAGGTGGCATGACGCGGGTTCTTATGATAATAGAACCCTATGTCAGTTAACTTGGTTATCAGATTTGAGAAGGATGGCATATAAACTATTTATCTATTATTATTTTCATTCTGTTTTCTGATATATGCCTCATCGGTTAATTTCTTCAATAACTCAACCGCTGAAATTCCTTCTTTTAGCAATTTAATCTTCTCTTCCTCTGATAACTCTTTTTTCAATTCATTTATTTGTTTGTTCATCTATATTTTCCTTTAATAAATTTCCATCTTTGTCAAAAATCATAAATTGAAAATTATAGCCGGCATCAATACAGGCTTGACGCTTGAGGAGATTGATATTATACCAACCGATAAATCCATCATATGTATATTTTGATTTTACCTCAATAATAAGATTTTTCTTTGGTATATAAATGTCCGGATAATATCTATGCTTTTTATTGTTTTCTAAATAAAATATAGGTAAAATATCAGGATTTACACATATCTCATCCTCTACAAATTTTTCTAATAATAAATTTAAACATTTGTCTTCGTATCCCTGCAATTTTATTGTTTTTCCAGATGGCAATAAATAATTCTTTTTCTTGTAATATCTATTTCTATCAAATGTATTCTTAAAATGCATAACATTTGTTACGCCGTATTTTTCTAAATTAGTTTCTACTTTTTTATCTTGAGTAATTTTTAATTTGGATGAATGTTCGACACCATATTTTTCTAAATTGGTATTTTTAGTCTTCTGTTTGAAACTATCTAATCTCTGTGGTTTCTCTATACCATATTTTTCTAAACATGTTTGTTTAGATTTATTTTCAAATTCTTCAAGAAGTTGAGGTTTATCAGTTCCGTGTCTTTCTACATTAGTATCTTTAATTTTCTCTCTAAATTCTTCAAGATCCATAGCATTAGTAATTCCTTCACCATACTTTTCGGTAAATGAATTTTTAATTTTATCTTTTATTTCTTTAGATTTTGATGGATTAGAAACACCATATCTTAATAAAGAAGTCTGTTTTACCTTATCGGCAACTCCTATACGTTGGCAGGAAATAGAACAATACTTTTTGTATTGTCCATCCTTCCTGCGTATTTCTGTCACTATCGTTTTACAACTTTTATTATTACATTTTTGACCATTTGCCATATGTTTTCTCCTTTATAAAGAAACTTATACAGCAAAATTAAAGATTTGTCAAGAAAATTTCAACCAAACGTGGTTCCGCCCGTCGGAGAAGCGATATCTGGATATGGATTTCCTCCAACAGTTGTTCCGTCGTTTGTATTTGGACCTGCTACCTGTGTTGCATTATCATAACGAATTGTTAATGTAATAATTACTGGATCACCAGAAGCATAATCTCCACCATCAGTAGCATAACCTGTTACCCAGCAACCGTCTAATACCCATGATTCTAATTGATCGTTATTGGTACCATCTAAAGAATGAATTTCCATTGTGAATTTATAATTGATACCTGCAACCGCACTTGTTTGTTCAAAGTGATTCATTTGTTTTTGGACTTGTGATCCAACTGCTGAGGCTACCGAATTAACAATATCATCGCGCAATGTAACATCAATTGTATCAAACGAGTGCTTTCCTTGAATCCATGCAACAGAATTATAAGAATCAAGCTGAACTTCAGTATAATTAAGTTTCGGGCGTGTGCAAGTAACAACATTAGCAGTCATTTCCCTTAAACCATTGTTTTCACCGAAATTTTGCCATAGAATCCTAAAACGATATTTTTGCTTTGGATGCAAAATGCCAAGTTTGTTTCCATCTAATGGAATACCGAATTTTGCTAAATTTGCCATTTTAATCTCCTGCTATATAGCTAATACTATTTATCAAAATTAAGAAAATTTTTATCAGCCAAAAAAATACCGGCTTTCGAAGCCGGTATCTTGTTTATCTACCTATTATGGTAATGCTAGGCTTGTGCCAGTATTCATAATTCTGATAGGAATGTAAATAAATTCAATTGCCTTAACAGGTTGAATTGCAATATCAATCCAAAGTTCGTTTCTATCTATACGAGCTGGTGTGTTATTCGATAAATCGCAAACAACCAAGAAGTCGTATAATGCACGAAGTGTGATCAATTCAGCTAAGAAACGGTCAAATGCATCCTTAACAGCCTTACGTGTCGTTGAATCATTCGGTTCAAACAAGAATGGCATTGCAAGAAGATTGCACTGATAACGTAGATAATTTTCTAAACGAACCACATTGATACGATCTGTTGCACTTGCGTATGGTTGACGTGTTTTCTGGCCGAATACAACAATACCACCCGTTGGCATAACACGAATTGGATTAATACCATTAATGTATAGGATATCTCTCTGACCTTCATTCAACTTAACAGTAATAAATTGGCCGGCATCATTAACATATCCAACTGCTGCGGCATTATTAACCACGCCACGTTGTAAACCTGCTGGAGCAAACCATGGATAAGAAACTTGGTCACTATAAGCAATGGTGCGAAGAGCCATGTGTGTTGGAGGAACAACA
>Ga0315912_10001569_pt1 | contig 27325 bp, 16 predicted proteins | sample VfabasoilMG_FD_204469 | JGI IMG/M metagenome (GOLD analysis project Ga0315912, IMG submission 204469) | Garden soil microbial communities collected in Santa Monica, California, United States - V. faba soil | ecosystem: Environmental > Terrestrial > Soil > Garden | place: USA: California...
CAATCTGGTGGCCGTGTGGGTGCAGTCACCCCTGGTGAAAAGCGGGCAGCTCGGCGTGGAAATTCGTTTTCCCTACGGCACGGGCTCGACAGTGACGGCGGATTGGACGAAGCCTGAAGCGCACCAGACCCGACTCAAATTGCGGGGTGCGAGCGGCGCGCAGTTTCAGCGGACGTTGGACCAGGACGTTTATCACGCGCGCGCGGCGTGGACTCGTGGTGGCTCGTTACAGGAGGTTGGGCCGCATCATTACCAGGTAACCGGCAGTGATCGGTCAAACACGCTGGAATTTGTCTGTGAGTTTTCACCCAAGTCAATCCGCGCGACGCCACCGGATTTCCGCGCTGTCCAAGCGGCGGCGGCTGACCACTGGAATAAGTTCTGGAGCACCGGCGGCGCGATTGATCTCTCTGGGAGCCAAGACCCGCGCTGGCGCGAACTCGAACGGCGGATTGTGCTTTCGCAGTATCTCACCGCGATCCAATGTTCCGGCAGCCTGCCACCGCAGGAAACCGGGTTGACCTACAATTCCTGGGAAGGAAAGTTCCATCTCGAAATGCACTGGTGGCACGCGGCGCAGTTCGCCCTTTGGGATCGCCTGGCGATGTTGAAACGCAGTCTTGGTTACTACGACCGCATCCTTCCTCGCGCCGAAGCCACGGCACAGCGACAAGGCTACGCCGGCGCACGCTGGCCGAAGATGACCAGCCCCAGCGGCGCGGAATCGCCTTCACCAGTTGGACCGTTCCTCATCTGGCAACAACCGCACCCGATTTTTTACGCGGAACTTTGTTACCGGCAATCGCCCCGCCACTCGACCTTGCGGCGATTTGAAAAAGTGGTCAATGAAACGGCAGAATTCATGGCGTCATATCCGGAGTGGAGGCAGAGCCGCGGCCATTTTAATCTTGGTCCGGTCCTGCAATGCGCGCAGGAAATTTTCCCGAAGGATAATACGCTCAATCCGACCTTTGAACTGACCTACTGGCGGTGGGGATTGGAAACTGCGCAGCAATGGCGGATGCGACTGGGGCAGAAGCGTGTCGAACATTGGGATGAAGTTTTGCGCCGCCTTGCCCCCGCCCCAATGGAGCAGGGGAAGTATCTCTTCGCCGAAACTGCGACCGGCACTTACACCGACAAGAAATGGATTGATGATCATCCGTCCGTGACCGCAGCGCTGGGGATGTTGCCCGGGCCGGGCATTGAGCCCGAAACGATGCGACAGACCTTGCACTGGATTTGCGAGAACTGGAACTGGCCGGACACCTGGGGCTGGGATTACGGCATGGTGGCGATGACTGCCGCGCGGTTGGGCGAACCCGAGCGAGCAATTGACGCGCTGTTGCTCGACACGCCGAAGAATTATTATCGGAAGAACGGCCACAATCATCAGCGCCCGGGCCTGACGATCTACCTTCCGGGCAACGGCGCATTGCTGTACGCCACCGCCTTGATGTGCGCCGGTTGGGACGGTGCACCAGGACAGGATGCCCCGGGCTTTCCGAAGAATGGGCAATGGGTGGTGCGTTACGAAAACCTGCGACCCGCGCCGTGAACTTCACTTGTGGAAAGTTTGTAGCGCTCTCCCTCACCCCGGCCCTCTCGCGCTGGGAGAGGGCGAATCAACCACGGCCAGGTGCTGCGGCATTAGCCGGAGATTGCTCAGTGCTCTTATGCAAATCTGTGACATCCAAAAGCTGTCTCCGTATCCCGGCGGGAGAAGGATCAAGGGTGGGTGAGGGGCGTAGGATTCTGTTTACGGTAAGTGGCGTTGGCGCATTTGTCCTCAGTTCCTTTTTCGGGTCAATATCCTTGGCTCAGTTGCCGGATGCCGAGCCGCCGGAGCGGATGCAAAGTCTCAGCGGCAATTTCACCGGCCAAACAGACCGACCGTTGCGCTATTTTCCTGACGGTCGCGATTTCGTCATCACGAATGGGGCGGAATATTTCAATCGCCCGCTTTACGGTGGCAACGTGGCGTTTCGGGTGGATGGCGGTGACCGGCCGGAATTCTCGTTCTACCTCCCAGGCCGCGGCGGTAATCTGCGCTTTGGTCTCCGCTCGCAGAGCGAAACCCGTTGGCTTGATCAGCGCGCGCACGTTGTCTCGCGCTACAAACCGGGGGGGCTGGATTATGAAATCAGCGGCGATGCACAGAATGCCGGGGTGGTGCGCTTGAGCCTCCGGATGCTGCGAGATCGGCGGGCATTGATTGGGCGGATTGAAATGGGCAGCGCTGCATCCGGTGACCTCGAGATCGTCCTGGCATTCGGTGGCGTGGATGGCATGCGCGGTCGGCGCGGGGGCGACATTGGTTGTGAGAGCGAACCGGTTAGCCGCTTCTTTCAGCTGCGGCCCGAGCAATGCCGGAACAACTTGATCACGACGACTGGCAGCTCGTTCATTGTGCGCGGTCCTCGGGCCACAATGGCGGGGATATTCCCGGGCGCGCGAGGCGGTGTAGCTGATGGTAAGCAATGGCGTGAATTCAGCGCGTTACTTGCGGACCTCACGCAGGCTGGTTCATCGGTCAGAAACGACACGCCAGTGGTCGTCATGCGACGCCAAATCGCAGCGAACCAGCCGTTGCATTTTGTCATCGTGCAGACGGAGACCAATGCTACGGCAGAGGTGCTGGCGCGGGGTCTCGACGAAGCCAAGCTGGGCGAACTTTTTAGGAACGCCGAATTGCAACGACAGGCAACTGCCGACCGCGTGGTTGTGGACACGCCCGATCCGTTCATCAACTCTGCCGCCACCGCACTGAATGTGGCGGCGGATGCAGTGTGGGATGAACCGCAACGCAGTTTTATGCATGGCGCGGTGGCGTGGCGTTCGCGGCTCCTTGGTTGGCGTGGAGTATATTCTGGCGATGCGCTTGGCTGGCATGAACGGACGCGGCAACACCTGGAAGGTTTCTTCCGACAGCAGAATACGAATCCAGTCCCCGACAAACTTGCGACGCCCGAGGAATCGGCGAATCTCTCCCGCAACGAGAACGCGCTGCATAGTAACGGCAACCTGACGAAGAATCACTACGACATGAATCTCGTCGCGGTGGACGCGTTCTTTCGATATCTGCTCTGGACGGGCGATCTGGAGTTCGCACGCCAGCAATGGCCGGTAATCGAGCGGCATCTGGCGTGGGAACGACGCTTGTTCCGGCGCGAGTTTGGGCCGGACAAGCTGCCGCTTTACGAAGGTTACGCGAATTTCTGGGCGAGCGACGATGTGGCTTACAACGGCGGCGGCGCGGCGCAGGCTTCGGCTTACAATTATTATCACAACAAAATGGCCGCACGCGTCGCGAAGCTGCTTGGCAAAGATGCGACGTCTTACGAACGCGAGGCGGAGTTGATCGCGAAAGCGATGCGGCGTGAGTTGTGGCTGCCGGATCGCGGCTGGTTTGCGGAATACAAGGACTGGCTCGGGTTGCAACTCGTTCATCCGAACGCGGCGGCTTGGACGTTTTATCACGCGGTTGATTCGGGACTGCCATCTCCACAGGAAGCATGGCAGATCAGCCGGTTTGTGGACACGCAAATTGCGCGAATTCCAGTACGAGGACCAAGAGCGCTGCTTGGCGGGTTTACGCTCCCAACAACGAGTTGGATGCCTTACGCTTGGTCGGTTAACAACGTCGTGATGGCTGAAGTCGCGCATACTTCGCTGGCTTACTGGCAGGCGAATCGCGTCGAGGAAGCCTTCGGGTTTTTCAAAGGGTGTCTGCTCGACAGCATGTTCCTTGGTCTCTGCCCTGGTAATGTGGGTATGTGCACTGAGTTCGATGCTTACCGCCATGAGTCACAACGTGATTTCGCTGATGGAGTGGGTGCCACGTCGCGGGCGTTGATTGAAGGACTGTTTGGCGTTCGGCCAGATGCGCTCGCGGGAGAATTGCAATTGTATCCGGGATTTCCGGTATCGTGGGAACATGCCACCTTGAACCATCCGGATGTCACCTTCGCTTACCACCGCGATGGAATGAGGGAAATCTATGAGGTGGAACAGAAGTTTTCGCGGCCGCTTGCGTTGACTCTGCGAGCCCATGCCTTGCGCGATGGCATTAACGCAGTCTTTGTGAATGGAACCGCAACAACATGGAAGGCGCTGGAGGAAAGCGTGGGTGTGCCACGGGTTGAGATTCGAACACCGCCGACGGGACGACAGGTTGTTGAGATCCACTGGAGCGGTGAGCAACCGAAACTTCTGCGCGTCGCATACAACGTGGGCAGGCAAAAGGAGCTTCGAATCAATTGTAGCGCCGAAATTACTGACTTGGCGGATCCTCAAATCGCATTGGCAGGCGCCCGGTTTCAAGGCGCGTCGCTCCGCGGTTTGGCCGCTGGTACCGCTGGACACCGAACCGTGTTTGCCAAGGTCCAACAAGGCGCGCTGTCTTGGTGGCAGACTATCACCTTTCAAATACATGATGAGTCAAAACCGCCAGTTCCCCTAGATTGGAAACATTCAATGAATGTACCGCTGGAGAGTGTGAATCTCGTGGGAGTGTTTAACGACAAGGTGACTCAAATCTTCCGCAACGAATACCTGTCGCCGCGCTCGCCGTTCTGTTCGCTCGCGTTACCGAAACAGGGAATCGGAAGCTGGTGTCTGCCCAAGACGACTTTCGACGTGGATGATTCTGGACTGCGCGAACTGGCTCGAAAGAGCGGTGGCCAGTTCAGGTTGCCAAACGGAGTGACATTCGCGACGCCGGGTGAAACCGACGCGAAGAACATCGCCTTTGTTTCGCAGTGGGACAACCACCCAAGAGAAATCGCGGTGCCACTCAACGGGAAGTCCTCGCGCGCCTTCCTATTGATGGCCGGTTCGACGAATCCGATGCAAACGGGAATTGATAACGGGGAAGTCATTGTGAGTTATGCCGACGGTTCAACCGCGCGGCTGCCGTTGCGCAATCCGACGACTTGGTGGCCGATCGAGCAGGATTACTTCATTGATGACTACGCGTTCCGCTACGACGGCGCGCTGCCGCCGCGGGTGGATTTGAAAACCGGAAAGATTCGCGTGTTGGAGGTGAATTCGTTCAAAGGCCGTGGTGGCAAAGTGCCCGGCGGCGCCGCAACGGTGCTCGACTTGCCGCTCGATCCAAAGAAAGATTTGCAGTCGCTGACCGTCCGCGCGCTGGCAAATGAAGTTGTCATCGGCCTGATGAGCGTGACGCTGGCGCGGTGAATTTACACAAGTCAATGGAGTCCATGTAACGATGTCAAAACTTGGTTTGATCGCATTGTCCCTTTCAGTCTTGTCCGCGTTGGCCACGGAGTCGTCGCTCACGCTTTGGTACCAGCAACCCGCAAAGACGTGGACCGAAGCATTGCCCGCAGGCAATGGCCGGCTGGGCGCGATGATTTTTGGCGGCGTCGAATCCGAACGGATTCAACTCAACGAGGATTCGCTCTGGTCGGGCGCGCCGCAGGATGCAGACAATCCGAAGGCGCTGGAGGCGCTGCCAGAGATCCGAAAGCTACTGTTCGACGGCAAGTACGCCGAGGCGCAGAAGCTCGCCAACCGTACGCTAATCTGCAAAGGAGTGGGCTCAAATCGGGGACGTGGTGGCAAGGTTGCGTATGGCAGCTACGAGACCTTGGGTGACCTGAAGCTCGCCTTCCCCACGAGCACGAATTCGCCCATCAAGAATTACCGACGTGAACTCGATCTGGAAACGGCTGTGGTGCGGGTGAGTTTCGAACAAGATGGAGTTCGGTTCACGCGCGAAATGTTTTCCAGTTTTCCCGATCAAGCGCTCGTGGTGCGGCTCACTGCCAGCAAGCGCGGTGCATTGAGTTTTCTCGCCGGATTATCCCGGCCCGAGGCGGCGCAAGTTTTGGCGGATGGCAACAACGCTTTGCTGATGCGCGGTCAGCTCTGGAACGGCTTGACCAACGCCGGGATGAAGTTCGCGGCGCGGTTGCAAGCAAAGGTTGAAGGCGGAAGCGTGAGCAGCGAAGGCGATGTGCTGAACATCACCAAAGCCGATGCCGTTACGTTGTTGCTGACCGCGGCGACGGATTACCGGATGCAACTGCCGGACTGGCGCCAGGGAGATCCCGAGGCGAAATCGCTCACGCAACTGAACGCGGCGGCAAAGAAATCATATCGCAAGCTGCACACGGCGCACGTGAAGGATTACCAGGCCTTCTTCAACCGGGTTGAGTTGGAGTTGGGCGGAGAGAATTCAGCCAAGTTGCCGACCGACGATCGCCTCCGAGCCGTTGGCCAAGGGGAGACTGATCCCGCGTTGACGTCGCTTTATTTCCAGTTCGGTCGCTACCTGATGATTTCCAGTTCCCGCACCGGCGACATGCCGGCGAACTTGCAAGGACTCTGGGCCGACACCGTTCAGCCGCCGTGGAGTTCGGATTACCACGCGAACATCAATCTGCAGATGATCTACTGGCCGGTGGAGATGGCAAACCTCCGGGAGTGCTTCGAGCCGCTGGATCGTTACATTGCTTTTCTTTCCGGACCTGGGGCGCGTACGGCCAAGGTGCATTACAACGCGCGCGGTTGGACCGTTCACACGCTGGCAAATGCCTGGGGCTTCACCGCGCCAGGCGAATCACCATCGTGGGGCTTGTCGCCGTCCGCGGGCGCGTGGTTGGCGCAGCACTTGTGGGAACATTTTCAGTTCACAGGCGACACAAACTACTTGAAGCAGGCGATGCCGGTGTTGCGCGGCTCGGCGGAGTTCAGTCTCGACTGGCTGGTGGAAGATCCGAAGTCGGGAAAACTTGTAGCGGGTCCGGCCACTTCGCCCGAGAACACATTCATCACTGCGGATGGTCAGAAGGCGTCGCTGTGCATGGGGCCGACGATGGAGCAAGAAATCGTCTGGGACGCACTCAACAACTATCTGGCGGCGGCCCGAATCTTGAATCTGACCGAACCGCTCATGGCGGAGGCGGAGCAGGCGCGGTTGCGGGTGCAATTGCCGCAGGTTGGCAGTGATGGGCGCTTGATGGAATGGAGCGAGGAATTCAAGGAAGCCGAGCCCGGGCATCGGCACGTCTCGCACTTGTTCGCGCTGCATCCGGGCAATCAAATCTTGCGGCGGCAAACGCCCGAACTCGCGGCCGCGGCGCGGAAGTCACTCGAAGCCCGCCTTGCGGCCGGTGGCGGACACACGGGCTGGAGTCGGGCGTGGATCATCAATTTCTGGGCGCGGCTTGGTGAAGGCGATAAAGCGGGCGAGAATGTCCACGCGCTGTTGGCAAAGTCCACGCTGCCGAATCTGTTTGATACCCATCCACCATTTCAAATCGACGGCAACTTCGGCGGTGTGGCCGGAATCTGCGAAATGCTGGTACAATCGCACGCGGGCGAGATTGAGTTGCTGCCGGCGCTGCCGAAGTCTTGGGCAAGCGGTGAGGTGGAAGGCTTGCGCGCGCGGGGTGGCTACACGGTGGACATCGAGTGGAAGGACGGGAAGCTGGCGCGTGCCCGGATCAAATCGGATCACGGTGGCACGGTGAAGGTTCGACTCGGCGAAGAAGTGCGCTCAGTGAAAATCCGAAAGGGCGCGAGTTACGTATGGCGCGGCTGACAACAAATCTATTGGCTGCAGGCCTTGGTTCTATGCTTCCGCTCATCGGCTGGGGGCAGCCGCAGCCGCTTGGTTTCCAATTCGGTGGCGGTGAAATTGAGCTTGGCGGATTGCGAGTCACGCCAACGAATGTGTTCAGCCGGTCGACCGATTTTGGATTCGATCTCAACACGGACAATGGCAAATCAGCGCCGTTCTTCTTTTCCGTGGCGGTGCCCGAAGGGAATTACCGGGTGGAAATTTTGCTCGGCGACTCGAAGTCGGCGACCACGAACACCATCAAAGCGGAGTCCCGGCGATTGATGATCGAGAGTGCGGTCACGCAACCAGGTGAAAACCGGTGGGTGAAGTTCACGGTCAACGTGCGGACGCCCCGGATGGCGGACAGCCGCGCGGTGAAGTTGAAACCGCGCGAGCAGGGCGTGTTGCATTGGGATGACAAGTTGACGCTGGAGTTCAGCGGCGCCCGGCCGGGTTTGCGTTTTCTCAAGATCAATCCCATCGCCAATGCCATTACGGTGTTTCTCGCCGGCGATTCAACGGTGACCGACCAGCCGAACGAACCATGGAACAGTTGGGGACAAATGCTGCCGCGATTTTTTACGCCGGACGTGGCGGTGGCGAATCACGCCGAATCGGGTGAGTCGCTGAAGAATTCACTGGGATCACGCCGGATCGAAAAAATCCTGAGGACGATGAATGCGCGTGATTATTTGTTTGTGCAATTCGGCCACAACGACATGAAGGATCGGACGACCAATGCTGTGGCGGTGTTCAAGACCAATCTCCGCAAACTGGTCGCTGATACGCGGGCCCGAGGCGGGACGCCCGTGCTGGTGACTTCAATGGAACGCAAGGCTGGGGTCACGCATGACACGCTGACGGATTATCCGCGCGTGATGCGCGAAGTCGCACAGGCGGATGGGGTGGCGCTGATTGACTTGCACGCGATGAGCAGGCGACTCTACACGGCGCTGGGTGCGGATCTGGACAAGGCGTTCGTGGACGGCACGCATCATAATGCCTATGGCAGCTACGAAATGGCGCGGTGCGTGGTGCAGGGAATACGCGATTTGAAACTGCCGCTGGCAAAATTCATTGCGGCGGACGTGGGCGAATTCAACCCGGCACAGCCCGATGCATTGGCCGGGTTCAACGTGCCAGCCAGCCCGAACAAATCATTGGTCAAACCGGATGGAAATTAGAATTGTATGAAATGCCGAATCGCTGCAGTGCTCTGGCTTTGCATTTTTGTCTTTGCCTCACCCGCTCAGAATGACGCCGGTCGAGTCGCGCCCAAACCGTTGTTTCGCGATCCGATTCACGACGGTGCAGCTGATCCGGTGGTAATCTGGAACAAGTCGGAGCGGAAATGGTTCATGCTTTATACCAACCGGCGCGCGAATCAGACCAACAGTGCCGGCGTGGAGTGGGTGCACGGCACGCGCATTGGCATCGCGGAATCGGCCGACGGCGGCGCCAACTGGAAGTATCGTGGGACGGCGGACATTTCAATCGGCGGCACGAACGAGACACACTGGGCGCCGGACGTGATCGAGCACGACGGCTTGTATCATATGTTTCTCACCTATGTGCCGGGTGTATTCACAGACTGGAATGCGGCGCGCGACATCGTGCATTTCACCAGCACGAATCTTCTGAACTGGAAAAAGGAATCCACGCTCAAGCTGGCATCAGACCGGGTAATCGATGCCAGCGTGTTCCGACTGCCCGATGGCACGTGGCGGATGTGGTACAACAACGAGCGCGACAAGAAGTCGATTTACTACGCGGACAGCAAGGATTTGTTCAACTGGACGGACAAGGGCAAGGCGGTCGGTGATCGCGGGGGCGAGGGGCCGAAGGTGTTTCGGTGGAAGGATCGCTACTGGATGATCGTGGATAACTGGGGCGGGCTGGGGATTTATCATTCGGCGGATTTGCTGAAGTGGACGCGGCAGTCGAAGAATTTGCTCCAACAACCTGGCAAAGGAGCGGACGACCAAGTCATGGGCGGTCATCCAGATGTTGTGGTCAACGGTGACCGGGCGTTCGTGTTCTACTTCACGCATCCGGGTCGGCGCGGTGACGACGAGAAGAAGGATGGCTATGAACAACGGCGCAGTTCGATTCAAGTGGTGGAGCTGGAATTCAAGGACGGCGAAGTCACTTGCGATCGTGATAAGCCGACAAGAGTCCAACTCAACACCAGTTCTGAACCGATCCTACGCAAAGTGAAATTCACGCGCGAGACCAATCAATTCAAGTGGCCGCTTGCGGAATTGGGTGGCAATTTCCCGACGGATTGGTCGGGGCAACAATTCCTAGTGCTCGAGTTTCGCGCGTCCTCGGCGCAGCGGTTTGGGCTTTTGATTCATACCGAGAACGGGCCGCGTAAGGTCAATCTCCAGCCCATGGCCGGTGCGTGGGTGCGGGCGTCCATTCCGCTCCGATATTTCGAGCGCGCTGATCAGGAGGGACACGATCTCGCCGCGCTGGGCAACAAGCCCCGCGCGGGATATTTCATCAATCTCACCGGGCCGTATGGGGATCTGAAGAAAGTGCAAAGTCTCGGCGTAAGCATGGATGGGCCGCTGAACTCGCCGGGGTTGGAGATCCGTTCCGTTCAGCTCGCCAAGGACTCACCCGGCGACGCCATCATCGAACCCAAGCCATTGGTCGATCAATTCGGCCAGTGGATTGACGCGGAGTGGCCCGGCATAACGCAATCACTCGCGCAACTTGAGGAAGCATGGTCGGCGGAGGCTAGCGCCCTGAGGGAGGGTGATTTCGGCTGGTCGCTGTATGGTGGCTTCACCAACGTGCAGGTCAAGGCCACCGGCTTTTTCCGCGTTGAGAAGATTGACGGGCGATGGTGGTTTGTGGACCCGGAAGGTTGGCTGTTTTTCTCGACCGGCGTGAACGTTATCTCGCCGTTTGCGGGGACCCCGGTCGAGGGACGGGAGGATGTGTTCGCCGGGCTGCCGCCCGCGGGTCAAGGGGCGTCGCTGCGCCGGCCCGGTCGCGGGCAGGAAGTTTCGTTTCATACCTGGAATCTCCAACGTCGGTACGATACTGCCTGGCGAGGGATCTGGCTCGATTCCACGATTGCGCGCATGGACACGTGGGGCTTCAACACCATTGGCAACTGGTCGGATTCGCGCCTGTTTGACATGCAACGCAAGGCATACGTCGTGATGCTGCGCGGCTGGGGCAGCGGCGGCGTGCTGGGGATGCCGGATGTTTTTGCGGAGGACTTTGCCGCCGCGGTGGACAAGGCAGCCGAGGAACAGTGCGCGTCCCGGAAAGATGATCCGTGGCTGCTGGGCTACTTCGTGATGAACGAGCCGCCGTGGCCGGGGAACGAACTGAGCATTGCCGCCGGTTACCTTGATGGCCCGGACACCGCCATGAAGCGCGAACTGAAAAAGTTCCTGGCCGGTGGCGACACCGACGAACGGCGGAGAGAATTCGTGCAGGGCGCTATTGAGAAATTCATCACTACAGTAAGCGCGGCGATGAAGAAGCATGACCCGAATCATTTGAACCTCGGTTTGCGTTTTGGTTCGCGCCCATCCGAGGCGATGCTCCGCGCGTCGCGCGGTTTCGACGTGTTCAGCATGAACAGCTACGAATACGAAGCGAACCGTGAGAGCATCGAGAAAGCCGCCCGCCTCACAGAGCGGCCGATTTTGATCGGCGAATTTCATTTCGGCGTGCCGGAGCGCGGTCTCTCCGCGGGATTAAAGCAGGCCGCGAATCAGGAAGAGCGGGGCGTGGCCTATCGTTATTACGTCGAAGGAGCGGCGGCGCATCCCGCCGTGATTGGCACGCACTGGTTTCAGTGGGTGGACGAACCGAATACCGGCCGTTTCGATGGCGAGAATTACAATATCGGCCTCGTGGACGTGACCGACCGGCCTTACTCGGAACTCATCGAAGCCGCCAAGACGACGCATCGAAGGCTCTTTGAAGTTCACTCCGGCAAAGCACCACCGGCGGAGCGCAAGGCGAAGGTGCAATGATAGTGGCGGCGAAGATGAGTCTCTGCGAAACGTGTCGAGGAATCGCGCTGGTGAATGACATATCTGCCGTCCCGTCCGTAAACCGGAATGCCAGATGAACAACGTCAAGTTAATCGCCCTGCGCTTTGCGGGAGTGTTCCTTGCCGGTTCCAGCTTTTGTCTGTGCGCCCAAACCGTGCCGCCGGTGACTCTGCGGGAGAGCGAACGAACATTCTTTCTCGACAATGGCATTCTCAATGTGCGCATTGAGAAATCCTCGGGCGACGTTTTCTCCCTCAAGTATCAGGGACAGGAACTGCTGGCCCAGACGAGTCAGGGCGGGGCGCTGGGTGGCTATTGGTCGTCGGTGGGGCGTCTCCAACTGGGCAGTCAACGGGCGACAGTCGTGCGGATTGATCCGTTGACCAACGCCGGAGCGCGCGTCGAAGTGGCGTGCGAATTTCGGAATCCGCCCGGCCAGACCAACGCGCCAATTGATGTGAGCATTCGTTACTCGCTCGGACGAGGTGAGAGTGGACTCTACACATATCTGATCTGGTCCCACAAACCGGGTTACCCGGGCTTCGGAGTCGGTGAGGCGCGCTACTGTGCGAAGCTGAATCCGGAAGTATTCGACTACATGACGATTGACAAAGATCGCCGCCGCCTGATGCCGACGCCGGAAGATTGGGATCAAGGCGCGCCGCTGAATTTGAGCGAAGCGCGCCTCATGACCACGGGGATACACAAGGGGTACGCGGAACACAAATACGATTACTCCGCGCTGAATTACGAGACGCCCGCCTACGGTTGGTCGAGCACCAAGTACAAACTTGGGTTGTGGTTCATCAATCCCAGCTTTGAATACATGTCCGGCGGTCCGACGAAGGCCGAACTCACCGGCCACCTGGACGTGAATCCCGGCGGCACGCCGACGCTGTTGAATATGTGGCTCGGGAGTCATTACGGCGGCAGCGCGTTTGCAGTGGGACACAATGAGGATTGGACCAAGGTCATCGGGCCGTTTTTGATCTATTGCAATTCCGTCACCAACGGCGATACGCACCTGAATCTCTGGCAGGAAGCGTTGATGCGGGCGAAAATTGAAAGCAAACGTTGGCCGTATGACTGGGTCAACGATTCAGATTACCCATTGGCCGCCAATCGCAGCACGGTGACTGGCCGGGTCGTGGTGCGCGATGCTTTCGAGCCGAACTTGCGATGGAGCAACATGTGGGTTGGGGTCACCGCGCCGGATTACATTCCGCCGCTGGTTCGTCCGGCAGGTGCGAGTGCTGGCAGAACGCGCACAAATTTTCCGGCGTTTGGGGCGACTACACCAACAACCACAAACAGCGTTGCTAGAGCAATGGGGCGCGGCGGTTTTCCCGTGGAAGTGGATTGGCAGCGCGATGCCAAGTATTACCAGTTCTGGACGCGGGCGGACGAACAAGGACGGTTCACCATTCCGGACGTGCGCGCGGGAAATTACACACTGCGAGTGATTGCCGACGGAATTATTGGCGAGGCCACGATGACTAATGTCACTGTGATTACTGGCAAACCGCTTGACCTAGCGAACGTGCGCTGGCAGCCAGCCCGTTTTGGCCGCACGCTTTGGCAAATCGGCGTGCCCGATCGCACGGCCCGCGAGTTCCGCCACGGCGACCATTACTGGCAGTGGGGTTTGTATTTCAATTACCCGCGGGAGTTTCCGCAGGATGTGAATTTCGTCATCGGCCAAAGCGACTGGCGGAAGGACTGGAACTACGTTCAGCCGCCGCGCATCGAATCAAGCAACGTCATCCCGGTGAGCGAAGCCGATGAGACGGAAGATCGTCCGCAGTTGCCGGCGAGCTTGAGTCGTGACGCCGTGAAGCCGACGACGTGGTCCATACAATTCAATATGCCGCGGACGGTGGCCGGCAAGGCGACCTTGCGGCTGGCTTTCTGCGGCACGCATCAAGGCTGTAATGTGGCGGCGACATTGAACGGCGAAGGGTTGGGTGAGACCGGCACGTTACCCTCCACAAGCGCGATGCAGCGGGATGGCATCCGTGCGTTCTGGATCGAAAAATGCCTGACTTTCGACGCCGCGTTGCTGAAGCGCGGTCGCAACACGATTCAACTTCATTCCCAGGCGCAAACGTGGTCGCAAGGCGTGATGTACGATTGCTTGCGTCTGGAACTCGACGAACGCCGCTGACTCGTCGCGACTGCAACAGTCCGGGCGGGCGGGTGGATTTAGTGCCCGTGCTTATCGCGGAATTGTTTTGGGGAAACCCCGGTGGATTGCTTGAACGCCACGCAAAAGCTGTTTGCGCTCTGGTAGCCGCACATGCCGGCGAGCACTTCCATCTTGTGGTCGGATTCCAGCAGGAGTTTGCGGGCGCGGTCAATGCGCACTCGGTGAATTTCCTGGCCAGGTGTGCGGCCGATGTGTTCGATGAACGCCTTGTGCAAGCCGCGGCGGGACATGGCCGCCACCCCGGTGAGATCCTTCACGCTGATGTGTTCGTGGCTGTGTTCCCAGATGAAGCGCAGGCAGCGGGCCACACCCTTGTGCGACATGGCCAGCAGATCGCTGCTCTTGCGGATGAGGATGCCGGCCGCGGGAATGCGAATGGGCTCCTTCGGCGGTTTGTTACCGTGCATCAATTGATCCAGCAATTCTGCGCCGCTGTAACCGAGCAACTCGAGATTGGTGTCCACACTGGAGATCGGAGTGTGCATGGCGTCGGGCGCGAGGAGATAATTCTCCGCGCCGACAATCGCCACTTGTTCGGGGACGACCAGGCCCGCGGCTTCGCAGGCTTCGGCGACTTCCAGCGCGTGTTCATCACTCGCTGCCCACACTCCGACGGGTTTGGCGGCACGGGTGAGTTCGTTGGCGAGCCAACGCCGTTTACGCTGCCAATGATCACGGCCGGCCTGCCGGCTCGCGGGCACGTCATGCCAGCGCAACCATCGGCACTGGTGTCCCGCCGCCGCCAGCACGCGGATGAAGCCCTCGCCCCGCTCGTCGTACGACCAGTTCTTCGTGTCGCTGTAGAATAGGAAATTGGAGAAACCGCGAATCAGAAAATGTTCGGCCACGAGCAAGGCCGCGTGGGCGTGGTCTTCGAGTACGCGGGGAAAATGCAAATGCCCCCGGCGGAAACTGAAATCCACCGTCGGCTTCTTGGCCGACACGACGAATTCTGCCAGGTCGTCGCCGGCGCCCAGCCACGCCAGGATCCCGTCGCCGTTCCAGCCCCAGGGAATGACCTTCTCTCGCGCGAAGTTGCTCGACAAATACCAGTTGTGTTCCTGAGCGTACTTCTCCACGCCGCGGTGCAGCCGGTAATCGTACCAACCGAGCGCGACGAGGACCCGCCGTTGTTTGCTTCTGCCGGGCATGCGCTAGAGCATGCGGCGGCAGGTCAGGATTCTCAAACCTTTTTCACTTCCCTGGGGATTGCACTTGGCCGCTCGGGACACCTTGGCGATAGTGGCGTCATGTCGCCGCTGCTTGAATGTCTCGCCCGGGAGCTGGAGCGTCCCCGGGCGGTCACCGAACAAGTGACCAAGCATCTCACCGAGACTCACGAAGTCCGGCGCGAGGACCTTGGCGGTTTTCTCGTCAACGAATTATCCCGTCTGGAGGACTACGAAATTGATCTCGCCCTGGCCCCGCTGTTCACGCCCATGCTGGCGGAGCAGGCGGTCGTTGCGGACGTGCTCGGCGCTGATAGTGTTCCCGCGGCAACCTGGCCGGCGCTGATTGAGCAGCTGGTCCAGCGGCCGACAGTGGCGTCGCTGGTAACGGCCGATGGCCAGACGCACCGCGTTCCGTTGCGAGAGGTCACGGTGGCGCGGTTTGTTCAGCGCTTGCGGCTGGACGGTACGATCGTCGCCGAGGTGGCCACGCTGGTGGCCCGGGCGGTCCAAAAGGATCAGGCCATGCTCAAGGCCGTCGCGCGGCGGGCCATTTGGGAATCGGCGGGACGACGGGCCATACTGATCCGCTTTTTGGAGACCGGATTAGCCACCGCCACCGGGCCGGCTGACGCCGCCGCATTGCTGCGACTGGTGGAAACCTATCAACCAACAAATCTCCAGGAACTGGCGGCCCAGATTCCGCATTGGCTAAACGTACTCCGCGAGGAGATCAACACTGGGGCTGGCACCCGGCCATTTTTCAACGAGCGAGTGGAAGAACTGCACGGTGGTGGACGGGATCAGCGTCGGCCAAACGAAGGGCGACTCGCGGGCAAACAGAATGAAATGGCCTTTCTGCAACGGCTCCAGGCGCTGCTGCCGGGCTAGTTCGTAACATGGCCCATCGGGAGTATTGCCTGCGCCCGCATCGGCGGGTATTGGATGTGTGACATTTGAAACTGGCTGTGCCATTCCGTCCGGGGCTGCGAATCGTCACCTTGCTGGCGGCGATTCCGGGTTTCTTTGCTTTAGCGCAGACGTCGCCGCTCACGGGGCCTGAGCTTTCCCTGCTCACCAGTGCCCGCCAGGTCTTGGACCTGGGGCTCGAAGTCGCGCGACAGCTGCCGCATCCCGTGTGTGTGCAGGGAATGGTTACTTACGTGGAGCCAGGCATGGCGACGATATACGTCCAGGATCACACGGGCGGATTACGGGTGAATTACACGAATGATTTCCGGCCCGTGTTCGGGCAGTCCGTAATTGTGCAGGGCGCCGCCATGGCCAGCCAGATCATCCCGGTGATTGATCGGGCCGAGGTGCGGTTGCTTGAATCACCAATGCCGGTCGAACCAATCCCGGCCAGTTCGGAGCGGTTGGCCGCGGGTGAATTGTGCGGTCAGTGGGTGCAGTTGGAGGGAGTGATTCGCGATATCGCCAAGGAGCCGCAGCGCGCGCAGTTGTTTGTTTCTTCCGGTGGCTTGCGTTTCCACGCGGTGGTGCAGCCATTTCCCGGCGCGGAACTGCCGCGGGATTGGGTGGAGGCGCGGGTGAGTTTGCGAGGCGTGTGCTGGACGGAAGTGGACGCCGAGAATCAGCCGGTGGGTTTCACCTTGTATGTGCCGGGGACCAATCACATTTCGTTCCTCGCGCCGGGTTCAACCAACTTGTTCGAGCAGTTGCCGGCAACCTCGAGCGCGATGCCGGAATTGCGGCGGCAGGCGGACCGGCGACTCAAGGTGTCGGGGCGCGTGGCGTTCCATTCGTTGGGTGGCCATTTGTATCTCGAAGACGCAGCGGGGGCGGTGCGGGCGCGGCTGTTGGTGCCGTTGCCGCATGTGAATCCCGCCGCCCGCCACATCGAGCGCCCAGTGGGTGGCAGTTTGCATCCGGGCGAACAAGTGGAAGTGGTGGGAGCGCCGACGGCGGCAATGTTTTCGCCGCTGCTGCAGGACGCCGAATTTCGCCGGGTGGGAACGAATAATCCGCCGGAACCAGTTCTGGCATCGGTGGGCGAAATCCTCTCCGGGCGCTACGATGGCCGGCTGGTGTCCGTGCGCGCGCGGTTGTTGGCGCACGAAATCCGGCAGGCCGGCGCGCTTCGGAATCAAGTGCTGGCGCTCCAGTCCGGCGACACAATTTTCGAGGCGGTGCGGGAATTTGTCGGGACGAACACGCCCTTCACTTTGCGGGACAACACGTATGTGCAGCTTGCCGGCATCTGCAATGTGCAGCTGGGCGAAATGAACCAGGTGCGTTCGTTTCGGTTGCTGCTGCGGGACAGCGCTGATCTCCGGGTGCTGGGTCGACCGCCGTGGTGGGAGGGACTGCCCGTCGGGAAGATTCTGGTGGTGATCGTCGCCCTGGTGGCGACGGCGGTGGCGTGGATCTGGTTGTTGCGCCGGCAGGTGACCCAGCGAACGGCGCAATTACAGGCTGAAGTGGCCATTCGCGAGCGGGCGCAGTCGGAATTGCACGAGGCGTTGGAGGCGGAGCGCGAGTTGAATGAACTGCGCAGCCGGTTTGTTTCGATGGTGTCGCATGAATTCCGCACGCCGTTGGGAGTGATCCTCTCGGCGGCGGAGAATCTCGACAGCTACCTCGACCGGTTGCGACCAGAGCAGCGCCGGCAGCAGCTGGATCACATCATGCAGGCAACGCGGCACATGGGGAACCTGATGGAGGAGGTGCTGTTACTCGGACGCGCCGAAGCCGGCAAGTTGGAATTCAAACCGGCGACTCTCGAGCTGACAAAATTCTGTGAACGCATCGCGGGTCAGGTGCAATCAGCGATGGCGGAGCGCTGCCTGATTCGTTTTCGCGGCGAGCGAAAGTTATCGGTGCTCGCTGATGAAAACCTCCTGCGGCACGTGCTGACCAACTTGTTGAGCAACGCCGTCAAATATTCACCGCCGGAAGTGCCGGTCGAATTCTCGCTCGCGGTCCAGGATGGCACGGTGGTTTTCCGCGTGGCCGATCAGGGCATTGGAATTCCCGCAGTGGATTGCAAGCAGCTGTTTACGGCGTTTCACCGCGGGAAGAATGTCGGCGCCGTGCCCGGCAGCGGCCTCGGACTGGTGATTGCCAAACGCTGCGCGGAACTGCACGGGGGCGAAATCCATTGCGAGAGCACCGAGGGCGTAGGCACAGTCTTCACGGTCCGCTTGCCGTTGCGCCGCGCGGAGCAAGCCGCCAATCCGTTGGAAGTGCATTCATGAAGAAAATCCTGCTCATCGAAGATCATCCCCAGATGCGGGAGAACCTGCAATTGATGCTGGAGATGGAAGGCTATGCCGTGGCGGTCGCAGGGGATGGCCGGCGGGGCATTGAGGTGGCGCGCCGGGAATTGCCGGACGTCATCCTGTGCGACGTGATGATGCCGGAATTGGACGGCTTCGGGGTGCTGCAAACATTGCGGGGAGACCCGGCGACGGCCACGATTCCCTTCCTGTTCCTCACGGCCAAGGGCGAGAAGGTGGACCAGCGAACCGGCATGAATCTGGGGGCGGACGACTATTTGGTGAAGCCGGTGGGCAAGCAGGATGTGCTCGCAGCGATTGCCGCGCGATTACAACGGCAGCAGCTGCTGGCCGAGCGGGCGCAAACGCAGGTCAAGTTTGTGCCGGATTTTTCCTCGGCCACGCCGCTGGAATCGCTGGGGTTGTCCCCGCGCGAGGCGGAGGTGCTACTCTGGATTGCGCAGGGAAAGAACAACGAGGAAATCGGCCTCATCCTCGGGGTGGCGCGCAACACGGTGAAGAAACATGTCATCCACCTGCTCGACAAACTCGGCGTGGACGGCCGCAACGCCGCGGCCGTGCGGGCGCTGGAGCTGTTGGGTTCGCCGGCGAGCAAAGCCGGCGCGGTCAAAGCACCAGGTCCAGAATGACCGCGATGACCGAGAGCGCGCCGATGGCGAGGTAGTTCCAGTCCTCCGGCGACTTGCGAATCGAGTTCACGAGGTAAAGCGCTGCTTCGCGGTCATCCGCGTTCAGAGTGTCGCCGCGTTCGAGTTTTCCCACGATGTCCGAGTGTTCAATGGTGTGCTTGCGGCGCTGCGAAATCTGGTAGCGGTAAAGGAAAAAGATCATGTAGCCGAATACGCCGACGTACCACGTTGGCCGTACCCAGTCTGGTTCGAACTTTTGGAACAGGATAATTGCCCGGAACGCCACGGACGAAAGCAGCCCGAGAATGAAAAAGCCGATGATCACCGGCTTGGGAATGACCGTTGGAGTGGTGCCCATACGCACGACATCGTGCGGCGAGGTCGTGCGGAGGAAAACAAAAAAGGCGCGGTGAGTTCAAAGCCCGCTGAGAGAGGGATCAAGGGTAAGGCAGAATGCGCCGAGTCATAAGAGACAGCGGTTACAGAATGCTTGAAACGGCTCTAGCGCTTGGCGAAGAGTTTGCCAGCTTCGCCAAAGTCAGCCTTGGCGAGGGCGAGCTTGATGACGGGATCCAGATTCGCGCGGGTTGACGCAAGGATCATCCGTTGCCCTTCACACACCAGCACGGAGCACTTCATCCGGCTGGTGGAGCTAAGCTTGGTTGGTACGTAAACCGCCACGAGATTGTTATCGGCAATGACGCCAACCACGCGTTCCCAGCCTTTCTTCTGCATTGCTTCGTCGGCAGCGGCGAGCATTGCTGGGTGGTCAGCGGAGTCGGTGTCGGCGGCGGTCTGGTAAATCCCGACCTCGCAAGCCTGAATAGTCTCCAGCACGACGCGCGCTTCATCCTCCATTTTCACGAAGGATAACCCCGCGCGCGCCGCGCCGAAGGTAATTCCGCCGACATTGAGCGCGATCATCCGCTGCCATTCGCGACCGCTGGCCGCCTGCAAGCCGTCGCGCAGTCCGGCCATTTCGGAACTCAACCGGAAGTAACCGGTCGCGCCATACACCGCCAGCGCGAGGAGCAACAGGCAAACCAGCAGCGCGCCACCCACCCAGCGAAAGCAGCGTTCGACACGGTCGCGCGGCAACCTCGGCGGAATCACGGGCGGAATCACTGGCGGGATGGCGGTGGCGTCGTTCATGGGTTAATCCTCAAACCTAACAATTAATTTCGTGACGGCAGTCAAGGCGGATAGTTACTCGCGATTCGCCGCGGTGGTTACTTTTCGCCTTTCTCGCCCTTATCACCCTTGTCGTCGCCTTTATCATGTTTGATCTTTACCCCGATTTCCTTGAGCGGTTCGATGTTCAAGCTTTCACCTAGAGCGACAACTTGCTCGGGCTTGATGTCGCCAACGACGTTGACGAACACGGCGTGCTGCTTGTCTTTGACCGTGATGGTGATGCCGGCGAGCGCTTCCGAGCCGCGCGTCTTGGTGAACACTGCGATGTCTTCGCCGTCCTTGCCCTGTACCGCGACGTTGCGCTCCCAGTTTTTCGCTTCGAGATCGGTGCGGACTTTGGTGAGGCGGGCGTCGAGGTCGGTGCGGTTTTCCTTGCTGATGCCGACGACGGTCACTTGGATGAGTTCGACGCTGCGAATGAGCTTGGCGGCCTCGGCATTTTCCTTGGCGATGATGCCTGCAGCCAGATTGAGCAGATTGCTGCGGAGCTGGACTTCGACAAATTCCCCGCCCTTGCCGGGCGGCGTGATTTTTCCGAACTCAACGTAGCCCGGAGAAGTGGGTTCAGCTTGAGCACTGATAACGAGACTGGCCACGGCGAGCGCAGCGGCAGTGCGAATGGTATTTTTCATAACTTGGTCGTGATTTCCATGATTTCCGGCGGAACACACGATCCCGCCGGGAAGAGAACCCGGTAGCTGGGCGGATTGTTTCAAGTTTGTTTCCAGCGAAGGAGAACCTGCTAAAAGCCCATTTGCGGCTATTGTTTATGCGGTTGAACTCGCATTTTGCTTGCAAGCAAGTCCATCGTAATCCGGGGTATGGGCGAAAACCCAACGGAAACTTCCTGTTGCATTCGGCAATCGTTTGCGGGTAAAAGGCGCGCGACAAAGGCATGGGCAAGGCACTGATCATCGCCGAGAAACCATCCGTCGCCAGCGACATCAGCAAGGCGCTCGGGAAGTTTCAGAAGCACGAAGACTACTTCGAGAATGACGAATACGTCGTCTCGTCGGCGGTGGGGCATCTGCTTACCATCGTCCCGCCGCCGGGTGTGGAGGCCACGCGCGGCAAGTGGACGTTTAAGTGTCTGCCGGTAATTCCGCCGCACTTTGACCTCGAACCTATCGAGAAAAGCCAGAAGCGCCTGAACACGCTGGCGAAGCTCATCAAGCGCAAGGACGTGGACAAGCTGATCAACGCTTGTGACGCCGGGCGGGAAGGCGAACTGATCTTTCGCAACATCATCCGGTACACGAAAGCCAAGCAACCGATCCAGCGATTGTGGCTGCAATCCATGACGCCCACAGCCATTCGCGAGGGCTTCAACGCTTTGCGCGACGATGGTTCGATGCAGCCGCTGTCCGACGCGGCGACAAGCCGCAGCGAAGCGGACTGGCTGGTGGGCATCAACGGCACGCGGGCCATGACCGCGTTCAATTCGAAGCTCGGTGGATTCTTCAAGACCACTGTGGGTCGGGTGCAGACGCCGACGCTGGCGATTCTCGTGGAGCGCGAGGCGCGCATTAAGAAGTTTCAGCCGCGGGATTATTGGGAAGTCATCGGCACGTTCGCTGCCGCAGCGGGGCAATACACCGGGCGCTGGTTTGACGAGAAATTTGCCAAATCGGACGACGACCAACTCAAGGCGGAGCGCAACTGGGATAAGGAAAAAGCCGAAGCCTTGCGGGACAAATGTCTCGGCAAGCCGGGCATCGTCACGGAGGAAAGCAAACCGACGACATCGCTTTCACCGCTGCTCTACGATTTGACCAGTCTGCAGCGCGACGCCAACTCGCGCTTTGGTTTCAGCGCCAAGAACACGCTGGCCATTGCCCAGGCGCTTTACGAAAGGCACAAGGTCCTTACTTATCCCCGAACGGATTCCCGCGCCTTGCCGGAAGATTATCTCGGCACCGTGAAGAGCACGCTTGGGATGTTGGGTGGAACGCAATACGCACCTTTTGCCCAGCAGATCGAACAGAACGGCTGGGTTCGACCGAACAAGCGGATTTTCAACAACGCGAAGGTGTCGGATCACTTTGCGATCATTCCGACGACGCAAGCGCCGAAGGGATTGAGCGAGCCGGAGCAAAAGCTCTACGACCTCGTGACGAAACGCTTTCTCGCGATTTTCTATCCCGCTGCGGAATTCCTGGAGACGACCCGGATCACGCGCGTTGAGGGCGAGCCGTTCAAGAGCGCCGGCAAGGTGCTGGTGACACCGGGGTGGCTGACGGTTTACGGCAAGGAGGCACAAAGCGAGGACGACAATCCAAATCTTGCGCCCGTGAAGCCGGACGAAACCGTCCAGACCAGTGCGGTCGAGGCGAAACAAAACGTCACCAAACCACCCGCGCGGTACTCAGAAGCGACGTTGCTCTCAGCGATGGAAGGCGCGGGCAAACTGGTTGAGGACGATGAATTGCGCGAGGCCATGAGCGAGAAAGGGCTGGGCACACCGGCGACGCGCGCGGCGATCATCGAGGGGCTGATCTACGAGAATTACATCCAACGCAACGGACGCGAACTGCAGGCGACGGCGAAGGCGTTTTCGCTGATGGAGCTGTTGAATGGGCTGGGAATCCCTGAACTGACCAAGCCTGAGTTGACGGGCGACTGGGAGTTTCAGTTAAAGCAGATCCAACGCCGGCAAATCAGCCGGGAGCAGTTCATGGCCGGCATTCAGGACATGACGCGCAAGATCGTTGACCGCGCGAAGAAGTTCGAAGAGGACACGATTCCCGGCGATTTCGGTACGTTGAAAGTGCCGTGCCCGAAATGCGGCGGGGAGGTTCACGAGAAATACAAATTCTTCCAGTGCGTGAAATGCGACTTCTCCATCTGGAAAACGCTGTGCGGCCGGATGTTTGAACTGGAAGAAATCGAGAAGCTCATCACGGAGAAGCAGGTTGGCCCGTTGCAGGGATTCATGAGCAAGAAGGGTTTTCCCTTTGCCGCGGTACTGAAATTGAGTCCGGAACACAAAGTGGAGTTCGATTTCGGCAACGACCAGAACAAGGAAGGCGAAGCCGCGGCGCCGATGGATTTCACCGGCAAGGAATCGCTGGGCAAATGTCCGAAGTGCGGTTCACGGGTGTTCGACGGGGGGATGAATTACGTCTGTGAGAATCAGGCGGGCAGCGAGAAGTCGTGTGATTTCCGTACCGGCAAGATCATTTTGCAGCAGGAAATTTCTGTCGACCAGGTCAAGAAGCTGCTGGCGGAAGGTAAAACGGATTTGCTGAAGGGCTTTGTTTCCAAGAAGACGAATCGCAAGTTTGAGGCGTTCTTGATTGTGAAGGACGGCAAGACGGCGTTTGAGTTTGCGCCGCGCGAACGGAAGAGCAAGTCGGGGCCGAAAGAACCACCGCCGAAGATTGATTTCACCGGGAAAGAATCAGTTGGAAAGTGCCCGAAATGCGGCAGCACGGTCTTTGACACCGAAGCCGGCTACCTGTGCGAGAAATCGCAGGCCGAAAAGAAGCGTTGCACCTTCAAGCTCAGCCGCGAGATTTTGCAACAGCCGATCGAGCGCGAGCAGGCGAAAAAGTTGCTCGCCACGCACAAGAGCGACTTGCTCTACAAGTTTATCTCCAAGGCGGGCAAACCGTTTCCCGCGTTTCTCATCATGGACGAGAAAGGCAAGGTGACGTTTGAGTTTCCGCCCCGCGAAGGCGAGTGACGCCGTCGCGTCCTCGTGGCCACGAAGCAGATTCGGGTTTTCGGGATTGATTTTGTTCGTGATGCGGCTTCTCCTGCCAACCGACCATGGCCGAAGATTCCACAAACAAATCGCCGGAACTGGATTCCTGGGCGCTCAAGTTTTTCAGCCATCTCGCGACGGATCGCGATGCATCGCCCTACACACAGCGGAATTACCGGCAGGCGATCAGCGGATTTTGTCTTTGGCACCAGCAAGAGCGGGGAGCTTCGCCGGCCTGGGACAAACTCCAGCGTGATGACTTCCGCGCTTATCTCCGATTCCTTGGGCGGCAGAATCTCAGCCGGGCAGCCATTGCTTTGCGGTTTTCCGCGATGCGAACATTGTACCGCTTTTTGATTCGGCGAGGAGCGGTTGCGATGTCACCCATCAAGAACCTCGCCTTGCCCAAGACGGGGAAGCGGTTGCCAAAATTTCTCACTGTGCAACAGATGCTCGATCTGCTTAACGCTCCTTTGCGATCCATTGTTCCTCGAGTTGAAAAATCGCGAGGTCGGCCGATTTCCATCGCCGCTCGATTCCGGGACGTGGCAATCCTGGAAACCATCTACTCCTGTGGCTTACGTATCAGTGAACTCTGTGACCTGCGTGTCGCGGATATTGATTGGTCGGAGTGCCTGGTGCGGGTTCGCGGCAAAGGGCGCAAGGAGCGCGTGTTGCCCATCGGGTCGCCAGCGCTGACGGCGATTGAAAATTATTGGCGGTTGTTGCCGCGGCGACCAGGCATTGATCAACCGGTATTTCTTGGCGAAACTCGGGCAGCGCGGGCGGTTCGCCCCATCATGGTAGCTCGCCGATTAAAGGGCTACTTGGCTGCGGCGGGATTAGACCCAGCCCTCACGCCTCACAAGCTCCGGCACAGTTATGCAACCCATCTTCTTGATGCTGGGGCAGATTTGCGTAGCGTTCAGGAATTGCTCGGGCATGCACACCTAGCGACCACACAGGTTTACACGCACGTTTCTACCGACCGACTCCGCAAGGCCTATCAAGCGGCTCACCCCAGAGCCTGATTTTCCGTTCCGCGGTTTCTCGCCAACAGAGCTCGCCAGCCTTGTTCACAATCCTGTGAAGAAAAGCGTTGCATCCTGTGAATAAAGTTTCAAAATACTACTCATCACCGGTTTGCGATTAAGCATGAATGTGAATAAGTTCGTGAACAACTTTGGCCGCTGCCATCTTCGGGGCGGATTTTTTCTTTCAGCTATGGCTTGGGCAATGATTGCCAGCCGGATGTACGCTGACAATTACACGTGGGACGGCGGCGCCGGGCCTGCGAATGACAAGTGGAGCGCGGCGTCAAATTGGGGCTTTCCGGATACCACTGATGTCGCTCCACCTTTTCTCGACGTGGCGGGACTGACGAACAGCGACATCTTTTTCGCTGGCAACATTCGCCTTATTCCCAAGGTGGATCGGACTTATTTCATTCGCTCTTTGAACTTCAACAGCGGTGCTGGTCCATTCGTCATCACGCCGCAGAATAGTGAGATACTACGCCTCGGTGCCGGCGGCATCGTCAACAACAGCGCCAATATTCAAACGCTGGCCATCTCGCTCTCGCTGAGTAATTCCCAGATTTGGAATGCAGCGGCCGGCAATCTTGGTTTTTCGGGGCCGGTAAATCTGAATGCCAGCACGCTCACATTTGCCGGCATCTTCAATTCCACCGTCAGTAACACGGTGAGTGGCAGCGGCGGGCTGGTGAAAAATGATTCTGGGACGCTCACCTTGTCCGGGGCCGCGGCCAACACCTTCAGCGGTGGCTTGGCACTGAACAACGGCACAGTCCTGGCACAAAAGGCGAATGCTTTCGGTTCCGGATTTGTTACGGTAAATGCGGGAAACCTCGATACGGCGACACACAATCAAACCGTTGGCGCCGTGACCCTGGCCAGCGGCGTCATAAACGGGACGACCGGAATTATCACCGGCTCGACCTATCAGGTTCAATCCGGGACAATCAATGCGCGCCTGGCGGGCGGTGCGGCCATGACCAAGTCAACGGCAGGAACCGTGACGCTTACTTCTTCCAACCTCCACACTGGTGGCACCACCATCAACAGTGGCAAACTCGCGGTGAATAATTCGGCCGGTAGTGGCACTGGCAGTGGGACCGTCACCGTGAACAACTCCGGCGTGTTGGCGGGCACCGGCAACATTTCCGGCGCAGTTATTTTGAATGCCGGGAGTGCGATTTCTCCAGGGGATGTGAACTTGGTGAGCACGCTTCGCACTGGTTCAGAAACTTGGAACAGTGGGGCCACTTACATTTTCGAACTCAAGGATGTAGATGCGGGCGCGGGTGTCGGTTGGGATGCACTCAGTATTTCCGGCGGATTGACCGTGGCAGCCGCTTCGGGCAATCCCTTCTTCATCGATGTCCGTTCACTCACCCTCGCAAACTCGGCGGGCTTGGTGAACGATTTCGATTCGAGCCAGAACTATAGCTGGACGATAGCACAAACGGTCAGCGGGATTACTTTTGGCGTCGGCGAGAGTGAAGCCACAGTCTTTCAGCTTCTGCTGGGAGGATTTGCCAATTCACTTGATGGCGGCACGTTAAGTCTTGCCACCGCCAATGCCGGCAAGGATCTGAATCTGGTCTTCACCCCCGCGGCTGTTCCGGAACCGTCAGCGGTTGGAGTGCTGGCGGTAGGTTTTGGCCTGCTGCTGCTCTACCACCGCCGCTTCCGGCACTGAATTTCGCCGCAAGTTAGCCGAAATCCCACTTGCCAACTGCGCGCAAGCTCAGTTCAATATGCGCCCTTCGACTTGATGGCTGGATAGCTCAGTCGGTAGAGCAGAGGACTGAAAATCCTTGTGTCGGCGGTTCAATTCCGTCTCCAGCCACCACTTTCAACCCTCGGAAAACCCCTATAAAATAAGGGTTATTCCGATTTTTTGCTCCTCCGTTCCCAATCCGGACCAATCCGAGCGAATAGGGGCCAAACGGCTAAAAATGGTAACCGGCGGTAACCGCCTACGCGGGCCCATAGGCGTCACGATACCCTCCAACCGCCCCTTCAGCCGATTTGCGCAAGAAGTGACGTCCTGGGCGAGCCAGAAGCGCGGGCGGGGGCCGGGAACGGGGCGGTCCGACGACCTTCCGCCGAATCTGACTCAGCCGTCGGCTCGGACCAGCGCCTTTCGCAATGCCGTCATCACCCGCGTCACCGACACCGGCTTGCCATCCGCCGGCCACCGCTCCCCGTTCATCCGGACGAAGAACTGGCGGGGACCGAACGGGACGCGCAGAAGCAGGACTTTGAGGTTTTTACCACGGCGATAATCCTTGATAGAAATTCGCAAGTCGGCTTTCATAAACCCATGGTAAACAAAGAGGCTACGGGAACCAATCGTGCACACTGTTGTGCACCGACTGGGGCCTAATAACAATGTTCGAGCCCGCGACGGCTGCGCTTTGTCTGAGAAAAGTAGAACTTGGAGCCGCGGGAAAAGTTACGGAGAACGGGACGAGATTACGAAGAAATTGGCCGCGTTGCTAAGGTTTACCGGCCAAC
>Ga0315912_10001570_pt1 | contig 27321 bp, 20 predicted proteins | sample VfabasoilMG_FD_204469 | JGI IMG/M metagenome (GOLD analysis project Ga0315912, IMG submission 204469) | Garden soil microbial communities collected in Santa Monica, California, United States - V. faba soil | ecosystem: Environmental > Terrestrial > Soil > Garden | place: USA: California...
GCTTTGACAAGCTACCAAGCGATTCTCCAAGTCCATCAACTCATTCACCTCGTGTCCTACACTCTACGCAAGATGGCCACTCTTACCGACCTGAAGAGCGAGCAAAAATGTAGAACGGGACGCCGGAAGATAAATCCGCGTCCCGTCCCGTCTCAAGTCTCAACGGCAAAAATCAATCCAAATTAAGCGTACAACCGCCGAACAGACCCATCGAAGTCGAGCAGAGAGCCTGTTTTGCCTTCAAGAACCCAAGCGTTGCAGAAAGGAGGTGGCCTGCGCGCACTGCGCTCGGAACTGCTTGGCCTTGGCACCTTTGCAAACGGTGTTGGAAAAGGAGTCGAGCATCTGCTTGGCCTGCTCTTTTTGAGGAGGATCCATGCTGGCGTAGGTGCTGCCCAAGTGGAACTTGGCTTCAGGATGTTGCTCTCCACCGATCTCATAGGCCTGCTTGACGGAAGAGAGCATCTTGGCTTTGTCACCCTCGACCTGCGCGAGATTGAAGGCCAACAGGAACATGTTGTACACGTGGTCGCGGGTCTCCTCGGTGGCCTGGATGTTCTTGGTGCCTTCCGAGAGCACCGCACCCGCCTCCTTGTACAAGCGAAGCACCTGGTAAGCGTCCGCCAGACCTACGTAAAACGACGGCACGGATGGATCATGCTCAATGGCGTGTGAGTAAGCTTGCAGAGCTTCTTGCGTCTCATCCGTCCACCAGCTGGCCTCGCCCAAAAGGAAGTGGCACCACGCGCGATTGGGATCAGTCTCAATGCACTTCTTCAGTGGCTCTTTTGCCTGATTCCAAGCGTCGGGGTTGCCGCCCTCGGCCAACTTGGTCAGGGCATAACCGCGACGCTCATAGTAGTTGGCAAACGAGGGCGCGACGCCAATCGCGCGCGACAGCGTAGAGGCCATCTTGTCCCAATCCTCTTTCTTCTCGTACGCCTTGGAGAGCTTCCACAGGATCAAGTGATTGGTTGGGTCCAACTGAATGGCCTGCTCGTACTTTTGAATGGCACCGTTGGTATCGACCTTCACCGCTCCATCGGCCGCATTGGACAGCTCGATGGCTTCAATGTGGTTGCGGCTACAGGCGAGTGCACTCAGGCCAAAAGTAAGTCCGAGGGCCAGGTTCTTGAGCTTCGACAGGGATAGGGACATCGACTTGTTCGCTTTCGGGTGGGCCACGAGATCAACGGTTTGGTCTCGGGAGGGACACGTTAGGTTGGATGGGAGGCGGCTTGAGGACGGAAGATCGGAAAGTGACGCGCCGAATCAAGGTCGAGCCATTGCTCCGCTCACAATAGACTCACATTGTTCGAGCACTGGGCCACTCAGATGTTTGGGCCTTGGACGAGGGAATAGCCCCCAATTCCGCCGTCAGCATAGTCGGACCCATCCAGAGAAGTAAACCAACTTTGATGAAAAATCTCGCGCCTCGTCCAGCGATTGAGCGGAGCTGTCAAAACACCAACACCCCACCTGACCGCGGTTCCGGTCCTGTGAGGTGTTGAACATGATCGCGACGGATCATGCGTTTCGACTCATCCCCAATGGTATGAAATAATCAACCTGGGCTGAACATGATCGGGTACGTGACCGTTACGATGCCGCCTTCTGGCTGCGGGAAGCTCAAGCCGTAGAAGGCCGAGATCACACAACTCACCACGCCGCTGTCCGGAATATCCGATCCACCGTTACCCACGTTGGACACCGAACCATCGCGACCAATCACGAAGCGCACACCAACGCGCCCCTCGAGGTTGGGGTTACGCGCAAGGCCTTGCTCGTAACACATGCGGAAACGACCAAAGTTCTGACGAACGATACGGCGAATCACTTCAGCAGGGAGGCGACCGTTGACGGTGGTTGCACCCATGCGCACCGAGGGAGACTTGGTTTTGTGTGAACCCCCCAGACGTCCGTGACCCGCACCGAAGCCCTGACCGGTACCAGTACCCGCGCCGTGGCCCAAGGTCCCGATGTTGCCCAGACCGATGCCTTCACCACGACCGCCGCCGCCTTCGCCAATGCCCGAGAGGCCAAGGCCACCGGAGCCAAACGCGTCGCCAATCTCATCACCCCACATGTTTCCTTGAGCGCTCACCTCATCCATACCGGAAGAGGTATCGCGGCCCCACGGAGCGGTGGGCGCGTTGGGATCACCCGTCGCGCCGGCGTTGAGCAGACCAATCATACCGAAGTCGCGCGCTTCACGCAGAGCGGCCGCACGCGCCAGATGTGGATCGGGATTGTCGGCTGGGCCCTTCACCGCGTAGCGCTTATTGGTGGCCTTGCTCGACTCCTTACCCATCGAGCCTTCTTCACCCTTGGCTCGCGTTCCAGTGCCGCCTTCTTTGTTGTCGGCCTCTTCGGAGACAACTTCTTCCGTCTTCTCTTCCTGTTCACGCTCTGCAGCCGCGTCGAGGTACTGTTGAATCAACAGCAGACGATCCTTGTCGATCTCACTTTCGTCGGTGAGACCCATGGGGGGCACGAAGAAGGCCAAAGAGAGGATAAACGCGCCAAACGCACCAGCGGTCAAACCAAAATAAGCCAACGGTGTCTTGTCCACAGTGGCCATGCCGCCAGGAATGGCCTTACCGGCATTGACGGAGGCAACAGTGAACTCAAACCCGTTGAGCGTGATCTTAGCCTTGGTTCCCGACGCCAACCCCAACTGCTGCGCACCTGGCATAGCACCGGAGGGCTGAGCATGGGCACGCGCCTGATCGATCGACACCTTGGGCTGCCCGGGGACCTCAACGAAGCCGCCTGCGCCCGGAGGAATCACCACCGCCACGCTCATGGTGTCAGCGAGGACCAACGGCAGCTTGGACTGCGGCAACTTCTCCGAAGGAATGTAGAAGTCCACCTTGTCCTTTTCACCAGCAGACTCACCCACCACGAAATTGCGGGGAGGCGAGAGGTGGGAGACGTGGAGAACGTTACCACCCCAGGAGATGATGACCTCGACTGCCGCGGCCATCGTCTCGACCTCATCCGAAGACGGCGACGGGCCAGACTTCAACATCTGGTAGGTGTAGGACCCGGGAGGGGCGTTGTGTGGGACACCGTGACGAGCGGCACTGCCAAAACCGCCAAATACTCCAGCACCTGCCGCAGCACCGCCAAACGGGCTAGCTGACGGTGCAGAGGCAAAGGGGTTGGAACCAGGCGCAGCCGCAAATGGATTCGTCGCCGGCGGAGCCGCAAATGGATTAGTTGCGGGAGCCTGGGGCGCAGGCTGCTGCGGTGCAAAGCCAGCCTGCGTTGCGAACGGCTGCTGCTGCGGGAACTGCGGTTGTTGGGGAAACTGCGGTTGCTGCGGGAACTGCGGTTGCTGTGCAAACTGCGGCTGTTGGGCAAATGGCGCCGCAGCGGCAAACGGATTGGTGCCCGGTGCGCCCGCGGCAAACGGGTTCGATGAAACGCCTGCAGCTGCGGGATGTGCCTCAGCTCCGGCAGGTTCAGCGCGCTCGAGCACGATGGTCGTCGCACCAATCAGGACCTGATCACCCACCGACAAGCGACACTTGTTGACGGGAGCGCCATTGACGTGCGTCACCGGCTCGTTACCAAGATCGGTCAGCGTGATCTCATGGGGTCCGTTGACTTCAATCACTGCATGCATGCGTGACGCCATGGCGTCATCGACGAGCAGCTGACTCTTGGGGTCTTTGCCCACCTTGATGATATCGTGACCGAGGGTCTCACGGCGAACCAAGGCGTTCCCCTGGTAGAGTGCGAATGTCAGGACTGCTTTTGCCATCTTGATTGTGTACTTTGGTTGTCGACGCGTCCCGAAACTGAGGGGGCGTTTATTGTTGGACACCTGGACGTGGGCTGAGTTCCCCACATCGCGAGCAATTGGTATTTTTGGAAAGCTGAGCTTGGGGACTCGCGCTTAAGAAGGATGGTCCAAACACAAGCCGCCGGACGTTCGGCAGTTTGATAGACCTGTACCTATTGTCAGGGGGAAAGTCCGATCACTTGCCCCGCGACTCAATTCACAGATTCTCGACCGACTTCAACAATTCATTGATGAATTGAGTGCGCGGCTTAATGAGCGTGGAGCGCTGCGCGCCACGTCGCACGCGGATGCGCGAGTCATTGGGTCCGAAACCGCCAGCCGCGAGAGGATCGTCTTCGAACTCGTAGCCGTAACCGTCCGTTGCAGCCGACTCTTTTACGTCCTCGGCCAATGCCAGCGAAGTTGCGCTCAGGATCAGCAGCGAAGACAGGAGGGAGAATGCGATTTTTTTAGCTTTGATCATGGGGGAGCCTCTTCTTCTGCCCGCCGCAGCTCAAACGCGGCGATTTCTACAGCATCAGCGAATTTTTCTCTAGTTTACAGTGCAATTGTACTCGGGACTTTGGCGTCGCGTCAATGGGTTGCAGAGAGAGAAATGAAAAGGGCGCTTCGAGCCTACGACAGCTCCAAGCGCCCCATATTCTTCACTTCTTCTTCGGGTCAGCTGCCGGCTTCGCAGCGGCGGGCTTTGCAGCGGCGGGAGCTGCACCTGCCGCAGGGGTTGAGGCCGCGGGGGCAGCGCCAGCTGCAGGGGGAGTCCCACCCGCGCCATCTGCTCCAGCTTGCCCCTCGGCGGGAGGCGGCGTGGCTGGGGGTGGTGGCGGAGCTGTCTTGGCCTGGGCTGCCTGCGCCGCCTCGTCCTTGGCAATTTGAATACTGTCAGTGATGAAGTTCACCGTGTCCTTGATGTCTTGGATTCGGCTCTTGGACACCTTCACAGCTTCTTCGAACTCAGCCTTACCGCTGGCGTTGCTGATGAACGACTCGTACTGGGCGGTTGCCTTGTTGTAGACGTCGATCTGCTCCTGCCAAGCTGCGATTTGCTCCTTGCCTGCACCTGCGCGCTTGGCACGGTACTCCTCGGTGAGGATCGCTTCGTTGTAGAATGCCTCAGGACGGCCGGGCTCGATCTTCTTGGCTTCATCCAAGTGTTTTTGAGCTTCAGCCACGTTGGCGTCGTAGTTCTCGTTGCTGATCATACCGCGCAACGCCAGCGCCAAGCCCAAGTGCGCCTCGTAGGTGCTCGGGCGCAGCTTGATCGCTTCACGGTAAGCAGCAGCTGCTTCACCAAAGCCACGGAAGGACAAGTTGACCGCTGCGTAGTTCATCTGCGCCTCGAACAGCTTGGGATTGAGCTTTCGTGACCGACCGAACGACTTCACCGCGCCGTTGTAGTTCTCCAGCTCGACAAGGATCAGCCCCGTCGTGTTGTGAATTGGCGCGTAGTTGGGGTTCTTCTTCTGCGCCTGGGAAGCGACCAATGCCGCCAAGTCCAAACGCTGCTTGTTGATCTTCTTCCCCTTGACGCCTGCTACGACTAGGCCGCTGCGCTCTTTACCCGACTCGCCACGTGCTTGCTCCAGGTAATACAGTGCCAGCTGGTTGAATGCGGGCATGAAGCTGTCATCCAAGGCCAACGCGCGCTGCAGATTCAACTGCGCACACGCGAAGTCATCGTTGCAGCCGGCACCACTGGTGCTGCCACCACGCTGCATTTGCAGCGAGGCGAGCGCCACCAAACCTTCCACGTTTTGGAACTTCGCATCGACGATGATCTGGTTCAGATCGGTGACCGCCGTGTCGATGTCCCCTGACTCCTTGTACTTGTAGAGAGCCAGCTGCGCGCGTGGACGATGAAACTCGTTGTCGATGTTGGAGGCCTCGACGAATTGTTCCTTCGCTTTGTCATCCAAACCGCAGCGCTGGTACGAGAGACCCGCGTTGTAGTGAGCCTCAGGAAGGGCGCGACCACCTGCGTCCCGCTGCTCTTTTGAAGCAGCGAGAAACTTGTTGGCCACGTCTTCGCAGCTCGCTGGAGCCCAGGTGCCTGCCGCGTCTTGTGCCGCGAAAGCATCCAGCGCGACCTTATAGCCGGCCGCCGCCTTCATCGACACTTCGTTTCCGCTCTTGTCTTTGAGACCGCTGGGATCTTCGACCTTACGGCCGCCGCCCCCACCGCCGCCACCGCACGCGACGACGCCGAGGAGCAGACTTACCCCGAGTAGACTCTGACTCATCAATTTGAAGTTGGTCATCTTCTGTTCCGTCCTCAGTCAGGGTTACTTGGCCGCCTTGTTGGCTTCAGCCTGTTCCTTCATCTTCAGTTTCTCTTCCTCAGTCACCACCGGCACGACCACAAAGGGTTCGCCACCAATGTTGAGGGGCTGAGGTTGCTCATCGAGCGGGTTGTTGACCTTGTTGGGTGAGCCGCGGAACTCATCGATCAAGTGGAAGTCCGCCTTGTAGTTCTCGGCCAACCATTCCTCGCAAGCACGGCTGTACTGGTCGAAGTACTGGTGGACCACGGTGTACTGCATGCAGATGACGAACGCGCCTCTGGCTTGCGTCTTGAAGGGCTCGGAAGCGTCGTCCAAGGCGCCGTAATACGCGGTGCGGATCTCGTAGTCCTTCTCCCATTCCTTGGGGATGGGAGCTGAACGGAAGTCAGCCACGAACTTGCCCCACATCGCTCCCACCTGTGAACCGGATGCGATGACCCAACGTGGTGGCGGAACGGGCTGCAGGTCGACGACCTTCTTGTACTCACCAGCAGCCTCAGCGATCATGTCCTTCTTTTTCGTGTACCAATCCTTGACCTTGGTCGCGATGTGCTTGCTGATGCCCTCTTTGTCCTTGTTCCCCTTGTATTCAGGGAATTCGTAGGCATCGACCTTAGCCTTGGCTTGCTCAGCCGAATAGAAAAGAGCTTCGCCGACTGCTTCCAGGGCGCGGCCCACTTCGCGATCAGCGCCCCCAGCCTTGCGGATGAGATCCACCGATTGAGCCGGATCTTTCCACAGGCTCACGACCTTCTCGTACTCACGCTTGGCTGACGGAGCCGTCTTGAGCTTGTCGTAGGCGCGCCCGAGCAGAGCATGGGCTTGCATACGCACGTCCAACGTCGCCGCTTTGTCGATGAGGGTCATCGCCTGGCCAAGCAGGGCCTTGCGGGCCTCGTCCCAATCGTTCTTGTCGCCGTAGTGAGCGGCGATGGCGAAGGCGATCTGTGCTGACTGCTCAGGCTTGCGGGTACCGAACTTGGTGCGGAAGGTCTTGGCGTTGTCGAGCGCCTTGTCTTCATCACCCAGACCCAGACGAAGCACTACCGCGTCAGACATGGCCTGCACCGACTCGTCGCCGCGGTAACCCACGGTTTCCGCGTACTTTTCATAGTACTCGGCTGCCTTGTCGTACATGGCGATGGCCTGGTAGTTCCCGCCAATCTCGTAGATCGCCTTGTGAGCGAGTTCGCTATCCTGCATTCCGTAGCGCGGATCGAGCAGGATCTTACGAGCAGAGATTGACTTGGCGAGCAGGCGTCCGGCCTGATAAGCGCGCGCCATGTTGTACACGATTTCGTCGGCCGTCTCGCATTGCTTGACGTCTTCTCCGCGTGACTTGGGGCCCTCGCAGTAGTCTTTCCACAGCGCCAAGTAAGCGTCTCCGCCTGCCTTGTAGTTGTCGAGAGCCTCTTTGTAGTTGCCCTTGTCGGCCTGAGTATCGGCCAATTCGACCTTCTTCTGAGCACCAAGACGCTTCACGTCGAATTCAATGCGCGTCAAAAGTTCGCACTGATCCTTGTTGATCTCAGCGTCTTCGCCCTGGCAGAAGTTCTTGAGGAACTGGGGAACGTCCGCGGCCATGTCGTCGAAGCAAGTGGGACGTGCCGGTTCAGACTTAGCCCCCAGTACGTTCACGGACTCGAGATAGAGCTGGGCCGCAAAGATGCCCGCGTCGTGATCAGGGTAGTTGAGTGCGATGTCACGGAAGCCGAGCGCCGCTTCTTCCCAATGTTGAGCTTCAAAGAAGGTGCGCGCGCGCGCGTACTTCACTTCGACGTATTGCTCCTGGGCCTCTTTGTCCTCCGCACCTGGCGTGATGTAGCAAACGTAACGGTTGAAGGCCGTCACCATGCCTTTTTGCATGGCGCTGAACTCCTTGGGCTTAAACTTCTCCCATTCGCCCTTGGCGCCCTTGCGGTCTTCCTCGGATGCACCCTTGGGACCTAGGCCCTTACCCTTACGATCCGATTCACCTTTGTGAATTTGATCGTACATCTTCTGGTAGCAAAGCACCGAAGCGTACGCTGCTTCAGCAGCATCGGGGCCCTTGGGATCGGCGTCGACCACCGCGTCGAACGCCGGTCCACACTCTTCCCAACGCTGACGGAAGTACAACAGATCCGCCATGGCATACTTCACCTTGTAGATGGTCGGCCAATCTTCCTTCACGATGCGAGGAAACTCGTATTTCGCGAAATCATCTGCCGAGAAGTTGTCCGTGACACGCTTGTACATGTCCGCGGCCAAATCCATGGTCTTCTCGTCACCAGTACCGCGCACGCCGCCTGTACCCACGGCTTCCAAGTGCCAGCTCATGGCCGTCTCGGAAAGCAGGCCAGCCGTCTCGTTGTCGCACTCCAGTTTGACCTTGTCGGGCACACTCATGCCCTTGAAGGTCTTGCGGGCTGCGATCTGAGCATCCAGCTCACGCACGATGGCTTCCTTGTCACCCGACTTGGAGGCTTGTACCGCCTTGGTGATCTGGCTCTGGTAGGTGCACCAGTGCTCGCCCTTGTCGCGAGACATGAGGTTCCGGTAGAGGCCAATGCCTTCGGGGTAGTGACCTGTGTCCAAGTACGAGAAGCCGAGCTCTCGCATCATGTCGATGGTCTTCTCGTCGGAGCCGGCCTTGTCACCGCTGAGCGGTTTGAAATAGTTGTACGCGCGATCCGGACCCTGACTTGCAGCGTAAACCGGAATGATGTCGCGACGTGCCTGCTTGGCCAATTGCTCGGCGTTGGGCAGGTTGGAATGGGTGGTGCCAAAGCGAATGACTTCTTTGAACTGCTCCAGAGCCTTGTCGTAAACGCCCTGGTTCCAGTACACGTAGCCCAGCTTGTACGCGGCATAACCCCAGAACTTGTTCTTGGGCGCAGGATACTCGAGCACCTTCTTGTAGAAGGACTCTGCGAAGGGCCACTTGCCTGGATCAGCCGTTGCTTCCTGGAAGAACAACTCACCGAACGCGAGGTATGCGGCCGGGACGTACTCTGAATTGGGCGCTACCTTGACCAGCTGCTGGTAGGTATCGCGCGCCTTCTTCATGTCGCCTGCCTGCTCATATTCATAGGCCAGGTAGTAGAGGACTTCGTCGATCTTGGAGTACTTGGAGTACCACTTGGACATGCGCGCGTAGTAACCAATGGCCTTACCGCGAGCGGTGGTCTCAACCGCCTTGGCCTTGGTGATCTCCTGACGCAGCTTGCTGATCTCCGCTTCAGACCCCTTCTTGCGCTTCAAGTCCTGGATCTGAATGTCCTTGGTGATGCGCTCGCGCACCGCAGCTTGCTCCAACTCCGCGTAGGCCTCGGCCAAACGGAGGATCAGCTGCTGGTGTTCATTGGTCCCTTTGGGCGTCTCCTTGTACAGGTCTTCGGTACTGGAAATCTCATGGAACAAGAGCTGACGGGCGCGCTGCTTCATCGCACCTTTACGCGTGTCGCGTTCAGCCAGGTTGTCCAGCGCACCCAGGTCACCGGGCCCCACGTCCTTCTTGGGTCTTGCCGTGGGTGGTGGTGGTTTGCTCTTGAACGAAGTTCCAGCTCGCTTGCGCCCTTCAGACTTGATGGCGCCCGACGGGCATTCGTTGATCACCTTGTAGGCGTTGTCGCTTACGCACTCCGTGCTCATCTTTCGCTCAGCAGCAAAGGCGCCGGCAGAAATAGTAATGCCCAGAGTTGCGAGTAGTGTCGCAGTCAATTTCAAATTCATCTCAGATTACCTCCCGCAAGCCGAAGCTACCTCTTGACGATAGAATCCCAGCTCGTCTCGCCAATACTCCCCGTCGAAGGGCCAGATGAAGTGCTCATCGTCGGGGTTAACAACGCCGAAAATCTTGGCGTCGGTTGCGCTGACCTGACCTTCTTTGATGGCCTGGTCCAGCAAGTTTCGTTGTGCCGCAACGATATCGATGAGGATCTTCTTACCGTTGCGGAGATGCTCTCCCATTTCTAGTACGTAGCGGTCGTAGCGCGACTTCGCGAGATCCCCAGCATTGGCCACGCCCTTGGTACGAGCTGCCGCGACCTTCTCCTGCACGAAGGTGCCCACCGATGAGCTCTGGAAGGCCACCGGCGCTTTTTTGAATTGCGCTTGCTCGTTGTCCAAGAACTGAACGTAAGCGATGTTGCGCAGTAGCTGACGATCAGACAGGGCCGAGTCCACGAGCGGCTCAACCTCGGGGTCGATGTTGGCTTCGCCTTCACGCACCTGAATCAGGAACTTGTAGAAGGCCTCTGCCTGGTTTTCGCCTTCGTACTTCTTCAGGATCTGTTCCAGCTTGTCCTTCTTGGGCACGGTGGTGACATTGAAGCGTGCGACCACAGCCGTGGCGCGCTCATAGTCACAGTTGAAGAAGTAAACGATGGCCTTCAAAATCTCTGCTTCAGGATAGAAGGCGCGGGGAAAGTACGGCGACTTGAGCGTGTGAATGTTGCCCAAAGCGCGCGTGTATTGACCGGCCATGTAGTAGGCCCACGCTGCCTCGAAGTGCGCATCCAACCAGTACTCGCTGCTCTCTTCGACCTTGTTCCAGTAGTTCACCGCTGCGCTGAGTGCGTCGGCACGGATCTGAGGAACGTTGGTCTCGGGATCGAGCTGAATGGAGGCGCTGTACATGGTGCGCGCCATGGAGAGATTGGCCAGATCGCGCATACGATCGCCATCTTCGACAGTCGCCCCTTCATCTACCGCAGTCTCAACACGCTGAAACGCCTTGACCGCAGACACAGCTTTCTTGAGCTGAATGTAGCTGACGCCCGTGAAGAATTGAGCATGCACGTAGTCCGAAGAGCTAGCGTGCACGCGCTGAAAGAGACGGATGGCTTCCTGAAAGTTACCTTTGCGGTAGTTGTAACGCCCCAGCAGGTAATTCAACTTCCAGTACATGTCCTGCTGCGCCTTGTTGTCGAAGCGCGCGAGTTGCGCGTCCGAGTACTTGCCCACGTGCGCGATGATGTCCGCAGGTTCGGGCAAGTCCGTGGCAAGCTTGGCGAGCCAAAGCAGCGTCTCACCAAACTTCAAGTGCGACTGATTGGCCGCAATCTTGGTGAAGACGTCGAAGCTGGACTGGTAGAATTTGAGAAAATAGAGTGACTGAGCCAGGTAGAACTCAGCGAGCTGCTTGTTGCCCGCGTCGTCCCCGCTCGTGCCGTTGACCACTTCGTAAAGCCCCTGGGCTGCCTGGGCGTAGCTCTTCTTGTCGAAGGCATCCTTGGCCTGCTTCATGGCGTCCGTGGGCTCACCCGCGACGGGCGACGGCCCGGTAGGCTCTGCGTCGAGGTCCACCACTTTGCCGCCACCTTCATCCAAGTCGACGACTTCATCGTCGTCATCGAGATCCATGACCTCTGCCTGAGCCGATGTCGTCGAAAATGTACCAGCACTGAATGTGGATGCGGCGATGAGCCCAGCTGTGGCGATGCGCTTACGAAACATGTGTCCTCGGAAGTTGAGCGGTGATCGAATTAGAACGTTTCAGGTGCAGTGGGCTGCAAAATACAGCCTTACGCCAATAGCCAACCAATGTCTCCCGAACTCTCGAGACCTGGTCCGCCACTGATGAAACAATTTAAGCCCAAAAAAATCCAATAAGTCCGTGTAGATACAGATCTACAGGGTTGCGCGATGTTACGGGCACAGTGAAACGAATGTCAAGGGAAGTCGCCCAGTATGAGCGGAAGTCCATTCTGTTCCACGACGGGTGAGCAATTTCAACCGGACTGCATTCAGCGGACTTGTCCAGCTTCATCAAAAGGTTTGGTCCCGACAATAACAATAGTACCCCCCCTAGTTTTGGCGTTGACGGAATTCCGTGACTTTCGCTAGTTTAGCGCCGCCGACGAGGGCCGGGTTCACGTCTCCCCCGCCGGCTGAAAAAATAGGGACGACCCGGTGAGCCAAAAGGGCTCGGCGTGGCCCCTATCCAGTTGAACAAGGAAAGCATACGAATGCGCATCTCACTTTTGCTCGCGATGGCCATCGGGGCCTCATTCATCGGCTCCAACTGCGGCGGCAGTGGCGTTGGCGACCCGTGCACGCCGGAAGACGAATATCTGACCTCCTTTACTGGCTTTTCGCAGAACGAAGTGAACATCGAAAGTCGCTCGTTCCAGTGTCTGACGCGCGTTTGCCTCGTGAACCATTTCCAGGGCCGGGTGTCCTGCCCCTATGGTCAGGTGGAGGATCCCACGGCCAAGAACAGCGGCCTTGCGACCTGCATGGGTACGACCGCAAACCGTACAGATCCCTCATGTTTGCCCGGCGGTACACTGCACGAGCAAAGCTGCCAAGTGCCCGATCGCGACGGTGCACGTTGGGAGGATCGCATTGCTGTACCCGTTCAGCCGCAGCTCAAGGACCGTCAGGCTGACGATACGGTGTATTGCTCGTGCCGCTGCGGTGGCGAAGGGGTGGATCCCGCCACCTTGTGTGACTGCCCCTCCAACTACAAGTGCGTTCCGTTGGTGGACGACTTGGGTCTCGGTAAAGGACAACTTGCAGGCGACTACTGCATCAAGTCTGGAACCGAGTGGGATCCAGGTGATCCCTCAGCTGAGCGTTGCCTCAATGCAGCGTGTGACTCTGACTATTCCTACACGCGCAACGGTGCGAGCGTGGGGCGTAACCAAGACCGCAATGCGTGTCTGCCAGCCGGTGCTGACTGCAGCAAAGGTGACGGTGATACCTGCTGCGAAGCTCCCGAGAAGGTGCCTTGTGTCGCTGAAGAAACCGCCACGGAGGAGCGCAACTGCACGGGCACATGCGTCAGTCAGTTCGAGTGCCAGCATGGCGCGGACGCCAGTACCATCGAGACGATTTACCGAGTTCCCACGACTGCTTGCCCTGGCAACAACGCCAAGTGCGGCTGAACGACGCTCGAAGCGTGAAAATAGCAGCGAGGCTGGGATGCAATCCCGGCCTCGCGTCGTTTGTGGCCTGTGCGGAATGTGGCATGAGCTACCGGGATGGACGCGCGATCGCGAAAGCAAATCGGTGACGACGCCGAACAAGCTGTCGCGGATTACCTCGTGCGCAACGGGGCAGAAATCGTCGCGCGCAATCTTCGCATCGGGGCTTTGGAGATCGACATCGTAGCGCGTCACGAGACCCTGATCCTCGTGGTCGAGGTGCGATGCCGTTCCGACCGCTCGTGGACCTCGGGATTTTCGAGCATCGATGGGCAAAAACGCATGCGGCTGCGCCGTGCGGGGGAACGGCTGTGGAACCGTCGCTATCGCCGCGATCCCACAGTAGAGCGGCTGCGCTTCGATGTGGCGAGCGTGACTTTTGAGGGAGACTCGCCGCAAATCGAATACGTGAGCGGCGCGTTTTAGCGTTCACTCCAGGGAGCGTTCTAACTCGGTGATCAGCTGCTTAAGGGGCTGCACTGCGCGCTCGTTGTCCGACGTGGCGAGCTCGTCCACCGCCGTCTTGAGCACGCTGAGCTGGCTCTCACGTTGTTGACGGAGGGTCGCCACCATGTTGCGAAAGGTGTCAAAAAAGCCCGTCAGCTCATCACCCTTGCGCAGTCCCCAGGGCACCTCCAAGCGCCCTTTGGCCACGTCCCGCAGATGTCGCTGCATCTTGAAGATGGGCCCGGCCACCTTGTGCGTGACCACGATGCCGGCGATCCCGATCCCAGAAATGAGCAGGGCAAGTACGACACCAAGCGACCACAACAAGGTGTGTTGCAACTTCTTCAAGCTGCGCGCCTGGGCCTCCAGCGCGTCATACTGCTCTCGCAATCGCTGCTGCTGCGCGTCGAACTTCTCGTCTTGCTGCTTGGCCTCGGCATTGAAGGCGGCGAGCAAGTCGGGATCCTGTTGATACACGGGATCCTTGACGATGTTCATACGCACCACGGCGCTCACCTTACGTGACTCCGCTACGACCTCGTGTCCTAGTTGGACGATCTGCTCGCCCTGAGCCGCACCGCGCGCACTCTGTGTGATCACCTCAGTGCTGGCTCTCCACAAGACTGCCCCCAGCGACACGCCGAGAACCGCCGCGACGGCCACCAGGTACCCGGTGTATTTCAACTGGAACCGCTTATCCAAAAGCAAGTTCCGAAGTTGCCTTTGGTGACGCCCCGTGGAGGGCACGCTCGAGCTCATTCGGTGATTCACAATCTTCTCTCCCGTCTTACTTCGCATCACGACGGCCACCTGATCGTAGTCGGCCCGGTGGGCACCGGGCAAGTCTCGATCACCTAGGCATCTAGGGGTCGAGGGTGGGAGCTAGAGTCAGAAACTGACGCATCGACTCTTCCGCGACCGCAACCACCAATTCATTTTCCGACTCCTGATCAGGATCAGAGATCCCACCCATCCCGGCTGACTTGGAGAATGACCCCATGAGCGCGTGGCCGGGATAGGTCAGGATGGCGACAGAAATCTTGATCTGCAGATTGCCCCCTTCATACGCCGGGCGGCTCAACTTGGGCGACAACAGAAACGCCTTGGCCTGGGGGTACTTCTTCAAAAGTGCCGTCGCTTCGTCCGTCGACATGCCGCGCGGGGCAAAGGCGACATCACCACGACCCACAGCACCCTTAACGAAGGCCGAACGCACCGGATCATCCAGGCGAGCCGGACCAGAAACCTTCTCCAGAGCGATGAAAATCCGCGTATTAGGTCCAATGGTCGGCTCAGCGGCAGCCCCACCCAGCCGCTCCAGTGCCCGACGCAACGCAGAGAGTACTGCCTCATCCTTTTCGACCTGCAGCTGACGACTGATGCAATCCACCCCACCCAGATGCAAACGCGAAATGGCCGTAGCCGAAGCAATGCGCACTGTCCGATTGGTGTCGGCCAGGGCAGAACACAAAGGAGCTACGGCTCGATCATCCGCCGAGGCTCCCAAGGCCAAGGCAGCCTGGGTGCGCACACGAAAATCGTCAGAAGTTCGAAGTAGCTGGATATTTCGCTCCAACCCTTGGCTCCCTGTGGATTGAGCCCAAGCAAAATTGGAGAAGGCGAGCACAAGACACACGATCAATAAACGAACTCGGCAGCGCATCCGGGCTGAGGGTAACATCGGGCCAGGAAAAGGAGAATGTGGGTGGGTGAGATTCACGGGTTGGGTCTCCCGCTTGTCGGGCGGTTGGGTGTGTATGATATTCGTTACGGCGCTGGTTTTGTTTCCCTTGATGACTCACTTTTTAGCCCACCTTGAGCGCACTCCTCCGCCAAGTAGGCAGAGGATAGACTGCGATCCATGAAGACGGCGCAGTGGGTAAGCGGCGTGCTGGGGGTGCTCATGACCATCAGTCCGTCCATTGGTGCTGATGAAATTGAGATTGTCGGACGCCTCCAGCTTGAGGCGCAGCTTGAGAGTGCAGGCGAGCGCTCCCGAGTCACGGGCCGTCTCTTGGATGAGTTGGGGCGACCAGTCCAAGGTGTGCTCGTGGTCCGGGCGACCGACCCCTTGCACGCGCTCCGGGTCGAGCCATGTCTATCCACGGCGCAGACGAGCGCCTCGACGACCGAACTGCAGAGCTCGGAGCAGGGCGAATACTGTGGTTGGCTAGATCAGGCGTGGAACGAAGTGTCCATCTTGGCTTCGGCTGAGCACTATGAAAGTGCTCACGTTACCGCCCGGCGTGATCAAAGTCCCCTTGCACCGCCGCGTTTTCTCTCCGCCCCCACTGCGCTCACTCGCGGCTCCCAACAAACCCATACCCTCGAGATCCGCGCCGATGGGGGCGACACTGCTTCCAAGGACGCGGCCTTGCACCTCGAACTTAGACTACGCTGCGGAACCTCGCGCATTGCCCTAGGAAAACAGCCAGTTCAAGCCCAGCGCGCCGTATTTGCGTTCGTCACGCCCGCTGACGCGATCTTGGGGACTTGCCAACTGGAAGCGGAATTGTCAGGGCTCGGTAAGACCTCCGTGACGAGCCGTGTGGATGTGCTGGTGCGATCTGAAGTCACACTGCAGGTGTCTCGCGTGCACATGAATGATGCTACGGCGAGCGTGGAGTTGCTCGCCCAGGCGGGCGCCGACCCGCCCACGGGAGCGCTCGAGGCAACGCGGGGACCATCGGTGATCGGCAGTGTGCCGCTCCACCCCAAGGGGGCGACGCCGTTCGAAGTACCGCTGCTCGCCCAACCGAGTGAAGTCCTATTTCGCGTCGTGCCGGGCTCAGCGGAGTTCATCCCCGGTGCGCCCGTGACGGTCTCTTTACCCGCTCAAGAGCTCAGCCAGCCAGGTTGGCTGTGGCATTCCATCGGCGCGCTGTGCTTTCTGGCCTGGCTCACGTGGCGTTGGCTCATCGCCGCGCAACCAAGGGCACGACAGGCCCCCCCGACCCACACTCCGAGGACCGCCCACGCGTCCGCCGAAGCTTCGTCGAGCGGGGTGATTCGCGGCTCGGTATTTGATGTCAGCACTCATCATCCGCTCGGAGCAGTTGAGTTGACCTTGCTCGAGCCGCGCGCCGATGGTGAAAGCGTTCTGGAGCGCACTGTCAGCAATTTGCACGGCGAGTTTCGGTTCAGCACCCAGTTCTCGCGACAATCCCTGGTGCGGCTCCGCGCAAGCCATGAACACTTCATGACCCTGACCAGCACGGTGACGGCCGCAGAGTTCGTCATTGAGCTGCGCTCGACACGGCGGGCTGCGCTCGACTCGCTCATCACTTGGGCCAGACGGGCGGGTCGCCCCTGGGATGTAGCGCCAACACCCACCACGGGTCACGTTCGGGAGTTAGCCGAGCAAAACCAACAACCGCAGCTGGGGGTGTGGGCGACCGAGGTCGAGCGGGCGGCGTTTGGTCCAGACAACCCCACAGAGCCAGAGGTCACGGCGCTGGCCAGCAGAAATCCCCAAGTTCCACACAAACCCGGGTCTTTCCTGCTGTCCCGCAAACATTGACTACAAAGATCGAGACTTCCTATAGTCTCGGCCCCCCAAGAACGACGCCAGGTTGCTGACTTGGGGCATTTGGAAGGAATCATACACGCCATGGAAATTGCACTCGTCGGCCTCGTGGTGGTGGCCCTCGTCCTCTTCTTCATCTTCAAGAAGAAACCAGGTTCATCAACGCTCGCCGATCAAGATGACGCATCACTTTCAACGCCATCGAAGCAGGTGCAGACGCCCCGCAAGGCGGTCGAGCCACGAGCGCAGGAAAAGGCAGGCGAACCCGAGCAGCGCGCCCCAAGCGCGACACGCGAGACGCTGCGCGATCTCCCGCGTCAAGCGGCTTCGCGGAACGAAGAATACGAGTCATCGTTCCCCTCCGCCGACGTTGGCCTGACCCTCGACCCGACTGACTCGAGCGACGGCGACCTTGGTCTCTCCGTCTCCCCCTCGGAGGAAGACGCCGCATCCCCTCCCCCGCCCCCCGCGCGCAGCGCCCGCAGCCAAGACCAAGAAACCTTGGGTAAGAAGCCGCCGCTCGCCAGTCTGCGCAAAGGGCTGGCGCGCTCGCGCAGCGATGAAGGGCTGTTTGGCAAGCTCAAGGGGCTGATCACCGGCAAGAAGGAAATCGACCCAAAGATCGCGGAAGAAATCGAAGAAGTCTTGCTGGCCTCCGACGTCGGCGTGCGCACGACTGAATCCATTTTGGACCGCATCAAAGAGCAGTTAAGCCGCGGCGAGCTCAAGAACGAAGCCCAGGTGTGGACCGCACTGCGCAATGAGGCGCGACGTACACTTTCCGTGGACGGTCGCTCCGGGGGCATCGTATTGCGTGAACAACCTACTGTTATCCTTTTGGTAGGCGTCAACGGAGCAGGCAAGACCACCACCATCGGCAAGCTGGCCGCACAGTTCTCTGGCTCTGGCAAGAAGGTAATGTTAGCGGCTGGTGATACCTTCCGCGCCGCTGCTGTGGATCAATTGCGCGCCTGGGGAGATCGTGTGGGGTGCGAAGTCATCTGCGGCAAGGAGAGCGCCGACCCGAGCAGCGTGCTCTTTGACGCGGTCACCGCGGCCAAAGATCGCGGCGCCGACATCCTTTTGGCCGACACGGCTGGACGGCTCCACACCAAAACCAACCTGATGCAGGAGATGACCAAGATCCAAAAGGTCATCGCCAAGGCGTTGCCCGGTGCCCCTCACGAAATTTTGCTCGTCATCGACTCCACCAATGGCCAGAATGCGATGGCCCAAGCGCGCGAATTCAAAGAAGCTTTGGAGCTGACTGGGCTCATCTTAACGAAGTTGGACGGAACCGCTCGCGGCGGCGCAGTGCTGGGAATTTGCGATGTTTTGCAGCTTCCCATCCGTTACATCGGGGTCGGAGAGGGGTCGGAACACCTCTATGAATTCGACACCGATGCCTTCGTGGAAGCCCTGCTGGGCACCGAGACTGACCCGGTTTCGGTGTAACTTGAATTTTATGGTTATTGATCGGGCGATTTTTTGCATGATATAGTCCTGCCCGAATTATGGGTCGCTTAAATTCCTCAATATTTCTGGGGATTTGCATTGTTCGGTAGGGAGATAACCGGCAAATTCTACCCAAATTGAATCTCAAACTGACAAGAATCGACCCCCCTGGAACGGAACAAAACGAGGCATCGATGAAGAATAGTCGCATCGCGCTCCTGATGGCTGCGGCCCTGTGGGCAGTCCCCACGACCGCCCTGGCACAAGAAGATGGAGACGACGCCGCAGAGGAAGGCGGAGAGGCCGCTGACGACGGTGGCGCTGCCGCCCCCGAAGCTGGCGAGGGCAAACCAACAGAGGATGTCGGTGAATTCGACGAATCTGAGTTTGAAGAAACTGAGGCCGCGGGCAAAGCCGGCGGCGGAGAGGGCGTAGGGGACATCTGCAAGATCGATCCTGCTGCCTGTCCCACCCTCAACATGAAAGATGAAGCAGCCAAGCCCTTGGATGAAACCATCCTCGCGGTGCAGCAGCGTTTCATCATCAAGCGCCGGCGCGTTGAATTTCAACCGTTCTGGGGTGTAACCCTCAACGATCAGTTCGTGCGCCACCCTGGCCCGGGTCTTGGGATTAACTATTACATCACAGAGGCGATGGCGATCGGTATCAACGGTCAGTACTACGGTACGTTCAACGTCGACTCCGACTTCAACGCCCAAGTACGTCGTGCGGCCCGCGTGGGCGTTCCGCTCACTGAGTACCAGTGGGCAGCTGCCTTCAATTTCACCTACGTACCTGCGTCGGGTAAGTTTTCTGGCTTTCAAAACTTCATCTTCCACTACGACGCGTACGTGGTGGCCGGCATTGGTGCCATCAGCACCCGTCCCATTCCAATCATGGATCCGGACTATCGAAGCTTTGATTACAAGGTCAAACCCTCCTTCAACGCGGGCATCGGCTTGAAGATCTTCTTCAATCGCTGGTTCGCCGCTGTGCTCGAGGTACGCGACTACATCTTCTTGGACGAACTCGAGTCACTCGAGGTGCCCACCGACGATGCATCGCGCGCCGACGAAGGCACCTGGATGGGTGACAAGAAGCTCACCAACAACGTCCAAGCACAGCTGGGCTTCTCTATTTTCGTTCCGTTCTCGTTTGATTACCGACTACCCAAGGCTGGTGCTGACACCACTGGTCCTGCTGCTGCGGGGGCAAAGTGATGGCTCACAAGCGAGGACACAGCACCATGACAAGCACGATGTTTAAGACGATCCGTAACGTTCTCCTCGGCACGTTGATGGCCGGGGTGGTGATGACCGCATCACCGAACCAAGCCCGCGCTGAGGAAGTTCGCTTGACTGGGCCCTTGGCTGGGGCACCCGCAGTACGTCACCTGCGCTTATATCGCGACTTGCGCCTGGAAGTGGCGCCGGTCGTGAGCTTCACCTTGCTCGACCAGTACCGCCGTCAGATCTTTCTGGGGCTGCGGGCCAACTTTGGCATCACCGACTGGCTCAGCGTTGGTTTGTGGGGTGCCATTTCAACCTCCATGGTTGGATTGGACATCAACACCTACCTCACCAAGCAGATCCAGGATGTGAACTCTGGGCGTCAATGCAGCCAAACCCCCAATGATCTGGAGTGCAAGCTCACCGCCGTCAACTTGGGCAATGACTTCAAAAACCAGGTCGCGTCCATGAATTGGACGGCAGCGCCACAGATCACCGCCTACCCCTTCCGCGGTAAGCTGGGTCTGTTCAACGAGGTGTTCGTGGACGCGGACATGTACGTGTTCGGCGGTGTGGGCTTCGTCGGGATCTCCGAGCGTCCCAACTGTGACCAGTGCACGGCTGAATCGACGTTTGAAAAGGCCAATCGCGTGGCGGTTGCCCCCACCTTCGGCTTGGGCTTCACCTTCTTCACCAATCGCTGGACGGCGGTCGGTGCGGAATGGCGTGCCCTACCCTTCAAGTGGAATACGGGTGGCTTTGACGTGGCTGGTGAGGCTGACGGCGATGAAGGTGACTTCCCCGACGGACAGATCACCAAGGACGACCGTGAGTTCCATTTCAATCAGGTGCTCAGCCTGAGCTTCAGCATGTTCTTCCCGCAGAAGCATCGCGTCAGCGAGTGATCGGGAGCGCAGGCACCACAAGCATTCGTTCCAAAACCAAAGAAGCTCAGCTGCACTCGCTGCCGCTGAGCTTCTTGTTTTTGTGTCGGACCAAACGACTACCCTATCGGCGGACCTCAGCGTCGGACAGCGCCCACGACCACCTCGCCCTTGAGCGCGAACCCGGGGGGCAGCAGGGGGGACAAGCGCTGTTGAAGGTCGGTGCGAATCGCCCAAGCTTGTTCCACCAGGCCACTCGCGATGCGATTTTTGACGCGGAGCGATTCTTCAGTCGATGCAGCATCCACCAGACTCTCCAGCGCCTCGGAGCTACCGCATGCCAAGACGGTGGTCACCGCAGCAAACCTGACCTCTTCGTTCATATCAGTCAGGAACGGCTGCACCGCGATACGTAAATCATCCGAACTCGAGCCGGACTCCAAACAGACCTCGGTGAGCGCCTGCAACAGCTGGATCTTGGGCTCAGGGTTGCGCACATATTCCGTGTCAAACTCGTCCAAAATGGCCAGTAGCTCGCCCTCGAGCTTGTCTTTGGCGACAATGCTGCGCAGCGCCTTGAGTGGCCAAGTGATGGAAGCCGCCTTGGGACAATACTCGCGCAGTGGAACGAGCGCCTCTTCCCCAGCCGCAACGATGCCTTGTACGGCGATGTCCTTCTCTTCGTTGTCCTTGATGGAGGGATCCAGATTCCAGTTGAAGCGAGTCAGCAAGATCTTGGCGGCCTTGGCGCTCTTCATGTGAGCCAAGCGATGCAACGCATCCTCGCGATCGAGGTTCTGCGACAGCTTGTTGGTAATCATTTTTTGTAGACGCGACAGCTCCTTGTCTTCGGAGGCACTCGTGTCTTTGTTCTTGAACAGATCAAACAGACCCATGATAGCTATAACCCTTAAACCAGTTGGTGAATTGGCGCGCCGTCATTGGGCACGCAGGCATCACGCGTGGCCGTAAGGTAAGCCCGCAAGCGCGCCCGGCAAGGGCGGGAAGCAAGAAACCGCGCGCTTCCGCTTACGTTTCCTCTTCGCCTTCCTTCACCCCTAACAGACTGTTCAGTAGGCTATTGATGCGGGATGTAAGGCCACCCAGCTCATCATGCTCCAAATCAAAACGCAGATCCTGCTGACCGTTGATGATGAGCAGCAGGCCCTCTTCAATTTCAGCGATGGGCCGCGAGATATAGTTGCCGAGTAAGAACCCGCCTGTCACGACGAGAAACAAGCCGAGCAAGGCGACGGCAAACACTGGCCACAGCACCGCGTCGATGCTGGCAATGAGCGAAACTGGCACCGCGCCAACCAGGACCGCACCCGGAAATGAACTCAAGCCAATGGTGCCGATGAACTGCCCGGCAAACGCGCTAGCCACTTGGGTCACCTTGCCCACTTGAGCGCGATCGGCGGCCGCAACTACCTCCCCTTGCGTGAACGCATCAGTGCGCCCGCCCCCGACCGCGATGGTGCGCCCGCCCACGCGAAGAGCAATCTTGTGGCGACTCGACTCATCGGCGAGCAACGTCAGGCGTTCGTCGTTGAGGCCAGTACCAAGCACCAGCGCCCCCACGATCTCATTGGCTTTGTTGCGCACCGGCGCATAAGACGCCAAAAATTGCTCCTGGCGCTGCTCGTTGGCCCACAGCGCGCTCCCGGTATGTCCCGTGGCTAGGGCTTCCTTGAGGTCAGGGTAAACTTGGGCAAACTGATCGCCACGCATCAGCTCCGACCCATTGCGGCCCATACCCACACCCTCACGGTCAACGAAGAGCACCAACGAGGGGGCGATCTTGGTAAATTCCCCGCCAGCGACCGCTTGATCGCGGAGGCGATTGGCGGTCGCCGTAGCCGCGTCCGCGCGTGCGTCGGGCGTCCCGCCCTCAAATACGCTCACTACATTGTCCAGAGCGGCCTGACGGTCAAGCCAGCGTTCGGCCAAGAGCGCATCGAGCGTGAGACGGGCCTCCGCGGCGCCCAACGTCCTGGTTAACTCCCCCCGCAAGAACTTGGGGTCTGCAACGGCAGTTTGCAGCGACGTCCTCAACAAGAAAAATGTGATGAGCGAAAGTATCAGAACAATCCCGCCGTTTACGAGGATGATTTTCCCGCGCATTGCCTTCCCTGTGGTCCCTCTCCGCTTGAGTTTTCCTTAGGCCACACCAATTTGACCCCGGCTCTAAGGCAAGCGCGAGGCTATCATCGAGCTGCCATGATCGAAACACCCGTGCGATAGCAGCGGCAGTAAGGCGCGGACGCGCTATTTTCAAGCGTTTGCTGTGACCGTCCGGTTGGTCCTCAGCGATTGCTCACCAAGCGGACCGGATCACCACGTTTGTCGGGCCGGCGCACCGTGAACTCTCACATCACGCCAGTTTCTGCGGGCACATCATGAAACCCTGGATAGGAGGGAGGATCCGCGCGGATGTGTGCTACAAGCCGCCCCGCGGCGCGCCTCGGAGTCGAGGCGTCCGTGGGGTGCGAGGCCTGGGGTGAATGACGGGGTTCGAACCCGCGACAACCGGAGCCACAATCCAGTGCTCTACCACTGAGCTACATCCACCACACCGAACCGAGCCGATTCGGCACTCAAAGCAGAACCTGGGCAGGCCCGGCTGTGAGGAGCGCTCATGTAGCTACAGACCCTGCGGGTTGCAAGCTCAAAGTTTCCAGGCAAAATCTATCGGACGGTTGGATCAACACTCCAGTTGTGTCCCGCCTCATCGATTCGCGTTTGTGGCCGTATTTGTGCCGTAGGCTCGCGGATCCACAATACAATTCGCCTTTACAGCAACACTGTTTTTGCTAGCTTAGGATCAGTTATGAAATATGCGCCGCTCGTGATCGTCAGCACCTTCAGCTTCCTTTCGGCCTGTAGTCCGCCGGCGGATCCAACTGCGCACGGTGGCACCCATTTCCGCGTGGACTCACCCAACCTGTCGTCGCTCCTCGACCAAGGCTTCAACTGTGCGGTGCCCGGCATCGGCGGCATTGGTTCGCCCAAGCCCGACAAGGAGACGGGCGAGGTGGGACCACCTCAGCTTCCCGCTTCGGGCGGAACGACACAGCCCACGAACATGGGAAGCAAGGCTTTTGATGGTCAAAAAGCGGGTGCTTCGAGCGTTTATTCGATCAGCTGCAGCGTCACGGGCTCCAAGACCTACTCGGTCGCTATCGAGATCGTCGGGCCCAACAGTTCGGAATTCGTCGACTCCAGAACAGAAACCCGCATCCGCCTGGAAGGCACCATCGACGGATCCACCGGAAAGGGAACGGGGCTGGTTTATGTCCGAACGACAGAGACCGGCAACGTCAATCCGACCAACGGCACCAACTGTTCACTCTCGGTGCTCACTGAATCGGACGACGCATCCAAGTACCGCATCAGGCCAGGTGCGGTCGACCTGACGTTTGAGTGTGAAGACACCACCCCGGCCATCGCCGAACTCTCGCGCTGCATGACGCTGGGCACGGTGACGGTCGACCACTGCGTCGAGGACTGAATCCGCCGACGCGCCCCTGCGCCTGGTGTTTTAGCCTGCGCCTGGTGTTTGGCCTGCGGATCTCAGCAGGCGATGCCGGCCCAGGCCGCACCCACTTAGGCTCCGCGGGGATCGAGCCCGTCGGGCATGGTGGCGCGCAATTCATCCATGGATACATCGTCCAAACGCACGATGACCGCGGTGATATTGTCCTCACCACCGTGCTCGTTCGCCGTATTGACCAGCTGACGGCAGGCGCGATCCAAATCCACGGAGCTCGTGATGATGCGACACAGCTCTTCGTCATCCACCATTCCACTCAGGCCATCTGAACACAAGAGGTAGATGTCACCCGCCTGTGCATCGAAGGAGCCCACATCAATGGCCACTTGCTCCTGCATCCCCAGCGCCCGCGTAATCACGTTTTTGGGCAGTTCACTGCGCTGTTCTTCAGACATGTCGGGCATGGCTGCAAGATAATCATTCACTAACGAGTGATCGCGAGTCACCTGCTCGATGCTGCCTTTGCGCACGCGGTATGCACGACTGTCGCCCACGTGAGCGATGTAGATGCGTGCGCGACGCGGACTGAAGAGCGACGCCACAATCGTTGTCCCCATGCCCTGATGATCAGACGAGCTGTTTCCAAGCTCGCAGATATTGCGATTGGCCAAGCGAATGCCAGTGACTAACCGATTTTCCTCTTCGGAAAGGCTTGGATCAAACGAAAATGGCCAGGTGACCTCTTCCGAGGCTGCGCTCTCAAAGAACTCCCTCAAGGTCTGGGTCGCAATCTTGCTTGCGACGTCCCCGGCCTGATGTCCGCCCATCCCATCAGCAACTACAAACAAATCGTGATCAGAGACCACGGCGTAGCTGTCCTCGTTATGTTCTCGCTGCAGGCCAACATCAGTTAGCCCGGCGCCAACTGCTCGGATCACGACGCGAATCGTCCCCCGGGTTTGGGTTGGGCGGCTGGTTGGATCATCATAGCCAGGATTTCATGGTCAAAAAGGGCTGTCAAGGAGCTGTAAAACGCTACCGATTCAGCCGAGGACACTAGCAGGCTACGACCCGCTCGACCAACGGCCCTCTCACACCGTGAGAATTTCCTTCTCTTTGGCTGACACGGCGTCATCCACGGCGCTCACCGCTGCAGAAACCAGATCTTCAGCTCGTTTCTTTGCGCGCTCCACGGCATCCTCGCTGGCGTCGCCCCCCTTCTTCATCTCGGCGAGCAGGTCGAGCGCACTGTGCCGTGCCTTACGGATGCCGATCTTGCACTCCTCGCCCTGCTTCTTGGCCACTTTCGTCAACTCCCGCCGCCTGTCCTCGCTGAGCGGGGGCACAGGAACACGAATCAGATCGCCGTCAACTTGCGGGTTGAGACCCAAGTCACTTTCGCGAATCGCCTTATCGATGGCTTGTACTTGCCCTTTCTCCCATGGCTTGACCGTGAGCATGCGCGGCTCAGGTACACCGACCGCCGCCATCTGGCTGATCGGAGTTTTTGAACCGTAGTAATCGACGCGAATGGTATCCAGCATTCCAGGATGGGCCCGCCCCGTGCGCAGCTTGGACAGTTGGGTCCGTAGCGCCTCGTGTGCCTTGTCCAGAGAGTCCTTCAGTTCCTCAAATACTTCTTCAATCATGGTTCCTCAACTTGCGGCTAAGAAAAACGGTACGGGTAGGGAAATGGTGCGGCTCAGGAAAAACTGTGCGGCTCGATATGTTATGTCCCGAGGTTTGAGGGAATCGCACCGAACGCGGGGATAACACAGCTGCAGGAGAAGCGCCTCGACCCGTCCCGCCGTGGAAAGCGAGCGGGGTATAGCAAATTCGACGTCCATGGGCGACCCTCTGTCGGTCAGCATGCAACTGCGAGTGCTCACCTGGAACATTCACAAGGGGATCGGCGGGCTAGACCGCCGCTATCGTCTGGACCGCATCGTTTCGGTCTTGCGAGCTATTGACCCCGACGTCGCACTGCTCCAAGAGGTCGCGGACCACTGGCCGTCCGCCGGGTCGTGCGTCCAGGTGGAGGACCTGGCCGATCAAACCCAACTGAAGCACTTCGCGTTCTCCCCTGAGCATCGCTTCAAGATCGGTGGCTATGGCAATGCCGTGCTCTCCAAGTTGCCCATCGTCGACCGCACGCGCATCGACCTCAAGATAGGTTGGCGTAAACAGCGCAGCGCCCTCATGGCCTGCATATCCTTGCCCAGCGCGGCGCCACACAGCCAACTCTTTGTCACCAGCCTCCATCTTGGGCTCGCCGAACGGGAGCGAAGAGAACAGCTATCTCGACTGTTTGAAATAGAAACACATCATTCGCCCAGCGCACCCTCCATCCTGGGTGGCGACTTCAATGATGTATTTGGCACGCTGGAGGGCCGCTTCATGACCGAACACGGCTACCAAAGACTTGTGCCCCGCAAACGCTCGTTTCCAGCCATTTTACCGGTATTTTGTTTGGACGCATTGTTCGGCCATCAAGTCTGCAGCCGTCAGACGTACATTGCCCGGTGTGAGGGGGACCAGATAGCCTCCGATCATCGCCCCCTGGTCGCAGACGTGGAGCTGAAGTAACCCAAGCTCAGCCAGGCCACGGCCCAGTTGTGGGACACAACGCCAAAACGCGCGCGCGCAGCGCCACTGGCAACCGTGCGTCCAAGATGCGGTGAACCTCGGCGGGTTGATAGCTCTGACTGAAATGCATGAGCACGACGCGCTCGTTTTGAAACTGATGGGCGCGCTCGATGATCTCGTCCAAATGGACATGAAATTTGCTGCGGCTGTCCGCACGGCTCTTCTTGTCATCCAGGAACGTGCATTCAAGCACCAAAGTGCGCACCCTATAGAGCTCTGGATTTTGATCCAGAACGTCCACCAATGTGTCCGTCACGTACGCGAGTTCATGCCGCTCGACCTGCTCAAAAAGGTCGCCCCCGTCTCGACGCCGCTGCGCGATTTCCTCGTGGCTTTGCCCCAAAAACTCAGCTTTTAGCTTATCCACACGCCGATACAGTAGATACGCCAAGGACGGGACGGAGTGGAGCGTACGCAGAGCGCGAGCATGCAAGTCTGCGCCCAACTGGACGCTGTCGCCGGGCAACATGCCCACGATGGGCACTTCGATCGCGCGCCGCTGACCGCGATTGAAACTGGCGAGCCCCGCGGAGATATCCTCGACAATCTCACTGGGCATGAACGTGGTTGGAGCCGGCTGGTGCGCGAGCCCTCGAATTCCAATCAACGAAGGGAGAGCGCCGACGTGATCGGCGTGGCC
>Ga0315912_10001571_pt1 | contig 27307 bp, 30 predicted proteins | sample VfabasoilMG_FD_204469 | JGI IMG/M metagenome (GOLD analysis project Ga0315912, IMG submission 204469) | Garden soil microbial communities collected in Santa Monica, California, United States - V. faba soil | ecosystem: Environmental > Terrestrial > Soil > Garden | place: USA: California...
TCGCACTGCCATCGCACAGCAGAGCCAAGTCACTGGGCCCCCGCCTTCGCGGGGGCGACGAGCCCGGAGGGATGCCGACTTTCCCCCCGCCTCGAAAGCGCATCCAGTTTTCAGCCCTCAGCGCTCAGCCCTCGCCTGCCCGACCCCTCAATCCCCCGTCTCCCCGCCCAGGAACTCGTTCTTCCGTCCGCTGCGCGGATGCCGCCGGCGCATCTGGTGCGCCTGGCGGTCGAGGAAGATCTGCGCGGGGTCGATGCCCTGGCTCTTGAGGATGTGCTGGCGCACGGCGGCCTCCACCAGCACGGCGAGGTTGCGGCCGGGCGCCACGGGCAGGGTGATCTGGGGCACGTCCACGTCCAGCACGCGCCGGCGCGTGGCGATGCCGGTGAGGCGCTGCATGGGGTCGGACGAGGACAGTTCGCCGAACGGCACCAGTTCGATGATCAGGCGCAGGTACTTGTTGCGCTTGACCGCGGTGTGGCCGTACATCTCGCGCACGTTCAGCACGCCCAGGCCGCGCACCTCGAGCATGTCGCGCAGCAGTTCGGGGCAGGTGCCGTCGAGCAGGTCGGGCGCGATCTGGGTGAACTCCGGGGCGTCGTCGGCGATCAGGCGGTGTCCGCGCGTGATCAATTCCAGCGCGAGTTCGCTCTTGCCCGATCCCGCCTCGCCCATGATCAGCACGCCGATCGAGTGCACCTCGAGCAGGGTCCCGTGCAGGGTGATGCGGCGGGCGAGCTGGCGCGCGAGCTGGTACTGCAGGTGGGTGAGCAGTTCGTGCCCGCGCAGCGGGCTGATCCAGACCGGGATGCCGTCGGCCTCGGCGGCCTGCCGCAGGTCGTCGGGCACGTCCTGGTCGCGCGTGAGCACCAGCGCCACGGGTGCGTACTCGATGATCTTCGCGATGGTGCCGCGACGCGCTTCGGCGTCCAGCGCATCGAGGTAGCGCAGCTCCTCGCGCCCGACGATCTGCACCTGGTTCGGGTAGATGATATTGAGGTAGCCCACGCGCGACGGGCGGCGCTCGCGGCGCTCTCCCGATTCCAGCGCGCGTTCGCGGCCTTGCGCGCCGGCCACCCAGCGCAGCTGCAGGCGCGCGGCGAGGTCGTCGTACAGCTCGCCGGCGGTGACCGGTCCGTTCACGCCGCGGCCGTGTGCTCGTGCCAGTCCACCAGCAGCGCGTGCAGCTCGGCATCGTCCTGCGCCCGGCGCAGGGCGGCGATCAGGGCGGTGTCGCCGAAGCGCTGCGCGATGTCCGCGAGCAGCACCAGGTGCTGGTCGGTCGCCATCTCGGGCACGACCAGCGCGAAGACCAGGTCCACGGGCTGGCCGTCGGGCGCATCGAACGCGAGCGGCTCGGCCAGCCGCACGAACGCGCCCACCGGGCGCGTGATGCCGGGCGTGCGCCCGTGCGGGATCGCCACGCCGTGTCCGAGCGCGGTGCTGCCCAGGCGCTCGCGCCGGCACAGGGCGTCGAAGATCGCGCGCTCGGTTTCGGGGTTGCCGTGTTCGTCGAGCATGCGCGAGAGCAGCTCCAGCAGGCGCTTGCGGCTGGTCGCGCGGGCGCCGGCGACGACATGTGCCGGGACGAGCAGGTCGACGAGTTGCATGGGGGGTCTTGGGGTTCGGGCGGGCCGGAATCGGAGGCTGTCGGTGTTTGCAGCGGCCGTCGGCCCGCCCGCGCGCGGGTCAGCTGGCGGCGCGCATCAGCGCCGGGTCGGCGCGGTGGTGGTCGGTGATCTTTTCCTTGTGCTTCTTGACCTGGCGATCGAGCTTGTCGGAGAGCAGGTCGATCGCGGCATACATGTCGCTGGCGTCCGCCACCGCATGGATGCGCTTCCCGGAGGCCTGGATGTTGGCCTCGGCCATGTGCACGAGCTTCTCCACGGTCAGCACCACGTGCACCACGTGCAGGTGGTCGAAATGACGCACGATCCGGTCGAACTTGCCCACCACGTACTGGTGCAGGGCCGGGGTGACTTCGACCTGATGTCCGCTGACATGGATTTGCATGGATGTTCCTCCGTCGTACGCGCCTCTCGGCGCCGGTCGCCGGCCGCGATGGCCGGGAAATCGAATCGTTCGCACAGGGATGGGCTGGGGGCGCGGGCTCCTCTAATCAAGGTCGCGGGTGGAATCGTTCAGGTCGGGTCCGGGCATGCGCACGTCGCGCATGGCCAGCATCGCGCAAGGGACGTCGAGCGGCTGTGACGTAGGTCATGCCGCCCTGGTGCGCTCGCTCGAGGGCAGGATGTTCATGGCTTCGCGGTATTTTGCCACGGTTCGGCGCGCCACGCGGAAACCCTGGCGACCCAGTTCATCGGCCAGCCCCTGGTCCGAGAGCGGCGATGTTTTGTCTTCGTTCTCGATCAGCCGCCGGATCAGCGCGCGGATCGCGTGGCTCGAGGTGGTGCCGCCCTCGGTGGTGCCGAGCGAGGACGAGAAGAAGTGCTTGAGCTCGAAGATCCCGCGCGGAGTGGAGAGGTACTTGCGCGTGGTCACGCGCGAGATGGTGGATTCGGACAGTCCCACCTGCTCGGCGACCTCGCGCAGGGTGAGCGGGCGCATCGCCTCGGCGCCGAAATCGAGGAATCCGGACTGCTCGCCCACGATGCACTCGCTCACCCGCAGCATGGTATCGGCGCGGCTCTTGAGGCTCTGCAGCAGCCAGCGCGCATCCCGCAGCTGCTCGCGCAGGTAGGACTGCGCCGGGCTGCGGCCGGTCGCGAGCCGCGCGTAGTGGCGGTTCAGGCGCAGCGCCGGCTGCCCGGCCGGGTTGAGGCGCACGCGCCACACGCCCTGCTCGCGGCGCACCACGACGTCGGGCACGAGGTATTCGACCGGCGCGTCCACGTAGGGCGCCGCCGGTCGTGGCGAGAGCGTGGCGAGCAGCTCCATCGCGACGCGCAGGTCGTCGGCGCCCACGCCCAGGCGCGCGGCGAGGCGGGCCCGGTCGCCGCGCGCGAGTTGCGCGAGTTCCGTGCGCGCCAGGCGCATCGCGAGCGCTCGACCCTCCGTGCGCTCGGGCAGGAGGCGGAGCTGGGCGCAGAAGCTGTCGCCGAGGTCGCGGCTCATCACGCCGACCGGATCGAGCGACTGCAGCAGGTGGCGTACGGCCTCGATCTCGTCGGTCGAGGCGTGCAGTTCGGGTGGCATCTGCTCGGCCAGCGCCTCGGGCGGATCGCGCAGGAAGCCGTCGGCCTCCATCAGCGCCAGCAGCATCTCCGCGATGCCGCGCTCGCGGGGGGAGAGCCGCAGCATCTCGATCTGCCCCGAGAGGTGCTGGTACAGGCTCGCAGGCGCCTCGGCGCGCGATTCCCAGCCGTCGAGTTCGCCGCCGTCGCCACCGCCGCCGCCCATGCCCTCGTCGCTGCCGCGGCCCCAGTCCTCGTAGCTCTCGACGTCCACGTCGAAGCCCTCGCCCGATGCCTGCGCCTCGACTTCGGGCTCGCCGCGCGCCTCGGCGGCATGCTCGGCGGGCGACGTGCCGGAGACCTCCGCGGGTCCGGCCTCGGGCGCCTCGCTCGACGGCGCGCTGCCGTCGTCCTCGTCGCGCTCCAGCACCGGGTTGCTCTCGACCGCCGCCGACAGCTCGGCCTCGAGTTCCAGGCGGGAGAGCGTGAGCAGGCGGATCGCGAGCGCGAGCTGCGGCGTCAGCCTGAGCTGCTGGCTCAATCCCTGGCGCAGGACGGGTTTCACGGAGCGAACGGTTCCGGGGGTGCTTCGAGCGCCAGTCTAGCCCGTGCAATTCCCTTCTCCCACCGGGGGAAGGTGGCACTTTGGGCCGGATGAGGGTCCGTGGCGTGCGAAATGCGTTGATCGGGGAGCAGGTGAAGCAAGTCCGAACCCTCATCCGGCGCTGCGAGCCACCTTCTCCCGGCGGGAGAAGGGACAGCATCGATACCGGCGAAATTCGAGTTCGATCGGATCGGCGGACGCGCTCACATCCTGAACCCGTGCCCCAGGTAGACCTCGCGCACCTTGGGATTCTCGAGCAGCGCAGCGGGCACGCCCTCGGCCAGCACGGTGCCGTCGTTCATGATGTAGGCGCGGTCGCAGATGCCCAGCGTTTCGCGCACGTTGTGGTCGGTGATGAGCACGCCGATGCCGCGCGCCTTGAGCTGCGCGACGATCTTCTGGATCTCCTGCACGGAGATCGGATCGACGCCGGCGAAGGGTTCGTCGAGCAGCATGAAGCGCGGCTTGGCGGCGAGCGCGCGCGCGATCTCCACGCGCCGGCGTTCGCCGCCCGACAGGCTCACGCCGCGCTGGTTCGACAGATGCCCCACCTGCAGCTCCTCGAGCAGGCGGTGCAGTTCCCCCTTGCGCGCGCGCGCGTCGAGGTCGTCGCGCAGCTCGAGGATGGCGAGCACGTTCTCGGCCACGGTCAGGCGGCGGAACACCGACGGCTCCTGCGGCAGGTAGCCCACGCCCAGGCGCGCGCGCGCGTGCATGGTGCGCTCGGTGATGTCGGCCTCGTCGAGCAGGATGCGGCCGCGGTCGGCGCCGATCAGTCCCACGATGAGGTAGAAGCACGTGGTCTTGCCCGCGCCGTTGGGGCCGAGCAGTCCCACCACCTCGCCCGGTCGCAGCGAGAACGAGAAGTCGCGCACCACCTGGCGCGACTTGTAGCGCTTGGACAGGTGCTCCGCGCGCAGCATCAGGCGCGCGGCGTGCCCGACGGCTTCGCCTGGTCGGCGTCCTTGGCCTTGTCGTCCGCCTTCTTCGGCTGGGGCACCATGCGCAGGTGCACGCGGCCGTCGCCGCCGGTGCCGTCGCCGGTGATGCGGCCGCTGTCGGTCTCGTAGGTGAGGCGCGCGCCGCGCGCCTCACCGCGCGGATGCTCCACCACCGCATCGCCGGTCAGCACGGCGCGCTTGGCGTTCGCGTCGTAGTCGATGTTGCGCGCGCGGCCCTTCATCGCGCCGCCGCCCTCGATGCCCTGCTGGAAGGTCGCGGGCGTGCCGGTCAGCACCACGCGCGTCACGGCCTGGTCCTTCTGGTGGATGTCCGCCTGGTCGCCGGTGCCCTCGATCGAGCCCTGGGTCATGCGCACGTGGCCGGTGAGCACCGACACCGCCTCGTTCAGGCCGCCCTTGAGATTGTCGGCCGTCACGTCCAGCGGCTGGGCGCGATCGCTCTCCAGCGCTTGCGCCGAGCCGCACAGCAGCAGGGCGAGCAGGCAGGCACCACGCAGGTCACGACGGCTTCTTGGGGCGCAGCTTGGGGTCATAGTGTGCCGTCACCTGTTGCATCAGTTCGACCCGGCGCGTGCCGAGTTCGGCGCGCAGGCCGACGCCGCGCAGTATAGAGCCGGGCTGGCTCATCTCCACCGCGACGTCGCTTTCCGCCAGGCGCGTCCGGGTGTTGACCGAGAGTCGTTCCGTCGCCACCACGACCGGCAGGACGCCCGGGGCCGCCGCGCGCGTCATGCGCACCTCGCCCGAGAGCTTCGCGACGGTGCCGGCCTTGTCCACCCAGCCGTGCGCCGAGGTGCTGCGCCAGGGGTGGCCGTCGCTGTCGGCGAAACGCAGGCTCGGCTGGTCGATCTCGATGCTGCCCAGGAACGGATGCCGGATCGCGCGCGGGCCGGTCGCGCCGAACGAGAACCTGCCCTCTTCGTCGTACGCGGCGAGCTGGAACTCGCGCACGACGTAGTCCGACCTCGAGGGGCCGACGAAGGTGTCGGCGCGCTCGGGCAGGCCTTCCAGCCAGAGCAGCCATTGGGTGAGCGCGGCGACCACGCCGAGCAGCACGGTGTAGACCAGCGCGCGCGTGTTGTTCACGGGCGCCGACGGTGCCGTTCGAGCAGCGCCGCGGCCTTGTTCTGGGCGACCAGCAGCAGGTCGGCCACTTCGCGCGCGGCACCGTTGCCGCCGGTATGCGTCGTGCGCCAGTGCGCGTGCTCGCGCACCCAGGGATGCGCGTTCGCGACCGCGACCGCAAGCCCGACGGCGGCCATCGGCGCGAGGTCGGGCAGGTCGTCGCCGACGAAGCACACCTGCTCGAGCTCGAGGTCCATCTCCTCGCACAGGCTGTCCACGCGGCCGAACTTGTCGCGCTCGCCCTGGAACACGTGCCGGATGCCCAGTTCGAACGCGCGCTGCGCGACCGCCGCGTGGCTGCGCGCGGTGATCAGCGCGACGCGCACGCCGTTCTCCTCGAGCAGCTTGAGTCCGAGCCCGTCCTGCACGTTGAAGGCCTTCACCAGCTCCACGCCGTCGGGCCCCACGTAGAGCGAGCCGTCGGTGAGCACGCCATCCACGTCGAAGCATGCGAGCCGGATCTTCGAGGCACGCAGGCGCAGGTCGTCGGGGAGGTCGGAGGGATCGAGACGGAGCATGGAAAAGGGGCCAGAGTGAATTTGCGTTTGAATCGACGGGTATCAGGCGGTGAGCGGCTATCCAGTATTCAAACGCAAATTCACTCTGGCCCCTTTTCAAGAATCCAACCTCGTCGCCCCCGCGAAGGCGGGGGCCCAGTGACTTGGCTTCGACGGCAGTATGCGAAAGCCACTGGGCTCCCGCCTGCGCGGGAGCGACGGATCGCCTGATTGGAGCACCTATTGCCTAGAACTTCGCCTTGAACTCCACGCCGAAGATGCGCGGCTCGTTCACGAAGCCCGTCAGGTTGTTGAAGTCGATGCCGCCGACCAGTTCCAGTTCGTTGGTGATGTTGCGGCCGAACAGCGCCACTTCCTTGCCGCCGTAGTCCCAGCTGTAGCCCAGGCGCAGGCCGCCTTCCAGCAGCGCCGAGCCGCGGAACTCCTTGGACTCGTACAGGAAGAAGTTCACCTCGCTGCGGTACGCCCAGTCGGTGTACGCGTAGAACTCGCGGCCGTCGCCGAACGGGAACGACCAGCGCGCGGTCAGGTTGGTGACCCACTTGGGCGCCTGCGGCAGGCTGTTGCCGTCGATCGAGACCAGGCCGGCGCTCGGGCCGGCCGGGTCGGTCACGGTGCAGCCGCCGCCGCAGGGCTGGATGTAGAGGTTCGGGTCGTCGATCTCGGTGTCGTTGTAGCTGCCGCCGACGGTGACCAGGAGGTTGTCGGTCAGGTACGCGTCGAAGTCGACCTCGAAGCCCTGGCCGCGCGTCTTGTCCGCATTGATCAGCGTGTTGAAGTTCGCCGCGCCGCCGACGGCCGTGAGCTGGAAGTCATCGACCACGTAGTGGAACACCGCGAAGCCGAGGCGCGCGCGCTTGTCCCACAGGTCGGCCTTGACGCCGGCCTCGATCGAAACCACGGTCTCGGAATCGGCGACGGAGATCGAGTCGCCGAAGACGATGCGACCCTGGACGCTGGGCGCGCGGAAGCCCTTCGCGATGCGTGCGTACGCGTTTACGTCCTCATTGACGGTCCACACGCCGGACAGGTCGCCGCTCACGTCGGAGTCGGACGGATTCGCGCTGAGGGAGATGTTCGGGGCGCCGAACGGGGACTGCGTACGGATTGCCGTGAAGTCCTTCTCGTCCCGCGTATAGCGCAGGCCGCCCTTGAGCTTGAACGCATCGGTGACGTCGTAGTCGCCCGACGCGTAGATGGCCCAGGCGATGTTCTCCTGCTCCTGCTGCGCGAAGCCGTTCACGATGCCGTTCGCGAGCGTGTCGTAGCTGAAGCTGTCGATGGTGATGTCTTCGTTGAAGTAGTACAGGCCCGCCTGCCAGTCGAACCGGCCCCATTCGTTGGACTGGAGGCGGAATTCCTGGGTGAACTGCCCGTGGTCGGACAGGCCGTCGGCGGACTCCGCGGGGAAGCGGGCGCCCGCGGGGGGCGTACCCAGGGCGAGCCCGTCGCTGGGGTCGAAGTCGAAGGTGTAGGTCGAGCCGCCGTCGATGTCGCCGCGCGAGTACAGGTCGGCCGATTCGAAGCCCGTGATCGAGTACAGGCTCGTGCTGCCGAAGTCCCAGCTCAGGCGCGCGTTCGCGCCCCAGGTCTCCAGGTCCTGCTGGTTGGCGCCGTCGATCGAGATCTTGTCGCGATCGAAGCCCGAGACGATGTCGTTGCTGCCCCGGCGGATCATGTTCGCGTGGAACAGGCGGGCCGTGCCGTCCTCGCTGCGCACGTGGACGTTCAACAGCGCCGTGAAGCCGTCGGTGGGCTCGATCAGCAGCTGGCCGCGGGCCGCGAACTCCCGGTAGCCCTCGAGCGCGTTCTGCCGCCCGGTGAAGGTGTTGTCGACCCAGTCGTCGCGGCGCTGGTACATGGCCGACAGGCGTGCCGAGGTCGAGTCGCTCAGTCCGCCGCCGATCGCGCCCTCGAAGTTCGCCGTGCCGTAGCGGCCGTACGAGCCCTGGATGTAGCCGTCGCGCTCCTGGCTGGGGCGGCGCGATTCGAACTTGAGCACGCCGGCGGGCGTATTGCGCCCGAACAGCGTGCCCTGCGGGCCGCGCAGCATCTCCACGCGGTCGAGGTCGAACACCGGGAAGCCCTTCAGGATCGGGTTCTCCTGCACCACCTCGTCATAGATCAGCGAGACCGGCTGCGACGCGTTCAGGTCGAAATCGGTGTTGCCCAGGCCGCGGATGTAGAAGCGCGGAAAGGTGCGCCCGAACGAGGATTCGATCAGCAGGCTCGGGAGGCGGCCCGACAGGAAGCGGATGTCCTCGCCGCCGGAACCGAGCACGTCGAGCTTCTCGGGCTCCACCGCCGTGATCGAGATCGGCACCTTCTGCACGTTCTCCTCGCGCCGTTCGGCGGTGACCGTGATCGTCTCCAGGACGTTCGAATCGCCCTCCTTGTCGGCATCCGTGCTGTCCTGCGCGACGACCGGAGCGGCGCAGGCGAGCGCGATGGCGAGGCTCAACAGCGTGTGCGGCACGCGGATGCGGCGGAGGGACGGGTTCGGGGTCATGGTCGGGCTCCGGTTCGCGCCCCCCTGTCCGGCGACGGTCGCCATCGGGGAGCGGGTTGTGGTGTTCGGGAGCCTGAAGCGTACCGCCGAAGACCTGGAGCCGAACAGTGAATTAACAATTCGGGAGGCACCCCCGGGATGAGGTGCCCACCGAGGGCGGTCGACCTGCTCGGGATCGAACCACGCACGACCTGGGATTGGAGGTCTGTAGAGCGGAGCTTGCTCCGCTGCTGGTGCCGCGCGGGGGTCAGCCGAGCAAGTTCGGCTCTACGGGCGCAGCTGCGGCCTTCCCACTGAATCCCCGACTAGACCACTCGCGCGCGCAGCAGGTCGTGGATGTTCAGGGCGCCGACCAGGCGGCGGTCGTCGTCCACGACGAGCACGGCATGGATCTGGTGGTCCTCCATCAGGCGCGCGGCCTCGACCGCGAGCTGGTCCGGACCCAGGGTCTTGGGCTTGTGCGACATCACGCGCTGCACCGGGGTATCCCGCAGGTCGAGCTGGGCGTCGTCGAGGATGCGTCGCAGGTCGCCGTCGGTGAACACGCCGAGCAGGCGCTGCTCGTCATCGACCACGCCGGTCATGCCCAGGCCCTTGCGCGACATCTCGACCAGGGCATCGCTCACGCTCGCGTGCTCGCCGACCTTCGGCAGGCGCTCGCCCGTGTGCATGATGTCGGCGATGCGCAGCAGCAGGCGGCGCCCCAGGCTGCCGGCCGGGTGCGAACGCGCGAAGTCCTCGGTCGTGAAGCCGCGCGCTTCGAGCAGTGCCACGGCGAGCGCATCGCCCATGACGAGCGACGCGGTGGTGCTGGCCGTGGGCGCGAGGCCGAGCGGACACGCCTCCTCGGGCACGCTCACGTCCAGGTGCACGTCGGCCAGGCGCGCGAGCGAGGAGTTCGGGTTGCCACTCATCGCGATCAGGGGCACGCCCTGGCGCTTGATCAGCGGCAGCACGGCGAGCAGCTCGTCGGTCTCGCCCGAATTGCTGAGCGCGAGCACCACGTCCTTCGCCAGGATCATGCCGAGGTCGCCGTGGCTGGCCTCGCCCGGATGCACGAAGAACGAGGGCGTGCCGGTGGACGCGAGCGTGGCCGCGATCTTGCGCGCGACGTGGCCCGACTTGCCCATGCCCGAGACCACGACGCGTCCGCGGCACGCCATCATCAGCGCGCAGGCACGGGTGAACTCGCCGTCCAGCCGCTCGAGCAGGCCTTCGATCCCGCGCAGCTCGATCGCGATCACCTCGCGCGCGGAGCGCAGCAGGCGCTCGGGATTGGGCTTGGCATCACTGCCTGGGTGCTGGGGCAGGGCGTGAACGGTCATGGGTGGCTTTTCCGGGGCGCAGGGCCGGGATGGCGGTGGCGCACGATGTGCTCGACGGCGACTTGCTACCATCGGCGCCCCCATTCTAGCGCCTTGGCGACGTTTGGCCCCCGACACCGGGGACCCGACAGGTTGCCGATCAGAACTTCCCATGGACGCGGACACCATACGCCAGATGATCGAAAACGGCCTGCCCGGCGCACGCGCCGACGTGCAGGGCGACGACGGCGTGCATTTCGACGCACGCGTGGTATGCGCCGCGTTCGCGGGCAAGCTGCCTCTGGCTCGTCATCGCATGGTGTACGCCACGCTCGGCGATGCGATGGGCGGTGCGATCCATGCGCTGGCGCTGAAGACGCTGACACCCGAGGAAGCGACCTGAGAGGCGAAAAGGGGCCAGAGGGAATTTGTGTTTGAATTCCCTCGAGCATCGCGCGTCCAGGGGCTCTGAATTCAAACGCAAATTCCCTCTGGCCCCTTTTCCCCGATCCCCACTTTCCTGCACCACGCACCAGGCACCCAGCATGGCAAAGATCGTAATTTCCGGTGGCGTCCCGCTCGACGGCGACGTCTGGATCTCCGGCGCGAAGAACGCCGTATTGCCGATCCTGGCGGCCACCCTGCTCGCCGACGAGCCGGTGACCATCGGCAACGTGCCGCACCTGCACGACGTCACCACCACGATGGAACTGCTGGGCCAGATGGGCGTGCAGTTGGTCGTGGACGAGCGCATGCGCATCCACGTCGATCCGCGCCCGGCGAAGAACTACTTCGCGCCGTACGACCTGGTGAAGACCATGCGCGCCTCGATCCTGGTGCTCGGCCCGCTGGTCGCGCGCTTCGGCGAGGCCGTGGTCTCCCTGCCCGGCGGCTGCGCGATCGGCTCGCGTCCGGTGAACCTGCACATCAAGGGGCTCGAGGCGCTCGGCGCCGACGTGCAGGTCGAGAACGGCTACATCCGCGCCAAGGCCAAGCGCCTGCGCGGCGCCAAGGTCGTGATGGACCTGGTCACGGTGACGGGCACCGAGAACATCATGATGGCCGCGACGCTCGCCTCGGGCACCACGGTGATCGAGAACGCCGCGCAGGAGCCCGAGGTCGTCGATCTCGCGAACTGCCTGATCAGCATGGGCGCGAAGATCGAGGGCGCGGGCACGAACACGATCATCGTGCACGGCGTCGAGCGCCTGCACGGCACCGATTACGACGTGCTGCCCGATCGCATCGAGACCGGCACGTTCCTGGTCGCCGGTGCGATCACCGGTGGCCGCGTGGTCGCGAAGCGCGCGCGGCCCAAGACGCTCGACGTGGTGCTCGCGAAGCTCGAGGACGCCGGTGCGCAGATCGACATCACCGACGATTCGATCACGCTCGACATGAAGGGCAAGCGCCCCAAAGCGGTGAACGTGACCACGGCACCGTACCCCGCCTTCCCCACCGACATGCAGGCGCAGTTCACCGCGCTGAACGCCGTGGCCGAGGGCGTGGGCCTGGTGACCGAGACGGTGTTCGAGAACCGCTTCATGCACGTGCACGAGCTGCACCGGCTGGGCGCCGACATCCAGGTCGAGGGCAACACCGCCATCATCAAGGGCGTGGACCACATGAGCGGCGCCCCGCTGATGGCCACCGACCTGCGTGCCTCCGCCTCGCTCGTGCTCGCCGGCCTCGTCGCCCAGGGCGATACCACTGTCGATCGCATCTACCACATCGATCGCGGCTACGAGTGCATCGAGGAGAAACTCTCCGGCCTCGGCGCCCGGATCCGACGCTTGCCTTCGTAGGCTGGAGTGCGCCGAAGGCGCTCTCCAGCGCTTTCGTCGAGCCAGGCGCCCAAGGCCGCGGAGAGCGGCTACGCCTCACTCCGCGCTACCAGTCCTTTCCCCTCTCCCCGCTTGCGGGGAGAAGGGAATCGTGCGTCTCCATCCCGCTCGCGCTAAGGCCGGTCGATTCGGCTAAGCACCATTTCCAGGCGTTCTCCATCGGGCTCCACCTGCACGATGCGCACCGGCATGTGGCCGAGCGTCGGTGCCAGCCAGGACGTGGTGGTGCGGCCCGAGTCGCCCTCGCGGATGCGCTCGATGCGCGTCGCCTGGAACGCGCCTGCCGGCGTGTCGACCGTTTCGGTGCCGGCGGCGCGGTAGACGTCGGTGCTGATCTTCTGGCGATGGACCACGCGCAGCGAGAACTCGGTGCGACCTTGCGCGAGCTGTACGGCGAGGCTCAGCACCGCGCCGTGGCGATCGATCAGGTTCGGCTCGTAGGCCAGCGTGCCCGAGCGCTTCTCGTCCTTGCTGTCCACCGTGCGGGCTGCAGGATCGACGCGGATCTCGCGCGCCTTGTCCTTCCACGCGACCTTCTGCCGGTAGGTCGACTGCACGAGTTCGGGCAGGCCATCGTGCCAGCGGAAGGTGGTGCGCTCGGTGATCTCGGCACCGACCATGCCTGCAAGGCCGGACGAGCCCTTCGTCGCGGTCACGAAGCGCCAGTGGTCCGCGCCGTCGGGCGCGAGCGTGATCTCGGCCTTGCCGAGCGCCGATCCGTTGCGCGACACCGTGTAGTTGCCGTGGAACGGCGCGAGCGGCGCGGCAGCCGCCCGCGCGGCATCGTCGGCGGCTCGGGGCAGGGAGGCCGGCAGCGTGGCGAGCAGCAGCAGGAACAACGAGGCAACCGCTCCACGCGCGGGTGCGCGCGCCGACATCACGCGACGAACCCGCTCGCGTCGTACAGGCGTCCGTCCTCGTGCAGCAGCAGGGGCTGGTCCACGCCGCGACCATCGACGCCGATCGTGCGCGACGCGGGATAAACGTTGCGCCGGGCGAGCAGGTCCACCGTGGCGATCATCAGGGCGTGTTCCAGCGGCAGCAGGCGCTCGGCGAGCGTCGCGGGCGTGTCGCCGGGCTGCACGGGCAGGCGCGCCTGCGCGATCACCGGCCCGCCGTCCAGTTCGGGGGTCACGAAATGCACGCTCGCGCCGTGCTCGGCATCGCCCGCCGCGAGCACGCGCTCGTGCGTGTGCAGGCCGGGATAGGCGGGAAGCAGGGAGGGGTGGATGTTGATCATGCGGCCCAGCCAGCGCTCCACCACGGCGGCGGAGACGATGCGCATGTATCCCGCACAGACGATGAGCTTGGGCTGAACCGCGGCCACCTGGCCGAACAGGGCTTCGTCGAAAGCGGTACGGCCCTTGTGGTCGCGCGGCGCGCACGCGTGTGCCGGGATGCCGGCGGCACGCGCGCGCTCCAGCGCATGCGCCTTGGGCTGGTCGGAGAACACGCCGACGAGTTCGATCGGCAAGCGGCCCGAGGCCTGCGCGTCGATCAGCGCCTGCAGGTTCGAACCGCGGCCCGAGACGAGGACGGCGACGCGCAGCGGCGTGGGGTCGGGTCCGTCGGTCATGGCGCGCTACGCGATCCGCACGCGCGCATCATGGCCCGCCGATTCGATCGCGCCGATCTGCCAGTGCCCGAGGCCGAGCGTGTCCAGCGCGCGCGATGTCTCCGCGACGTGCTCGCGCGCGACGATCACGGTGTAGCCGATGCCGCAATTGAACGTGCGCCACATCTCGGGCGCCGCCACGTTGCCGGCGCGCTGCAGCCAGTCGAACACGGGCGGCAGCGGCCAGGCGCTGGTCTCGATCGACAGCCCCAGGCCCTCGGGCACGACGCGGATGATGTTCTCGGTCAGCCCGCCGCCGGTGATGTGCGCCATGGCCTTGACCGGCGCCCGCGCGATCAGCTCGAGCACCGGCTTCACGTAGATCGTGGTGGGCGCCATCAGCGCGTCGGCGAGGGCGGTGTCGCCCACGCGTTCGCCCAGGTCCGCGCCGCTCACCGCGAGGATGCGCCGGATCAGCGAATAGCCGTTCGAATGCGGGCCGCTCGAGGCGATGCCCAGGATCACGTCGCCGGGCACGAGCGCCGAGCCGTCGACCAGCTTCGACTTCTCGACGGCGCCCACGCAGAAGCCCGCGAGGTCGTATTCGCCGGGCGGATACATGTCCGGCATTTCGGCCGTCTCGCCGCCGATCAGCGCGCAGCCGGCCAGCTCGCAGCCGCGTGCGATACCGCCGATCACCGACACCGCCGTGTCCACGTCGAGCTTGCCGGTGGCGAAGTAGTCGAGGAAGAACAGCGGCTCGGCGCCCTGCACCAGCACGTCGTTCACGCACATGCCGACGAGGTCGATGCCGATGGTGTCGTGCCGGCCGAGCTGCTGGGCGAGCTTGAGTTTCGTGCCCACGCCGTCCGTGCCGGAGACGAGCACCGGATCCCGGTAGCGGCCCTTGAGTTCGAACAGGGCGCCGAAGCCGCCGAGGCCGGCCATCACCTCGGGCCGGAACGTGCGTGCGACCAGCGGCTTGATGCGGTCGACCACCGCCTCGCCCGCGTCGATATCGACGCCGGCATCTCGATAGGTCAGGCCAGGGGACGAAGGGACTTGGGAAGGCACGCCGGCGGGGCCCGATGCGGGGGCGCGCATGATAGACGTTCACTGGCGGATTGGGCAGTATGAGCGGATATCCGGCCGTCCGATGACCATGCGCGCGATCGATTTCCGACCCTTGTTCCTGCTGCTCGCGTCCGCGCTCGGCGGGCCGGCGTGCGCGCAGGACCTGGCGCTGTTCAACGGCGAGGCACAGGTCGCGAGCCAGGACGAGGCCGAGCGCGCGCGAGCGTTGCCCCAGGCCCTGGTGCAGGCGCTCGTGCGCGCCACCGGCGACGGCCGCCTCGCGGTCGAACTGGCCGGCAGCGACAAGCTGGACCAGGCCGCCACCCTGGTGCGCCAGTTCAGCTACAAGCAGGCGAACGAGCCCGGCCCGGGCGGCACCCTGCAGCCCAGGCTCTATCTCTCGGCCCAGTTCGATCCGGCCGGCATCGGCCAGCTCCTGAACGATCTCAAGCGCCCGTTCTGGGGTCCCGAGCGACCCTCCACGCTGGTCCTGCTCGTGGTCGATTCGGGCGGGCCGAAGCAGATCGTGAGCCTGCAGCAGTCCTCGGTGCTGACGCCGTTCACGCGCACGGCGGAGCTGCGCGGCATTCCGCTCAGGTTCCCGCAGATGGATGCCGACGACCTGATCCGGATCGACGCGAACGCCGCCTGGGAAGGCGATGCCGGCCGGCTCGACGCCGCCGCCCAGCGCTACGGCACGCCGCTCGTGTTCCTCGTGCGGCTGAACCGCAACGGCCCGGGCTGGAACGGCCGATTCACCCTGATCGAGGGCTTCGGCGACAACCCGCCCGAATCCTGGAGCACCACCTTTCCCGATGCCGCGAGCGTGCTCGGCGCGGCGGCGAGCGGCCTCGCGGACCGACTGGCGCAGCGCTATGCCGCGGCCAGCGTGCAGACCAAGCCGACCGACTTCCGGGTCTGGGTCGAAGACCTCAACTCCCCGGACGACTACGGCCGCGTGGTGAAATACCTCACCGGCGTGGGTGGCGTGCGCGCCGTGGAGCCCGAGGCGGCGGACAAGGACCGGCTGCTGCTGAAGCTGACCCTGACCATGACGCTCGAACGCTTCCGCCAGGTGCTGGCCTTCGAGCATCGCCTGGCGGTGACCTCGGTGGCGCAGGAGGACGGGGCGCAGGCCCGGCTCACGCTGATCCGCTAGCCTTCCCGGCCATGGCCGGCGGGTGGCGCCTTCGAGCAGGCGGTCGCCCCCGCAGCCCCGCATCGAACACGCTTCCACCGAACCGAGCGAGCCCGACCCCGTGCGACTGGACTGGATCCCGAATGCGATCACGCTGGCGCGGCTGCTCTCCGCGCTGCCGCTCGCATTCCTGATCGTGACCGGCGCGCACGGCTGGGCACTCGCGCTCGGCCTGGCCGCCGGCATTTCCGACGCGATCGATGGCCTGCTCGCGAAGCGCTACCACTGGCAGAGCCGGCTGGGCGGCCTGCTCGACCCGGCCGCCGACAAGCTCCTGCTCGTCTGCACCACCGCGGCGCTGGCCTACACCGGCGAGCTGCCGGTCTGGTTCGCGATGCTCGTGTTCGGGCGCGACCTGGTGATCGTGGCCGGTGCGATCACCTACAACCGCCTGATCGAGACCGTGTCGCCAGCGCCGAGCGTGTGGTCCAAGCTCACCACGTTTGCGCAGATCCTGATGGTGCTGGCCACCCTGGTCCAGGGCGAATGGCCGGGCATCCTGCCCCAGGTGCTGATGCAGTCGTGGTTGTGGCTCACCGCGGCGTTCACCGTGTGGAGCGGCGTGCACTACATGGCGACCTGGGGCGCGAAGGCGCGCGCCACCTGGAAGGCGAGGCACCACACCGGAGGCCGTTCGTGACCGATACCCAGAAGTGGCAGTTGCTCGCATTGACCGTCCTGCTCGCGGCGCTGCTCTACTGGCTGCGTCCGGTACTGACGCCGTTCGCGGCCGCCGCACTGCTCGCCTACCTCGGCGATCCGCTCGTGGGCCGGCTGGAGCGCGCGGGCCTCTCGCGCGGCATCGGCGTGCTCGTCGTGTTCTCCAGCATGGGCATCGCGCTGCTGGTCGCGCTGATCGTGCTCGTGCCCATGATCGAGCGCCAGCTCGTGCACCTGATCATGGACCTGCCCAACTACGTCGCCTGGCTGCGCGGCTGGCTGGAACCGCAGTTCGCGCGCCTGGGCGTGGACCTGTCGGAATGGGACGCGCCGCGCCTGAAGGAGCTGCTGCTCGCGCACTGGAAGGAGGCCGGCGGCGCCGCCAGCCAGGTGCTGGGCGCGATCGGGCGCTCGGGCTGGGCCGCGGTGCACGTGCTCACCTCGCTCGTGCTGATCCCCGTCGTCGCGTTCTACTTCCTGCGCGACTGGCCGATGCTGGTGGAGCGCGTGCGCGAACTGCTGCCGCGCACCGTGGAGCCCACGATCTCGCGCCTCGCGCGCGAATCGGACGAGGTGCTCGGCGCGTTCCTGCGCGGCCAGCTGCTGATGATGCTGGCGATGATGGTGATCTACACGGTGGGGTTGTGGCTGTGCGACATCGACCTCGCGCTGCTGATCGGCACCGGCGCCGGCCTGGTGAGCTTCGTGCCCTACCTCGGCGCGATCCTCGGCGTCGGTGCCGCGCTGATCGCCACCCTGGTGCAGCACCCCGATCCCACGCACATCGCGATGGTGCTCGCGGTGTTCGGCATCGGGCATGCGATCGAGGGCTACGTGCTGCAGCCGTGGCTGATCGGCGATCGCATCGGGCTGCATCCGGTCGCGGTCATGTTCGCGATCTTCTGCGGCGCCGAACTGGGCGGCTTCCTCGGCGTGCTGCTCGCGCTGCCGGTCGCGGCCGTGGCGCTGGTGCTGTTGCGCCACGCGCACGAACGCTATGTCGGCAGCGCGCTGTACGCGGCGTCCGATGACGAGGCCCAGGCGACGATTCCGGACGCCCCGACCGGGGTGGCCGCCGAACCGCCGCCCGCCGCGCCGGCCGCATCGCCGGCGCCGGCGCCGGCGCCGGACGCGGGCGCCGGACACGCGCCGCCCGAGCCGCGCTGATCCGCATGCAACTGCCGCTGCCGTTCGCGCTCCCGCCCTACCAGCGCTTCGATGCCTACGTGCCCGACGGCAACGAGGAGGCGGTCGCGGCCGTGCGCCGCGTGGCGGCGTCCGCGGATGCGCAGTCGCTGTTCCTCAGCGGCCCCGAGGGCAGCGGCAAGAGCCATCTGCTCGTCGCCGCCTGCCGGGAATCCCCTGGCGCGCTGTACCTGCCGCTGGCGCTGATCGGCGAGGGCGCGGACCAGGTCCTGATGGGGCGCGGCGCGGAGCCCCTCGTCGCGGTGGATGACGTGCAATCGATCGCGGGCAACCGCGCCGCGGAAATCGCCCTGTTCGACTGTTTCAACCGCTGCCGCGACGCCGGCGGCCGCCTGCTGCTGGCGGCGCGCGCCGCGCCGGCGCGGCTGTCGCTCGAACTGCCCGATCTCGTCTCGCGCCTGTCGAGCTGCGTGCAGCTGCCGCTGGTGCCGCTGGGCGAGGACGCCCGCCGCGTCGTGCTGCGCCAGCGCGCGGGCGAGCGCGGCCTCACGCTCGAGGATGACGCGCTCGACTTCCTGTTCCGCCGCCACGCGCGCGACCTCGGCGCGCTGACCGCGCTGCTCGACCGCATCGACCACGAAAGCCTGGCCCAGCAGCGGCGCGTGACCGTGCCGTTCCTGCGCCGCGTGATCGGGCTGCCGTCGCGCGATCCCGCGACGTAGCCGCGCGCGATCGCGCCCGCACGCGATGCTGATCTCGGTCATCACGGTGGTGCGCAACCGGGTGGACCTGGTGCGGGGCTGCATCGAGAGCGTGCGCGCGCAGCAGGGAGCCGCGTTCGAGCACGTGGTGATCGACGGAGCCTCCGACGACGGCACCGTGGAGGTGCTGCGGCGGTACCAGGACGGATTCGCCTACTGGCATTCCGCGCGCGATGGCGGCATCGCCGATGCCATGAACCAGGGCATCGCGCACGCGCAGGGCGAGTGGCTGCTGTTCCTGCATGCGGACGACGAGCTGGCCGCGCCCGATGCGCTCGCACGCGTCGCGCCCGTGCTCGAATCGTCGCGCGCCGACGTGGTGGGATTCCCGATCCACTACCAGTGCGACGGCACCCGGCGCCTGGTCCGTCCGCGCGGCGCCACGCCCTGGCTCAAGCTCAAGACCGGCTTCGCGCACCAGGGCACGTTCATGCGCCGCGCCGCGTTCGCGCGCGTCGGCGGCTACGACACGCGCCTGGCCATCGCGATGGACTACGAATGGTTCCTGCGTGCGCGCCAGGCGGGTCTCGCGCTGGTGACGAGCGACGCGGTCGTGCCCACGCTGATGCGCGACACGGGCATCAGCGCGCGGCTCGATTGGCCGTCGCTGGAGCGGCGATTCGCCGAGGAGCGCACGGTGCATGCGTGGCATGCGCGCGGGATCGCGGAGCGGATCGGATACCGGATGTATTGGGCCCTTTACCCCCGATACCGATGGTTGCGTGCACGGATGAGTCGCCGTACATCGTAGGGTGCGTCTCGGACGCACCCCGCGACCCACACCAACTAGGCTGGCGTTGCAGGGTGCGTCTTGGACGCACCCCGTGTTCCCGGCAACTGAGACGGTGCGTCCGAGACGCACCCTACGTGCCCTAGATCAACCGCAACGTGATCGCCTTCAACACCGCGCGCGTGCGGTCGCGCGTGCCGAGCTTGTCGAGGATGTCGGAGACGTAGTTCTTGACCGTGCCCTCGGCCAGGAACAGCGTGCGCGCGATCTCCTTGTTCGAGTATCCGCCGGCGATCAGGCGCAGGATCGCGACCTCGCGCTCGCCGAAGGTGTCGCTCGGCGGCGCACTGTCGCGGTAGGCGTAGCGCTCGCGCACCGGATCGGTGGATACCGGCTGCAGCAGGGATTCGCCGCGGGCGACGGCGCGGATGGCGTCGAGCAGGTCCTCGGGCGAGGCGTCCTTGAGCAGGAATCCCTGGGCGCCGGCCTCGACCGCGCGCAGCAGCAGGGCGCTGTCGTCGAAGGTGGTGAGCAGGATCACAGGCGTGCGGTCGCCGCGCGCGCGCAGGCCGCGCAGTGCCTCGATCCCGTCCAGGCCCGGCATGCGCACGTCGGACAGCACCACGTCCACCGCCGTGTGCGCGAGCGCATCGAGCAGGCGCTGGCCATCCTCGACCTCGATCGCGACCTCGATGCCGCCCAGGCTCCGAAGCAGCGCGCACAGGCCATTGCGCACCAGCGCCTGGTCGTCGGCCAGGGCGATGCGCACGGTGCCCATCGTCGGCGTGTTCATGTCGATGCCGCCATCGACGTCCCCGGATCCTCCATCGGCACGATCATGCGCAGGTGGCTGCCGCGCTGCGGCGAGGACAGGATCTCGAGGGTTCCGCCCGATTCGGCGAGGCGCTCGCGCATGCCTTGCAGGCCGATGCCCGGCTGCATGCCGGCCATGCCGCGGCCGTCGTCGCGCACCTCGAGCACCAGGTTCTCGGCCTCGCGCCGGACGCTGATCCACACGTGGTCCGCCGCCGCGTGGCGCAGCGCGTTCGTCAGTCCTTCCTGCGCGGCGCGCACCACCGCGTCGGCCTGGTGCAGCGACCCCGCGCGCGCGTCGGGCTGTACGTCGACCAGCACCTGGGGGCGCGGCACGGGCAGCACCAGGCTTTGGATCGCGCTGCTCAGGTCCATGCCGTCGTACTGGCGCATCTGCCGCACAACGGCGCGGATGTCGCCGAGCAACTCGTCGGCGAGCTGGGCGCATAGCTTCAGGCCCGGCTGTCCGGGCTGCCCGGGGTCGCGTGACAGTGCCGCAAGGTTGAGCTTGAGCGCGGTGAGCTTGTGCCCGGCCACGTCGTGCAGTTCGCGCGAGAGCTTCAGGCGCTCGGCGTCGCGCGCGCTCTCCGCCAGCAGCGAGCGGGTCGAGAGCAGCTGCGCGTTCACCTGCGCGAGCTCCTGGTTCGCGAGTTCCGAGCGCGCCGCGTAGTGCGCCGTCATGGCCGCGAAGGCCTGGAACCCGATGTAGGCGGCGATCGCCGGCGTGGCGTTCTCCGGTCCCCAGCGGTTGCTCAGCTGCAGCCAGAGCGCGGTATCGATCAAGCCCAGGATCGCGACGATGCCGAGCGGCCGGAACTCGCTCGGCAGCTGCGCGGCCACGATCACGAGCAGGATCGGCGCCATGTTCTGCTCGAAGCCCGTGGCCACGAGGCCGGCCGCGACCTGCACGGCGAGCCAGAACTTCGACTCGATCGACCGGCGGCCATCGTCCCCGCGCGCCTGGCGCAGCACGAAAGCCGCGAGGAACAGCACGAGCAGCAGCACGATCCAGGTCGTGGCGCCCGGCGTCGCCTGGCGCGCGAGCGCGCGCGGCGACAGCGCCATCGCATAGAGCACCGCGCCCCAGGTCAGATAGGCGGCCAGGTTCAGGGGCGCGAACAGCCACGCCGCGGTTTCGCGCAATCGCGTCATGGCACGAGCATGGCCCCGCCGGAGAGCGCACTCAAGCACCGATGCGCAAGTGGTGACTTCCGGCACCCGGTTTCGGTGACCGCCGGCACCTGATCCGGCCGCGCCGTCCGGCGAGGATGCCCCATCGGCACACCCGTCGGAGCAGGCCCATGAGCAGCAGCTACGAGATCGTTCGCATCGCGCACATCGCCACCGGCACGCTGGCGCTGGCCACCTTCTGGCTGGCAGGCCTCGCGCGGAAGGGCAGTCCGGTGCACAAGCTCGCCGGCAAGGTGTATCTCGCCACGATGGCGGCCGTGGTGGTGAGCGCGACCCCGATGGCCGCGATCATCGCGCTGCGCAAGAACGCCGTGCTCGGCGCGTTCCTGGGCTACCTGCTCGTGCTCACCGCGACCGGCGTGTGGCTGTCCTGGCGCGCGATCCGCGACAAGCGCGATTTCGCGGCGTACACCGGGCGCGTCTACCACGCCCTCGCATGGATGAACATCGCGGCGGGCGCGTCGGTGTTCGCGCTCGGCGTGTCGCGCGCCATCCCGCTGTTCGCCGGGTTCTCGCTGATCGGCGTGGTCAGCGGCATCTCCATGCTGCGCTACGCGCGCCGGCAGCCGGACGGTCCGCGCTGGTGGCTGGCCGAGCACCTGGGCGCGATGCTGGGCAACGGCATCGCGACGCACATCGCGTTCCTCGCCATCGGCCTGCCGCGCCTGGTTCCCGCGCTCAACACACAGGGCTACATGTACCTGGCCTGGTTCGCACCGGTGGTGATCGCGCAGGTCGCGCGCGTGCTGCTGATGCGGCGCTACGTGACGCCGCCGGCCGATCAGTCCCAGCGCTCGTCGCGCACCCAGACCGCGCCGGCCTCGCGCTTGACCGGGATCACGGCCGTGGGCTCGTAGGCCGGCGGGCAGCGCGCGGCGCCGGTGCGCAGGTCGAAACGCGCGCCGTGACGCGGGCACGCGATCTCGAAACCGTCCAGCGTGCCGCTCGCCAGTTCGCCGCCGTCGTGCGTGCACAGGTCTTCGATCGCGTACAGCTCGCCGTCAATGTTGAACACCGCCACGGCGATGCCGTCGACGTCCACCACGCGGCGTTCGCCGGGCAGCAGGTCCTCGCTCGCGCACACCCTGACCCAGTCGCTCATCGTGGTCCTCGGTCTCGCCTATGGCCGGATTGTAGAGCCGGGCTTGCCCGGCTGAAGCCTTGCATCGGACGCCAAGTGCCCAGCGGAGCAGGCTCCGCTCTGCAAGGGATGGGGCCGGGGTCGTGGAGCAGGCTCCGCGCTACAGGGGCTTCTCGAACACGAGGAAGACGAGGTCGTCGCGCTTGGGCAGGCCGAAGCGCTCGTCGCCGTAGGGGAAGGGCTTGGTCGTGCCGGTGTCGCGGAATCCGCGGCGCACGTACCACGCGATCAGCTCCTCGCGCTGGCGGATCACGGTCATGTCCAGGGTCGCGCAGCCCCACTCGTCGCGCGCGATGCGTTCGCATTCGTCGAGCAGCCGGCGACCGATGCCGCCGCCCTGCAGATCGGGGCGCACCGAGAACATGCCGAAGTAGCAGCGGTCGCCGTCGTGGCGCTCGAGGTGGGCGCACGCGAGCAGCTGGCCATCGCGAAGTCCCAGCACGATGCGGCTGCCGTCCTTGTCGATCAGCGCGCGCACGCTCTGTGCATCCGTGCGCTGCCCTTCGAGCATGTCCGCCTCGGTGGTCCAGCCCTGCCGGCTGGCATCGCCGCGATACGCGGATTCGACCAGGTCGACCAGGGCGGGAACGTCACCGGGGACGGCAGTGCGGAAGCCGAGTGCGGGCATGGGGCGCGGTTGCGCGTTCATGGCATCGTCGCCGCGGATCGGGATTCCGTGCTCGCCTCGCCGCGTCCCGCGAGCGCGGCCGCGATCGTCGCGAACGGCAGTTCGGCGCAGCGCAGGCGTGCGGGATAGTCGCGCAGGGCGAGCAGCGCTTCGAGTTCGCCCAGCGCCGGATCCACTGGCGCACCCGGCGCGTCCCGGAGCGATTCCTCGAAGCGCTCCTGCAGCTCGGCGAGGTCGGACGCAGTCCGCCCGACGACCATCGCACCGAGCATCGACGCGACGGCCGTCGTGACCGCGCACGATTCGCCCTGGAACCCGTACGCCTCGATGCGCCCGTCGACGACGCGTAACTCGCACGCGTAGTGGTCGCCGCAGCTCGGGTTCACGCCATGTGCGCTGTGCGTGGCATCGACGAGGTGCCCGCGGCACTGCGGGTCGCGGTTGTGGGCGAGGACCTGCTCGCGGTAGAGGGGGGAGGGCATGGGGAAATGATGCCAGAGCGCCGTCGAGTGGTTGTTTGATGCGCTCCGAGCAGAGCGCGTGGCACCGACCTCCCCCGGTCGACCCCCTCTCCCCGCGGGGAGAGGGGGTCTACTGAGGGGGAGAGCAGGAATGCGCACTCACCCCACCAGGATCTTCCTCGCGCGCAACAGCGCCGCCACGAACACATCCACCTCTTCCGGCGTGTTGTAGAACGACAACGACGCGCGCGCCGTCGCGGGGACGCCGTAGAACTGCATCAAGGGATGCGCGCAGTGGTGGCCCGAGCGCACGGCCACGCCGTCGGTGTCGAGCAGCGTCGCGAGGTCGTGCGCGTGCGCGCCTTCCACCAGGAACGAGATCACGGCGGCCTTGTCCGGCGCCGTGCCGAAGAACCGGATGCCCGGGACCTCGACGAGGCGCGACATGGCGTAGTCGAGCAGCGTGCGTTCGTAGGCCGCGATGCGGTCCATGCCGATCGCACCCAGGTAATCGATCGCGGCCCCGAGCCCGATCATGCCGGCGATGTTCGGCGTGCCGGCCTCGAACCGGTGCGGCAGATCGGCATACGTCGTGCCCGAGAAGCTCACGGTGCGGATCATCTCGCCGCCACCCATGAACGGCGGCATGGCGTCGAGGATCTCCCGCCGCGCCCAGAGCGCGCCGGTGCCCGTGGGACCGAGCATCTTGTGCCCGGTGAGCGCGTAGAAATCGCAGCCCAGGGCCTGCACGTCCACGGCCATGTGCGGCAGCGCCTGCGAGCCGTCCACGAGCAGCGGGATGCCGCGTGCGCGGCACTCGCGCGCGACGTGCGCGATGGGGTTGACCGTGCCCAGCGCATTGGAGACGTGCACGACGCAGGCGAGCTTCACCTCGGGCGTGAGCAGGGTCGGCAGATCCTCGAGCAGCAGCTCGCCCGATACGCCGATCGGCAGCACCTTGAGCGTCGCGCCCGTGCGCTCGCACACCAGCTGCCACGGCACGATGTTCGCGTGGTGCTCCATCGTGGTGACCAGGATCGCGTCGCCGGGTTTCAGGCGCGGCAGCGCCCACGCGTACGCCACCAGGTTGATCGATTCGGTGGTGCCGCGGGTGAGGATCACCTCCTCGCGCGCGGGCGCGTTGATGAACGCGCGCAGCTTGTCGCGCGTGCCTTCGTACAGCGCGGTCGCCTCGGCGCCGAGCGTGTGCACGGCGCGCGCGACGTTCGCGTTGTGGCGAGCGTAGTAGTCCTCGACCGCCGCGATCACCGCGCGCGGGCGTTGCGCGGTGTTCGCGTTGTCGAAATACACCAGCGGCTTGCCGTGCACCTGGCGCGAGAGGATCGGGAAGTCGGACCGGTACCGGTGCGGGTCGAACGCCGGCCGCTCGGCGACCAGGGCCGGGGCGGTCGACGCGCTCACGGGCCCACCTCGCCGGTCGACGGCAGGTGCGCGGCCAGCCGCTCGGACAGGGCCGCCCGCAGCGCGGGATCGCTCACGCCATCCAGCGCCTCGCGGCAGAACGCGAGCGTGAGCAGGGTGCGCGCCTGGGTCGCGGCGAGTCCGCGCGTGCGCAGGTAGAACAGGGCCTGCTCGTCGAGTTGGCCCACCGTGGCGCCGTGCGCGGCCTTGACCTCGTCGGCGTTGATCTCGAGCACGGGCTGGGTGTCGATCTCGGCGTGCGGCGAGAGCAGCAGGTTCTTGCTCGACAGCTGCGCGTCGGCGCCGTCGGCGCCGGCGTCCATCACGATGGCGCCGTGGAACACGCCGCGCGCGCGCTGGTCGGCCACGCCGCGCGAGAGCACCTTGCACGTCGTGTCGCGTGCCGCGTGCCGGATCGAGAGCCGCTGCTCGGCATGCTGGCGACCGCCGAGCGCGAACGTGCCGCGGGCGTCGAGGCGTGCCTGGGGTCCGGCCAGGTCCACGTGCACGTCGTTGCGCACGAGCGCGCCGCCCAGTTCCAGCGCGTTGAGCGCGAGCGCGGCGTCGCGCTCGAGACGGAAGCGCGTCGCGCACAGGCGCGTGGCGCGGGGCGCGGTATCGGACACGCGCGTCCACTCCAGCCGTGCGCCGGCCGCGAGTTCGACCTCGGTCACCAGGTTGCCCACGTGCGCATGGTCGCCCGCATCGACGTGGTGTTCGATCACGCTCAGCGTCGCGCCGGCCTGCACGTCGATGCGGTTGCGCGCGTACCAGGCGCGATCGCCGCCGCCGGCGCGTCCGACGAACACGAGGTGCACGGCGCCCGCGACCGCCGCGCCGGGCGCCACGCGCACGACGGCGCCATCGGCGGCGAACGCCGCGTTCAGGGCATCGAGGCTGCCGCGCGCGGCGTGCGTGGGATCGGTGTACAGCACGCACAGGCCGTCGGCACCGCTCGCCAGGGCGTTCGCCAGCGGCTGCACGACGAGCGCGGCAGGGTCGATGCCGTCCAGCCGGGACAGGCCCGCGTCGTAGCGTCCGTCCACGAACACCAGCCGCGGCCCGGTCGCGCCGGGCAGCGCCAGCAGGTCCTCGGGGATCCCCTGGACCTCGGCGCCGCCGCCGTCGATCGCCAGCGCGCGGCGCTCCAGGGCCTTCAGCGAGGTGTACTTCCAGCGCTCCTCGCGCGTCGTGGGCAGGTCGTCGCGCGCGAACGCGGCGAGGTGCGCGCGGCGCGCGTGCGCGAGCCAGCCCAGGTGCGCACCGGGCAGCGAGGGCGCGAGCGCGGCGTGCGCGTCGAGCTGCGATTGGGCGAACACCGTGGCCATGCGGTCAGGCCGCCGCTTCGGCGATGCGGCGTTCGCGCAGCCAGGCGTAGCCCTGCTCCTCGAGCTTGAGCGCGAGGTCCTTGCCGCCGGATTGCACGATGCGACCACCGTCGAGCACGTGCACGAAGTCGGGCACGATGTAGTCGAGCAGGCGCTGGTAGTGGGTGATCACCACGAAGGCGCGCCCGGGCGCGCGCATCAGGTTCACGCCCTCCGCCACCTTCTTCAGCGCATCGATGTCGAGCCCGGAATCGGTCTCGTCCAGGATCGCGAGCCTGGGTTCCAGGAGCGCCATCTGGAAGATCTCGTTGCGCTTCTTCTCGCCGCCGGAGAAGCCGGCGTTCACCGCGCGCTGGAGCAGTTCGTCGGAGAGGTGCAGCACGCGCAGCTTCTCGCGCACGAGCTTGAGGAACTGCATGGAATCGAGTTCCGGCTCACCGCGCGCCTTGCGCTGGGCGTTGAGCGCCGCCTTGAGGAAATAGGTGTTGTTCACGCCCGGGATCTCGACCGGATACTGGAACGCGAGGAATACACCGGCTGCGGCGCGCGCCTCGGGCTCGAGTTGCAGCAGGTCCTGGCCGGAATACTCGATCGTGCCGGCGGTGACCTCGAAGCCCTCGCGCCCGGCCAGCACGTTGCCGAGCGTGGACTTGCCCGCGCCGTTCGGCCCCATGATCGCGTGCACTTCGCCCGCGTTCACGACGAGCGTCAGGCCCTTGAGGATGTCCCGGCCCGCGACGCGGACGTGGAGGTTGTCGATCTTCAGCATGGTTCAGTCCACGTAGGGAATCAGGTCGTCGGGCACGGGCATCGGCTGCAGCGGATTCACGTTCGCGCCGCCGGTGTTGCCCTTCGGCACCCAGACCAGCGACTTCGTCAGCGCCGCGAGCATGCGCATCGGCTGGCCGAGCAGCTCTCGCCGGTCGCCGCGCTTGAAGCCCAGCAGCCACATGCGCCAATGCACGTAGGTGTGCGACCCCGGATGCCGCTGGCTGATGATGTGCGCGCGTTCGAGGTGCGCGAACGCCTCGGCATGCCGACCGTCGCGCGTCGCCTGTTCGGCGCGCGCGAGTTCGTCCAGGTAGGCGCGGCGCTGGTCGGGACGCATGCTCATCCCACGGCCCCTTCCAGCGAGACCTCGAGCAGCTTCTTCGCCTCCACGGCGAACTCCATCGGCAGTTCCAAGAACACCTGCTTGC
>Ga0315912_10001572_pt1 | contig 27276 bp, 19 predicted proteins | sample VfabasoilMG_FD_204469 | JGI IMG/M metagenome (GOLD analysis project Ga0315912, IMG submission 204469) | Garden soil microbial communities collected in Santa Monica, California, United States - V. faba soil | ecosystem: Environmental > Terrestrial > Soil > Garden | place: USA: California...
ACCATCGTGCACTCGGTCTACCGAAACTTGGCAAAGCCGTGATTTGAGGAACCGGATGCGGGAAACCCGCAAGTCCGGGTCTGTGGGAGCCCCGGGGTGGCAACGCCCCGGGGCCACCCGGTCGCGCTGCGCCTTGGGTCGCGCTGTGGTGCTGCGCAGGGCCGGCGTGGTGCTGGCGTGGCGCCGCAGCGGTGCTTGGTGTGGTGCTGCGGGTCGGGCTGCAGCGCCGCGGTTGCTCGACTTGGTCCCTGGTGGGCGCCCGCTTGCTGGCGGGCCATTGGCCGCGTGTGCCGGCAATCGCGAGCGATTGCAGCGTGGCTCCCGAACCGCCGGCGGAAGCGTTGCGGGTTGCCCCGCGGTGATGCTCTCGACAGCGGTCGCCTTTGTGTTCAGACTCGCGAGCCATGGCGCAGATTGTGGATACGGGTTGGAACGGGCAGGAGCCGCGCGTAGCGGTGATCACGGGCGCGGGCTCGGGCATTGGGGCGGCGATCGCCCGGCGCCTGGCCAAGCAGGGCTTTCGCGTGGTGCTCGGCGGGCGCACGCCCGGCAATCTGTCCGAGGTCGCCGCGGAGATCCGCGCCGCGGGCGGGCAGGCGGACACGATCACCTGTGATGTCACGTTGGCCTCGGACGTGGAGCGCCTGATGAAGGCGGCCGGTCCGCGGCTCGACGCCTTGATCCACAGCGCCGGCCAGGGCCACTGCCTCACGCTCGACGAGTTGGACGAGGAGGAGTGGCGGCAGACGCTGGATGTGGCGGTCACCGGCGCGTTCCTCACCACCAAGGCGGCGATGCCGCTCTTACGTGCGGGCAGCCATGATCCAGGAAGGGGTCCGGGCTTCGTGATTCAGGTGGGCTCGCTCGCCAGCGGTGGCACGTGGCACCGCGAGATCGGCTACGGCACCGCCAAGGGCGCACAGGTGAAGTTTGCCCTGCACCTCGCCGATCAGATGAAGCAGGACGCCGAGGCAGGCGGGCGCATGATCTACGTGCATGCCGTCTGCCCCGGTACCGTGGATACACCGTTCTGGTCCCGCGTCCCCCAGCGCACGATCGAGCCGCACCTGGTGCTGCGGGCCGATGAGGTGGCGTGGCTCGTCGAGGGGGTGATCGCGTCCCCGCTCGCCACCGCGGAGGATTTTGCATCGCAGCGGCCCCGCCCCGAGATCGTCGTCAAGCGCCTGCCGCCGTACGAGCGTTGGTCCAACGTGATCGCGATCGCGCACGAAAGCCACCCCTGACCGCTAGCCGCCCTTGAACCGGGGGCCGCGCTCACTACACTCGGCGCATGAGCATTCGCGTCGGCATCGTGGGGATCAGCGGTTATGGCGGGGGTGAGGCGCTGCGCCTCTGTGCAGCGCATCCCGAATTCCGCGTGGTGTACGCCGCGGGGGAGTCGAGCGCCGGGCAGAAGCTGGTGCAACGCTTTCCGGGTCTGCCGAACGCGCTCGGCGAGCTGGTCGTGGAGAAGTTCAATCCCGCCGCGCTGCCGGAGCTCGACGTCCTGTTTGCCTCCCTGCCCACCGGGGAGTCCAAGGCGCCGCTCGCGCAGGTGCCGGCCAGGACCAAGATCGTCGATATCGGCGGGGACCACCGCTACCAGAGCGGCTGGACGTATGGGCTCGCCGACATCTGGCCCGACCAGATCAAAGGCCAGACGCGCATCGCCAATCCGGGCTGCTTTCCTGCGGCGACGCTCACGCCGCTGGCGCCGCTGCTCGCCGCAGGCTTGATCGACCCGTCCGGCATCATCGTCGACGCCAAGACCGGCGTCAGCGGCGCGGGCCGGGGCGGCGCCGACGCCAAGTTCGGGTACGCAGAATGCAACGAGGACGTGGCCGTCTACGGCCTGTTGCAGCACACGCACATGCCGGAGATCACGAGCACGATTGCCGCGCTCGCCGGCCGTCCCTCGCAGGGGCTCGTATTTACGCCCCACCTGATCCCCATGACCCGCGGCATCCTCGCGACCATCTACTGCAAGGGCTCCGTGAGCACGGAAGCGTGCCTGGCCGCGGCGCGCGAGTACTACGCCGGCCGCGCTTTCGTGAAGGTGACCGAAAAGCCGTTGCACACCAAATGGGCGACCGGCTCCAACAACATCTTCATCAGCTACGCCTGCGATCCCGCCCGAAATCTGGTGTTGGCGCTCGGCGCGATCGACAATCTGGGCAAGGGCGCCGCCGGTCAGGCCGTGCAGAACGCGAATCTGATCAGCGATCTGCCCGAGAGCACCGGCCTCGATGGCGTGGCGCTCTGGCCTTGAGAGGGCCCTACGAGGGGAATATGGAAGCAACGGAACAATCGAAGCGTCTGTCCGCGCTGCGTGCGGAGCTGGCCAAGCGCAACCTGGCCGCGTACGTCGTGCCACGCTCGGATGAGTACATGCTCGAATACGTGCCGCCGTCCGGCGAGCGTCTGGCGTGGCTCACCGGCTTTACCGGCTCGGCGGGTCTGGCGCTGGTGGGCCGCGCGCGCGCCGCGTTGTTCGTAGATGGCCGCTATACCGAGCAAGCGGCGAAACAGACGCCGGCGCCGCTCTGGGAGCATCACCATCTGATCGACACGCCGCCTGCCGCCTGGCTGGAACAGGCCGTCCAGAGCGGGGAGCGCGTGGGCTACGATCCGCGCGTGCATACGCCGGGCAACCTGGAGGCGCTGCGCCACGCCGTGGAACGCGCCGGGGCCACCCTGGCGCCGGTCGAGGGCAACCTGGTGGACGTGCTCTGGTCGGATCGGCCCGCCGAGCCTGCCGCTCCGGTCGAGGTGTACCCTGAGCAACTGGCGGGCGAGAGCGCGGTCGCCAAACGCCGGCGCATGGCGGACCAGCTGGCGAGCGAGAAGCTCGACGCGCTGATCGTGTCGGCGGCGGACAGCCTGGCGTGGCTCTTGAACATCCGCGGGCGCGACCTGGAAAATACACCGTTTGCGCTGGGACGTGCCGTGCTGCGCGCGGATGGCTCGCTCACGCTGTACATGGAACCGAGCAAGCTGGGCGCGGAGGTACTCGCGCATCTGGCTCTCGCGCCTGCGAGCGGACCCAACGTGGGCGTGGTGACGGTGCGTGCGCCGGCGGACTTCATCGCCGGGCTGAGCGAGCTCTCCGGCCTGCGCGTGCGTGTCGATCGCGCGAGCGGTAGCGAGTGGCTGATCGAGCAGCTGGGCGCGGCGGGCGCCAAAGCCAGCCTCGGCCCGGACCCCTGCACCCTGGCCAAGGCCTGCAAGACCGCGGCGGAGCTGGCGGCGATCCGCGCGGCGCACGTGCGGGATGGCGCCGCCGTACTGCGCTTTTTGGCCTGGTTTCGCCGCGTGGCCCCCGGGGGAGAGGACGAGTGGAGCGTTGCGGGCAAGCTCGCCGAGCTGCGCGCGGTGGGGCAGCACTACCGGGGCCCCAGCTTCAGCACGATCTCCGCATTTGGTCCGAGCTCGGCCTTGCCGCACTATCGGGCCACGCGAGCGAGCGCCGTGCCGCTCGCGCTCGGCAATCTGTATCTGGTGGACAGCGGCGGGCAGTACCTCGACGGCACCACGGACATCACGCGCGTCACCGTGGTCGGCACGCCGACGAGCGAGATGGTGCGCCGGTACACCCAGGTCTTGAAGGGGCACATCGCGCTCAGCCGCGCGCAGTTCCCCTTCGGCACCACCGGCAGCCAGCTCGATCCATTCGCGCGCCAGTTTCTCTGGCAGACGGGGGTCGACTTTGATCACGGTACCGGGCACGGCGTGGGCTGTTATCTCTCCGTGCACGAGGGGCCGCAGTCGATCTCCAAGCGCCCGAGCGATGTAGCGTTGCGGCCCGGTATGATCGTGTCGAACGAGCCCGGCTACTACAAGCCGGGGCACTTCGGCATCCGCATCGAAAATCTGATCGCGGTGGTACAGCTCGATCCGCAGCCCGAGGGCGCGGAGAAGACCACGCTCGGCTTCGAGACGCTGACCCTGGCGCCCTACGAGCGGCAGCTGATCGACGTGGGCATGCTCGACCACGGCGAGCGCGCGTTTGTCGACGCCTATCACGAGCGCGTGCGCCTCGTGCTCGGGCCGCTGGTGCAGGATGACCCGGACGTCGTCGAGTACCTCGCCACGAGCACGGCGTCGCTCGACCGCGCGGATGCAGCGCTGCCTGGCGTGTGAGCTAAATGCGCAGATCAATTAACTATTTAAGATCTGATCCCACAACTGATTGATAGTCTTCCTCACTATCAGTCTTGATCTTTGCCTACATCTGGACCATTTCGTTTTCTGATAGTCATTTTCACTATCAAGTCTTCGAAAGCAGGAAGGTCGGATATGAGGCTTAGGAACTGGTGCATTCGTCGCGCGGCCACGGGCTTTACGCTCGGTGGTCTGGGGCTCTCACTCGTGCTCGGTTGCGACAGCGATGACCCGCTGCTCGTGGATGGCTCCCAGGGTGCGCTCGAGCCGCGGCCGTCGCGGAGCGACGATGACGAGGCTACGCCTGCCGCGGCGGACGGCGACACGGAGCTGGGCGAAGACTCGGAGGCCGAGGACGACGCCGACGACACCAGCAACGAGGCTCCTCCCACTCTGGGCCGCGATGACACCGAGACCGACCCGACGCCTGCGCCCGTGATCCCCACGCCGTCGGCCCCGGTCGAATATTGGTCGGATGGCGTCACCGTCAACGGCCTGTCCCCGGACGTGGATGATCGCTTTCACGGCGTCACCATGGACGCGCAGGACTACGTCTACGCCGTCGGTTATTTCGGAAACGGGCTCGGCGATGGTCGCTCGATGGTGGTGGCCAAGTTCGACAGCGCGGGCCAGCCCGTAGCCGGCTTTGGCAACAACGGGCGCGCCGAATTCGACGCCTCGCCGTACCTCGGCACCCCGGTCAGCGAGACCGTGTTGACCGCCGATGTGGCGGCCGAGGAAGCGCGCGACGTTGCGCTCCAGTCCGACGGCAAGATCGTGGTGGTGGGTCGCGCCGAAGACCCGAACGATCCCGCGCCGACCACGGCGACCCCGATCGACATCGTGGTGTATCGTCTGGATGTGTGGGGCAATCGCGATCTGAGCTTCGGTACCGGGGGCACCACCGTGCTCAACCCCGGCAACGGCCCGAACGATCTCGCCTGGGGCACCGATGTCGATGCCAGCAATCGCATCTACGTGTTCGGCCACGGCCTCGCCACCAACCCGGCGGACGCAGTCACGCCGCGCACCGATCAGGATCGCTATGTCTGGCGCCTGAACGCGGACGGTACGCTCGACACCACGTTTGGCAACCAGGGCGTGTTCACCTTTGACCTGCCGAACGGCACGACCACGCTCGCCATCAACGACAACTCGCGCCGTGGCCGCGTGCTGCCGGACGGCGAGATCGTGATCGGTGGCTACACCAACGTCGCCGGTCGCAATCAGGTCGTGCTGGCGAAGCTGCTGGAGACGGGCAGCGTCGACACCTCGTTCTCGACCGACGGTATCGTGCGCCTGGCGCCGTTCCCCACGGGCATGGCCGAATGCTACGGCGTGGCGTATCAATCGGACGGGAGCCTCGTTACCACGGGCTACGGCAACGTGGACGTGGAGCGCACCGGCGGCGCGGAATTGCTCGACATGGTGTCCTTCCGGGTCAAGCCGGACGGCTCGGCGGACTCGAGCTGGGGCGTCGCGGGAGCGTTGGTCTACGACGCTGCGGGAGGTCAGGATCGCGGTCGCGACGTGGTCGCTCTCGCCGATGATCGCATCCTGTTTGCCGGTGCGGCAACCCCGGTCGGAATCAACAAGGACGCCATGTTGCTCCTGACGGAGAAGAACGGTGCCTTGGCGCAAAACTTCGATCCGGCGGTGCACAAGGTCTACGACTTTGGCGGCGACAACGAGGAGTTCTTCAGCGTGCAGGTCTCGCCGAGCGGGAAGTTTGCGGCCGCGGCCGGCTACGCGACGGGCACGGGCCTCGCTACCGGCAACGGCATCCTCGCCGTCGTACCCTTGGGCAAATGAAGCATAGAGGATCTTCCGGCACCCGAGCTCTCCCCTGGCTCGGGGGTCTGCTGGCGGCGGGCAGCGTGCTGTCTTGCCGCCGGCCGGCGCCGTCGGAGATCGTCTTCACGGGCAGTGCTCCAGAGCTGCCGCGCGCCGAGGCATCGAGCCCGGTGGGCGGCAGTTCGCCCGCGTTGCCCGGCCTGGGCGCGGGCGCGGTCGGTAGCGCGGCGGAAGGCAGCACTGCCGGCGCGGGCAGCATCGGCTTGTCGCCGGAAGCCCCGGGCGCCGCCACTGGCGCGGTTGCACCGGGTGCCACACCGGCGGAGGCGGGGTGCGTCGCACCGACCGTGTCGAGCGGCCCCTTCAGCAAGCAGGCCTTGATCGATGCAGCGGCGGATTGCGCCGTCTGGCACTACTGCCAATTCGAAGTGAGCGCTCGCTCGCTCGAGGCGGCAACGTCGGCCTACCGGGATGGCCCGTCGCCGGATACCAAGACTGTGGCCCAGCAAGCCTTCGTCGACGCGATGGGCAGCTGGCAGCGCGCGGAGCTCTTTCGCTTTGGGCCCGCAGCGCGTTCCACTGAGCCCGGCGGGCGAGATCTGCGCGACTTGATCTATGCCTGGCCCTCGCGCTCCGAATGCAAGGTGGACGAGCAGACGCTCAGCCAGAGCTACCTTTTGCCGGCGTTTCACTCGCTGGACTTCAGCGCCTCGCCCGTGACCGGGCGCACCCTGACGGCGCTCGAATACCTGCTCTTCGAGCCGGGGGTGCAGAACCACTGCTCGGCGTATTCGGCGATCAACGCCGGCGGCGGCTGGGCGGCGCTGGCAGCGGACGAGATCGCGACGCGCCGGCGCACGTATGCGGCGGAGGCCGCCGTGGACCTGCGCACGCGGGCGCGTGATTTGAACCAAGCCTGGAGCCCCGAGGGCGGCAACTTCAAGAGCCTGCTCGCGAGCGGCTCGGACAATCCGATCTTCAAGAGCGAGCAACAGGTGCTCAACGCCATCAGCGGCGCGCTCTTTTTTCTCGATTCCGAGTTCAAGGACATCAAGCTGGCGACCCCGCTCGGGTTGACTCCCGAGTGCACCGCGACGGTGTGCCCCGACGCCGTGGAGTCACGCTACACGGAGCTCTCGGTGGCCTACCTGCGAGAGAACCTGGTCGGTTTTCGCCGCCTGTTCCAGGGCTGCGGCGCAGACTATGCGGGCATCGGTTTCGACGACTGGCTGCGCGACGCGGGCGCGGGGGACCTGGCCGATCGCATGCTGAGCAATCTGGCCAACGTGGACGCGGCGATCGCGCGCGTGCCCGGTTCGCTCGCGCAGGCGCTGGTGAGCAATCGCGAGCTGCCGCTGGGCATCCACACGGCGACCAAGAGCGTGACCGACGAGCTGAAGGCGGATCTGGTCACCGTGCTCAATCTGGAGCTGCCGGCGGCGTCCGAAGGCGACAACGACTGAAGGCCCGCTCATGGAGATGCGTGTAAGCGCCAGGAGCGCTGCCGGGCTCGCGGGCGCTGCCGGGCTCGCACCACGAACCGGGCTCTCGCAACGCTTCTGGTCGAGCGTGCTCTGCCCGGTCGACGCCGCGTGGCTGGTGGCGCTGCGCGTGGCCTACGGCCTGATCCTGAGCGTCAGCCTGCTGCGCTTCATCGCCTACGGCTGGATCGATCGCTTCTTCGTCGAGCCGAGCTTTCACTTCAAGTACTGGGGCTTCGGCTGGGTGGGCGTGCTGCCGCCAGGGCCCCTGCATGCGCTGTTCTGGGCGCTCGCGGGGCTCGGCCTGCTCGTGGCCTGTGGCGTCTGGTTCCGGCTCAGCGCTAGTTTGCTCTGGCTCGGCTTTACCTACGTGCAGCTGATCGACGTCGCCAACTACCTGAATCACTACTACCTGGCGTCGCTCCTGGGCCTGCTCCTGGCGCTGTCGCCGGCAGCTCCGTCTCGCGCAGCCCCGCCACCGGCACAGGGGCAGGAGCGCACGGTGCCGGCGGGCTGGCTGTACCTGATGCGCTTTCAGGTGGGCGTCGTGTACGTGTACGCGGGGCTCGCCAAGCTGCACGCGGACTGGCTGCTCGAGGGGCAGCCGCTCGGCATCTGGCTGTCCTCCCGGCTGGACTTTCCGGTGCTCGGCGTGCTGTTCCGTTCGGCCGCTGCGCCCCTCTTGCTGAGCTGGGCCGGCTTCCTGTTCGATACCACGATCGTGTTCTGGCTGTCGTGGCGGCGCTCGCGCCCGTACGCGTATGCGCTCTTGCTCGTGTTTCACGCGCTGACCTCCGTGCTCTTTCCGATCGGGATGTTCCCCGTGATCATGAGCGCCGCGGCGCTGGTGTTCTTCGCGCCGGACTGGCCGCGGCGGCTGCTGGCGCGGGGCGCCGCGCTGCTGGGTACGCTGCGGCCGTCGGTTTCGGGAGCTGGGGCGGCACGTTGGCAGTCGCGGTGGCGTGGCGCGCTGGCGGTCTCCGCTGCGGCGGCGCCGTGGGCTGACCAGGAGCCTCCACGAACGCCCAGCGTGCCGAGCGCGCGGGCACGCTGGTTCGCCGCGCTGGCGCTCGGCTATTGCGCGCTCCAGGCCGTGCTGCCGCTACGCTTTGCGCTGTATGGCGACAACGTGCGCTGGCACGAACAGGGCATGCGCTTCTCCTGGCGCGTGATGGTGCGCGAGAAAAATGGCAGCGTCACCTTCCGCGTCACCAGCCCGGCGAGCGGCAGGGTGTTCGAGGTCAGCCCGCGCCGTTACCTGACCCCGCTGCAGGAGCGCGAGATGGCGGGCCAGCCCGATCTCATCCTGCAGCTCGCCCGCCACATCCGCGCCGACTTCGAGCGCCAGGGGCTCGGCCCTGTCGAGGTGCGGGTCGACGCCTGGGTGAGCCTCAACGGTCGGCGGGCGCGCCGCCTGATCGATCCCGACGTGGACCTCACTCGCGTCGGCTCCGGCCTGGCGCCGGCGGCGTGGATCCTGCCGGCTCCCGACGAACGCGCGCCGGTGCTATCGCGCGGCCACGGCTGACGGCCTCAAAATTCGACCTTGGCGCCCGCCTGGATCCAGCGCGGCGCGTTCGGGCGTGCGCCGTAGGGGCGGCGCGACACCAGCGACTGGTCGTCGAGCAGGTTGCGCGCTTGCAGGTAGAAGCGCGTGCGGATCGGCGAGAGCAGATCGTAGCTCACGCCGGCATCGATCGAGAACTGTTCGTCCGTGGCCAGCGACTGAGCGAGCGGCGCATTGCCAGCCTCCTCGCGCATCGGCGCGATGTAGCTGAACGAGACGTAAGTCGCGATCGGCGCCAGCTCCAGGCCCAGGTTGATGCGACCTTCGTGGCGCGGCACATACGGCATCTCGTCGCCTTTCTGCACGTCGCCAAAGATCGGGTCGTCGGACTCGAAGCTCTCCAGAAACTCCGTCAAGGTCAGCGTGTACGCCGCGCTCAGCGGGAAGTGGACCAACCCCCAGACGAGCTCATCTTCCGCGAAGGCTTCGAGCCCGTAGATGCGTGCGTGGCCCGCGTCGAACTGGCGATCCAGGTTTTCATCCACGCAGCCGCTGGAGAAGGTGCACACATCGGTCAGGTTGGAATAGTCGTTGTAGTAACCGACCACCTCGGCGTGATGGCCGTGGGCCTGGTAGCGCAGCCCGGCTTCGTAGTTGACGGTGAGCTCGGGCTGGATCTGGGGCTCGGCGCCGGGCGGCGGCGGGCTCATGCCGCGGTACACCCCCGCCAGCAGCCCGAGCCCGTCGATCAGGGTCAGGTAACCGCCAACGCCCGGCAGAAAGACCTGCACGGCGCTGCCCTGCTCGGTGCCCGCAATCTTGTCGGTGAAGGTCGACTGGATCAACTCCACGCGGACACCCGGCGTGAGCGTGAAGGGGCCCAGCGTCATGGCGTCCAGGATGTGCACGGCCAGGGCATTGCTTTCGGCTTCGTTGAACGCCGTCACGATCGTGGGGCTGCCCTCGGGTACGAGTTGCCCGCCGGTCATCAGGAAGGCGTCCTCCGAGTGGCGGCGTTCGATGCGGTCGTTGTGAAAGCGAATGCCGTACTCCGCCCGATGTGAGACGGGCCCCGTAGTGCCGTCCAGCCGCAGGCGGCTCTCGATGCCCTGAGAGACGAAGTCGCGTTCGTTCGGGCCGATGAACAGCGCCTCGGAGGGTGAGGTGGCGTCGGCTTCGCCACGCAAGAGCGCGTGGTAGATCGAGTTCTGCGGCGTATCCGGGTTCGTCAGCACCTCGAACAGGCCGGCGCCGCGGAAGTGATTGGCCTTGCGCCAGATGCGATGAAAGTCGTGCCGGTACAGGTTCGTCGTGATCGACAGCTGAGGCAACGGATCGATGCGGTGGGTGATGACGCCGCTCGTGTGCGTCCAGCGCATGCGGTCGAGCGCGCTCGCAGGGTAGCGGGCCAACGGAGCCTGGCGCAGGTCGCCGTCGCTCAGGCCGAGGTAGGTCTCGTTCGAGATCTCTTCCGAGTAGGTGAGCTTGAGCGCCAGCTGATGCAACACCGGGGAGTTCGGGTCGAAGTCGTGCTGGCCCTTGAACATGAACTCGTTGCGGAAAAAACCGGTGTCGGCGCCGCTCGGCAGCTCCTTGAAGCCGTCGCTGGCGACGTGGATGCCCTCGATCAAAAAGCCGTTGTGCTCGTCCCCGGTGCCGGCGTAGCCGTGCAGCTTGCCGTAGCCGTATTGGCCGAAGGCGCCCTCGAAAACGCCGGTGGGTGTCATGGGGATGGCGCGGGTGCGCAGGTCGATCACGCCGCCCACCGTCTGCGGGCCGTAAGCGATGGCGCCCGGGCCCTTGATCACGCGCAGCTGTTCCATGCGCGGCATGAGCGGGAAGTAGTAGGCCGCGGGCGCCGTGTAGGGAGCCGGCGCGAACAGCACGCCGTCCTCCAGCAAGGTAATCTTCTTGCTGCGGTCGCTGAGCGCGCCGCGGATGCCGATGTTGGGCCGCAGCCCCATGCCGTCTTCGGTGCGCACGTAGACGCCGGGTACGAGTTGCAGCGCGGAATGGACGTCGTCGTAGTTGTAGCGCTCGAGGGTCTTCTGGCCGACGATGTAGATGGAGCCGGGCACCTTGCGCACGCGCGAGCCGACCACGGTGAGCTCGACGGTGTCTCCCTCGGCGGGACCCATCTCGACGTCGAGGTCCTCCGCATCGAGGTCGAGGTCCGCCTCGCCACTGGCGGCGCCGTCGGGCGTGGCAGCTGCGGCGGCTCCGGCAGCGACCTCGGCGGCGGGCGGGGCGGCGGGTTCGCCGGAGGTGGCCGGGGCAGTGCCGGCAGGGGGCGGTGCCGCGGTCGCCGCATCGGAGGGCGCCTCCGGGGGAGGTTCGGCTGGAGGCGGTTCGGCAGGCTCTTCGGGTGCAGCGGGTGCGTCGGGCTCTTCGGGCGGCGCAGTCTCCGGCGCTGCGGGCTCGGCAGGCGCGGGCGCGGGCGCGGGCGTCGCGGGCGGGGGCGTCGCGGGCGCCGGCGCGGCGGGCGCGGGCGTGGTGGGCGCGGGCGGAGCCGCTTGCGCGCGCGCCGACGTCGATCCGAAGGCACAGGCCAGGCCCAGCAACACGCCCTGCGACCACTGGCCGGGACGGCGCTGGCGGGGGATCCGAGGTCGGAACTTCACGGCACGGGGCTAACACGACCGGGCCCAGCTGCAAACGAAAGTCATCCTCATTAGCGACCCTGGAACGATCGTCCCGCGCGTGGCAGCCTGGGGCCATGCGACACCTCGGTCCGAGCGCAGCGACCGGGGCTCGGAGCTCGCGGCCAGGCGCGTTCGGGGGCGGGTTGGTGCTGGCGCTGGTGTTGCACGCGACCGGCCTCGGGCTGGTCGCGCTGCTCCCGCCCTGGGTTCAGCAGCGCACGCCGGCGGCGCCGCCGCGGAGCGACTCGTCGGCGGTGGCGCTCGAGTTCGAGCTCGAGTCCGACCTCGCGGGCGAACGCGGGGCAGCGAGCGAGCCGCCCGCAGGCGCGGCGGAGTTGGGCGGCGCCGCGGCTCCGCCCCTCTCGCCGCCGCCGCTGGCCGGTGCCGGGAGCGCTGCGCGTGCGCTGGCGTCCCGCGCGCGAGACGGTGTTGCAGCAGCTGTTGCAGACATGCTGCCCGCAGGAGCCCGAACCAGCGACGCGGCGTCCGCGCAGGAGCCGGGCGCGCTGCCCGGCACGGACGAAGCTGCCACCGACGGCTCCGAGCGCGAAGTAGCGTCGCCGCACGCCGAGGCGAGCGACGCTCCGCGCCTCTCGCTCCAGGCGCTCGGGGTCGGTGCCGGCAACAATCCATTCCTCGGTCCGTCGGCGACGCCTGGGCCCTCCGCGCGGCAAACCCTGGCGCGACACATCGACCATGTGCTGCGTCAGGGGTTGGCCGAGCACGATCGCGAGCTCGGGCTGGGACCCGAAGGCCCCGCCGTAGCGCTCGTCACCGAGCTCGTGATGCAGAGCGAGGCGGCCCCCAATACCAGCGCGCGCATCTTCCTGCGCACCGATGCCGCCGGTCACACCGTGCACGTCGAAGTGAGCGATGCGAGCGGCGACACGAGAGCCTGGGAAGCCATTGCTGCCGAGCTGCAGCGCAAGCTCGCAGGGCAGCGCCTGCGCGTGCCCACTGGCACCGGCGGCGTCAGCATGGAGTTGCGCGTGACCTCGCGCAACGCGCTGCCCAGCGGCGCGGATCCAGGCCTGGCGATCGAGCTGTTCGGGCAGGAGATCAAGTCGGGCGACGGCAAGCGCGCCAGCCGGTTGCAGATCCTGACTCCCAAGATCGCGGTGCAGGAGGTCCAGGTGCCGTACACCGATGGCCGGGAGAAGGTGCAGGCGCTGACCGCGACGCTGGCGATCGTCGCCTTCCTGGGCGACCCGGTAGACCTCGGCGCCCCGGCGCGCCGCGTCGTGCACACGCAGCTGGTCTCCATGCAGACCCATCCGAAAGAGCCCGACGCCGCCCCGACTCTGCACTGAAGTCCCGCCCTGTAGCGAGGCCGCCTCAGCCGAGCGCGTCCAGCATCTCCAGGAGCTTGCCCACCGTGTTCAGGTTGCGACCCGTGCCGGTCTTTGCAAACGGTAGCTTGAGTTTGCTCTGCCCCTGACCGTTCGGAAAATGCACGATCACGTGGCGGCCGCACAGCACCAGCTGCTCCCCGCCCGGTGCGACCACCTCTTTCAGGCTGTCCTGCGGCGGCGCCTGATCCAGAAATAGCACCAGCACGCGGTTCGGCGGCGCGTCGGCAAACGGGTTCTCCTCCAGCAGCTCGCGCAGCTCGGCGGCCGTGCGGATCAATACGCCGCAGGGCTTGCCCAGCTGTTTGGCCAGCGCCTGTTCCAACAGCTGCTTGACGCCGGCTTCCGCGCGCCGGCTCTGAAACACGACGTTGCCGGACTGAATGTACGTGGCGGCACCCGACAGGCCACAGTCCTCGCAAATCCGGCGCAGATCGCTCATCGCCAGCTTGCCGGTGCCACCGACATTCACCGCCCGAAGCAGACCCGCGTACGCCGTCACGACCCGCTCCACGCTTTCACTACGGAGCCGCCGCTGCCGGTGTCAGGACGCTGAGCGTGGCCTCGACCGTGACCGGAAAGTTCACCGAGTTGCTCATGAAGCACTCCTCGTGGGCCTGCGCGTGCAAGCTGCGCGCGCGCTCCAGATCGGCAGCCTCTCGAACCACGGTGCTCGGTGATACCGTGGCCCAGCGAAAGCGCATCTTACCCTCGACCTTGCCGATGGCTCCGCGCGCGGACACCACGAGCGACGCCAGCGGGATGCCCGCCTTGGCCGCCAGCGCCAGGTACGTGAGCAGGTGGCACTCGGCGAGGGAGGCCAGCATCAGATCCTCGGGATTGTAGCGGCCGTCATCGCCCAGGTAGCGCGACGATGCCGAGCCCAGGATCGGCGATTTTCCCTCGGGCTCGATCGACATGTCGCGCGTATAACTACGCGCACTGAGGGGGCCGGGCGCGTAGCTGCCGGTCCAGCGCACGCGCGTCTCAAACAGGGGCTCCGGAGTGGCCATGCTACACGAGCACACTAACGCCGCGCGCCCGGCGGCGCGATGGGAATTTCGCCGCCCCGCTGTAGCGAGGGCAAGGTTTCATTGTCGAGCGCAGGCGTCGACAGCGGCGGGTGCGGCTGATTTGGCCGAAATCTGTGCACCTCGCGCGGCGATCGGCGGCACTATGTGCCGCGGAGCTCTCGGCTGGCCCGAGGGGCAGCGGGCTCCATGGACAGCTTCGCGGAAGGAACGGGTGCGCATGCTGACTTCGACGATGTCTTCCTCCTCCTCGTTGGTTGGGCCGGCGTCCACGCTGGTGTCTCGCTGGGTCACCAGGCGTGGCCTGCGCCGCGGCGTGAGCCTGAGTTTGTGCCTGGCCCTGGCCGGATGCGGAGCGAGCTCGGACGACGAGGACTTCTTCCCCGACGACTCCGTGCAGGGTCCGGCCACCGTCAGCCCCGGCACCACCAACGGCGCGGGGTATGCCACTGATCCTGGCGGCGACTTGCTCGCGAGTGAACCTCAGGTGGGCGGGGCCTGCGCCTCCAGCGTGGCGGCAGAGGTGTTCACCTCGGCGCTGTGCAGCTGCGAGGACGCGCGGATCGCGGGCTACCTGCGCACGCGCAGCTTCCGCTCCAGTGACGGCCCCAACGCCCCAGAAGAGCTCGGCGGCAGCGTCGGCATCAATCGCGACTACGACACGGCGGGCTACGCGGACATCGGCGGCAGCTTTACCGTGGCCGGTAGTCGGGACGTGCGCTTCGCCGGTTACGTGAACGTCGGGCAAGACCTCAGCTTCAACCCCGCCTTTGACGTGGCCGGGGTCGTGGACATCGAGCGCGACGCCTACCTGGCCAGCGCGGTGCGCGCCTTCGGGCGCGTCGGCATCGGGCGAGACCTGCACGCGGCCGCGGGCGCCGGGTTTCGCGGCATCGCGCTCGTCGACGTGGCGGGCGAGGAATTCACGGAGGCCGTCAGCGTGGCGCCGCCGTGCGCCTGCGCTCCCGAGCAGATCATCGACGTGGCCGCGCTGGTCGACGCTGCCGCGACGGACAACGACAACGCCGCCGTGGGCCTCGACGAGGACGACCTGAATCGCGTCGTGGGCATCGGCACCGAGCTGACGTTGCCCGCCGGGCGCTATTACGTGAACCAGCTGCGCGACATCGGCTCGCTCACGTTGCACGTCACCGGCAAAGTCGTGCTGTTCGTGGCCGGGGACCTGCGCGCCACCGGCCTGTTCCAGGTGGACCTCGACCCTGACGCCGAGCTCGACGTCTTCGTTCGCGACGACCTGGTGGTGACCGGTGCGGCCAGCTTCGGAGACTCCGCGCGCCCGGCAGCCACGCGCATCTACGTGGGCGGAACGGGCGATATCGCCATCGCCGGTGCCAGCGCCTTCGTCGGCAACCTGTACGCTCCGACCGCGGATATCCTGCTCGGCGGCTTCGGGCGCGTGGACGGCTCCCTGTTCGGCAAGAACGTGACTGCCGCCGGGTTCTTGAGCGTGGGCTACGATTCGTCCATCACCGAGCCCGGTGAAGGGTGCCCGCCGGTGGGCCCCAACGACGTCCCGCGCATCCGCTGAGCTGGTCGGGCCGAGTCGCGACCCCCTTAGTGCGCCCCCACCGGCGCCGCGCCCGAGGTCGGCTTCTTCAGGAACAGCACCAGCACGAGGCCGAGCGACATGGCCAGCGCGACCCAGCGGAAGCCGCTCTCGAAGCTGAGCACCATGGCCTGGGTGGCGACCTTGGCTTGCAAGAGTGTCTCGGCGACCAGCTGGCTCTGATAGGTCTGGGTGCCCACGCTGCCGGAGAGCTGCTGCATCTGCATCTGCACGAGCGGATTGAAGGGGGTGATGGACTCGGCCAGGTAGGACCCGTGGACCTTGATGCCGTCGCTGACGACCATGCCCATCAGCGCCGTGCCGAAGGAGCCGCCGAGCTCGCGCGTCAGGTTGAAGAGGCCGGTGGCGTTGCCGCGTTGTTCGGGGGATAGCCCCGAGAGGGCGAGCACGCTGACCGGGATGAAGATGAAGCCCAGGCCAAAGCTGCGCATGAAGTTGGGGCGCACGGCGTCCCAGAAACCGGCGGCTTGTGTCAGCTCGGAGGCCACGAACTGGCTGGCTGCGACGACGCTCACGCCGATCGCGAGCAAGATGCGCCCGTCCACTTTCGGGCCGATGCGCCCGATCACCGGCATCACCAGGACCGAGATCGAGCCGGCGACCAGGAACACTTTGCCGATGTCCAGCGCGCTGTAGTGCAGTACGGAGCCTGCATACAACGAGAACATGAAGGAGCCGCTGAAGAGCGCAAAGCCCGTCAGAAAGTTGAGCCCGGTGCCGGCGGCGTAGCTGCGCTCCTTGAAGACGCGCAGGTCCACGATCGGGTGTTCCGTCTCGAGCTCGTGAATCAAAAATGTAATGAGCGAGATGGCCGCCACGCCCGCGAGCACGGCGATGAGGGGGCTGTCCAACCAGCCCTCGCGGTTGCCTTCTTCCAGCACGTACTGCAAGGAGGCCATGCCCACGGCCAGGAGCACGATGCCGAAGCGATCGACCTTGGCCTCGGCGCCCTCGGGCTTGACGAAGCCGGGCTGATCGATGAAGCGCCAGGCCAGCAGCGCCACGCCGAGCCCGATCGGGATGTTCACCGTGAAGATCCAGTGCCAGCTGGCCCAGTCGATCAGATACCCGCCGATGCTCGGGCCCAGCAGCGGGCCCGTGATCGCGCCCAGGCCAAAGAGGGCCGCAGCCATGCCGTGCTCTTTGCGCGGATAGCGCGCGAACAGGATGCTCTGCGCCGTCGGAATGATGGCGCCGCCGCCCAGGCCCTGCAGCGCGCGGAACAGCACCAGCGACGGCAGGTTCCAGGCCAGGCTGCAGAGCGCGCTCGCCAGCGTGAACACCAGTACCGAAGCGGCGAAGTATCGCTTGTAACCAAAGCGCTTCTGGAACCAGCCCGTCATCGGGATGATCACGATGTTGGCCATCATGTAGCCGGTGGAGACCCAGCCGATCTGATCGATCGGTGTGCCGAAGCTGGCGCGGATGTCGTTCAGCGCGACGTTGACGATCGTGATGTCGATCATCGCCATCAAGGCGGCGATCATCACCACCATCGTGATGCCGAGCTTCGAACCGGAGAGCTCGGCGCTCTCGGCGGGGCTAGTTCCTGCGGGGCGGCTCATGGCGTTACTTCGTGTACACGGTGGCGGTCGCGCTCATGCCGGGGCGCAGCGTAAAATCCGGGTGAGGGTCGAGCTTGATCAGCACCGGCACGCGCTGCACCACCTTGGTGAAGTTGCCGGAGGCATTGTCGGGCGGCAGGAGTGAGAAGCGGGAGCCCGTGCCCCCGGCGAGGCTGTCGACCTGCCCCGTGAGCTCGTGGTCGTAGCTGTCGATGTGCACGCGCGCGGACTGGCCCGCCGTGATCTGGGCGATCTGGTCCTCCTTGAAGTTCGCGACGATCCAGCTGTCATCGAGCGGCACAATCGCCATCAGGGGCCGCTCCGGCGACGCGAGCTGGCCGATCTCCACCGAGCGCCGCGCCACCACGCCCGAGACCCCGGCGCGGATGCGCGTGTAGGAGAGGTTCAGCTCCGCCTGGTCGAGCGCGGCCTGGGCTTGCGCGACGCGCGCCTGCGCCAGCTCGACTTGCGCCTGGGCGGCCTCTACCTGCGCCGGCCCGGACTCGGCAGCGATCAGGCGCCCGCGCGCCGAGACGATGGTGCCCGAGGAGTTGGAGATGTTGGCGAGCGCGCTCTGGTGCTGCGCGCGTGCCTGCTCCAACGCGGAGGAGGCCTGTTCAAAGGCGGCGCGCTTCAGATCCAGGTCCGATTGCGCGAGCGCTCCCGTTGCCGTCAGCTGCTCGCTGCGCGTCAGCTCGAGCTGCGCCAGGCGCTTCTTCGACTCGGCGGCGTCGATGTCGGCGCGCGCCCGTTCGATCCCGGCCTGGGTCGTGCCTTGCACGGCGGCCGCTTGCGCGAGCCCGCCCTTGGCGATCGCCAGGTTCGAGCGCGCGGACAACTCCGTGATCGCCAGCTGCGTCTCGGCGGCACGTTGTCCGGCGAGGGCTGCTGCGAGATCGGCGCGTGCGGCGGCGCGCTTGGCGGTGAGATCGCGATCGTCGAGCACCACGAGCACGTCGCCGGCGTGCACGGCCTGGTTGTCTTTCACCAGTACCTCCTGCACCTGGCCCGACACGCGCGGCGCGACGCTGGCCACGTGCCCCTCGACCTGCGCGTCGTTGGTCGTCTCTTTGCCGAGCCCGACGTAATACGCGCTCGTGCCGACACCGATGCCGACCGCCGCGAGCAGCGGGAGCGCGAGCATCGCCCGGCTCACGCGCTTCGGAGCTGCGGCTCGTGGGGCAGAGACCCCGTCCATCTCCGGGGCCAGCTCCGGGTCGGTGACGGCGCCAAGCCTCGGGAGTAGAGAGTCACTCATCATGGTCATGGCCGCCCGTAGAGCAGGATCCGTGCCGTCTCTGGATGGATCCAGAGAATGGATCTAAATCGAGTGATTACCTAAGCATAGATGCTATATCCACGCGGGCCATTGGCGCAGGGCTCCCATCTGGACTATATGATTGGAGTATATCCAGATGAGTCCATGGTGCTCCCGGGTATCATCCAGTTAGTCCATAATCTCATCCAGGCTAGCCGGCTATGGTCCATTCCCCATCCGCCCCCCTGACCTCGCCCGCAGCCCTCGGCCCGGAACGCGTGCGTGAGCTGCGCGGGGGCGCGAGCCGCGCCGCTTTTGCGCGCCAGGTCGGCGTGACGCCGCACACCGTCTATCGCTGGGAGCTGCCCGACGGAGCAGCGGAGGCACGGCGGCCGCGCGGCGTGGAGCTGCAGAAGCTGCTGGCGCTGGAGGCCGGGCCAGCCTTAGCACCGTCCCCGGCGCCACAGCTGCCGCCGGAGCCCCCGCGCCCGGCGCTGGCGGACGATGTCACGACGCTGCTCCCGCTGCTCCAACGCTGCTTTAGCGCGGACGCGTTGCGCGCGCATGCGGAGCTCGTGCAGCTGCTCGTGCGGCGTCCGAGTCTGTCGCCCGATGCGCTCGGCCTGGCGCGCTTTGGCGTGGCGATGGTCGAAGTCATGCATCACTCCGATCCGCGCGCGGCCCTCTTGGTGATCGCGCCTGCCTTGCAGGATGCAGACGCGGGCCTGCTCGCCGAGGACGTGCAGAGTCGAGTCTTGGCCGCGGCCGCCGTGTTGCACTCGCTGCCGGACGCGTCGCTGTTCGACCTCGGGCGCGTGCATGCCCACGGCGCGCGCGCGGAGTCATTGTCCAGGCAGATGGGTCCGGAGGCGGCGTGCCTGGCCGTGCTGGCGCAGCTCTGCGCAGCCACGGTGGTGGGCGACCGGGAGCTGCTCGAGCGTGCCTACGCGAAGCTCGAGGACGCCGTGTTCGTCAACCTGCCGCCGCTGCTCGAGCTCCACCTGGAGGAGTTCCACGTGCTGCGGCCCGTCTTTTCGGGGAAGATCAGCTCCTCGGCGCGCGGTCTGGAGGCGCTGGTCGAGCGCGCCGGGGAGCTCAACTGTCCGGTGCTGCAAGCGCGCGCGCTCGGGCATCTGGCGCTGGCTCTGCTCGAGAACCTGAGCGACCCGGCACGCGCACTCGAGGTGGCGCGGCGCGCGCTGCGTGTCGGCAAGGGCTCGCGCATCGCGCCCGGCATCCACATCGCGTTCGCGGTGCGCGCCGAGATGGAGGCGCTGCTGCGCCTGGGCAGAGTGGATGAAGCCTTCGCGGCGCTGGCCGAGCTCGATGCCTGGACGGCGGAGACCGGTCTCGTGCCGCTGAGTGCGGTACCGTTTGCCGTGCGCTTGATGTTCCTGGCGGGGCGCCCGGAGCAGCTGCACCAGCTCGCCGAACGGCTGCGGGCCTGCGAGGTCTCCGCGCTGCGACCCATTTCGCAGGCCTACGCCGCGATGACGGACGCGACGGCCGCCGTCGCCGTCTCCGATGACGTGCTCGCCTCCGTGGCGGCCTTCGAGCACGCCGAAGCGGAGGCGCAGCGCTGGCCGCTGCTCTTGCGCTTCGTGCTGATGCACCGGGTGATCGCCCATATCGTCGCCGGGCAAGATGGCCCCGCGCGCCTGGCGCTGCGCCGCGCGCAACGTTACGTCGATCTCTTTCCCTCGGCCTGGGTCAGCGCGCATCTGCGGCGGCTGGAGGGCATCTTGCTGTCGGCGCAGGGTCAGTGGAGCGCGGGGCGGCAACTGCTCGAGTCCGCGATCGCCACCTTCGAGCTGGCGCACGACCTGTGCGATGCCTCGCTCTGCCGGCACGTCCTGGCGGTGTTTGCCGAAGAGTACCGCGACGGCACGGCCGCCGAGGTGGAGGTCACCCGGCAGGCGCTGAGCGAGATCGGGGTGGTGCCGCCGCGCTCGCTGGCCGTCGGCGTGGCCCTGCTGCGCAAGACCCGGCACGAGCTCGGCCGAGCCACGAGCCCGGGCGCGCGCTTGCACGTCGAGGATCTGGTGGTGCCGCTCCGGCGGCTGTCGGCGCGCGGCGTCGGCCCGGCGCTGCTGCTGCGCGAGCTCAGCTCGATCGCAGGGGGCTGGTTTGCCGAGCGCAGCGTGCGGCTGGAGGAGATCGATTCGAGCGGCCATGCGCGCGCGGTCGGCGGTGTCGAGCGCGCGGCGCTGGCGAGCGGCGCGACCGATACGGGCTACGACTGGACGGAATTCAGCGACGGCTCGGGCCGCCTGTTGCGCATCGGCGTCAGCGGCGAGTTATCCGAGTGCGAGCGCTCCAGCCTGTCGGTGCTCACGATGGCCGCGTCGCTGGCCCTGGAAGCGGCGACGCTGCGCGGCGTCACCGATCCCTTCGAGGTCGCCACCCCGGAAGACAAGTCGCTCGAGATCCCCGGCTTCATCGCGGCCTCGCCCGTGATGCGAAAGCTGCGCACCGAGCTCACGCGCCTCGGTACCTCGCGCGCGACGGTGATCATCAGCGGCGAGTCCGGCTCCGGTAAAGAGGTGGTGGCGCGCGCCATCCACGCGCTGTCGCAGCGTGCGGGCGGCAGTTACGTGCCCTTCAACTGTTCCACGGTGCCGCGCGATCTGTTCGAGGGGCAGCTCTTTGGCTACCGGCGCGGCGCCTTCACTGGCGCCAGCTCGGACCACCCGGGCGTGATCCGCGCGGCGCACGGCGGCACGCTGTTTCTCGACGAGATTGCGGAGTTGCCGCTCGACGTGCAGCCCAAGTTGCTCCGCTTCCTGGAAAACTCGGAGATCCTGCCGCTCGGTGGGCAGAAGCCGATCAAGGTCGACGTGCGCGTGCTCGCCGCCACGCACCGCGATCTGCTGGAGCGCGTGCGCGAGGGGCGCTTCCGCGAGGACCTGTATTATCGGCTGCAGGTGGTGCCGATCCACGTACCCCCGTTGCGCGAGCGGCCCGAGGACATCCCGGTACTGGCGCGCCACTTCGTGCGCGAGCTCACGCCCAGCGGTGAGCCGCCGGTGTTGTCCTCCGACGCCATGGCCGCGCTCCTGGCCCACCCCTGGCGCGGGAACGTCCGCGAGTTGCGCAACGTGATCGAACGCGCGCTGGCGTTTTCACCCGCACCGGACGTGCTGCACGCCAGGCATCTGCGGCTGGGGGAGTGAGAGGCGTGGCGGCTTTGACTCAGCTCCCGAGGCGAGCGTGTACTTGTCGTTACTGCGTTCAGAGGTCAAGCCAGTCTCCGGGCGCCGAGTGAAGCGCGTTGTTGCAGGGGATTTCGCCGCGGGCCTCGCGTCGAGACCGCGCCCGGGCCTGGCACGCGCATTGCTGGCCCAAATCAGCATGAAAACTCCCATCGCGATGTCATCAGCCCCGCCTGTGCGCTCGCGTTCGGCGGCGTCCTCTCTGCGCACCACCGCTCTTGCGGTCGGGATGGTGCTCTTCTCCTCCATCTCACCGTGGTGCGTCTCTGACGCTGCCGGCGCTCAGGCCATGCAGGCTACGCCGGAGCGTCCACCGGCGCCTTCGTCGCAGCCTTCGCCTGTGATTGAAGTTCAGCTCGAGAGCGACGCCCCGCCTGCCACCCCAGCGAAGATGAGCGCTCCCGCAGACATGGGCAGCTCGACCCCGCCGCCCAGCGCGTTCGAGCCGCGGCGCTCGCCGTTCGCCGCAGAGCGGAACAGGCCGCAATGGTCCAACGAACTGCAGCTGCCCGACGATGCCACCGAGAGTGAGGTCCAGGGCCAGTACGCGATCGGGCTCGGCATCTTGCTGCTCTTTGGCCTGCTCAGCGCCGGCGCCGCCTATGGACTGTTGGTGGTGTTGCTGAAGAACACCTGGGGTGATCACACTCACTTCGGTGGGCGCGGCCCGCAACACTGAGACGGCCGCTGTCCAGGGCTCGGGGGGCCGGGGGGGGGACCTCTGTCCTCGCCAGCGCTCGCGGCAGAGCGAGCACAGCTGGAGCGGCCGAATCCGCTGCAGGCGCAGGCCCGGCCCCTCAGCAAGCGACCCAACGTGGGTCGCGCCCCCAACCCCAACGGATGGAGGCAGCCGACGAGGTTCCAGGGCTATGGCGCAAAGCCTGCCTGGCTGGCGGGTGTTGCTCCGGTGATATCCTCCGCCCGAGCAGTCCTCTAGTTACGGGCTACGCGGAGCTGGGGACTCGCGACGCTAGCCGCGCCAGCGCGGCTTCCAGCGCTGCCTTGCGCTCGACGGCCAGCTGCGCGGAGCGCGCCTGTACCTGCTGCAGCACCGCGGGCGGCGCCAGCTCGGGGCGGCCCGCGTCGAAGGGCGGGGCGGGCGCGTATTCGATGGCGAGCTGGATCGCTTGCGCCTGCTCCAGACCCACCAGCTCGGCCGCGAGCGTCAGCGCAAAGTCGATGCCTGCCGTGACGCCGCCGCCCGTGATCACGTTGCCGTCGCGCACGACGCGCTCGTTCACCACGTGCACGCCGGCCTGCGCCAGGAGCTCGCGCCAGAGCCAGTGGCAGGCGGCGCGCTTGCCCTGAATCAGGCCCGAGGCCGCCAGGATCAACGACCCCGAGCAGACGGACGTGATGTAGCGCGCCTGCTGCCCGAGGCGCCGCACCTGGGCCAGGTACTCGCTGTCGCGCATCGCTTCGGTCACGCCGTAGCCGCCGGGCACGCAGAGCACGTGGCAGGCCTCGATCTCCGACAGGCGTGCCAGCCCGGCAAAGCTGAGCCCGCTGTCCGCGCGCAGCGTGCCTCCCTCGCGAGAGGCGACGCTGAGGCGCGTGTCGGGCACGCGCTGCAGCACCTCGAACGGACCCGTAAAATCGAGCTGGGTCACGTTGGGAAACAGCGCAAAAACGATGCTCAGCGGCTCGGACATGTTCACCTCGCGCGGGGGAGGTGGCAGGTATTACAGACGGGGGCGCCAGCGTCGAGCGGTCAGGGTGCGTCGCGCGCGGCGGGGAGAGGGCGCGGCGCGCCAGCGCGATGCTGCCGACCACGATGCCGAGCGTCAGCCAGAGCCCGCCCGACACGTGCTCGCCGAGCAGCCCGGCGGCCCAGCACACGCTGAGCAGCGGCTGCAGTAACTGGATCTGCGAGGTCAGCCGTGCCTGGCCTGCACCTGCTTGCGCAGCTCGTCTTCCCGCTGGCGGTGCTCGCCGGTCGGATCACTCGGCGCAAAGTCTTCCGGGCTGAAGACGGGGCGAATCTCGATCTCCGTTTCCTCCCCGGGCATCGGATCCGGACAGCGCTTGACCCACTCCACCGCCTCCTCGATCGATTTGACCTGCCAGAGCCAGAAGCCGGCGACGAGCTCCTTGGTTTCGCTGAACGGGCCGTCGATCACCGTGCGCTTCGAGCCGCCGAGCCGGACGCGCTTACCCTTCGAGCTGGGATGAATGCCTTCGCCCGCCAACATGATGCCCGCGCGGACGAGCTCCTCGTTGTACTTGCCCATGTCGGCCAGCAGCTTTTCGCTCGGCAGGATGCCGGCTTCGGAATTCTTCGTAGCCTTGACGATCACCATCACTCGCATTGTCGTGTCTCCTGTGGTTGGCAGGGCCCTCTGCCCTTGCGTCTACCTGGGCGACGAACCGTCGGGAGCCGGATCGACACCAGGCCAGTGATTTTCTTTGTCGATGTGCGTAAGCGATGAAAATGGCTTCGGTTTTCGCGCGTGAAAAAACGTCGCGAGGGCCTCTCGCTGGGGTTCGCGAGCGCTCTTGGGCAGGCTGGCGAGTGCCAGGGCGCGCCACTGGCGGGAGCGACCCGCGTTCCAGAAAAGTAGCGCCTGGCCGCGGGTTGACGCTCCGGAAGACTGGCCTGTAGTTTGCTCCCCGGGGAGGGGCGGCGCTCGGTGCCGGCAGTCGGCAGGGCGTGCAGGGGTTGGGCGGAGGGCGGAGGCGGGCGACTTGGATTTCGAGAATCGAAGCGAGCTGGAGGCGGCGTTGTTGCGCGGCGATCTGCCGGGGGACGGGCGGACGCAGGCGGTCGTCGTGGCCAAGGCCTGCGGCGTCTTCGACGCGCAGGGGCGCATGACGCTCGACTTCGGGATCAAGGTGCCGGTCTGCTTCCGGCCGGAGCCGCACCCGTTCGGTCAGGTGCCCGCCGATCTGGCGATCGTGAAACAGGGGTTGGACGTGATCGCGCTCGGCAAAGCGTACCACCCGCGCATCGCCGGCGGCGGGGAGAGCCGCGTGACGGCACGGGTCGGCGGGGACGAGCGGCAGCTCGCCATCTTTGGCGAACGGTTCTGGTACCGATCCGCCGAGGGGCACTGGCGCATCAGTGAGCCGCAGGATTTCTCGCTCCTGGATTTGACGTGGGAGCACAGTTTTGGGGGCATGAGCTTTGACGCCTACGGCAACGACAACATCCACCCGCTGAACAAAGACGGCACAGGCTTCATCGCCAGCGAAGAGGCGATCGCCGATACCGCGCTGCCGAACGTCGAGGACCCCGAGCATTTGATCGCGAGCTGGCAGGATCAGCCGCGGCCCTGCAACATCGCGCCCGCGCCCAAGCACATCGCGTTCGATCCGTTGCCCTACATTGCCGAGATTCAGAACGCAGCACAAACGCCGTTTCGCGTGCCTGACTCGCTCTGGAACGACGCGGTACCCAAATTCCGCTTCGAGGATGTCCAGCCCGCTGCCGAGGTGATGCTGTCGGGCATGTCGGAGGTGCCGCTGGCGCTCGAGTTGCCCGCCTTTCAGTTGCACGCTCGCGTGACGCTCGGGCACAACGAATACACGGTGCCGCTACGGCTCGATACGTTGCTGTTCTTTCCCGAGGCGCGGCGCTGCACGTTCAGCTGGCGCGCGAGCTTCACGTATGACTTTGTGCCGAAGCAGGTGCGCAGGGTCATGCTGGAGCAGCGGTAGCGGGCGAGGCGAGAAGGACGGAGATCAGAGATGCCGCTGCCGCCAAACTATTACCCTGTCTATCCGTTTCAGGTTCGCCTACCGGAGCCGGGGTTCCACGCGAACCCGATCATACAGACGCCGCCGATGTGGCACGTGGAGGGGTTGCATTTCCTGCGGTGGGCCTTCACCGATCAGAGCAAGCTCACTACGACGGTGAGCGGCGACTATCAGAGCTTTGCGCTGCGCAACTTCGACACTGGTTCGATGATCCCTCATCTTCCGCTGCCGCTCACGGCGGGCCCGTTTCTGGCGGAAACCTGGAGCAACTCCAAGTACGTCATCCTATTTCATCAACCCAACGTGCAAATGGATGGCAAGCCTGTCGGCGTGTTTTTCTGGGGGGCCGCACCACCTTGGCGCTGCTTCGAACTCAAGCTGCCGATTCCCAAGTTCTTGGCCAAGCGTTCCGTGGGCGCGGCGGCGCGCAAAGCCCAGCGTGCGGCCGCTCGAGCCGTGAGCGCTCAGGAGCGGATCGGTAAGCTCGAGGAAGCTCTCCGGAGTGACGACATCGGCCCCGAAGAATACCACGCGACGGAGCAGAAGATTGCTGCCGAGAAGAAGGCGCTCCCGGAGCACATGACAGCGGTGCACAAGGAGGCCGAAGCGTACCCGGATGCGCGCAAGTTCGCTGACGACGTGGACGAGAAGGAATTTCATCGAGAGCGCGAGGCCGCGAAGAAAGAGCGCGGGGAGAAGCACGAGGCGGACATCAAGGCACGCTCGGCGCGCGCCGATGCAGACCGCGATGAGGCCCAGGCCAAAGCGATCTATCGCCGTGAAATCGGTGCGCCTGGAGGAGCCGGAGGGACTGTGGCTGAAGCAGAGGCGCACGAAACGCGCGCGGCGGGGCGGCGCATCGTCGCTGTCGGGCACGACGAAAAGGCCCGCCAACATGACGCGGCCGCCAGGGCGCATCAGGAGCGAGCCAAGGAGCTGCGCAAGAACAGGCGTACCCGCTCACAGCGCGAGGAGAGCGGACGTCAGTATCAAAAACACGGGGAAAAGCGCAACCCCTACAAGGATGCGACGGGCGCCGGCAACGTGAAGGTGGCGATGCCGTCGTTGCTCGGGCATGTACCGGTGCTTTCCACCGTGCAGATCTACATGAGCTGGACGGCGATGGGGAAGAACCTGTTGCGGGCCGCGCTCAGCTCAATCCTCGACCTGCTGAAGGGCTACATTGGCTTCGTCTTCGACAACCTGCTTCCGCAGGGCGACGGCAAGGCAGCGTGGGCGATGGATTTCGCGAAGGGCCTCGCCACCGGCACCGCCATCGACGCAGCTCAGAAGTACATCCTCGAAGAGCGGCTGAGCATCAAGCTGACGCACAAGCAGGGCAAGGCTGCCGTCAGCATCGAGCTCAAGCGGGATTTGAAGACGGGCGAGTGGGGCTGGAAGGCCGCCATCAAGCCGACCGAGGACAGCGGGCAACCGGCGGGCGCGGAGGTCCAGGTCGATTACAAGGATCCGATCAAGATCGGCGGTCAGTTTCACCCAGAATTGACCCCGGCCTTCCTCTCCCGATCCAGCTCCGGCACGGCACCCCCTGCGGCCACACAGCAACCCACTCCCGCGGCCACCCCGCACTCCCCCCCCGCGCCCCCGCCCGCTCCGGAGCCCTCCTACGCCTGCACCGTCGACAACCCGCCCGTCGACTACAGCAGCGGCCCCGCCCTCTCCGGAGCACCCGCCCCATGAGCGCCGCTCCGCCGTATCAAAACTTCGCCACCTTCGCGCGCGTGAGCGATGGCTTTTTGCTCTCGGTGCTGTCGAAGCGCACGTACGCGTGGGACGCGCGCGGCAATGTCACGCCGCTCGCCGAGCAGCCGCCGCTGGCGCTGGATGTCGAGCACGCGCAGCGCGACGATCGCAACGGGCGGATGTTGACGCAGGGGCGTGACGTGTGGCCGCTCAAGCTCGCCACGGACGTGATCGTCACAGGGCACGCGCATGCGCCAGGCGGAGCGCTCGTGCGCGAGTTTGACGTCG